>Ga0209634_1000014_pt1 | contig 327011 bp, 297 predicted proteins | sample LinPmetageLP40_FD_184043 | JGI IMG/M metagenome (GOLD analysis project Ga0209634, IMG submission 184043) | Marine viral communities from the Pacific Ocean - LP-40 (SPAdes) (version 2) | ecosystem: Environmental > Aquatic > Marine > Oceanic | place: Pacific Ocean | collected 2010-08-26
AGCGGTCAGCGGTCAGCGGTCAGCGGTCAGCGGTCAGCGGTCAGCGGTCAGCGGTCAGCGGTCAGCGGTCAGCGGTCAGCGGTCAGCGGTCAGCGGTCAGCGGTCAGCCAAAATTCAATGACACACAAGTTCATAATGAAAGCCCTCGTTAATAAAAAACGCGATACTAAATCGCGTTTTTTATAATTTACTGATAGCTACAAACTGACAGCTAGCTCGTTAGATTTCGTTTCACTCAACCCAGCCTACGTAAAAACGTTAAAGCCCTAATTCGGCCATAAAGTCGTCGTCGCTATCATCTTGCTTTGGCTGTTTTACTTTTTCCTTATCCGCTTTTTGCTTGGCTTCGTTTGCGATAATGTCGTCTGGGTCTATGGCTTCTACAATGTCAAAATCGTGAAGTTTAATAAACTCTGTTTTATCCATCGCCAACTCTAAATAGAAGATATTTTGGTTGCGAGTGGTAAACGTTACACGGCGTGCTTGCGGACGATCCATAGTGGTATCAACCGATATTTGCACTTGCTTGTTAATAGCCATCATTTTTGGCTGATTTTGGGTAATAGAGGTATGTAGCTGTTCACGCACTTTTGACGTGAAGTCGCCCACTATTTGGTTCATCAACTCACCCATCACGTTTGAAACGTCATCAGATAAGTGACTATGCGCGATCTCCTCTTCTGGCATGCCCATATTACGCATATAGTCGCCGTAAATTTCCATCGCAGCTTGCGCCGTAAAGTTGGTAACGACTAAACCGGTAAAGCCCCCATCAAATAAAACAAAACAGCCTATGTCTGGTCGCATACAAGTACGAGTAATTTTTTGTACCATGGCTGAATAGCTGATCTCGTTGCCGCTGGCTGATGAAAGTACACCCGTTACTGAGTGGCATAATGTTGCTAATATATCGTCGGTGCTAATAACTTTACTTTTGCTCATTTAATAATCTCTTTTATACTTATTCTTCATAATTCTAGTCAAGCTACTGAATTTATCACTGACTATCCAGTATAAAATGTTAAAATAGCACTATTATTTTCAAAGAGACTGCCTTCGTGAGTATAAAAGACAGTATTTATGCCTCTGAGCAACAAGTAAAAGACTTTAGTTTTGATCAAAATGTGGTTGAAGTATTTCCCGACATGATCCAACGCTCGGTACCCGGTTACGCCACCATAGTCAGTACTATGGGGAAATTAGCCGGTGAGTATGCTCAGCCAAATTCAAATTTGTATGACCTAGGCTGCTCGTTAGGGGCGGTTACCCTAAGTATGCGCCGTAATATTCAAACTGATAGCTGCCACATTATTGCTGTAGATAACTCACAAGCCATGGTGGAGCGTTGTAAGGTACATTTACAAGGGTTTAGATCTGATGTTCCTGTAACTGTAACTTTAGGTGATATTAACGAGCTCGATATTCAAAATGCATCGGTAGTGGCGATGAATTTCACCCTGCAGTTTATTCCACCAGCGCAGCGCAAAGCGGTACTTGAAAAAATATACGCTAATTTAAAGCCCGGTGGCGTTTTGCTACTAAGTGAAAAAATTAAAGCCGAAAACGAGCAATGCGATAACCTATTGATTGACTTGCACCACGACTTTAAGCGTCATAATGGCTACTCTGAGCTTGAAATAAGCCAAAAGCGTACCGCCATTGAAAACGTAATGCGCCCCGATACACTTAGCACACATACACAACGTTTAAGCGACATTGGTTTTAGCCAAACGCAAGTGTGGTATCAATGTTTTAATTTTTGCTCAATGGTAGCAATTAAATAATTTAGAGAGTGACACATGTCTGCATGGTTTAACCAATTTTACGCTGCAATTGCACAAAGCCCACTTAGCCACTGGCTAGAAACCTTGCCCGCGCAATTAAAGCATTGGCAACAAGAGGCTAGCCATGGCGATTTGCCTCAATGGCAAAAAGTACTAAAAAACTTACCTGAGGTATCAACAAACCACGTTGATATTGTCAGCAAAGTAGCAATAGGCGCGCCTGGCGAAATGACTGAAGGCGAGCAAAAACAAACCACGCATTTATTAAAACGAATGATGCCTTGGCGTAAAGGCCCATTTAATGTGCACGGTATCGACATTAATACAGAATGGCGCAGTGACTGGAAATGGGATCGACTCCTACCGCATATTGAGCCATTAAAAGGCCGTACTGTATTAGATATTGGTTGTGGCTCGGGTTATCACCTATGGCGTATGCGCGGTGAAGGTGCTCAGTTTGTGGTAGGTATTGATCCATCTGACTTATTTTTATGCCAGTTTCAGGCAATTAAACACTTCAACCCTGATGAAAACGTGCATTTATTACCATTAGGTGTAGAAGCCCTGCCAGAGCTTAAAGCATTTGATACGGTATTTTCGATGGGAGTACTTTATCACCGTCGCTCACCTATCGACTTTTTAGCGCAATTAAAGGCACAGCTTCGCCCTGGTGGTGAGCTAGTACTTGAAACTTTAGTTATTGAAGGCGATGAAAACACCGTTTTAGTACCGACCGACCGCTACGCAAAAATGCGTAATGTATGGTTTATTCCAAGCACTGCGGCATTAAAATTGTGGATGGAACGTGTTGGCTTTAAAGATGTGCAAATTAAAGATTGTGCTATTACAACGCTCGACGAGCAGCGTAAAACTGACTGGATGGAAAACGAATCTTTAGTTGACTTTTTAGACCCTACTGACACCAGTAAAACCATTGAAGGCTACTCTGCTCCACTTAGAGCGATACTTACAGCAAAAGCCTAATTTGTAGTATTAATTTTTATTTCCATGTTAAAAAGCGCCATTGGGCGCTTTTTTTGTTTACTAATGCAACAATTAGCGGACAAGTGTCCTTGTCTTTAAAATCAAATATAGATTTCAACTAGCCGCGCCCCTGCAATTGTTGTAAAATACGCGCGTTTCTAAGTAAGCATCAAAACAACTATTTTGAGGAAAACCTGTGAGCGAACAAAAACAGTCTCTAAGCTATAAAGACGCGGGCGTAGATATCGACGCTGGTAATGCACTTGTTGAGCGTATTAAAGGTGTAGTTAAAAAAACTCGTCGTCCTGAAGTGATGGGCGGAATTGGTGGTTTTGGCGCACTTTGCGAAATTCCTGAAGGTTATAAGCAACCTGTACTTGTAGCAGGCACTGACGGTGTTGGCACTAAGTTACGTTTAGCAATTGACCTTAAAAAGCACGATACCGTAGGTATCGACTTAGTTGCGATGTGTGTAAATGATTTAATAGTACAAGGCGCTGAACCCCTGTTTTTTCTAGATTACTATGCAACGGGTAAACTAGATGTAGACACAGCAGCCGACGTAGTAACCGGTATTGGTAAAGGTTGTGAAATTTCAGGTTGTGCCCTAATTGGTGGCGAAACAGCTGAAATGCCAGGTATGTATGATGGTGAAGACTACGACATGGCAGGCTTTTGTACCGGTGTGGTAGAAAAATCAAAAATTATTGATGGCACTAAAGTAGCTGCAGGCGATCAGCTAATTGCGCTTGCTTCTAGCGGCCCTCACTCAAACGGTTTCTCACTAATTCGTAAAGTATTAGAAGTCTCTAACGCTGATACTAACCAAGTGATTGATGGCAAAACCTTAGGTGAGCACCTTTTAGAACCAACACGCATTTACGTTAAGCCATTACTTGAGTTGTTTAAGCAAGTAGATGTGCATGCGCTTTCGCATATTACTGGTGGCGGTTTTTGGGAAAATATCCCTCGTGTATTACCTGAATCTGCTAAAGCGGTTGTTAAAGGTGATAGCTGGCAGTGGCCTACTGTATTTAGTTGGTTGCAAGAAAATGGCAATATTACCACTCACGAAATGTACCGCACATTTAACTGTGGCGTAGGTATGGTGTTAGTAGTACCTGCTGATCAACTTGATAACAGTTTAAACATTTTAAAAGATCTTGGCGAAAACGCATGGCACCTTGGTGAGATTCAAGATGCGGTTGCTGGCGAAGAGCAAGTTGAAATTGTAGGTGGTGCTGCGTAATGGCACCCACTCGTCTAGTAGTTTTGATCTCAGGCAGTGGCTCAAATTTACAAGCCATTATTGATACCTGTGAAAGCGGCGAGATAAACGCTCATATTGCGGCTGTTATTAGTAATAAAGCAGACGCATATGGGTTAGAGCGTGCAAAAAATGCAGGCATTGCTACGCAAGTACTGAGTCATAAAGAGTTTGACTCACGCGAAGCTTACGATGCCCAGTTAATGCATATAATTGACTCTTTTGAACCAAATCTAGTTGTATTAGCTGGGTTTATGCGTATTCTAACTCCTAGCTTAGTGCAAAAATATGTTGGAAAAATGTTGAACATTCATCCATCTTTGTTGCCTAAGTACCAGGGGCTGAATACCCACCAAAGAGCAATTGATGCAAAAGACGACGTTCACGGCGTTAGTGTTCACTTTGTAACTGAAGAATTAGATGGCGGACCCGTTATTCTTCAAGCTAAAGTGCCTGTATTAGCGAACGATACAGCAGACACGCTCGCTAAACGTGTGCATGCGCAAGAGCACATAATTTATCCTTTGGTGGTCAAGTGGTTCAGTGAACAACGACTTACGATGGAAGCAGATTATGCAGTTCTTGACGAAAAACAACTTCCTGCACACGGCGCGCACTACCCAAAATAAAAAATTAAGTGCTTGGCTATTATGTGCGGGCACTTTATTACTTCCTACCAGCCTGATTGCAGGCGAGTTAACCCAGTATCAAGCTAGTTATGACATTTTGCGCAAAGGCACTAATCACGGCAAAGCCGAGCGTGAACTAAAAAAACTCGATAATAATAACTACCAAGTCACTTACCACAGTGATATTGAATGGATGATTTTCTCTGACTCACGTCAAGAATCATCAACCTTTAGCTTTATAAATGATAACGTAGAGCCAATTCAGTACGCTATGATCCGCACAGGCACTGGGCCTGACAAAAAGTATGAAATTAACTTTGACCGTCAAACCAAAACGGTTACCAGTAACACCAGCGATTACCCGTTAAAATGCCAATGGCATGATAACTTCCAAGATGGTATTTCTTATCAAGTACAAGTTCGTGAAGGTCTTAAAAAAGGCAAAACCAACTTCTCGTTTCCGTTGGTTGATAAAAAAGGTAATTGCCGTGACTACGACTTTGAAGTGGTAGAAACCGAAATGATTTCTCTGCCTATAGGTAATGTAGAAGCAGTGAAAGTTAAACGCTTATACGATAACGATAAACGCCAAGCTTTAGCCTGGTTTGCCCCAGAAATGGATTACATGCTAGTGCGCATGTGGAAGGGTGAAAAAGGTGTGGAGCAGTTTGAAGTGCAAATGAAATCGTTTACCGTGATCAACCCACCTGCTTTACCTGCAGAAGTGAAAAACGAAATAACACCAGAGTAAATTGCTTACAAGGTGCAAATGAAAGGCCCAAGTGTGACAAACATAACTTGGGTTTTTCATTTTTAACACTTATACACTTTATCAATTTGAAACTTTGAGTCGGGTTTCGTTTCACTCTAGCTACCCAAGCTACATTAATTCACCCATTTTAAATAACACAAACTCTCCTGGCTGCATTTTTTGCCAGCGCTCATCATTAGTTAATGGCCTTGTTGCTATAACCGTTACTACATCGTTTGGTGTGGTTTCTTGTTGAAAGTCGATCACCATGTCAGCATCAATCAATGTAGCTTTACCAAATGGCGCACGGCGCGTTATATAATGTAAGTTATTAGTACAATACGCTAAAACAAATACACCATCGGTCAATAACATATTAAATACGCCCTTTTCACGCAGTATATGTGAAAGCTTGGCGGCATATCTAAAAACCGACGCCATATTACTTGGGCGCTTTGGGTATTTTTCGCGAATTTTGTCAAGTAACCAACAAAAAGCGAGTTCACTGTCGGTGTTTCCCACAGGGCGATAATACTCTGGTTTTAAATCGTGATAATTTGAAAGCTGCCCATTGTGTGCATAGGTTATTTCGCGCCCCCACAACTCTCGGGTAAACGGATGAGTGTTTTCAAGACACACCCGACCACGATTCCCTTGGCGAATATGACTAATAACCGATACACTTTTAATTGGGTACGCTTTTACCAGCTTTGCTATTTCTGACTGGTAACTTGGCTCTGGATCTTTAAAAGTTCTGCACCCTTTACCTTCATAAAAAGTAATGCCCCAGCCGTCTTTATGCGGGCCAGTATTTCCACCACGCTCCAACAACCCTGAAAAGCTAAAACAAATATCCGTTGGCACATTGGCTGACATGCCAAGTAATTCACACATAAAATAAATAAACCTTAAATTCAATAAATTAAAACTAAATAAACAATTAAATCTGGCACGCGGTCACAGTTTTGGTTTCACTTTGGATTTTTGTGTGCATATAATTTATTTTTATTTCTTTAATGACGTTATTGTTAAACAGCTGAAGAGCGTTAGCAAGTGGATACAAATTTATATTGATAATTATATTAAGGCTATTGACTCGAATATTTCTTAGCTAATGTTTTTCTATTATTATCTGTTTATAACTTTCCGTATCTATTTTCACAAATCCACCAATAGGAAAACATATATGGGGTGTTGTATGTCCAAAGTTTAAATTATAAAGCACGGGGATTGACGCTAGCTCTCGCTTAGATTTTATAATTTTTTTAAGTAAGACCTCAGATACTTCTGACTTTAATTGAAATTTCCCAATGACTATTCCTTTAACTTTATCGAAATGTTTTTGATGAATTAATGATTGAAGATCTCTGTCAAAGTTTGAAGGGGATGTTAACTCATCATCTTCAATAAATAATACAGAATTTGTTAAATCAGGCATAAATTCAGTTCCTTGAAGTAAATTTAAAGTGCAAAGGTTCCCTCCAACTATTTTTCCTTCTGCTTTGCCATGGTTTAAAACTTTTATACCATTGTCTTTATAAAAGTTTCTTTTTTCCTGATCTATAAACCATAAGTCATCACTCCACTGTGCTGGATTTATAACTTCATAAGGAGCACTTGAGAATAAACACTTTTTAATATAATTTATTGAAAAGTCAATCCCCTTGAGCATTCCCAGAGTTGAGTATGCAGGCCCAGAGTAAGTTACTAGTCCAGTTTTATGAAATATTGCATTTGATAAAGCTGTAGTATCAGAATAACCACAAATAATTTTTGGATTTCTTTTAACAATCGTATAGTCAATATACTTTAGTAATTGATTTACATTATCGCCCCCGATAACAGTAAAGATAGCTTTTACTTTTTTATCTAAGAATGCTTCATGTAAATCTTCAATTCTTTCTTCTATGGATGAAGACGAGAAATCATCTATTAATTCACAGTTTTTTGAAAATGATAATTTGAGGCCAAGCTCTTCAAATCTTTTATTTGCTATTTCTCGAGTCTCTTTGTCAATAATTGATAAACTTCTTGAAGGCGCAATTATCCTAACCTCATCATTCATTTTTAATTTATTAGGTATTATCAATTTACCTCCTACCAAATACTACTAATTAATCATTCAATATTATCTAATATACTATGTATCATTTCTCGACTCTTAGCTCCTTCACAGCTTAAGCACAACACTTTGATTGTTTATAACACACAAAAACGGCGGTAAATGGTGTCGTGAACGATATCAATTAATATCGTTCTATTTTTAATAAGCGTACACTGAACATCATAAGTATATTTACTTAATTAAACTTATATTACTATTAGATTAAGTGATTTTTTAACGCTTATATTTTTTATAACAAGCCAAAATAAACGATTACTGTCAAACTGTTCGTATAACATACAACGGATTGTAATAATCGTACCGATAACTACACTTTAATCTAAGTAATGTACTTGAAACTTAGCGTTACTAGCGCTACTCTAAACGAGGTGGTCTGACCTCTATTAAGGAATTAGCAATGACACTCATATTTACACTTGGTTTAATCGCACTGCTCAGCATTGCGCTTTACCACAGAGCGAGTTGGAACACAGCACTTGGTGTTTCTGCCGCAACATTATTAATTGGTACCTTTGCTGGTACTTTTGGTTTAATTAGCTGGGTGATCTTTTTAATCATCGCAGTGCCTCTTTCTGTTACTGGTATTCGCCAGCAATACATTATCAAACCTATTTTCACCATCTTTAAAAAAGTAACACCGAGCATGTCTGACACCGAAAAGTCAGCTATTGATGCCGGTACTACGTGGTGGGAAGCGGATTTATTTTGTGGTAATCCAGATTGGAAAAAGCTTCACCAGTATCCAGTTCCAAAACTTACTATTGAAGAGCAGGCATTTATCGACGGCCCTGTTGAAGTTGTATGTAGTATGCTTGATGATTGGGAAGCTACGCATGAGCTGACTGATTTACCTCAGGATGTATGGCAATATCTAAAAGATAACAAGTTCTTTGCCATGATCATTAAAAAGGAATACGGCGGCTTAGAATTCTCTGCATTTGCACAATCGTGTGTACTGCAAAAACTAACCAGTAAATCAACATTGCTTTCGTCAATTGTTGGTGTACCTAACTCGTTAGGCCCAGGTGAGCTATTACAGCACTATGGTACTGAAGACCAAAAAAATCATTACTTACCGCGTTTAGCAAGCGGTCAAGAAATTCCATGTTTTGCACTTACCTCGCCAGAGGCGGGTTCTGATGCAAGCTCAATTCCAGACTACGGTGTAGTCTGTAAAGGGCAATGGAATGGCGAAGAAGTAGTTGGTGTAAGCCTTACATGGAACAAACGTTACATAACACTTGCGCCTGTAGCTACGGTACTTGGTCTAGCATTTAAGTTACAAGATCCAGATGGATTATTAAGCGACGTTAAAGAGCCAGGTATTACCTGTGCACTTATCCCAACAGATACCCCTGGGGTAGAAATTGGTCGTCGTCACTTCCCGCTTAATGTGCCGTTCCAAAACGGCCCTACTCGCGGTAAAGATATTTTCGTCCCACTTGATTACATTATTGGCGGCCCAGAAATGGCTGGTCAAGGCTGGCGTATGCTAGTTGAATGTTTATCGGTTGGTCGTGCAATTACGTTGCCGTCAAATTCAGCCGGTGGCATTAAAATGATTGCAGTAGCAACCGGTGCTTATAGCCGTATTCGTCGTCAATTCCGCTTACCTATTGGTAAAATGGAAGGGGTTGAAGAATCAATGGCTAAACTTGCTGGTTATGCTTACAGCTCAGACGCTGCAGTAAGCATGTCTACTGGCGCAGTTGATTTAGGCGAAAAGCCATCAGTTGTATCGGCGATTATTAAGTACCACCTTACCGAGCAAATGCGCGATTCAACCATTCATGCAATGGACGTGCTAGGCGGTAAAGGGATCATGCTTGGGCCAAATAACTATTTGGGTCGTGGCTATCAAGGTGCACCAATTGCCATTACCGTTGAAGGTGCAAACATCTTGACCCGTAATATGATTATTTATGGTCAAGGTGCAATTCGTTGTCATCCATTTGTACTTACCGAGCTAGGTGCGTGTGAAATTGAAGACCGCGAAGAAGCGCTTAACGTATTTGACAAAGCGCTAATGGGTCACATTGGCTTTACCATGTCTAACTTAGTACGTACTAAGTGGCTTGCGCTTACTGGCGCTCGCTTTACTAGCGTGCCATACAAAGACGAAACGGCAGAGTTTTATCGTATTGCGTCTCGCTTTAGTGCATCACTTGCACTTATGTCAGACATTAGCATGGCGGTATTTGGTGGTTCTCTTAAACGTAAAGAACGTATTTCAGCACGTTTAGGCGACTTATTAAGTTACCTTTACTTAGTATCTGCAACGCTAAAACGTTACAACGACGAAGGCCGTAAAAAAGAAGATTTTGCATTGGTTCAATGGAGCTGTCAGGATCACCTTTACCACTGCCAGCGTGCACTTGCTGACTTAATCAATAACATGCCGTCGGCTCCACTACGTGGTGTTTTAAAAGTATTGTTATTCCCGTTTGGTCGTCCGGTTCGTAAACCTACCGACAAACTTGAGCACAAACTAGCGCAGTTGTTACAAGTTCCTAGCGAAACACGTAATCGTTTAGCAAGCTATGTATACCTTACAAACGAACCGCTTAATCTTGTAGGCCGTCAAGAGCAAACGCTTAAAGACGTTCTAGAAGTAGAGCCATTGTTTGAGCGTGTATGTAAAGAGAAAGGCGTAAAGCTACCATTCTTCCAGCTTGATAAAGTGGCGCAAATGGGTTTAGAAGCGGGTATTTTAAGCCAAGCAGAAGCCGATAAGCTCGCTGCAGTTGAAAAAGATCGTCTAGACGTGATTAATGTTGATGACTTTGACCCTGCAGATTTACTTGCTGGCAAAGCAGCGCGTAATAGCAAAGCTAAAAAGGCAGATGCAGCTTAACTAATTTAGTAAAGCTAGCATTAACCCTGCTAAAATTAGCCAAACCAGCGCATAATGCGCTGGTTTTTTTTGCGCAAAGTAAACCTGTATTACACACCACATATTACCAATAAAAAATAACGCAATATGAATGTGACCAAAAATAACGCTATAACTTATCGTTGCTACTAAAAACAGCAATAGGCTAGGTAAAAACTGGCTAATATAAAAGGCACGTTCTCGCTGGCATGTTTTAAAAAACAATCGATACTGCTCGTGAACTTTACCGCAATCAAATTGCAAAGAGCTACTAAAGAGCACAATAAAAGCCATGGTCAACACTACGAGTATAGGTACCAAATCAGCACGTTCGTTTATTAGTGCCGCTGATGCCATAAATATACATAAAAGTAGCGACACGCGCCAAACAAGTACCCAGCTATGGTTTAGTAAATAACAAAACCAAAAACCAAATATTGAACTTACTGCAATTCGCCCGTTAACATTAACCACGGGAACAAAAAGACTCAGCGTAAACAGTAAAGCAAAACCTATATGATAGGTGAGCGGTTGCATATAAATAGGAACACACACTAATATCGTGCTAAATATAAAGCCATATATCAGTGCGCTGGGTTTGTATATGCACAAAACGCCCAAGCTAAATTGCAACAACATAAATACAACAAAGTGCGGTACTTTAACCCATTGTGATAGCGTTAAATCTAGCGCAATTAATACACTGGCTATTAACCAAGCATTGCTTAGCGTTAATAATTTAATATCAACTAAATATAACCACACTGATCGCGCAATAGTTTGCTGGAATAGCCGCTGCTGACTATTTTTAATTGCTGACTTCATTGCGCTGAGCATCACACTTTGTAATAACAAATAAAATAAGGCCATTTGTGCACCGTATTGTGGTGCTGCGCTACTGTCTATAATTTTTCCGAGACCTAAAAAAAGTAGCAATATCAAACCCAACATCGATGAGCCTAACACCACTAAAAATAACAACCCAAAACTTTTCAGTTGTAATAATAATTGCTTAAGCTCTTGGTTATAAGCTAAATACCGGTAACCCATAAACACTCTATATTGAGCTAATGGGTGTTTACTTGGTGCAATATTCATAACGATATGCGCTCAAAGCCATGTTCAACAAACACTGTAGGTTCGTGACAAGTAATAATAATTTGCCCGTTTGGTTTATCTGCTAAGTAAGTGTCAAGTAAGGAAAGAAGATATTGGATGCTTGCCTGATCAAGGGCTGCGCTCGGCTCATCAAGTAATAGATAAGGTGCCTTGCGCATTAATGCTAAAATTAACTGGCACTTTTTTTGATTGCCTGAGGATAATGCATCAAAACGCGTATTAAGAAATTCGCCAAAATTAAAACCACTAACCATTGCATTAGGCCATGGGCAACCGAGTGTACTAACATATAAATGTATAATTTGATTGGCAGTTAAAAAATCTGGTAAAACAATACTATCAGTAGCAATAGCGACCTGTTTATCTAGTTCTTTAAGTGTTTCCCCTGCAAATAAAAATGTGCCACTTTGCGGCTTTTCAAGCCCCGCTAGCATCATAAGTAACGTGGTTTTGCCTTGGCCGTTAGGTGCATCAATACACACTTTTTGGCTGCTAAACACCTTATTGTAATCATGGTATACAACGTTGGCGGCAAACTGCTTATTTAAGCCAATCACTTCAATCATAAAATATCCTTTTTAGATCAGCTTTATATTATAAATAAACTTTTATAATAAACAAAACCCACCCCAACAGCTTTAAAAAACAATAACGATAAAGTAGCGTCATTTTCTAATAGCGACAAACCTTTTATAGCAAGTTAAAACAGCATCAGAAGCTCTGAAACCGTTTGTATCATCAACAGCGATTCACCCTAATAGTTCACTATAAAGATAAGCTTTTTACATCTGCGGCGTTATGACTTAGCCTAAGGACAATAAGAACTGTTTTAAAAGGTAATTTGAATTTTGATAACACGTAAAGCTTTGAACTAAACTAAAAATTAAACTAGGTGTTTTTTAACTCAAGCCTATCAAGGCTGACTTGTTAATTGTGACTGATAGCTGATAGAAAATATATTAGCTGTTATTAATTAGGAAAGTATTTTTTAACTTGTTATTGAGGAAATAACAAGTGGCGGAGTGGACGGGACTCGAACCCGCGACCCCCGGCGTGACAGGCCGGTATTCTAACCAACTGAACTACCACTCCGCAGTGGTATGTGCATGGGGTAATGCACTTACTAATTTTGTTACGATATCAAATGGCGGAGTGGACGGGACTCGAACCCGCGACCCCCGGCGTGACAGGCCGGTATTCTAACCAACTGAACTACCACTCCGCAGAGATATCTTTTTACTTGTCATTACTTAATTTGTTGGCGGAGTGGACGGGACTCGAACCCGCGACCCCCGGCGTGACAGGCCGGTATTCTAACCAACTGAACTACCACTCCAGCATACAAATTTTGTAATATAACAGTGTTTAAATAGTTGGCGGAGTGGACGGGACTCGAACCCGCGACCCCCGGCGTGACAGGCCGGTATTCTAACCAACTGAACTACCACTCCAGCGCGTATTTAAACTGTTATTTTTTCTTATTGGCGGAGTGGACGGGACTCGAACCCGCGACCCCCGGCGTGACAGGCCGGTATTCTAACCAACTGAACTACCACTCCATAATAAGAATATGTTTTACAACCATATGTTGTGTAAGTGTTGGCGGAGTGGACGGGACTCGAACCCGCGACCCCCGGCGTGACAGGCCGGTATTCTAACCAACTGAACTACCACTCCAGCGCATACTTACAAATTGTCGAAAATTGGCGGAGTGGACGGGACTCGAACCCGCGACCCCCGGCGTGACAGGCCGGTATTCTAACCAACTGAACTACCACTCCGCATTTTCGTTTCTGTCTGAGTCTCCCCTGACAGCGGCGTGAATAATACGAACCAGCCCCTACTTCGTCAAGGGCTTTTTTGTTTTTTTACAGGTTTTTTAGTCATCTGACATCGAAAGGTTTAAAATTTCAGCTGATTTATCATTTTTTGAGCTACTTTCTGGAGCCTCTGATTTTTTCTGTTCAGCTTTTTTTGACTCAACAGCTTTCTTTTTCTTTAAAAAAGTTAAATTCAATTTAAGTTTTAATGGTTTGTTCTGCACAAAAACACGAATACACAGCCAACCTATAAATAAAATGGCTAAATTTCCACCAACAATTAAACTAACCATTAATCCCGTCGCCATTACTTTTGGTTTTACAACTGGCACAGGAATAATTTCTGGTTCGCTAACACTGGCAACTGGAATTTCTGGAATCACTTCAATCGGTCTTTCTATTTCAAATAAATAGGTTGGCAATGTAGCCATAAACTCTCGGTCATTGATTGTTGAGCCAAAAACAGAGATTTCAATATTGTAGCGTCCCCAACCATAATCTTGTAAAGCCAGCTCTCTTGCTGTGGTGCTGTTGCTATCTAAGTAAAATACCTGCTCTTCGCCATTGGGGTAATAAATTTTACCTTGCATGATCACCGTTTCAGGTTTTAAAAGCTTATCATCAATATTGATGGTAATACGGTGATCTTCCCCCTCCTCAGTTGCTTCAATGGAGGTGAAGCTAAAAGGCGGCTCATGCACAACAATAGGTTCTTGAACCACACGCCTCTCTAATACATCAGTGGTAATATAAAGCTCAGGGCGCCACTCGCCAGGTGTGAAATTTAAGGTAAACTCACCGGTAAAGACACCGTCTTTAGCGCTTTCATCGAACCCGTAGCCATCATCTTTGAATTCAGTTACTTGCTGTATGCCTGCACCAAAGTTTTCAAAGTTTTCATTATTGGTGCTCACAAAGCTTACATTAAGCGATACCGCATCTTTAAATAGGTTGGCGCGAATCGGCTCGCCATCATTTAAAATCTCACCAGTTACCTTTACAGTTTCACCCTGAAACAGAATTTTAGGCAGTGGGTCTACTTTTAGCGATAACTCACCAATAACAACAATGCGGCTTTCTGGCATTATTTGGCCAATAACTTGCCACGGCCCAGGCATGGGATTGCGAATAACCACTAAGTCATAATTTAATTCATCGTACCAATCAAGACTAGTGTTTCTCACCGCATTGGTTGCAAAGTATTTAGTACCATCGGGTCTTACTAAAATTACGGCAGGCGATCCTGTGCGTCTAAAAAATATTAATTTTATTTCATCAATTTTGTCATCAACACGAAAACGGTTATCCAGTAACGGGATTTCATTTTGTTTACCGCTGCCTTTTAACTCTTCAACTTGCTTTACGCTGTGTGCATCGGGGTGGAAACACACGGCAATTAAAAGCAGTGAAACTACTAATAGCGTTTTCATAATAATGCCCTATTCAGCGCGCCATAAACAATGGCCGCCCTCCTTTTGTACAATGTCTAAACGCGTTTGATGTGCGCTTTGCTCTGCATCGTTAGCTGCTATAACTACCAAAGGCGCCCTGTCGCTACTTAGGCGTCTAATACCGCCTTTTTGATCTTCACTTGAGTCATCTTTGTTTTGATTTAGGTTTAGCTTTACTTGTCCACCGGTCATTGCCAGGTAAACATCGGCTAAAATTTCAGAATCCAGTAAGGCGCCGTGTAATGTACGCTTAGTGTTATCAACATCATAGCGGCGACAAAGTGCATCAAGGTTGTTCTTCTGTCCTGGATGCAAGTCACGCGCCATTTTAAGGGTATCAAGCACGCCACAAAAACTATGGGTGTTTTGATAGCCTTGGTTTAATAACGCAAATTCATTATCCATATGGCCAATATCGAACGGCGCATTATGAATAACTAACTCAGCCCCTTTAATATAGTCAAAAAACTCTTGGGCAATGTCACGATAAAGCGGTTTGTCGCGTAAAAATTCATTAGTAATACCATGAACATCGATTGCTTCTTCTTCAATGCTGCGCTGCGGATTAATGTAAACGTGAAAATTATTGCCGGTTAACCGGCGATTCATAAGCTCCACACAGCCGATCTCAATGATACGATGCCCTTGTTTAGGGTCGATGCCGGTGGTTTCTGTATCTAAAACTATTTGTCTGCGTGCCATATCGAATTAAGCCTGACTCTGGTATCTTTCTATAATCACTTTATTGTACATAATATCAAGGTAAAACAGTGCAAAAAACCGTAGAGATTTACACCGATGGTTCGTGTTTAGGTAATCCAGGCCCCGGTGGTTATGGTATTTTTATGATTTATGAAGCCCATGAAAAAAAATTAAGCCAAGGTTATAAGCTTACAACCAACAACCGTATGGAAATGCTGGCAGCCATTGTGGCGCTAGAATCTCTTAATCGTGCCTGCCCTGTAACCCTGACTACCGATAGCCAATATGTTAAGCAGGGTATTGAGTCTTGGATCACCAATTGGAAAAAACGCGGTTGGCAAACCTCTGCTAAAAAACCGGTTAAAAATGTCGATTTATGGAAACGTCTCGACAAAGCCTGTGCCGAGCACAACGTTACCTGGAAATGGGTAAAAGGCCACAGTGGCCACAAATATAACGAAATTGTTGACGACCTTGCTCGTGATGCAGCCAGCAGCAACAATTTACTCGATGATGAAGGTTACCAACCGTAACCCTCTACATCATGCTATTTTTTATTTTGTTGATAATGCTGTTTTGAGGTTTGCCTAAGCCCTACCCCTTTTATTGGCGCAAATTGTGGGCGAGCATGCCACTTAGGTTTTATTGGCGTAAGTGGCGCAACACGCTTTCGTGCCACCAGCATATACACACTCCCCATAGGTTTTAAATATTGCTTGGTAAAGCTGCGCCAAAATGCGAACCGCGATAAGCGATTACCGCGTGCCAACGACGAATAAATAAAGCGCTCATCGGCCACAATTTCAAATCCAAGTAAATTTAGCCAATCTTTAACCCGTGCTGGTGTGAAAAATCGGCCTGTCCACGGTAATTTTTGACGGCTAAACGGCAGTAACTGCGCTAACCCACAAAAGCTAAACGGATTAAAACCCGTAATGGCGATATAACCGCCTGGAATAAGGGTTCGATGAGCCTCACGTAAAATATGATGTGGATCTGAGTGATATTCTAAACAATGGCTCATAATGCAAGCATCTATAGAGTGCTCATAAAAAGGCAGTTCGTCTATATCGGCAACCACCCCCGTGTATGGGCCAGGCTCTGCAACGCATACTTGATGCTTAATGGAGCTTTTGCTTGTATCTAGCTCAGCACTTAAATTACCTAATTTAAGCATATGATAGCCAAACATACGCGGTAACCACGGCGACAATTTGCGTTCTATATCACAACGTAAATAATCACCATGCGGAAACTGCTGCCAGGACAACGGTTTGGGACCTTCTTGAAAACTAAGGGCTGGTTTCATTATATAAGCTCGTTATAATATTAATTAAATACCACTTTATAGAGCAACGATACATGGTGCAAGTCAAAGCAATTAAAGCCTTTTCTGATAACTACATTTGGTGCTTAACCACCGAACAGAATAACCAAGCGTGGGTGGTTGACCCTGGGCAATCAGCACCAGTTTTAGAGCATTTAGCACAGCATAACTTAACCCTTGGCGGTATTTTAATTACCCATCATCATTATGATCATACCGATGGCGTAGCTCAATTAGTAAAGCAGTACCCAAACATTGCAGTTTATGGCCCTAGTAATAGCCCATTTGAGGGAATAACAATGCCTTTAAATGAAGGTGACACAATTAGCGTTTTAAACATTCTATTTGAAATTATAGCCACCCCTGGGCACACCCTAGACCATATTTGTTATATTAATGATGCACTGGCCTTTACTGGCGACACCTTATTTAGTGGTGGTTGTGGGCGCTTATTTGAAGGCAGCCCAGAGCAAATGTGGCATTCATTTAATAAGTTGCGAGCATTGCCAAGTGATTGCAAAGTGTATTGCACCCACGAATACACCCAGGCAAACTTGGCCTTTGCAAAAGCGGTTGAGCCACGAAACCCCGAATTACTCGCTTACAGCCAGAAAGTAGATGAATTGCGAAAAAATGATGAAATAAGCTTGCCAAGCACCATAGGTCAAGAGCTTAAAGTTAACCCTTTTATGCGTAGTAATTTGCCCGATATTACAAAGTCATTACCAAAAGAGTATTGTTTAGTTACAAAAAACAATGAACCTTGGGAAAACTTTGCTAGTCTGAGGATGTTCAAAGATAATTTTTAAGCCAGTAACAAAAATAATTAACTGTTCATTTTAAATAACAATAAGTTAACACTTTCTAATTATATTTGTTTGGATTTTTAACGATGACAAGTGGCAATGTTGGCTCATAATGAGTAGTATTCGCCGAGTTTTTTACCCTATGTATTGGTATTTATGAATAAATCTCCTCTTTTATTGGTTTTAGCGATGACGCTAAGCGGTTGTCAAACATTGACAACATTAGACACAGATTCACAAAATCAAGTTCAAAACCAACTTGAAGGCGCCAGCCCAAATGATATTAGCACTGCATTAATGATTAATGCGCAATATCAACAAGTAAATGATATTGAAGAAGAAGCCCCTGTGTTTGACGATGTTTGGGAGCGTATTCGTTACCAATTATCTATTGATATTCCACAAAATCGCCCAGTGGTCGCTGAGCGTAATTATTATGCACGTCATCAGGCATACCTAGATCGCATTTCTAAACGTGCTGAGCCGTATTTACATTTTATTGTTGAAGAAATTGAAAAGCGTGAAATGCCCATCGAAATTGCACTTTTACCCATTGTAGAAAGTGCGTTCGACCCTTATGGCTATTCGCACCGTACTGCATCGGGTATTTGGCAGTTTATGCCCGCAACCGGCGAGCGTTTCGATTTAAAACAAAACTGGTGGTATGACGGTCGTCGCGATATTGTGCAGTCTACTCGCGCTGCACTTGATTATCTCTCATACTTACACAAAACCCTTGAAGGTGATTGGCTGAACGCAATTGCCGCCTATAACTCAGGTGAAGGCCGCTTGCTGCGTGCGATTAAAAAGAATCGTAAAAAGCATTTACCTACCGACTTTTGGTCACTAGATTTACCTCGTGAAACCACCGCCTACGTGCCTAAATTATTAGCTTTAGCTGATTTACTAAAACGTGCAGATGAGTTTAAAGTGTCGTGGAAGCCAATAATTAACGCACAAGTAGTCGAAGTGGTTAATATTGAGTCACAAATAGATTTAGCACTGGCTGCGGATATGGCCGATATGACCCTTACCGAACTATATCGATTAAATCCAGGATTTAACCGCTGGGCAACCGATCCTGATGGCCCACACTTTTTATTACTTCCTACCGATAAAGTAGAACAATTCACTGAAAAGCTTACCGCTACAGCGATTAAAAACCGTCTTCGTTGGCAGCAATATAAGGTCAAACGTGGCGATAGCTTGTCGGTGATTGCAGATAAATTTACCACTAGTATCAGCGCGATTAAGTCATTAAATAAGCTTAACTCAAACGTAATTCGTGTGGGTCAACAAATTTTAGTACCACTCACTGATGGTAAAATTAACAGTGAACATTTGCCTCAGCAAGTACGTGCGGCCGCTAATAAAAGTTTACGCACTAAACTTTCTCATACGGTAAAAAGTGGCGATACCCTATGGGATATTAGCCGCGAATACGATGTAACTATGAGTGAATTAGCTAAGTGGAATAAGCTGAAAAAAAATGCAGTACTGCGTTTAAATCAAAAATTGGTAGTTTATAAGTCAGCTAGCCAGCCTAAAAAGTCGACGAGTAATACTAATCGTACTATTACCTACAAAGTGCGCCGAGGCGATTCTTTAGCGCGTATAGCGTCTAAGTTTAATTTAACAGTGAGCGATATTATTAAATGGAATAACCTTGCCGGACAAAAATACTTACAGCCAGGACAAAAGCTTAAATTAAAAGTAGATGTAAGAAGTAGCTGATCCCTACTGTAATAAACTGTTAAATAAAAAAAGAGCGCATGCGCTCTTTTTTTATGCCTGCTATAAACCTTAGCCTACAATGCCTAAAGGCTGTGCTGTTTGCCATGCACCGCGAGTAAAATCGGGAATATCGATTGAGCGGCTACGCTCACTCACAGACTGGGCTGATAACGGTGAAATAACCGACCACGCTGCGCCATCGTAAACGTCCTGATCCAGCGGTTCGCCATTTCTTAGGCAATAAATCATCCGCCAAAACATTAAAAAGTCCATACCCCCGTGGCCGCCATTGCGCTGTGCTTCTTCACCCATTTTAATCCATAGGGGATGGTCGTACTGCTCATACCATGCGCTCATATCATAATCCCACTCATGAAAGCTTGTTGATCCGCCATTTTCAAGCGCAATACGATTAGGGAAACCGGCAAACACCCCATTCGTCCCTTGGATTAAATTATGTCGAGAGTATGGCCGAGGGGTTGTTGTATCGTGCTGTACCATAATACTGCGCCCCTTGAGAGTTTTAATCAGTGTCGTGTTCATATCACCGGCAATATAATTAAGCTGATTACGGGAATGATCCGCTGCAAATTCACGTTGTGCATAGGCGCTTCTACCCAGCGAAGGTGAGCTCATTGAAGTTAAAAAATCAAACCTATCGCCACGATTTATATTCATATATTGCGATACAGGGCCTAATCCATGAGTGGGGTATAAATTACCATCACGTTTTGCATGCCATTGCGTTCGCCATGAGCCTGTTTTGTGATCTAGCTCTTTCATTTGCCAACGAAGCTCATGAATATAGGCCGCTTCGCCATGTAACAGCTCCCCAAATACACCTTGGCGCACCATGTTTAATACCATTAACTCGTCGCGACCGTAATTCACATTTTCCATCATCATGCAATTCTTTTGAGTATGTTCGGCGGTGTCTACAATCTGCCACATTTCGTCAACAGTCAGTGCCAGGGGCACTTCAACAAAAGCATGTTTTGCGCTGTTCATAGTATCGATAGCCATAGGTGCATGCCATGCCCAAGGAGTAGAAATAATGACTATATCTATGTCTTGTCGTTCAAGCATTTGTTGATAGGCCCGCTCACTGCCAGTATATAACGCCGGCTTAGCTACCCCTTTATCAACTAAATAATTGGCAGCTCGCTCTAGCACCTCAGTATGCGTGTCACAAATAGCGACTATTTGCGCACCTTCAATATGGCTCATGCGCTTTACATGTCCATAACCGCGCTGACCCACACCAATAAAGCCCACTCTAACCACATCCATTTTGGGCGCGACTAAACCAATAACACTGCGCCCTTGCTGTTTTGGTGCGCTTGCATTAGCACTTCCACTTGATGCACAACCACTCACTACACCGGCAGCTGCGGCGACACTGGCTGCTTTTAAAAAGTCTCGACGATTAAATTGCTTCATTACTTTATCCTTTTTGTTATTGTTTTAACTTACCTAAAGGCGATGAACGGGTAAATAGGTGAAGAGGTAAGCGACATAAAAATAAGGTTAAAAGAGATAAAAATTCGCATTTAACGGTTACTTGGGGTTATAGTCGAAAAAAATTATTATTTTAAGTAGTTATGTCTTATATAAAAATCACTGCACTTTTTTTAGCTATTGCACTAACGGGTTGCTCTGAGCCTACAACGCCAGCTTCATCTCTTGAAAACACCCCTGGCGTTAGTTTAAATAATCTTAAACAGCATATTAAAACCTTAGCGTCAGATGACTTTGAAGGACGCGGCCCGCTTACCTTAGGTGAAGTTAAAACCGTTGGTTATTTAAGTGAGCAATACCAAGCAATGGGGTTGTCTGGCGCGTATCAAGAGAAGTATTTACAGCCAGTTAAAATGGCCATGCTAACTGCAGATCAAAACATGCAATTAACTATGGGGAAGCTTAGCTTTATTGCAGGTAAAGACTTCACCGCCCGTACAAAGCAGTTACAGCCGATTATTGATGTCCGCAATAGCGATATTGTATTTGTTGGTTATGGGATTAACGCGCCAGAATATAACTGGAACGACTATGCCAATGTTGATGTAACCGATAAAACCGTTATTGTGCTGGTGAACGATCCGGGCTTTGCCACCCAAGACGATACACTATTTACAGGCAATGCCATGACCTACTATGGCCGCTGGACTTATAAATATGAAGAAGCCGCGCGCCGAGGTGCAAAAGCGGTATTTATTGTTCATGAAACAGCCCCAGCCGCATACCCTTGGGGCGTGGTTGAAAGCTCAAACACGGGCACCAAGTATAGCTTGATGGACAACAACCTTAATGCATCTGAACTGCCAGTTATGGGCTGGTTAACACTTAATGCGGCTGAACAAGTATTCGCATCGGCAAACTTAAATTATCAACAATTAAAGCAACACGCATTAAGTAAGCAATTTCAAGCCAAGGAATTGAACTTAAAGGCGAACCTTGCATTTAAAAATGAAGTGTCACACGCTAAATCACATAATGTGGTTGCACAAATTACAGGCAGTGAAACCCCTGACGAATACGTTATTATTAGTGCCCATTGGGACCATTTTGGTACTAAACAAACCGACAGTGGACCTAAAATTTATAATGGCGCAGTCGATAATGCTTCAGGCACTGCAGCAACGCTTGAAATTGCTCGCATTATGAGCAAAATGCATCAGCAAAAGCCGTTTAAGCGCTCAATCCTGTTTGCTAACTTTACTGCCGAAGAAACAGGTCTAATCGGCTCAGAAGAATTTGCCAATGGGAATATGATTGCCACCAAAAAAATGGTCGGATTATTAAATATCGATGGTATGAACGTGCTCGATGAAACCGATTATATTTTGCAATACGGTAACAACCTATCAGAAATGGAGAGTTACTTAGCAAGCGCGGCTAAAGCACAAGGACGCGGGGTAAAAATGGATCCTCGCCCACAAAATGGATTGTTTTTTAGATCAGATCATTTCTCACTCGCTAAACAAGGCGTGCCAAGTTTACTGTTTATGAGCTTAGGTGATACCGATCCTGACTACATCAGTCATAAATACCATAAAGAAGCCGACGACTATTCAGATACATGGTCATTAGCTGGTGCAAAACAGGATATCGAGCTGGTTATAGATATAGCCAGTCAACTTGCCAATAATGGCGACTGGCCTAAGTGGATAAATGAATCTGATTTTAAAACCAAACGTTTAGAAGATAAGTAAATAAAAAAGCAGCCGAGAAATTATTCTGCTGCTTTTATCTGTATCGTTAAAGATTGTGCGTGTTTTGTTACTGAACTTTGGCAAATTCTTGTTTAGATAATTCACCATTCCCGTCAGTATCTAAGTCATCAAATAATTTAGCTAATTGTGAATTAGCTTGTGCTTCAGACTGGCTAATAACGCCGTCGCCATCAGAATCAAAAGAATCAAAAGAATCAAAGTCAACCACAGCAAAAGCGGCAGAAGACGAAGCAAGTGCAATTAAAGTTAGGGCGTGGTGACCTTTTGTGATTAATTTTGCAGCAGCATGTTTGGTATATAGACAAGGCAGAGCCTATGTAGTGTGGTTGCTCCCCATAAATAGGCGATAACGCAGTGTAAATGCCAAACATGCACTGCCCAAAGGGTTCTTCCTAGGGACGATTAACTCTTTGTTGCTCGATTTTTACTTAGCCCACTAGGTTACAAATGTCGCGCCGCAATTAAATCGTCCCTAGATTGAACAAACTTCAATCTATAAAGGCCAGCACGCCCAAGTTTTAGTAAATATTTTCATAATAAATCCTTAGCTTAATAAAAAAGTGGGTAAGAAATCCTTTTCAAAGATCCTTAGGGAATTAGAAAGTTAGTATGCTGAAAATTCGTCTTTAGAAAGTTCACCATTGCCATCTACGTCCAGCTCTGCAAACTGCTCCATAAGTTCGGCCGCAACCGATGCTTCAGCTTGGCTAATTGCGCCACTACCATCTACATCAAGAGTTTCAAAGTCTGTGCTGGCAAATACTGCAGATGAAGAAGCAAGTGCCATAAGTACAAGAGTTGACTGTAATTTTTTCATAATATTAATCCTTCAAAGTATGCAATGTTTGGGTATAAATTAATTAACTCAACGCTACAACCGTACATCCTAGTTATTCTCTTTCATAGGCTCCCTTGCCTATTTAGGTTGTCTTTGGCAACTCAGAATATGTAATAGCGTTGAGCATTGGCCTTTTAAGCCTTAGAAAATTCTGCTTTAGAAAGCTCGCCGTTTTTATCCGTATCAAGCTCTGTAAACTTACTCATAAGTGAGGCATCTACTGATGCTTCAGCTTGGCTTATTGCGCCATTACCATCCACATCCAGTGTGTCAAAATCTGTTGCAGCAAACGCCACAGATGAAGAAGCAAGTGCCATTAATACCAGTGTTGATTTAAATGTTGTCATAACGTAATTCCTTCATTGGGTTGTAAGGTTAAGCGCTAAGCTTAATCACTTTTTGCTAAATACAGCTTAGGTATTACAACTTCGATGCCATGTTTATTTTTTCGTTTATAAACAATAAGTTAAAAATAAAAATGTGATTTTTACTTAAAAACACCTCGTATTTTGTTGCTCTTTTGCAACAGCTACTTTTAACTAAAAAGATACCCTTTAAAATTCAACAACTTAAATCATCTAAAAAAGACACACCTATCTCTAATTAAACTCAAAACAACAAGACTGAGCCGCTATAGGAATAAATCGCCACTGAACAAATTAACAACGCGAAATTAAACAGGTTAAATTAAATAGATAACAAATTGAAAATAAACAACTTAAATTGATTTGTAGAAAAATATAAATTAATTTTTTTAACCGGGAGAGAAAAAGCAAGGATTTGTCGCCGTATGGCGAATAAATACTTAAAGTAAGGAATGAATCTCGTGCGGGATACTAATTTGATATCACTCAAGCCCATTTATTTGGGCATGAGTACAGGCGGTCACTTCCAGCCTTGACGCCATCTTTGTTCATCTTTTAAATCGCGCCACTGAATAGGATATTGATTTTTTGACATCACCGCTTCAGTGATACATTCAATCACATTAGCGTCTTCATCAAATTCTACCTCAACAATAATAAAGTGCTTTTCTTTATTAATAGCTGGGATGGCAGTCCATTTACTATTTAGCAGTTTTTTAGGGTTTAATTTATTCATACTACACCTTTTATATTTTCTGCTTGATAATACGCATCAGTGATACGTTTAGTTTTATTAAAAAACCAAAAACTTACCTTTATACATTTGCATTTGGCAATGAAAAACATATTCTCCAACATCAAGCGAAAGTAATTCAATAGCCGCATTTTCACCTATACTTGGCGTTTCACGAATTCAAGCGGGGAAAAATCACTGTTTCAGCGCAAGGAGAACTTTCTTGTCAATTAAAGCTCAGGGTCAGAGTCCTGTTCACTGCTACCTTAATATACGCTGGATAATAATACCCCCCGTTACCCACAGTAATGGCTATTTGATTGCTATGACTGTTTACTTCTGCTCATACAACCAAAACCAATAAATAATAGCGACAATAAGTAAAACGCCTAATAAATTAATTAATAACATAATTAAATCCCCTATAAATAAAGTTACGAGTTACTCGCTTTAAAATAACGTAACCGGTTTGCATTAGTGACCACAGTAAGCGATGATAAAGCCATTGCCGCGCCAGCTACGACTGGGTTTAGTAGTAAACCAAAAAACGGATACAACAGCCCTGCAGCAACCGGAATACCCGCAATGTTATAAATAAACGCCCCAAACAAATTTTGTTTAATATTAGTTATGGTTGCGCCACTAATTGCAATGGCATCTGCAAGACCATGAAGTGAGCCTCGCATCAGCGTTATATCCGCACTTTCAATAGCTACATCTGTGCCAGTGCCAATGGCAAATCCAACATCGGCTTGTGCCAATGCTGGCGCATCATTTATACCATCACCAGTCATGCCTACAATTTCACCTTGAGATTGACGTTTAGTCACTTCACTGGCTTTATCATCTGGCATTACTTGCGCTATAAAGTCTGTAATACCGACTTTGCTGGCAACGGCTTTAGCGGTCGCTTGGTTATCGCCTGTCAGCATAACCACCTGCATACCTTTATTTTGTAAGCGTTTAATGGCCTCAGCTGAGTCTTCTTTTATTGGGTCAGCAACTGCGATTATGGCATGTAATTGACTGCCAATAGCAAAGTACATCGGCGTTTTAGCAGCGCTAGCAAGCTGCTCGGCTTGAGGTATTGCCTCTGCAATATCTATATTGTGGCTTTTCATCAGTGCCTGATTGCCAAACAATAGGCTTTGCTCATTAATGGTACCGATCACACCTTGTCCAGTGATAGCATTAAAATTACTGACTTTTTCAAGGGTGATATTTTGGTTTTTAGCATAATTAACAATGGCTTCGGCTAATGGATGCTCAGAACTACTTTCAAGACTAGCTGCTAACTTTAGCACCTCGGTACTGTCGCTTTGGTTGAACGTAACCACATCGGTCACGGTTGGCTTACCAGCGGTTATAGTGCCTGTTTTATCTAAGATCATGGTGGTGATTTTAGCTGTTGTTTGTAGCGCTTCACCGTTACGAATAAGTATACCCGACTGAGCAGCTTTACCTATGCCGACCATAATTGACATCGGTGTAGCTAAGCCAAGTGCACACGGGCAAGCAATAATTAAAACTGTGGTTATTGCAACAACCGCATAAGCAATACTCGGCTGTGGGCCAAAGTTAAGCCATGCTAAGCCTGCTAGCACTGCAATAATCATCACTGTGGGTACAAATATGCCTGAAATAACATCAGCTAAGCGTCCAATTGAGGGTTTAGAGTTTTGTGCACGTTTAACCATATTAATAATATTCGCTAAGGTGGTTTCGCTGCCTATATGGGTTGCTTTAAACAACAAAGTACCACTTTTATTAATACTGCCAGCAACAACCTTGTCACCCTCACCTTTATTAACCGGCATCGGTTCACCAGTGAGCATTGATTCATCTAGTGTACTGCTGCCTTCAATAACATCTCCATCGACTGAAATTTTCTCTCCAGGGCGGACACGAATCAAGTCACCTTTAATAACTTGGCTTATAGCTACATCTTGCTCTTGGTTATCTCGGATCACCCGTGCCGTTTTAGGCTGTAAACCAATTAAGCGTTTAATAGCCTCAGAGGTACGTCCTCGCGCCTTTACTTCAAAGGCTAAGCCAAGACTTATTAAGCCTATGATCATTGCTGAGGCTTCAAAATAAACATGTCTAGCCACCTCTGGTAATAGACTTGGCATGCTCACCACCACCATTGAATATAGCCAGGCTGTTCCCGTACCAAGCGCAATCAAGGTATCCATATTCGCTGTATGATTTTTAAATGACTGCCATGCGCCAGTATAAAATTGCTTACCCGACACAATCATTACGACCAACGTCATCATTCCAACAATAAACCAGCCAATACGCTGGGCATTGCTAGTGACACTCATATCAAAGATTAATCCATAAAGCATTAATGGCGCCCCCAAACCCAATGCCAATAGCATATTGCGCATAAGTTTTTTGTAGTGCGCGTTATCAGCTTCGGCTTTTTCATCTAAGGCGTCTTGCTGAGAGTTACTATTCATAGGTTTAGCTTGATAACCAATATCAGCGACAGCGTGCATTAGCTCCCCAGCCTTAGCCGAACCTTCTACTTGCACAGTTCGATCGGCAAAGTTCATTTCAACGCGCTGCGCACCCTTTACATTTTTCAGTGCTTTCTCTATTTTAGCCACGCAACTGCCACAATTTGCGCCTTCAATTATAAAGTTTTGCGTGGTGGGTTGATTACTCATAACGCTTCCTTAGTATTTTTAACTTCAAAGGTTGGATCAACAAAGGTCTCTATTAAGCTACATATATCTGCACTTACAGCCCCATCAGGCGATTTATCCCACTGTTTAACCGCTGCTTGCATTCGCGTGCGTAATTTAAGTGTTTCTTGAAAGTGCAGCTCTGTTTCCTCTAGTCGCTTTGCTATTAATTGTCGTGTGAGCGGACAAGGGCACTGCCCTTGCTCCGACTGTGCAATAATTTGTTGAATATCTTTTATTGAGAAACCGAGTTGACGCGCACTAATAATAAACTTTAAACGTTGCTGATCGGCTGCGGTATACTCTTGATAACCATTGCGCTCACCACGAATAGGATTAAGCAGCTTTATTCGCGTGTAATGACGAACCGTGTCTTGGGTCACGCCCATAGTATTGGCTAATTGCTTTACGTACATCATTAAACCTCTGGCTGGCTATGTAATGACAACATAATAAACCTATGTGTAACACATAGGTCAACAATTAATTAAGTATATGGCTGGGAGTGTGGAAGAAAGTTAAGATAAGAGCAGCCACCATAAGTGACTGCTAAATTTGAGAGTTACTGTAGTCCTTAGTTTGCTTTGCTTCGAGATTGCTTAAGTGCTTCACCAAGCTCACCCGCAATTGCTTGAATTTCAGGCATAGCGTCTTGTACTAAGGCTTGTGACATTTGCATTGATTCTTGCATTACTTGTGGCATTTTTTTCAAAATAGCCTGCCCTGACTCTGTCTTATAAAAAGCCAACATGTCGCTAATTTCTTGTTCAGTAAATTGTTTATCGTAGAGGTTAATCATCATCGGCTGCATTTTTTGCCAGCTCATTTTTGTTTTTAATACCTCGGTCATATCAGCATAATATTTGTCGAAAATTGCTTTCTCATCTGGCTTTACGCCCATTTGCACTGACATATTTTGCATCATACCCTCAACTTGCGCATACATAGAGTCAACCATGGCATCTATGTTCATTACCTCTACCAGCTCATCAATTTTTTGCTGTTTGGCAGTTTGCGCTGCAAGGTTAGTTGAAAAAATTAAAAGTGAAAGCAGTATTACCTTACCCATATTAATATCCTTTTTGTATTTGAATTAGCGTCATAATCACATGTTCAACAAGTGTTGTAAATGGGGACAACCAAAAACGAAAAAGCCGAATAACTGGTGTTTATTCGGCTTTTAATCGTTTATTCCCAAAGCTAATCTTTTTCGATATTATCGAGCCCTTTCGTTCCCTCTTTAGCTTTAAGCTTATGATGAATAGCGGTTTTAATCAGCATATAGCCACTAATAGGTGCAGTGATTAATAGAAATATAGTGATTAATATTTCTTTTACACTTAAGCCACTGACTGAATTAGCAAAAAATACCATAGCAGCGGTAAGTATACTCGCCATACCTAAAGTGGTGGCTTTTGTTGGCCCATGTAAACGCATAAAAAAGTCAGGTAATTTAATTAAACCAATTGAGCCAATTAAAATAAATAACCCGCCTAACAGCAGCAATATTGATACGATCCATTCACTTATCATTTTAATACCTTACTCAATTATGTCGCCACGAAGTAAATACTTACATACAGCTACCGTACTTATAAACCCAAGCATGGCAATAAGTAAGGCTGCTTCAAAGTACAGCCCCGTGCCCATGCTAATGCTATATAAAATAATCAGTGCAATCACGTTAATGTACATAGTATCGAGCGCTAAAATACGATCTGGCACTGATGGGCCAATAATAAGTCGCCATAGGTTAAGTAATAACGACAATCCAACCATTGAAAAAACAATCAGTAATACTGTATCTAACATTGAAATATCTCCTTTAGGGGAGCTTCGTAACGTGCTTTTATTTGTTTAATAAGCGCTTGCTCATCATCTAAATCTAACACGTGAATTAATAAATAACGCTGTACCGGTTCATCGTCTTCATTAAGCGATTTAATCAGCGGGTAAACCTCGGCACTTACCGTACCCGGCGTTAAAGACACGCAGCTTGCTAAAATAGTAATTGGCATTTCATGCATTAAATCTATAGGCACTTTAACAAAGCCTGGACGCAGATTTTTTGAAGGGCCCAGAATTAATAATGCCACTTGCAAGTTAGCCACTATAATATCGTAAAGTACGATTAGTAATTGCTTAAGTGCTAGCCCCGGCTTTAATATCAGCGGTTGCGGGTCTCTAAACGACATACTAAATAACGGTATTAGCAACGCGAGTAGCGCTCCTAATATAATATGCCCTACCGACACACTGTTATTTAACAAGAGCCATACTATAAATAAAAATAGACTACGAAACGGCGTAGGTAACCAACCAAAACGAGCTTGTAAGCGCATTACATACCTCCCTTAAGTACCGCATTTATACCACCACTAATATCGTGAAGCTGTGTTGCCGCCTCGAGGGCGTACTGCGTTGCCACGTCACCAAAAATAACCAGTAGTATTGAACTTGCTAATAAACCAACTAACACGGTCACTTGTAGCGGGTGGGCATTGGCAGCATCGCTAGCATCACCTGTTTTGTCTTTACGTTCCCAAAACAAACTAGTACCCGCACGTGATATAGCCACAATTAGCGCTAAGCTCATAATTAAGTAAACAGGCCAAAATACCAGTGCTTGCTCGCTATTTAAGGTCGTTTTTAAAATCCAAATTTTGCCAACAAAGCCCGAAAAAGGTGGCATACCAATAACGGTTAAACCGGCAATAATAAAACACGCCCCTAATAAAAATGGTTGTTTTACTGCACGTCCTCCAACTAATCGATCACCAGCTTTACCTCGTTGTGTTGCAATTAAATCAGCAAGTAAAAATAGCGCCGCAGTCACTAACGTTGAATGCACTAAATAGTAAAGCAATGCAGCGGTGGCATTTATGTTTTGGAGTGCGACTAATGCCACCAACGTCCCTACAGAAACCAGTACTAAATTAGCGGTAAGCTTACGTAAATCTTGTGCGGCTAACACCCCTATTGCGCCAATCACTATGGTGGCAATAGCCAGCGCCCATAACCAAGACTGCGCCATATGCTCAAGTTCGCCAGCTTGTTCACCAAAAATAACCGTGTATACACGTAAGGTTGCGTAAACACCAACTTTAGTCATAATCGCAAATAATGCAGCAACCACAGGTGTGGCACTTGAGTAGGCGTTTGGTAACCATAAATGCAATGGTAATAACGCACTTTTAAGTGCAAACACCACCAATAGCAGTAAACCACCTGCCTTCGCTAAATAAACATCATCACCAGTTAGTTGCGGTACTTTATTGGCCATATCAGCAATATTTAAGGTGCCTAATACACCGTATAAAATACCTAAACCAATTAAAAATACGCTTGAACCAACTAAATTTAAAATAACGTAATGCAGAGCCGCGCGCGTTTTGGGTTTACCGCCACCATGCATTAACAGCGCATAAGAGGCAATTAATAACACTTCAAAAAATACGAAGACGTTAAATAAATCCCCTGTTAAAAATGCACCATTTACCCCTAATATTAAAAAATGGATTAAAGGGTGAAAAAAGCTACCTTGTTCATCATCACCAGCACAGCCATATAAAGCCACGCCAACCCCCAAAAAGGCGGTTAAAGTGACTAACAAGGTCGAGAGCATATCTGCAACCAGTACAATACCAAACGGCGCAGACCAGTTACCTATTGCATAAACAATAATACCGTTATCTTTAACCTGAATTAGCAGTAATACTGTAACTGCAAAGGTTAAAATAGCCATTAAACTAGACATAAATCGGCGTGCAAATAAGCTTTTGCCACACGGTGGGAGCAACAAAATAATTGCCGCTAGCATTGGCAGTAAAATAGGCAAAGATGCTAAATGCTGAATCATTTTCTCTCCTTGCGTTTATTTTTAGTTAGGGTGCCATCAACATGGTCGTTGCCTAAATCTGCTCGGCCTCGAATAGATAAAATAACCACAAACGCAGTCATCGCAAAGCCAATTACAATGGCTGTTAACACTAAGGCTTGTGGTAGCGGGTCAGCGTAATCAGCGCCAGTCCCTAGTACCACGGCTTTATTAATTGTTAAGCGCCCTGATGAGAATAAAAACAAATTAACCGCGTAAGAAATCATTGTCAGCCCCAGTACCACTGGGAATGTACGTGCTCTTAGCAATAAAAACACGCCACAGGTGACTAATACGCCAACGCAAGATGCATATAACAGTTCCATTAAATATTTACCTCTTCTTTCTCTGCGTTCGCGGTCATATTACCTAAGCTCGCAAGGATCATCAGCGTAGCGCCAACAACAGTTAAGTACACGCCCAAGTCAAATACAATGGCGCTGGCAAGCTCTGTTTTACCAACAAACGGAATATCAAAGTAATCAAACCAGGTAGTTAAAAATGGCTTGTCAAAGAACCAACTTCCCACACCTGTAAACATGGCAATAGCAATACCTGATGCAATAATTTTTCGATAGTTAACATCAAAGCGTTCATTTATCCACGCAGTACCATGCGCCATATATTGTAAAATAAAGGCAATAGAAGTTACGAGGCCTGCTATAAAGCCTCCTCCAGGTAAGTTATGACCGCGTAGGAAAATATAAGCAGACACTAATAGCGCTAATGGCAGTAAGCTTTGAGAAATACAAGCCAATAAAATAGGATGGCGATCTTTAGACCATGGACGCCCTTCACTATCGCTCGCTGGCATATAAAGTGGAATTCTTGATAACAGTTTAAATATGCCCAGTGCGGCAATACCTAGTACAGTAATTTCACCTAAAGTATCAAAGCCCCTAAAATCAACCAAAATAACGTTAACTACATTAGTGCCACCACCGCCTGTTTTGGCGTTAGCAATAAAGAACTCAGAAATTGAATCAAGCGGACGAGTCAGTAAGGCGTAACAAATACTAGCAATTATGATCCCCACGGTAGAGGAAATAACCACATCACGTAAAATACGCAATGAGCTTGACTCTCTTGGCGTGCTTTGAGGTAAGAAAAACAGTGCCAACATTAATAGTATAATAGTGGCTACTTCTACAGTAAGTTGCGTTAAGGCCAAGTCAGGCGCTGAAAAACGGGTAAACGCCACCGACACCATTAACCCCACAATCGACAGCATTAATAACGACACCATTCGAATTCGATGCCAAATAACGGTAGCAATTGCACCTATTATGAGTAGTCCTGCACCAATTGCGTTTTGAATATCAACCGGGGTATTAGGCACGCTACCAGCTAGCTGCTTCATTTCAAATAATGGCCAGCCAGAGGCAAGTAATACAACGCCTAACATTATAAATACATAACGTTGTAATGAGCCATTTTCTGTTGATTGGATTTTGTTTTGACACCAATTGACCACTACCGCTAAAAAACGCTCGAAGATTTTTTTAGCGTTAAAAGGAGGTAACGACGCTTGGAACTGGAACAAGTACTTTCGATTAACGTAAATAAATAAACCACCAATTACCGCCATACCACTCATAAGTAGAGGTAAATTGAAACCATGCCAAATAGTCAACTTGTACTCGGGCATTGCTTCACCAAGTACGGCTAGTGAAGCGGCCGATAAAATACCATCAACGGCAAAGTGTGGAAAAATACCCACTAAAATACACAGTACCACTAAGATTTCTATAGGCACACGCATATAACGCGGTGCTTCATGAGGGGTACGTGGTAAATCAATGGGCTCACCATTAAAGAACACGTCATGAATAAAGCGTGATGAGTACGCCACCGACAACGCACCCGCTACAGTTGCTAGCACCGGGATTAGCCACGACATTGAGCCAAGTACCTGCTGATGCAGTGTCTCAGCAAAGAACATCTCTTTTGATAAGAAACCATTTAACAACGGTACACCTGCCATAGCGGCAGCAGCCACCATCGCCAAGGTGGCCGTATAAGGTAAGTAGCGCCACATGCCATTGAGTTTACGCATATCACGAGTACCGGTTTCATGGTCAATAATGCCGGTTGCCATAAATAACGACGCTTTAAACGTCGCGTGGTTAATAATATGAAAAATAGCGGCAACGGTCGCAAGCTGTGTATCTAGGCCTAGTAATAATGTAATTAAACCCAAATGACTAATCGTTGAATAGGCTAACAAGCCTTTTAAATCATGTTTGAATAACGCGATATAAGCGCCAAATAATAATGTGGTTAAACCGGTCAAACCGACTAATAAAAACCAGGTATCGGTACCCGCCAATGCGGGGTAAAAACGCGCAAGTAAAAAGATACCTGCTTTTACCATAGTGGCAGAGTGTAAATACGCACTAACCGGCGTAGGTGCAGCCATGGCATGCGGTAACCAAAAATGAAACGGAAATTGTGCAGATTTAGTAAAAGCACCCAGTAAAACTAATACCAGTGCCAATTCATATAAGTCGTGAGATTGAATAATCGCTTTGCTAGCTAAAATGGTGTCTAAGTCGTAGCTTCCAACAATATCGCCTAACAACATTAAGCCACCGAGTAAGGCTAAACCACCGGCGCCAGTTACCGCTAATGCCATGCGCGCCCCCTTGCGCGCCTCTGATTTGTGCCACCAATAACTGATTAACAAAAACGAGCTAATACTGGTTAGCTCCCAAAATACCCATAACTGAATCACATTGTTTGACATAACAATGCCCAGCATGGCGGTCATAAATAACATTAAGTAGCTAAATAGTTTTGGCAATGAATCATTTTGACTTAGGTAATAACGGGCATACAAAATTACTAGTAACCCTATTCCTAGAATCATAAATAAAAACAGTAAACTCAATCCATCCAAGCGCAAGGAAATATCTAACCCTAAGGCTGGTATCCACTGTGCGCTAAAACGAATGGTTTCCCCCGCAAGAACCGCGGGCGCATGATAAAGTGTAATTGCAAGCGCGGCTAACGGCGCAATAGCCGTTAGGCTCGTTGCCTGATTTCGAGAAAGTTTGCCGGTGCATGCAGAAATAACACTGCCGAATAAGGATAACAGGGGTATCCAGAGCAAAGTCATAATGAAGGGCCTTTTTGAATCATAAAGTTTATCAATTCGCTACTTGTTATTATTAAATACCAAAGTGACTTGGGTATACGTTTTATGTCTGTTTTTTAACAACATTAATACGTATAGTTATACTGATAAACGCAGTTTTTGTCTATAGAAAGCGCCGCTAGCGGAACAATAATCAAACAAAAATACTTATAAATTAATGAACAGTAGCTAAATAAGCTCAGCTTTCAGACAGTTTACAGCGGAATCTCCAATCACTAAAATCGTACAAATAAATGAGCATTAAGTGCTATGTGCTTTTGCCACAAAATACGATATTGCGCTGATAGGCCTAACTGCTGATATTGCATAATCGACCACTGTGCACTGGGCTTATAAGCAGTGCCGCCTTGTTGGCAGCTTTGGCTTTTGTGCCACCCTTTGGGAGCAACTGATTTTTTTGCAATAAATAAGTTGGGAGCAACAAACCCATCAAGCTGACATAACCACGCTTGCTTTTTTACCGGTAAAGCGTACTCATCTTCAAAGCCATTAAAGTGCATTAACTCATGCAAAAAAACCGCGTAGCTAGCCTGTGAATTAATATGCATTAAACCATTTTTTACACTGGCAGTACCTTGCTTAGGCATCATAACAGCAAAATCGAACCCAGTGGGAAGCCGCTTTTTAAGCGATGATTGTTGCCAATTGCACACAGCACGGGAGGATTCAGTACTATTGCAACTAATTGCATTACCCACATAAACTGGTTTTGAAAAACAAAAGGTATTGAGACTCGGCTCTGGGTTTTGAAAGTACGCGTTGCGAAGTTGATTGAGCCTGTATAAACCATCACGGTGATCGCTCAACATTAATACATTAAATGTACACTGCTTTTGTATCTCAACTTGCTCGCTTGCAAGTAAAAACCCTAACTTATCCATGAATGATGCACTCAATGTTTCTATGGGTGCTTGTTGCTGTAATTGCAGATGATAAAAGATATCGCCTTTAGGAAGCTTATTTTGATTTTTTAGTAGCGCTAAATCCTGCCAACGCTGTTGCGAAAATAACGAGTCGGCGAGTTTTTTTTGCTGTGCTCGTGTAATTTTATCCAAACTTGCTTGCCAAAATAGTTTAGCCGTTTCAGTTTGATTATTGCTTAATAATGACAACCCATAGCCATATTGAGCATCCGCTATTTTATTGCGAGCTAAGGTTGCTAAGGCTGTGGTGGGTAATTGTAATATGTGGTTTGCAAAGTAACGAGGGAATTGCCAATAACTGTCAATCACATTGGCCTTGGCATGTAATACTTGCCAAAAGCCAATGCTATTTTGTTTATTACTCGAGCCACTAATAACGCTAGCGCACAGTAATAAAGCACTTAGTTTTAAATAATTAGCCAGCGCTTTCACTGGCCATCAACTCAAGCTCTAAACGCGCATACTTATATTCTATAAATTCATGTACGTTCGTTGCTAGCGCCAATTTAAAGTAATCTGTGGCAATTGAAAGCTCACCTGCGGCTTGGTGCTGTTTAGCTAAGTAAAAATAAGCTTCACATAAACGCTGAGCGTATTCTTGTTGTGAACTTACACCATCGGCTATGCCTGAAAAAAATGCTTTTTCACTCAAATCACCCACATACAAAGCAATAAGCTGATACGCCCATTCATTTTCATCAAGGGCCGCCGCATTGGCTTTTAACGCAGCGATTGCCTGAGTTTTATCTTGTGCGGCCTGCGCTAAATAGAGCCACAGCACACGATAAGGATCGTTAGGAGAGCGCTCCAAGAATGTTTTAAAGTCATCCTTTGCAAGCGTCGCTCTATCACCATAGTACAAAGCAATACCACGATTTAAATACGCATATTCATGTTCTTGGTCTAACTCTATGGCTGAATCAAAATACTCGTATGCTTTTTCGTATTGCTGCATCAAGGTATGTTGAATCCCCAAAAAATTATACACTTCAGCCAAATCAGGTTTCAGTTTAACTGCTCGGTTAAAATCAATTCGCGATAAAGTGGTCATGCCTAAGCTATCAAACAGCACACCACGGTCATAATAGAGCTTTGCTTGTTGCTCTGTACTTAAGTCTGCTCTATTTAATAGCTCTGAAAAACGAGCAATGGCAATTTCATTTCTAAAGTCTGATGCAAGTGGCGCAGTAAATGGTACATTAATAATAGCAGCGGGTTTAGTAGTAGCCTGACAAGCGCTTAAAGACAAAATAGCAAAAGATGCCAAGGCTAAATGTTTAAGTCTCATTAAAATCCTTAATACCGAGGTAAGTAGCAAATAGATAAGACATAAGCTGTCTTGTAAGGTTCATTCTTGTTATATGTTACTTAACGTCTTGAACACAATAGGTTGCTAACATTAAAGCATAAAAAAAGGGGCTAAACAGCCCCTTTTTATACTATCCAGTAATTATCTGGATGAAAGATTAGCAATTACGCGTCTTTAGACTCGTCAGCTGCAGGTGCTGCTGATTCCATTGCTTCTTTGATACTTAGACGTACACGGCCTTGACGGTCTACTTCTAGTACTTTAACTTTAACTTCTTGACCTTCGCTAAGGTGATCAGCAACGTTGTTAACACGCTCAGTGCTGATTTGTGAGATATGCACTAGGCCATCTTTACCAGGAAGAATGTTTACAAACGCACCGAAATCAACGATACGTACCACTTTACCTTCGTAGATAGTACCTACTTCAAGCTCAGCAGTTAATTGCTCAATACGGCTAATTGCATTTGCTGCACTTTCACCGTCTGTAGCAGCAATCTTGATCGTGCCATCATCACCGATTTCAATCGTAGTACCCGTTTCTTCAGTAAGCTGACGGATAGTTGCGCCACCTTTACCGATAACTTCTGCGATTTTCTTCTGTGGGATTTGCATCGTGTAAATACGCGGAGCAAACATAGATAACTCTTCAGAAGGTGCAGAAATCGCTTCGTCCATTACATTTAGAATGTGTAAACGTGCAGCTTTCGCTTGTTTAAGCGCGATTTGCATAATTTCTTGAGTAATACCTTCAATTTTGATATCCATTTGCAGTGCAGTGATACCGTTAGTTGTACCCGCTACTTTAAAGTCCATGTCACCTAAATGATCTTCATCACCTAAGATATCTGAAAGAACAACAAAGTTTTCTTCTTCTTTAACTAAGCCCATTGCGATACCCGCAACTGAGGCTTTAATTGGAACACCTGCGTTCATAAGCGCTAAAGACGTACCACAAACCGATGCCATTGAAGATGAACCATTTGATTCAGTAATTTCAGATACAACACGGATTGAATATGGGAAGTCAGTCAATGTTGGCATTACTGCTGCAATACCACGCTTAGCTAGGTTACCGTGGCCGATTTCACGACGCTTAGGAGAACCAACAAAACCAGTTTCACCTACACAGAACGGAGGGAAGTTATAGTTAAGCATGAAGTGGTTTTTGTGCGTGCCAGTTAAATCGTCGATTAACTGTGAATCACGTTCTGTACCAAGTGTTGCTGTTACTAATGCTTGCGTTTCACCACGTGTGAAGATTGCAGAGCCGTGAGTACGTGGAAGTACGCCCGTCATTACATCTAGAGCACGGATCATATCTGGTTCACGACCATCGATACGTTTTTCGCCAGCAGCGATACGGCCACGAACGATTTTCTTCTCAAGTGAACCGAATACTTTACCTACTTCTTGCTTATCAAGCGTTTCGCCTTCAGCAAGTTCGCTTGTTAGCGCTTCAACAACCGCATCTTTTGCAGCAGTTAATGCTTCTTTACGCGCTACTTTATCAGTAATACGGTAAGCTTCGCCTACTTTATCAGCAGCAAGAGTTGCTACTTTCTCTTCTAATGCAACGTTTTTCTCAGGTGCAGTCCAATCCCAAGTAGGCTTGCCTGCTTCTGCTTTAAATTCGTTAATTGCATTGATGATAGACTGTGATTGCTCATGGCCGTATACAACCGCGCCTAGCATTACGTCTTCAGCAAGTACGTCTGCTTCTGATTCAACCATAAGTACTGCGTTATCAGTACCAGCAACAACTAAGTCAAGTTGGCTCTCTTCAAGCTCTTTTAGTGTCGGGTTAAGTACGTATTCACCGTTAATGTAACCAACACGTGATGCACCAATTGGACCGCTGAACGGGATACCAGAGATAGCAAGTGCTGCTGATGTACCAATCATCGCAACCATATCAGGTTGGATTTCAGGATTTACAGAAACAACAGTCGCGATAACTTGTACTTCGTTTACGAAACCATTTGGGAAAAGTGGACGAATTGGACGGTCAATAAGACGTGCAATAAGTGTTTCGCCATCGTTAGGACGACCTTCACGCTTAAGGAAACCACCTGGGATACGACCAGCAGCGTACATACGCTCTTGGTAGTTAACTGTTAGTGGGAAGAAGTCTTGACCTGGTTGAGCTTCACGCTTACCAACAACCGTTACTAGTACTGACGTGTCGCCAATGCTTGCTAGTACTGCGCCGTCAGCTTGACGAGCGATAGCACCTGTTTCTAGCGTCACTGTGTGTTGACCTAGTTGAAATTCTTTTATAATTGCTTGCACTTAAAATATTCCTTAAATGTATTTTTAGTATTAATTAAGTTTTCATCAAAGTACCAATTACAGTACATAATTGTATTCAGTTGGAAATCAATTAAGTACTACAATTGGCAATGATGTAAATAACCGTAAATAAACCTTTTTATCTACGCGCCATAGTATATAACAAAGTCAGGTAAAATTGCGAGCTTAGTCCAGAGATAAACGTGATGCTAAATTATGTACTTTGCTGTTACTTACAATGTGGCTTTTAGCTTATATTTCAAGGGGGTTAATCGATGTGGGTAGTGAGTATGAGGAAATTTAGACACAAAAAAAGGAGCTAAAAAGCTCCCCTTTTGATAATCAAGTTCTTAGCGACGTAGGCCAAGCTCTTTGATTAACGCAGTGTAACGCGAGATATCTTTACCTTTAAGGTAATCAAGCAGTTTACGGCGAGTGCTTACTTTACGAAGCAGACCACGACGTGAGTGGAAGTCATGCTTGTGATCAGCGAAGTGACCTTGAAGCTTGTTGATATCAAAAGTAAGTAATGCTACTTGTACTTCAGGTGAACCAGTGTCGCCTTCAGCGCGTGCGAATTTAGCAATGATATCGATTTTTTCTTGATTGCTTAGTGACATAATAACTCCAAAAGTTAAATTTAATAGGTGCTTTAGCCGATCACTAATTCAGCCAAAACGATTAAGCGGGCGTATTCTACCAATTATCAGCATAACTACAAGTTAAACTTTACTCTGGTTGTTGATTAGACAAGCCGCGCTTTGATTTTAAATGGCCATCAGGATTACGTTCGCCCGTACCAATAAATATTCCGTCAGCCAGCACCTTTATTGCACCTTCAGGCAGGGCTTTACCCAACACCACAGCTTGACCATGGCTAAATGCCACTCCCTGCTCTTTAGTAATTTCCACAACGGGTAAATCAACTAACGCAGTATCCATTGGCAATAATAGTTCGTCAAGGTAAGTGGAAGGCGCAACGTCTTGTTCTTTCGCTTGATTTAATAACGTTTCTAACTGCTCAAGTGTGACCATTTTATCTGCTGGGTAATGCCCTACAGCACTACGATGCAGCATAATCACATGCGCGCCGCAGCCTAAGTTTTCACCTAAGTCATCAACGATAGTACGAATATACGTACCTTTAGATACATGTGCAGTCATTTGTATCTCGTTAGCTTGCTCATCAAACTCATCAAGCGTTAAGCTAAATACGTTAATTTTTCGACATTTGCGAGGAACTTCTATGCCTTCACGCGCATATTTATATAAAGGTTTACCTTCATATTTAAGCGCTGAATACATTGATGGGTATTGGTCTGACTCACCTAAAAACTTAGCAATCTCTTCGCTTAGTAATTGGGAAGTAACATTCACATCGCGAGTTTCGACCACTTCGCCATCAGAGTCTGATGTGGTAGTACGTTCACCTAGCTTAGCTCGAACAACATAGGTTTTATCTGTATCGAGTAAAAACTGGGTAAACTTAGTCGCTTCACCAAAACAAATTGGCAGCATGCCGGTTGCAAGCGGATCAAGCGCACCTGTGTGCCCCGCTTTTTGCGCAAAATAAATACCTTTAGCCTGCTGTAATGCCTTGTTTGATGAAATGCCTTCTGGTTTGTTTAACAACAAAATACCATCAACTGGACGGCCTTTACTGCGTCTTGCCATTAGTCTTTAGTGCCTTCTTCGCTATCTGTTTCATCATCAACATGCTTAGCATTATCTTCACGAATGATAGAGTCCACTAAGTTAGAGATGCGCATCCCTTCCATTAATGAGTTATCAACCACAAATTTAAGCTCTGGCATAATACGTGCGCGAATACGCTTACCTAGTAACGAACGGATATAGCCCGTTGCTTCGTTCAGTACTTTTGCACTCTGTTTTGCTGCATTTTCGTCTTCAGTGTTAAACACCGTGATAAAAACTTTGGCATAAGATAAATCGCGTGATACTTCTACCGCAGACACTGTCACCATGCCTAAGCGCGGATCTTTAATTTCGCGTTGTAGAATCACAGCAATTTCTTTTTGAATTTGCTGAGCAACACGATCAGTGCGAGAAAATTCTCTCATTTCACTTTCCTAAAATTATAACTTATTGAAAAACAATAACAAGTTAACTAAATAATGGATACACAAATGGGGGCTGAGCCCCCATTTAAAATCTTAGCATAGGGTATGTTGGGCTATCGAGGTACGACCTTGAATGTCCAACAACACCTAACAACAATTAAAGACTACGTTGTACTTCAACTGTTTCAAATACTTCGATTTGGTCACCAACGCGAACGTCATTGTAGTTCTTAACGCCGATACCACATTCCATGCCGTTACGAACGTCTTGTACGTCATCTTTAAAGCGACGTAATGACTCAAGTTCACCTTCGTAAATAACCACGTTATCACGAAGTACACGAATTGGTGCGCTACGTTTGATAGTACCTTCAGTAACCATACAACCAGCAATTGCGCCAATTTTTGGAGACTTAAATACATCACGTACTTCAGCAAGACCAATGATCTCTTGTTTAAACTCAGGAGCAAGCATACCAGACATGGCTTGCTTAACTTCTTCGATAAGTGCGTAAATTACGCTGTAGTAACGAAGGTCTAAGTTTTCAGAGTCAATCACTTTACGCGCTGATGCATCGGCACGAACGTTAAAGCCAACTACGATTGCGTTAGACGCTGCAGCAAGAGTTGCATCTGTTTCAGTGATACCACCAACACCAGAACCAACAATCTTCACTTTTACTTCATCAGTAGAAAGTTTAGTTAGTGAGTCTGAAATTGCTTCAATTGAACCTTGAACGTCTGCTTTAAGTACCACGTTAACTTCAGACACGTCGCCTTCAGTCATGTTAGTAAACATGTTTTCAAGCTTCGCTTTTTGCTGACGCGCTAATTTAACATCGCGGAATTTACCTTGACGGTAAAGTGCAACTTCACGTGCTTTACGCTCGTCTTTAACTACTGTCGCTTCATCACCTGCAGCTGGAATACCAGAAAGACCTAAAATCTCAACAGGGATAGAAGGACCCGCAGATTTAATGTCTTTACCGTTTTCATCGCGCATTGCACGAACACGGCCATACTCAAGACCACATAATACAATGTCACCTTGGTTAAGCGTACCTGATTGAACAAGAATAGACGCTACTGGACCACGGCCTTTATCAAGACGTGATTCAATAACAACACCTGCAGCCATACCTTCGCTAGGTGCATTTAGTTCTAACAGCTCAGATTGCATTAATACTGCTTCTAAAAGGTCATCAATACCAAGACCTGTTTTAGCTGAGATGTGAACGTATTGCGTATCACCGCCCCAATCTTCTGGGATAACGTCTAGCTGAGCTAGCTCGTTTTTAACGCGGTCTGGATCTGCGCCTTCTTTATCCATTTTGTTAACAGCAATGATTAAAGGAACGCCAGCTGCGCGAGCATGCTGTACCGCTTCTTTAGTTTGTGGCATTACACCATCATCGGCTGCAACTACTAGGATTACGATATCAGTCGCTTTTGCACCACGAGCACGCATAGATGTAAACGCGGCGTGACCCGGAGTATCTAAGAAAGTGATCATGTTGCCGTTAGTTTCAACGTGGTATGCACCAATATGCTGCGTAATGCCACCGGCTTCGCCTGAAGCAACTTTAGCTGAACGAATGTAATCAAGCGTTGACGTTTTACCGTGGTCAACGTGACCCATAACAGTTACTACTGGAGCACGAGGCTCAGACTTACCATCTTCGTGGCGGTCGTTAAGTACTGTTTGCTCTAATTCGTTTTCTTTAACGATGATAACTTTATGGCCCATTTCTTCTGCAACAAGTTGCGCAGTTTCTTGGTCAATAACTTGGTTAATCGTAACCATGTCACCCATTTTCATCATTGTTTTTACAACTTCAGCGCCTTTAACAGCCATGCGTGACGCAAGCTCAGCAACTGTAATTGTTTCACTAATACGCACTTCGTTTTTAACATCAGCCGTTGGTTTTTGGAAACCGTGCTGTAATGACGCTGGCGCTTTTAGCTTACCTTTTTTACCTTTAGACGCTGCAAATTTATCTTTTGCTGGCGCTTTTTTCTTTTTCTTCGCACGGCGTGAGCCTTGCTCTTCGCGAGCATCTGCTACATCTTCTGCTTCACGTGCGTAAGTTGAAGTCGTAAGGTGGTGATCCGCGGTTTCTTCGCGTTTCTTACGTTCTTCTTCTTCTTTCTTCCAGCGTGCTGAATTCTCTTCAGCTAGCTTTCTTGCCTCTTCTGCTTGACGTTTCGCTTCTTCTTCAGCTTTCTTCAATGCGGCCTCTTCTGCTTCTTTTTGCAGACGCTCAGCTTCGATGCGATCTTTCTCAGACTTAGCACTTTGCTCAGGGGTCATCTGCTGTTGTTTCGCTTTACGCTCAGCATCTGCTTTGCGTTTAGCTTCTTCTTTGGCTTTACGATCAGCGTCTTCTTTCGCTTTACGTTCTGCCTCTTGTTTCGCTTTCAATTCTGCGGCTTCTTGTTCAGCTTTTTGCTGCTCTTCAAGACGCGCTTTTTCTTCAGCGGCTAGACGTTGCTGTTCTTGCTCTTGCTCAACAGCACTTTTTTTCACGTAAGTGCGGGTTTTGCGAACTTCAACTTGCACAGCCTTTGCTTTACCCGTAGAGCCAGTCACACTTAATGTGCTTTTGCTCTTACGTTGCAATGTCATACGCGCTGGACCTTCAGATCCAGTACCGCCATGTTGCTTGCTTAGGTGATCAAGTAACGTTGCTTTTTCAGCTTCTGTTACATTATCGCCTGCTTGTTTAGTAATACCGGCTTGTGAAAACTGCTGTAGCAATTTATCAACAGTTGTACCTATATCACCGGCTAGTTTTTCAACATTTACTTCTGCCATAGTCTCTAATACCTCCGTTAATAAATTACTCGTCTGCAAACCAACAAATATTACGTGCAGCCATAATTAGCTCGCCCGCTTTCTCTGCAGATAGCTCTGTAATATCTACAAGCTCATCAATGCCTTGCTCAGCTAAGTCTTCAAGTGTTACTACACCCTTACTTGCCATAACAAATGCTAAATGACGCTCTAAGCCTTCAAGCGCAAGTAAGTCTTCAGCAGGCTCAGCGCCTTCTAAGCTTTCTTCCGTTTTAAGGGCTTTCGTTGTTAATGCATCTTTTGCACGTGAACGTAATACGTCCACTGTTTCTTCATCTAAGCCGTCGATTTCTAAAAACTCAGAAGCAGGTACATACGCAACTTCTTCAAGTGTTGAGAAACCCTCGTTGATAAGTAATGACGCAAACTCGTCATCAATATCTAAGTTTTCAGTAAATAAGTTAATTAACTTATCTGACTCAGCTTCGTTCTTAGCGCGCATTTCATCAACGGTCATTACGTTTAATTCCCAGCCAGTTAACTGGCTTGCTAAACGTACGTTTTGACCATTACGACCAATAGCTTGTGCTAAGTTATCAGCTTCAACAGCAATATCCATTGAGTGAGTGTCTTCATCCATTACGATTGAAGCCACTTCTGCTGGTGCCATTGCGTTAATAACAAACTGTGCTGGGTTGTCATCGTAAAGTACGATATCAACACGCTCACCGCCAAGTTCTGACGATACCGCTTGAACACGTGCGCCACGCATACCAACACACGCACCTACAGGGTCTATACGCTTATCATTAGACTTAACTGCGATTTTAGCGCGTGAACCTGGATCACGAGCTGCGGCACGTAATTCAATCATCTCTTCGCCAATTTCTGGCACCTCAATGCGGAATAATTCCATCAGCATTTCTGGTTTAGAACGGGTTACAAATAACTGTGCACCACGTGCTTCTGGTTTAACTTCATATAGAAGACCACGAATACGATCGCCTGGGCGGAAGTTTTCACGTGGCAGCATGTCGTCACGGTAAATAACCGCTTCTGCGTTATTACCTAAATCAAGTACGATTGCATCACGCGTTGCTTTTTTAACAACACCCGTTACTAGCTCGCCTTGCTGATCTTTGTACGCTTCAACCACTAAGGCACGCTCTGCTTCACGTACTTTTTGTACGATTACTTGCTTAGCCATTTGTGTTGTTATGCGGTCAAATTTAATTGATTCAATCTGCTCTTCTACGTAGTCGCCCATTTTCAAGTCTGGTTCTTCAACTTGAGCAGCTTCTAACGTGATTTCGCTGTATGGATTCTCTAAAGAACCATCTTCTAATACTTCAGCTATTTGCCAGCGACGGAATGTATCGTAATCGCCAGTTTTACGGTCAATTGCAACACGCACATCAATTTCACCATCATGCTTTTTCTTTGTCGCTGTCGCTAATGCGAACTCTAGAGCTTCAAAAATCTTTTCTTTTGGAACCGCTTTCTCATTGGAAACGGCTTCAGCAACCAATAATATCTCTTTTGCCATGGGTAATGCCTCGCTTGCCCTATTCCTTCGCACTCGAATTAAAACTTTGCGATTATGTTCGCACGTTCAATGTTACTAAGCATGATTAAATGCTCTGCACCATCGCTAGATAGTGTGATCATATCGCTGCTAACTGCTATTAAGTCACCTTTAAAATTACGGCGACCGTCTTGTGGAAGCTTAGTACGCACGCGTACTTCCTCTCCTTGCGCCTGCTCGTAGTGATCTTGTTTGAATAATGGACGATCAACACCAGGAGACGACACTTCCAAATCATATTCGTTTGTAATCGGGTCTTCGACGTCTAAAATCGCACTAATTTGACGACTGGCATCTGCGCAGTTGTCAACTGAAATTCCATCCTCGTGAGCAATGTATACTCTTAAGGTAGAATGGCGACCCGCTTGTACAAACTCAAGACCATGTAATTCAAAGCCTAGCATTTCTACCGCAGGCGTTAACATGGTTACTAAATCTTGTTCAAGTTTTGTCACGAAAATCCTCCATACAAACAAAAAAAGGGCTTATAGCCCTAAAATACTGAGTTTAAATTTTGATTTAATCGATAAACATTAAATCAAACGGTGCAGATACAACAACGCCCCGAACCAAGCGGGGCGTCACACCAAAAAACGCAAAACTGTGTGGCCTAGGGCCAAGCTTGGTTGCGAGTCAGTACCCTGACCAAATTAAACTTCATTAGCTTAAACGCAAAACGCGCATTACTTAGAATGCGCGATATAAAGTAGTAAGTTTAAACCTACTATTAAGATTGGTTGCGGGAGCCGGATTTGAACCAACGACCTTCGGGTTATGAGCCCGACGAGCTACCAGACTGCTCCATCCCGCGCCAATAGATAAAAAGTTAATAACTTAATATCGCTGTTAGTAAATTTTATAACCTACTAAACAATGGCCGCTATTATAAGGATGTGCCGCTAAATTAGCAACCATAATAACTAATAAGTTGATAAAAAAAGCAACCTAGTTTATCGCCTTACCTACACTATGTTTTCTATAAAATTTGAATCGTTACAATCAACCGCTGTATTAAATTGCATTCGGTGCTCTATTATCGGTAACCTGAACTTTGGATAATAAATCTATCTCAAGCAGCTATTTTCAGCGCTAACTGCGTTGAATTTACTTGCAATAGGCTAGCTATTGACGCGTAATTTCGCCTTGTTTTCACTGAAAATCTCTGGCTAGAGAAAATAAACATAAATATCATTTTTGATTTAATATGTTAGTAAACCTCTTAACCAGAGTTCAGGTTAAACATACTTTAAGAAATAGATCGCTTTTAAAAATATCACGTATAAGAGTTAATTTTGGCTAATTATGAAAAAATACAGCACACTAAAATTGATTTTAGGTGATCAGCTCAACCCTGCTCATTCATGGTTTAAAGACAAATCAGACGACACAGTATTTGTAATTGCTGAGCTTATGCAAGAAGCACACTATGTAAAACACCATGTGCAAAAAATATCAGCCTTTTTTAAAGCCATGGAAAACTTCGCTAATGCATTAAAAGGTGCTGGCTTCAATGTTTTACATCTCACGCTAGATGACACCAAAGACGATGATGACTTACCCGCTCTTTTAACTCGTTTAGCCCAGCAGCATGAATGTACCTCTATTGAATATCAATACCCAGATGAGTACCGTTTAAAAACACAACTTCACGAATTCGCGATAAATAGCGAGTTAACGGTGAATGCCTGTGACAGCGAGCATTTTTTATTAGCATTTAACGACATAGATAAACGCTTTAAAAAAGATAAACACGTCACTATGGAGCATTTTTATCGGGCAATGCGTAAGCAGTTTGATATTTTAATGGACGATGACAAACCTGCCGGTGGGCAATGGAACTTTGATGCCAATAACCGTAATAAGTTTTCAAAAAGTGATTTAGCCGATATCCCCAAACCCAAATTATTTAAAAATGATGTTAGCGCCATTATTGAGCGTTTAGATAAACATAAAATAAATTACTTTGGACAGATAGACACGCAATTAAGCTGGCCAACAACCCGTAAGCAAGCAATAAGTGCGCTTGATCATTTTTGTGCACATTTACTGCCTCGCTTTGGTCAATTTCAAGATGCGATGACAGATCAATGCCCTGATAAGGATACCTTTTATCACAGCCGATTATCGTTTGCGTTAAATGCCAAAATTTTACCCCCTCGCTATGTTATCGACCGTGTTGTTAAAGAGTACCAACAACGTCAAGATGAAATATCTATTTCTCAGGTTGAAGGCTTTATTCGCCAAGTACTGGGTTGGCGCGAATATGTGCGTGGCGTGTATTGGAAAAATATGCCCGATTACGCCAACAAAAACCAGCTTAATGCAACTCGTGCACTGCCGAGTTATTTTTGGAATGGTAAAACAAAAATGAATTGCTTAAGCCACTCATTAACACAAAGCTTAGACAGCGCGTATGCCCATCATATTCAGCGCTTAATGGTAATAGGTAATTTTTGTTTATTAACCGCCATCAGTCCCGATGAAGTGGATGAATGGTATTTAGGTGTTTATATTGATGCTATTGAGTGGGTAGAAATGCCTAACGCACGAGGGATGAGCCAGTTTGCTGACGATGGCATCATTGCCACTAAGCCTTATGCGGCTAGCGGCAACTATATAAATAAAATGAGTGACTACTGTAAAAGCTGCCAATACAAAGTGAAAGAGAAAGTAGGCAAAGATGCGTGTCCGCTAAACAGCCTTTACTGGCAGTTTATGCAAAAACACCGAGAGCGACTTGAGAAAAACCCACGAATAGGGATGGTTTATCGTAATTGGGATAAACAAGATGAATCATTACGCCAAGCAACCTTAGAGCAAGGTAACAACTATTTAAATAATATTGAAAAGCTGTAAATATAAATGCCATCAATTGGCGGCAGCATTCTTGATAGTTAATATTAAAGTACCAAAACAGGTAATATTGTTAATTAAATGTTTAATTTATTTGTCATGGCAATGTAATGAGCTTATTTTTTAATAGCACCTCTTACTCCAAACTATGATGAGAATAAAATGAAAAAACAATTAATTGCAGCGACACTTTTATTACTCGGTACAAGCCAAGCTCAAGCTTTTAGTCAAGAAACTCACAAACGTATTGTTCTTGATGCCGTAAATTATATGCAGCAACACCCAGCCAGCACCGAATATGCTGCCCTACGTCAGTACGCTGCACAAAACAATCTGACAATCTCTGAATTAGCCGAGCTGCTAGGACAAGCGGCTTATGATGTAGATGACTTTGAAGACACCTTTTTCTGTGGTGCCATTACAGGTTCGTGTGTTCAAGCGCCAGTATGGGGAGCAGCGCAAAGTATAGTTAAATATACAAGCTATTGGCATTTTCAAAATCATACCCAAGGTGCAGACCAACATGGAAACGATTTTGGTGGTTATAATTATGAGAAGCTCACCGTTTGGGGCACTATTGATAATCTTGCATCTGCTTGGCTTAAAGGTGACTACCTTGATGATGGTAAAGGGGGAGAAACAGGTTGGTTCAATGCCGACTCTTCAAAATATAACAGTTATGGTGTAACAGAATCTCACTACAGAATCGATAGCAACTCAACCTATTCTATGTACGATGACTTTGAAGAAATGCCATTTCAACCTATCGATAATTTAGGGCAATATTGGTATCAAAGTTACTTACAAAGCGGAAATCCTCAAGTATTAGGGTTTGTATTTCATACGACTGATTTATTACAACCTCACCACACATGGACCACATCAGACCTTAACCACTCTAGCTGGGAAAGTTGGGTAAAAGATTACTATGATCAAGAGCAGCTCAACGATTTATCACTCGTTACTCAAGCAATGCAAACGTTCTCGCCTTTAGATAAAAATAGCCAAGATGTTCGCCCATTATTAACTCAAGGTGGTTCATTTTCTTATGCTCAAGGTGGAATTGTACTCAATTCAAAAGATCATTTTGATCGCCTTAATATAGCTAAGCAAGTAGTGCCCCATGCAATAGCAATGGTGGTGCACTTATTGAACCACGCCATGGTTGCTCGCTAATGAAAAAAATGGCTATTTTAGTGATTACATTACTAGGGGCGTGTTACCACTCCCTAGTAATGGCCTCATTTACACAATACAGTAGTGATGAAGTTAACTTTATGCATCGTGCTTATTTAAAGCACAAACCTGAAATTACAATCAATGAAGTTAGAACTCGTCTGTATGAGAATCAGTTTTTGTTACAACAAGCAGCGCTAAAAACACCTGCAATAATAAAGCGACAATCTGCCGTTGGTTTTAGCACTCAATACCATGTTGAACGTTACTTAAAAAATCTGTTCGATTCGCAATTAGCTATAAAGGCACAGTCAAGTCAGGTAAAGCTTGACACTTATGATAGCCATTGGCTTAAACACACATTAGGGCCCTACCCTAAAAATGGTCAATATGTGCAAAGCTTGATTAAAAAAATGCAGCAGATCGATTTAACCCCTATTTTGTATAACTCTATTAATTTATATGAATTTATCGATGCACTATCAATGCAGGTACGTTTTAAACTCCATAGAGGAGATAGTGAACTATTCAAAAGTGAATTAATAAAAAAACGGCAATTCAATATAGCGTTTTCAAAAGCCAAACCGATTTTGGCAAAACAGAATATTGATATTGAACATCTGTATGAAATAGCTAAAGGAGATATTTTGCGACCCTCCATTCAAAGCTGGCTAGGCATAAATACAATGATGCACATGCAGAGCCCTGTTCTTGAAAAGCTAGAGAAACAAGTAAACAAAAGCGAAATTAAAGCGTTTTATCAAGCAAATAAATCGCAGTTTAAATTTTTAAGTCAGGTAAAAGCCCACGGAGCTCAATTTGCTAATCGAGCCAATGCTTTAGACTTTCGCACGTTGGCGGATAACAAATCACTTGAACAAGCATTAGTGATATCAGGAAAACAAGATATATATGCTCAATACAATAGTGAATTAAACCGCAAAAACAAAAGTAGTTGGGTTGTACAACTTGCGTTCACAACTAAAGAAAACACCATTTCCGCTGTTATACGTACACCTAGTGGTGAATGGGTGGTGATACACAGTTATGATCATCAATTTGATTACTTTTTGCCAGAAGATGAAACCGTTCGATACCAAGCAACAAAGGCCATCGCAAAACAAAAAGCGGCACAACAGTATGAAAATAACTGGCTCAAGTGGCAAAATAAGACGGGAGTAATTTTATGAGTAAAAAAATTTTCGTTTCTGTCATTGCTTTAGCTTGTGTTGGTATTTACACACTTTTCACTCATTATACTAGCAAACCAACAATAGAGAATATTGATGGCCTTAACCAAGCTAAAAGTGTCAAGCAAACAACGTCCCTTGAGCTGACAGCTGATGACATGACTCAAGAGTTGGAAAGCACGCAATTGAAAACGGCTACAATTAGTAACACTAGTCCTCCCCCCTTGCCAACAATAACCTCTGTGGCCTATTTACCTAACATAGTAAAAAATACTCAGCCAGTGGCTCAGTACAGTGGTGATTTAAATAATCACCAGGCATATCAAGATTTCCATCTTGAACAGCAAAAACAGCTAGAACAACGTTTTGTTATTGCTGCAAAAGCCAAAATATTAAAGCTTGAAGACTTACTTGCTAAAGGCCGACAAAAAAAGCTTTCACAAAAACAACTACAAGTTGCAATAGATAAAATTAACGCTTTAAAACAAATGCAAATAGATTTAAAAGACTAACAACGCAAAAAGCCGCCAAATGGCGGCTTTTCACAGGGAAAATACGTGTGCTAGCTTAGCTATTTGCTTTCGAGCATATTGCCTGAGCCAATTTCAATTTTACGCGGCTTCAGCGCTTCAGGGATCTCACGTTCAAGGTCGATGCTTAGTAAGCCGTTAGCTAGGTCTGCGCCAAGTACTTTAACGTGGTCACCTAACTGGAACTTACGCTCAAAGTTGCGCTCGGCAATGCCTTGATGAATGAATTTACGTTCATCGTTTTGATCTTTACCTGCTTTAGTGCCTGATACAACTAACGTGTTGTTTTCAGATTGCAGGCTTAACTCGTCTTCACTAAATCCAGCAACTGCCATAGTGATACGGTATTTGTCTTTATCAAGTGCTTCGATGTTGTATGGAGGAAAACTTGGCTGCTTGTCAGTTCGTGCAGCGGCATCCATTAATGATGCTAAGTGATCGAAACCAATGAATGAACGGTATAGGGGTGATAAATCTACTGTACGCATAGTAATATCCTCATATTTAAGCGATATATTGCTGCCACTTTTCGTTTGAACAAGTAACGGCAAAATTTAATTAATAATATAACTTTCAAATAGTTCTGTTTAAATGAAGACCCATCAGGCGTCCTCAAATAACTATTTATGGGCGGACAATTTTATTTCAAGATTTTTTTTATAAAATATTTTTTATTTTTTTACAGGCCCTAAAAAAAGCGAACACAATAATCGTTTTTTTGCACTGTAATAAATAATGAAATTAGTTACACTAGGGTCAACTAATTTGAGGAGAGCGTTATGTTAACAGTAATTTTTGGCCGTGAAGGCTGCCCTTTTTGTGTTCGCGCTAAAGATGTTGCAGAGCAACTTGCTAATGACCGCGATGATTTTAAATACCGCTACATCGACATCATCAAAGAAGGTATCAGTAAAGAAGATTTAGAAAAGTCTGCAGGCAAGCCATGCCCGACTGTGCCACAAATTTTTGTAGACCAAACACACATTGGTGGTTTTACTGAATTTGAAGCCTACGCCAAAGAAAACCTAGGCCTTTACCAGTAAATTTGTAGGTATATTGTTAACCAGCTTAATTAACGCACAACTTGAGCTGGTTAAATTTCGACCAACATCAAACACATATAAATTAGTTGTAATTTATACAAGCATTTGCCTCGTATTTCCTATACAATGCGCGCCTCTTTAAATTCGTTGAGGCGTATTAATGTCAGAACCAGTCACGTTTGAATCTCTAAATCTTTCTCCTGCAATTTTAAAGGCAGTTGAAGAGTTGGGTTACAAGACACCATCTGAAATCCAAGCTCAATGTATACCGTTATTGCTAGAAAGAAAGGACGTACTGGGACTAGCACAAACGGGTACAGGTAAAACAGCAGCATTTGCACTGCCATTACTAAATAATATTGACCCGTCTGTGAAACAGCCACAGATCCTTGTACTCACACCAACCCGTGAGCTTGCGATCCAAGTAGCTGAGGCATTTGAACAATATGCAAAACACACTCGTGGTGTTGAAGTACTGGCACTATATGGTGGCCAGAGCTACAGCATCCAGTTGAGCGCACTTCGTCGTGGCGCACAAATTATTGTTGCTACACCGGGTCGTTTAATCGATCACATAAACCGTGGCACTATCAAGTTTGATGCTTTACAAGCACTTGTACTTGATGAAGCCGATGAAATGCTACGTATGGGCTTTATCGATGATGTTGAAAACATCATGGAAAAAACGCCGCGTGAAAAGCAAACATGTCTTTTCTCTGCGACTATGCCTAAGCAAATTCAAAACATCAGCAGCAAATATATGAACAATCCTGAACAGGTTCATATTTCTGCACGCAACTCAACTGTATCGTCAGTAGAGCAAGTGTTTTGGAATGCACACGTACATAAAAACAAAGCCATTGTTCGTTTCTTAGAAGCAGAACAATATGAAGGTGCTATTGTTTTCGTACGTACACGTAACGATACAGTACAACTAGCTGAGTTATTAGAGCGCGAAGGTTTTTCTGCTGCGCCGCTTAACGGTGACATGAACCAGCAAGCGCGTGAGCGCACAGTTGATCGTTTAAAAAGCGGCATGCTAAACGTTGTTATTGCAACAGACGTAGCGGCACGTGGTCTTGATGTAGACCGTTTAAGCTTAGTTATCAACTACGACATTCCACAAGATTCTGAAGCCTACGTTCACCGTATCGGCCGTACAGGTCGTGCTGGTCGTACTGGTAAAGCGATTCTTTTCGTTAAGCATAACGAGCGTTATTTACTTAAAAATATCATTCGTCATACTAAATCTGAAATCGCACAAGTTGAATTACCAACAGCTAAAGTTGTTGAAGAGAAACGTATTAATGCGCTTCAAGAAAAGCTTACGCTTGCACTTGAAAATAAAGATATTACTTTCTTTAACGAAGTGGCTGCCAACATGGCACAAAAACTTGAGCTTGCTCCTGAAGACTTAGCGGGTGCATTACTGTGTTTAGCACAGCAACAATCGCCAATTAAAGTTGAAGAAGTTAAGATTCAACCGCGTGAGCGTAACGAACGCAACCCTCGCAACGACCGTAATGATCGTGGTGACCGTGGCCGTCGTAACGAACGTGGCGGTGAGCGCGCTGAGCGTAAACCTCGCGAGCGTAATAGCCGTGATGCAGGCCCTATGGATACGTACCGTATCGAAGTAGGTCGTGAGCATGGTGTTCAGGTTAAGAACATTGTTGGTGCAATTGCTAACGAAGCAGACATTTCAAGCAAGTTTATTGGTGACATTCGTCTTCACGACAGTCACAGTACGGTACAATTACCGCAAAACATGCCTAAAGATGTACTTGATCACTTCCAAAAAGTGTTTATCTGTAAACGCCCAATGGGTATGACATTAACACAAGATCAAGGCCCTTCTGAGCCACGCGGCGAGCGTTCTGAACGCCCTGCTGGTGACAAGAAGCGTAGCTTTAATAAAGATGGCCAACGCCCTGATAAGCGTAGCGGCCCTCGTAAAGAACGTCGCCCAGTTAGCTTCACCGCTAAGTAAGCAACGACTCTTTAGTAAAAAAACCTTGCCACGAAAGTGCCAAGGTTTTTTTGTGTCTGAAATTTGAAGATAATAGGTTCAAGGTGAAAGGTTTGAGCAGCTAGGCGTTAAATTTTTAACTACATATAAAACATAGAGAATTAATCGTAAAATATAATTTAATCTTTATTAAGAATAACTCTTTAAAAAGAAATCAAATTTTATGTATTTGTAATTAATTTCTATCTGGGCTGACTTCTCAATACTTCTGTTATAAAGCACTCATGTCGAAAGTCGTCAGCGGTATATTCATCTGCCTTAACATTAGAAATTGAACTATATTTTATCCATAAATTTAAAATATCGACTAAGGCACTTTGTCTTTTTTGAGAGAAATAAAAGCTATTTTTAGACTCTCCATCGTCAAGAAAGCTAGTTTGTAATGCGTAAATATCTATAATTAATTTTATAATTAAAGTAATAGGCTCTTTTTGAATTGAAAAGTGGCGAATACCTATAGCGTGACAAACTTGTAAAAGAGTCGCGTCCATAACCCCTAAAAGATATACTATTTTTAATGTATATATATTTATAGAATTCTCTTGTTCTATTTTTTGCTCTTCCGAAAAGTCTGGAAACAATAAGTTTATAAACTTCAGCTTATTTCTTTTAGTATTTGCTATTTTCCCGAATTCAAATACTTTAGCCTCGAATAGTTTCATAAATTCATATATATATTCTATTTTCTCAATATCTATCTCGAAATATGGATCTTCTTTTTTTGTTGGTTTTGGATAAAAGCGTGTAAAAATTAATGTAGCATCTTCAGGTCGAATGCATTTAAAGTTACCATTAAATATAACTGCAGAGAATTTTTCTTTAAATAGAGTTAACTCTTTATGATAAAGATCTATTTTATGCTCAAATTCTTGCCTTTTTATTGTTCTTTCCTGGTAATTCAAATTAGATTGAAACTGTAATGCACGAAAGTTAGCAGTTGCTAGAGTAGCAAGAGGTAATGCTGAACCTAAAATCCATAAGGGAACATTCATATACTCTAAGAAAACAGATAAGGTTTTCTTATTCGGCCATTCAACTGATAGGCCATCGTTTATAAAAATAAAACTCATCAGTAAAGAAGATAAGCCAACCGGTATAATTATAGCTATCCAAAAATATGAATATGTAAATACACTACTAATCTGTTTATTGTTATTCATTTACTTTAAGTCCCTCAATGCACACTCAAGCTAAGAGAGTTATTATCTAATCCGATTAAATAAATTATGCTTAATTTAAAGTTCTAAAAAACCCCACCAGTTCATGGTGGGGCTTCTACTTTGTTATAGCGATTATATTTGTTAAGGCGCCACTGCTGGATACACGTAGCTGGCATCAAGTCCTAATGGGATACCGAGTGCCCAGTAGCCTAGCAAGAAGATACTCCAACCGATCATAAAGGCGATTGAATACGGTAGCATCATCGCGATAAGCGTACCTATGCCTGTGCCTTTAACGTATTTTTGACAGTACACTACCACTAGCGGGAAGTATGGCATGAGCGGAGTGATAATATTAGAGCTAGAATCTCCCACACGGTACGCTGCTTGCGTTAAGTCTGGCGAAATACCGAGTTGCATTAGCATAGGCACAAATACCGGACCTAATAGTGCCCACTTAGCCGAGCTTGAACCAACAAACAAGTTTACAAAACCAGTTAGGAAAATAATCCCTACCACCGTTACAGAGCTCGGTAACTCCATTGCTTTTAATACTTGAGCCCCTTCAATTGCCAGTAAAGCACCTAGGTTTGATTTACTAAATGCAGCAATAAATAATGAACAAAAGAATGCCATAACAATGTAATACGCCATACCATTCATGGCTTTGCTCATCGCATCTATCATGTCTTTAGAGCTTTTAAAGGTGCCTACGGTAAAACCATATACTGCGCCTGGGATCCAAAACAGTAAGAAGATTAGCGGCACTATTGACTGCATTAATGGTGAACTAAAGTTTGTTAAAGAGCCATCGCTGCTGCGCATCGCTGAATCAGCGGGTGCAGATACATACGCTAATAACGCAATACCTGCAATCATTACGGAACTGGCAATAAGAAAGGCGCGCTTTTCGTCACTACGGGCATCTTCAAATGCTGGTAGGTCTTGAGTTTCGCCATCAACTGGTGAATTTTTTAAACGTGGTTCAATAATTTTATCGGTGATATACCAACCTAGCATCACAATAAATAAACTTGATGCTGAAGCAAAGCCCCAGTTATTAAGCGGGTTAATGCTCATTGTTGGATTAATAATTTGTGCTGCACTTTGCGTAAAACTTTGCAGTAATGGGTCAATCCCAGATGGGATAAAGTTAGCCCCAAAGCCACCACTTACCCCGGCAAATGCCGCTGCAATACCGGCAAGCGGATGACGACCGGCGGCAAAAAATATTACCCCAGCAAGTGGAATAACCAGCACATACCCTGCATCGGTAGCCGTATGGCTCACAATAGCTACCAAAATAATTGAGGGTGTTAGTAATTTTCTAGGCGTTACTTTGAGCATTAATTTAAGGCCGGTATTAATAAAGCCCGAATGCTCTGCAACGCCTACACCTAGCATAGCAACCAGTACTACACCCAGTGGCGCAAAACCGGTGAATGTTTTTACCATAGAAGATAAAAAAGTGGCCAACGAATCGCTGGCAAGCATGTTATTAATGATAATGGCTTCGCCAGTACGAGGGTCTATTGCATCAAATGTGACGCTTGAAAACCACCAAGACAAAAACCAGATTAATAACATGGCAAACAAAAAGATAATTGCTGGATCAGGAAGCTTATTCCCTACCCGCTCAACAAAATTTAAAAATCGCGCAACTATGCCCGTTGGCATTGTCGCATCATTATTGTTATTCATTTCACTTGTTCCCTAGAATTTAGACTACGCTACTTTAGCGTATCTAAGGAATGAGGTAAATTTTAACTGAATAAACAAGTTCTTTTTTAGGCACAAAAAACGCGGCTCAGTGGCCGCGCAGTTATAAGTGAATAAAAAAAGCTTATGCGAGTGCTTTTACTTCATCCCATATTCTTACTACGAGTGCTTTATCATCTTCATTAAGTTCGCCATTGCGATAAGCTTTTACTAAGCTTTTTTCAACCGTGTCGTTTAGTTCTGCAATTTCTAGATTTAACTCTTCAACTTGTGCATAACCTACGGCCAAATCAAAGTGGCCGCGTAAATAACCGCCAGCAAATAACTCGTCATCGGTGGCTTTTATCACTAAATCATCAAAATATTGCTGCGCAGCATCTATGTAATTTACTAAACTCATGTGTTACTTCTCCTCTGGGTGCAGCCCATCTTGATGACCTACTGCATACATAATATGGTCGTTAAACCCACTGGTTACACGTATATAACCGCTTAATTCATCATCTAACTTGCTATCACCGGTATCACAAATCAGCGGTCGGCCATTTAAAGCCTGTAATTTTGTTTTTGTAGCCACCACAATAATATTATCGCGGCCTATCGCTTTAATTAACGCAGGACTGAGTTGTTGATTGCCTCGACCAAAAATATGCCCTTGGCCGCCAATTAGAGTGATCACTAACTTTGTTTCACGTTCTTTGGTAAGTTCAAGAAGTTGCTCGGCTGTTAGGTCTTGGCCTACTAAAGCTTGATCTTCAACGAGATCAACACCGAGTAAGGTGTTTTCAAGCCCCATCTCTTCCATCACTGCGCCGACCGTTGAGCCACTACCCATGACATAGAGGCTATCGGCATCCATTTCACTAACGACATAAGCAGCTATATCTGCTAGCACCAGCTCGTCAGTTTCTTTACCGCCATTTTTAACCGCTTGTACATAGCGCACTTCACTTGGCACTTGCATTTCACCATAACGTTTTGCTTTTACTGTTCCTTGGCGAAAAGCCACTTCATCAATGTCCATCACATCAGCATCGCTTAATGTTACCAGCTCACCTTTTACCAGCATTTCAACTACACGGCCTGCGGCTTTTGGCGTTATGGCATACACGCCGGAATGAATTTTACACCCAGCAGGAATGCCCAATACGGGTACAGAGTCTTCTACAGCATGGCAAATATTGCGCGCCGTTCCGTCGCCACCAGCAAATAAGATTAAATCAACACCTTGTAGCTGTAATAAACGAGCTGCAGCCTCAGTATCGTCACTGGTTGTGGGTGAGTTACTTTGATAAACCACTTGCGTATTAAAGCCCAACGCTTTTGCTGTTTGCTCCCCCATTTCATCATTAACAGTATAAATAGTAATGTTTGATTGATGAGGTACAAGCACTTCAAGTGCAGCTTTAGTGCGGCTATTTGACTTAGGCTCTGCACCTAATGCGATGGCTTTAGCAGCGGTGTCTTCACCGTCACTGCCCTTAAGCGCAACACTACCACCGAGCCCTGCGACCGGATTTACAATCAATCCTAACTTAAACTGCATCTTTTAACTCCTCGGGAGAATGCCATGAAAACTGCGCAGCATGTAATGGCCACGTGGTGTTATAAAATTTACACAGTGCTTTTAATAGTAAGGTTGTTCTTGGGTTAAACCCGTTTTGCAACAACTCTAATAACTTTGCATGAACACGTGATTGAAACGCAAATCGACAAGTTTGCTCACCATTTAAATTATCTACCGATACGTTAAAATCAAACCCAGCAGCCACACTCAATGCCCACTCTATTGCTTGAGGTTTTACCTCTACTGATTCAAACTCCGCTTGCTGTGTAGCATCGCGCCCATCAGGGCAATACCAATAACCATAATCTTCACTTAAACGGCGTTGCGAGCCTGCCACTAACCAATGAGCTATTTCATGTAGTGCACTGGCATAAAAACCATGGGCAAACACAATTTGATGATATGGAGTTGTATCATTTGCGGGAATGTAAATAGGCTCATGCTCACCTTTTACCAAACGCGTGTTATAGCTTTGGTAAAAAGTGTGTTCGAAAATAGACATTAGATCAGCTACTTGGTGCATAAATACTTCGTATACTCGTTTGAACCCGATGCTTTAAACACAGATAAAATTAGTATAAAGCACACTAAAAACGAAGCGAATTGTACGTACTTTTATCTACAAAGTAAAAAATTAGCGATGTATTAATTAAGGCTTCCTTACCATACTTTATTTACTGAACGCTTAATTACGCTTACCATACACCAACCAAAAACCTGAATTGACTCACTCTTATGGTTAAACAACACAGCTCTTTGTCGTGGCTATTTATCTCTTTTACTTTTTTAACACTGTTGGCTACTTCTGCCAGCAGTTATGCAAAAAGCATAAGTATTAACGTATTTGCTATTCCTTCTAAGCCTATTGTTGAGCTAGTCGCTAACACCAGCGATGAATTGGCAACACACCAAATTACTACGTTTTACCAACAAGGGTTACCCGTACATGCTACCTTGTATTTAACTGATTACCCACTTGAAGCACAAAACGAAATTAAGCAAATGGTTGAGCGCATTGTAAAAGAACATCAGTCGTTTGAGATAGAAGCCAATGGATTTAGTGTATCACCAAGTAATTGGGCATTTATAAACTTAGAAAAATCATATCAGTTACAACGCTTAGCCGATGAGGTTACCCTCAAGCTTGAGCCGCTTCGCGATCATCAAGCACCAGTGCCAAGTTGGGTAAAGCATTACCCTAATAAACTTGTGGCTTTTGAACGTTATGGCAGCCCTAATGTATTTCAGAATTTTCAGCCGCATTTAACACTACTCGCGAATGAACAAAGCCCAGCATTAGCGTTAGTAAAAAAAGCACTGCACGCTGAGCCACCGCAGGCACAAGGGGAAATAATTGGAATTGGAATTGGAGTGTCTGATCAGTTTGGTCAACAAAAAGAAATACTCGCTAAGTATTTTTTTGATAAAAATAAATAGTTAATAACAAGGCTAATTACACATTTATTAACTTAAATGGTTTATGGGTTTGTAGTTAGCTTATCTGTTAAATGTTTTTTAAGTATGCGGGTGTTACGCGTATTTGCTTTAAATATAGCATCAAAAATATCTCCAAAAAATGGAATGAGCCCGCCAACAAAATCAATCAACATATTTATAATAATACGGCTTTTTACTCGCTTGCTAACACCTAAGCGCTGCGCTTCAATTAGTACATAGCCAGACAAAATAAGCCCTGCTAAATCACCTATCACAGGTAAAAGCCCAATCAACGACTCTACACCAAATTTAAATTTAGTAAACGGAATACCAATGCTGCTATCGGTAAAGCGGCTAAACTCTTCGAGCCGTTTTATGGTGGCTTTATATTCAGTTTGTGAGATGGAAGCTTGATTGTTTTTTTGCATACTAACAGCTCTCTTATTTTTAGGTGCGCTGAGCACATTTAAATTATTGAGCGGCAATAAAGATGTATAGCCTGTATACACTAAACGCACTATTGCCCGTTTAGTATAGTTTTAAACGTAAGGCGCTTAAATAGCGCCTTTAATTGGCCCATGTTCGTGGTTTACATGTGGGTTTTGACCGCGTTGACGAAGTAAATGATCCATTAAAGTAATGGCCATCATTGCCTCAGCAATCGGAATAGCACGAATACCTACACAAGGATCGTGACGACCTTTGGTGATCATTTCAACCGCTTCATTTTCGGTGTTAATACTATTACCGGGAATAGTAATGCTCGATGTCGGTTTAAGCGCAATTGATGCGATTATATCTTGCCCCGTTGAAATTCCTGCAAGCACGCCGCCGGCATGATTTGAGGTAAACCCATCAGGGGTTAACTCATCACGATGTTCTGAGCCTTTTTGCTCGACTACATCAAAGCCATCGCCAATTTCAACGCCTTTAACAGCATTAATACTCATTAATGAATGTGCAAGTTCGGCATCTAGCCTATCAAATACTGGCTCACCTAAGCCAACAGGCACATTTTTAGCTACTACTTTTACTTTAGCGCCAACCGAGTCACCTTGTTTTTTAAGGTCACGCATATATTCGTCAAGCGCTTCAAGCTTGCTAACGTCTGGGAAGAAAAACAAGTTATTTTCCACTTCGTCCCAATCGTAGTTTTCGGCTTTTATTGGCCCTAATTGGCTCAAGCATGCTTTAACTTCAATACCATGAAACTGTTTTAAATACTTTTTAGCAATGGCGCCTGCGGCAACCCGAATAGCGGTTTCGCGCGCAGATGAGCGGCCACCACCACGGTAATCGCGCAGGCCGTATTTGTGCCAGTAGGTATAGTCACCGTGACCTGGACGAAATACGTCTTTAATTTTGCCATAATCTTGTGAGCGTTGATCGGTATTTTCAATTAATAAACCAATACTAGTACCGGTGGTTTTACCTTCAAAAACGCCCGCTAAAATTTTAATTTGGTCGCTCTCACGGCGCTGCGTGGTATAACGACTTTGCCCTGGTTTTCGTCTATCTAAATCGTGTTGTATGTCGGCCTCTGTTATCTCAAGGCCTGCTGGCGTGCCATCCACAACGCCGCCTAATGCAACGCCGTGGCTTTCGCCAAAGGTGGACACTTTAAATAACTGCCCTATGCTATTACCTGCCATTAACTTTCCTCATTCCTAATGACTTATAGCCGAGAATTATCTCGGCTATAGTGTTACCCAGCCATTTGGGATGAATGGCTAGTATTAATAATTACTGTGCAAAGTAGGCATCTAGTTGTTGCTTGCTAATAACAAACACCCCTAATCCGCCTTGTTCAAACTCAATCCATTCAAATGGTGCGCCTGGATACAGTGCATCCATATGTACCATAGAGTTACCTACTTCGACAAATAACAAACCGTTATCTGTTAGATGCTCACTAGCTTGATCTAAAATAGTACGTGTTACATCAAGGCCATCGTGACCCGATGCTAACCCAAGCTCTGGCTCGTGATGGAATTCACGTGGTAAATCAGCCATATCTTCAGCATCAACGTACGGTGGGTTTGCTACGATTAAGTCGTATTTTTGCCCAGGCACACCACTGAATACGTCAGACTGGATCGGTAATACGCGCTCACTTAGTTGGTAATCGGTGATATTGATATCAGCCACTTCAAGCGCTTCATAGGATATATCAACCGCATCAACTTGCGCATTTTCGAATGCTTGTGCCAATGCAATCGCAATACAACCCGATCCCGTACATAAATCTAAAATACGCCCTACTGACTCTGGCTGCTCTAGCCAAGGTGTAAAACGATTATTAATAAGCTCAGCAAAAGGCGAGCGAGGAATTAATACACGTTCATCCACATAAAATGGCATATTGGCAAACCATGCAATGTTGGTCAGGTATGGAACTGGGGTAAAATCGTTAATGCGCTCGGCAATTAAGCCTGCTAAACGGTTTTTTTCAGTGCTAGTTAAACGGGCATGCATCAGCTCTTTGGGTGCATCAATTGGCAAGCTAAGTGCTGGTAATAACAAACTTACCGCTTCATCCCATGCGTTATCGGTGCCATGACCAAAGAAAATACCGCTACTTGCAAATTGACTTGTCGTCCAACGAAGCCAATCATGTAAGGTTGAAAGTTCTGCAACAGCTTCATCCAGGGTTGCTTCTTCTATTAGTAATTCACTCATCAGTATTATCTGCCTGCTACTTTCAAAAAATAAACTCAATCGAGGCACAACTATGGGCCCCATGATTGCCCTATTGTATACCCAAGCCACCTCTAGGTGCGAGTGACAGTTAGAATTAAAGGTAATTTAAACAAGGCATTGATTGCAAGTGTAATAGTCACTCTGTTGTTCAAATCAATAACGCAGTATAAATCGCTTTTAAATTAACCTTATTGGCGCTGCACTATGCACCTCAAAGCTGCTTGGGTATCACACCTTTTTACTCGATTTTTACCACTTTTTTGTTTAGACTGCCGCTATGAAAAAAGATCCCCACTCAAACAGCCTAATTAGTCCTGATGACATTGACTTGTTTCGTCAAAGTATCAGCGGTGCGCGCGTGTTCAAACAAGACACTCACCGTTTTAGTAATAAACCTAAAGTGTCACAAGCGAAGCAATTTGCCCAGCAAAAAAAGCAACAACAATCAGAATTTTTCTTTTCTGATGAATATGTGCCAGATATAGACACTAACGGTACTGTTAATTATGTGCAACAGGGTCAGGATCGTTTTTTAGCGAAACAACTTCGTCGAGGGGATTTTATACCTGATTTAACTCTAGACCTGCATGGCTTAAATAAAGAAGTAGCCAAAGATGAACTCGCAGGGCTTATTCATGAGTGTAAAAAAAAGCATTATTACTGCGCCTGTGTTGTACACGGAATTGGCGGCCATATCCTCAGGCATAAAGTGCCGCAATATTTAGTGCAACACCCCGATGTTATTGCTATGCATCAAGCACCGCTCGAATATGGCGGTAAAGGTGCGGTACTGATATTAATTAATTTACCGCAAAGTGATGAGTTTAGACGCTAATCAACAAGAGCCTTTTAGTGCATATATTTTCGATTATATTCCCGCTGATATTTATTGTGCTATGTGGCTACATTGCTAGCTGCAGTGGCTTTTTAGAGCGTATCCATATAGCGGGATTAAGTAAGTTTACTTTTTATATTAGTGTGCCGAGCTTTTTATTTTTAAATATGGCCAAAGCAGACTTACAAACCAGTGTCAGCTTAAATGGCTTTTTAAGTTTTTACATTCCGGTTATTTTAATTTACCTTTTTGCCCTAATTATTGACCGCTACATTCTCTCTAAAAAACTTCAATACGAACGCCATAGCGTGTTTGCTCTTGGCAGTAGCTATTCCAATACTGTATTGGTGGGGTTACCTATCATTATTGCCGCATTAGGCGAGCAAATGATGGGCATTATTTTTATGATCATTACCTTTCATAGCGCATTATTGTTCACCCTTACTTTTTTAATTAGTGCAAACAGCGCTAGTCATGTGTTTTCCTGGTCAGCATTTTCCAAAAATATGCTACTCAATCCAGTGGTGTTAAGTATTAGCACTGGTTTATTGGTTAATTTGGCAGGGATTACTTTATTTGCTGACTTAACTAAGGGCTTAGCGCTTTTAGCCGAACCAGCTATTGCTTGTGCGTTATTTGTATTGGGCGCTAACTTAGCTTTTTATAAAATTAGCGATAACTGGCAAGCAGCGGCCATTGCCAGTCTATTAAAATTAGTCATATTACCTGCCTTGGTATTATTGCTAGGCACACACGTATTTACACTTAATGAGTCACTGCTAAAAGTACTGGTGCTATTAAGTGCATCACCATTAGGCGTTAATGCCTATTTAATTGCATGCCAAATAAAACAACACCAAGATACCCTTGCCAGTGCAGTGGTTTTATCTACAGTATTAAGTGTGTTGAGTTTTAGTGTGTGGTTAACCATTTTACTTTAGATAAATGCCTAACCACGTTTTATCGTCAGGCTTTAAGCTGGGGAGGTTCGTAGTTTATACGGTTACATTAGCTGGCGCATTTATGGTGATGTAATCACTTTTATGGCTCGCTTCATCATAACTAATTTGGGCAACTGCACCGGTGTTAAAAATTGGCATGTTACCCGCGCATAGTTGGTCAACCAAATAGCTCACCATAGGCATATGGGCAACAACCAGCCAGGTATCGCATTCTGGGTGGAGGGCAATTAACGTTTCTAAATAATCTGCTGCAACCTGAGGGTTCCCTTCAGGAATAATATCGTGACAGGTTTCTTCAAATAAAAAACGATTACTTTTTTTAACAGCCTCAGCGGTTTGCTGCGCTCTAACATAAGGACTAACTAACAAGCCACTGGGAGCGTGCATTTTTTGCAACCATAGCCCCATTTTTTCAGCTTGTTGCTGACCCATAGAAGTCAAACTTCTACTGACATCATCAGCCTGCATAGGTATTGCTTCACCATGACGCATTATCAAGATTGTTTTCATAAAAAATCAACCAATTAAAGAATATAAAACAGTAGCCAATTTGCTCGAATTTCCGCTATATTAATAACTCAAACCTATTTATTTTCTTAAAATAGTTCTTTCATGATGTTCAGGTAAATAGCGTCGCATTCCTGAAGTTATCATCTGTTGTTAACAATTATACGTTTAGTTTCAGGAGCATCATTTGAAAATCAGCACCAATGATAACAGAGCTTACCGCACACTAACACTGGACAATGGTCTAAAAGTGCTTTTAGTGCGCGATCAGGACTCAGCAAAAGCGGCAGCCTCTATGGCCGTTAACACTGGTCACTTCGACGATCCTCTTGATAGGCAGGGCTTAGCGCATTTTTTAGAGCATATGTTGTTTTTAGGCACTGATCTGTATCCTGAATCCGGTAGTTTTAATAATTTTGTCTCTCAATCTGGTGGTAACACCAATGCTTGGACTGGCACGGAGCATACCTGCTACTTTTTTGATATTAATAACAATCATGTTGAATCGGCATTAGCGCAATTTAGCCGTTTTTTTATAGCGCCCAGCTTGGATCCCGCAGAAACCGAAAAAGAACGAAATGCCATTGAGGCTGAGTTTAAATTAAAGATTAAAGACGATGGCCGACGTATATATCAAGTGCATAAAGAAACTGTTAACCCTGCACATCCATTTGCTAAGTTCTCTGTAGGCAACCTACAAACATTAGCCGATAGACAACGCTGTATTAGTGATGAATTACGTGACTTTTTTAATCAGCATTACCAAGCTCAATGGATGACTCTAGTGATTTGTGCCAATGAATCATTAGATACACTAGAAGCATGGGCAACTCAGCATTTTTGCCAAATTAAAGGCAAACAAGGTAAATTAAAACCACCTATAGAAGCGCCGCTTTATCGCAGCCAAGACTTAGGTAAGTTGCTTCATATAGAGCCACATAAACACGTACAAAAGCTGATTATTAGCTTTGCCATGCCAAACATAGACGATTTTTACCGTCATAAAACAGTTAGTTTTATTGCCCATTTACTAGGGTACGAAGGGCAAGGCTCGTTGTATTCTGTGCTTAAAGAACAAGGTTGGATCAATGCTCTTTCTGCCGGAGGTGGCATCAACGGTAGTAACTTTAAAGATTTTAATATTAGCATGGCGCTGACCGATGAAGGCATTGAATACTACGAAGACATTATTGAAATGGTATTTGAATACATTTGCCTAATAAATAACAACATCAACAAACTGCCTCGCTTGTATCAAGATAAACAAAAACTGCTACAGATCGCATTTGATAACCAAGAAAAATCTCGACTGATTGACTGGGTCAGTAACTTAAGTATTAACATGCAACATTACGATGAAGTTAATTACTTACAGGGCGACTATTTAATGGAAGGCTTTAAAGCCACCACTCATGAAATGGCAATGCAATGGTTAACCCCTCACAATATGCGTTTAGTGCTGATTCATCCGGGTGTAGAGCCTGAACACACAGCCGCTTGGTATAACACACCGTATAAAATTGAAAAATTGTCACTGCATTGGCTTGAAGCGCTGGCACAAATTAGTCAGCCACAGGGTGAAATGTTATTACCTACCGCAAATCCTTATTTAGCTAAAGATGTTGTTTTATATCCAATAGAGTCGCAGCAAGCTCATCCAACATTATTGGTAAAAGAAGCTGGCTTTGATTTTTGGTTTAAACAAGATGCCACCTTCAGAGTGGCTAAAGGGCATTTTTATTTAGCCATGGACTCTGACTTTGCAGTTAAAGATGTAAAGCATATGGCATTGACTCGATTGTTTTCTGATTTGTTTATGGATAGTGTTGGCGAGCAATTTTATCCAGCTGAGCTCGCGGGCTTAAGTTATCACTTAACCTCTCACCAAGGCGGCTTAACCCTGCATACTGCAGGGCTATCTTCAAGCCAACTAGAGCTGGTTGATCAGCTAATTGATGCACTATTTAACGTAAAAATTTGTGCTAAACGCTTTGCTGAATATAAAAAACAACTGGTAAGGCACTGGCGTAATAGCAACCAAAACAAACCCGTTAGTGAGCTCTTTAGTATTTTAGGCGCTAAAATAATGCCATGGAATCCACAGCCAGACGAGTTAGCAAATGCACTTAAAGATACCTGTTTTCATCAGTTTAATGAGTTTAGACAGGCGTTTTTTAATGCACTTCATGTTGAGTCTTTTTTACATGGCAATTGGCAGCAAAGTGAAGCCCTTGAGTTTCAGAAAAAGGTGGCACTACACCTTAAAAAGTCAGCAGTTATAGAAGATTTAAAGCGCCCACTCTTTGAAATTACTAAAGTGACTCGTTACGAATTAGAACTCGCTTGTAGCGATAATGCCATGGTGATTTACTACCAAGCATTAAGCGATGATGTTGATGAGAAAGTAAAAATGATGGCGCTTAATCACTTAATTAATCAAGATTATTTCAATGAACTACGCACCACACAACAATTGGGTTATTTGGTCGGTGCCGGTTATGCGCCCTTTAATACTCGTGCCGGAATTGCTTTTTATATTCAGTCACCTAAATTTGAACCAAGCATGTTACTACACAGGCATAATGTGTTCATCAGTCAGTATTTATCAACCATTGATGAACTAACAGAGCAAGCCTGGCTGCAACAAAAATATGGGCTAACAACGCATATTGCCGAAAAAGACAAAAACTTGCGTTTACGTTCACAACGTTTATGGCTTGCTATTGGCAATGGCGATCACCAGTTTAATATGCAGCAACGCCTGCTGGATTCTTTAAACGCATTAACGCTTGAGGATGTAAAAGCCTATGCAGCTGAAATTTTTAATGCAGATCGCCCAAGATATGAGCTTTTAAGCGCTAAATCTGTGAATCAACCGAAGAATCTACCACTTTATTCTCATTCTCTTTGACTCTTGCGCGCGCTTGATTTAGATTGTCTTTTGTAAATAAGAAGTAAGACAATGAAAAAAATAAAAATAATAAAATACATTCTATTGTTGGCCACTTTGGCCACAGCCCATTCTGCTAGTGCATTTGAGTCATCATTTAGCTTGAACTTAAATGCGCTTGTCGTTAGCGTGTGCGCAATAATGACGTTACTGTTAATTTATTTGTTTACGGTTATTCACTCTCTAAAACGCTCACATTCTCAATTACAGCAATCTGAAAAGCGTTTAAAAAGCACCGTAGAAGGCAGTGGTGACACACTATGGGACTGGAATATAAAAACCGGCAAGGTTATTCGTATTAACGACAAGTACGTACTGAATAACAACAATCTAGTAGAATTCCCACCGAATAAAAGCCTAATACACCCTCGCGATTTAACCCATGTAGATTATCTACTAAAAAAACATTTTGCTGAAGAGAGTACTTTTTTCGAAGCCACTTATCGTATTAAAGATAGCTTTGGTAAATGGCATTGGGTACTCGACCGTGGAAAAATAATCGAAAAAGACGCGAACCTTAGTCCATTGCGAATGACTGGCACGGTAAGAGATATTTCTCAGCTCAAATCAACCGAAGAGCGACTAAACCTATTTGCAAAATGCGTTGAGTCATTTACCGATGCACTGGCTATTTATGATAAAGATTTTAAGCTTGTTGACATTAATCCCAGCTTTTTAACTTTGTTCGGCGGTGTACGTGAGCAATACCTTAAAAAAGAATTTCATTTAGCCGGTTACGACAGAGGCTATATAGAGTCCATAAAAGACACCGTTCGAAAGCATGAACATATTCAAGAAGAAGTAAAGCTGCGTAATAGCGACCATGCTCTACTACCATTTGAAATCTCGATAGATGAAATTAAAAACGCGCAAAATCAAATTACCAATTACGTGGTGGTGTATTCTGATTTAACCGAGCGTAAAAAAACGGAGTCTGAGCTCAATAATTTATCCAATCGAGATCGCACCACCAGCTTACCAAACCGTAATTTATTTTTTTCTGACTTAAAAAAATTAGCAAAGGAGCATTCACACCATGCCTTGCTAGTATTTGATTTAGATAACTTTAAAAAGATAAATGACTCATTGGGTCATCAGTTAGGTGACAGCTTACTGGCAAAGCTTGCTATGCGCTTAAATAAGCTTACCCGTGAAAATGATGTGTTTTATCGCCTAGGCGGCGACGAATTTGCGCTGGTTATGTCAAACACCAACGATATTCTCACCATCACCCGCATGGCGAAACAGTTTTTAGCAGCAATAGCCACACCATTTAAAATGGCAGGACATGAACTTGCTATCACATCCAGTGTTGGCATAGTGTTATTCCCCGAAGATGGTAACACCCCTGAAATACTTTTAAAGAACGCCGATACCGCCATGTATCATGCAAAAAAGAAAGGTAACAGCTACCTGTTCTTTAATGACAACATGAATCGCCAAGCAGTAAAGCGACTACAAATAGAAAACCTAATGCGCTTTGGCTTAAAAGAAGATCACTTTGAGGTGTATTATCAGCCTAAAATGAATATTCGTACTGGTAAGCTTGCTGGAATGGAAGCGTTAGTGCGTTTTATTACGCCGAAAAAAGGGGTTATTAGCCCGGGGGTATTTATTCCAATCGCCGAAGAAACAGGGCAAATTATTGAAATTGGTGAAGTGGTTTTAAACAAAGCTTGTCGTGACGTAAAACAATGGTTAGACGCTGGATTATTTAACGCTCGTGTTGCGGTAAATTTATCAGCAAAACAGTTTAGCTTACCCGATTTAACTTCGCGCATTGATGTGATTTTACAAAAAAATGAACTGCCCTCTTACTTTTTAGAGCTTGAGATCACTGAAGGCACGGTAATGGACGACCCACAAGAAGCCATTGCTATTATGCGCTCTCTAAGTGCCCGTGGCATTCATTTAGCTATGGATGATTTTGGTACTGGGTATTCGTCGCTGGCGTATTTGAAACAGTTTCCACTGAATACGCTTAAGATAGATAAAGCCTTTGTTGATGATATGAAAACCGAACGCGGCCGCAATATGGTGGACTCTATTGTCACTATTGCACACAACCTTGATTTACATGTAGTTGCTGAAGGTGTAGAACAAGCTTCACAAATAAGTATACTGGAAGAGCTTAACTGTGAAACACTACAAGGCTATTACTATTCTAAACCACTCTCAAAAGATGAATTCACTGCATTTTTAAAACAACAGCAAAGCCAATCAAAACTCAGCTTAGTTAGAGCGACTAGCTAAGCACGCCATAGACACGTTTTTGCACCAATATTACGTATTAATGCACGTCGATAATGTAGATTAAATAAACACCAGGCTGCAGGCCCTAATAATCCACCCAAAAATAACCAACGCTTAACAGGCATACCCTTTTTAATGGTTTCAATATACATAAGTGCGATAAACACACCACTGAGTAAAATAAATAATACCATGCTCATCTGACTGCTGAAAAATTAAGGCGCATATAATAGCGTTAAACTGGCGAAAATTAAAGCAACGTATTCTTTAGTGGCGGTGCTTATAAATCAGACACAAAAAAGCCGAGCAACTTAAAAGCTCGGCTCTCAATTATCAATTCATTACAGCTTACTTGTCAGCACGACCCATAAACTTATGCTCAGCAGTATTTATGCGGATACGATCACCGGTTGAAATATGCTCTGGCACTTGAATTGTTAAGCCAGTTGATAAGCGTGCAGGCTTTGAGCGAGCGCTAGCTGAAGCCCCTTTAATTGAAGGATCAGTTTCTTCAACAACAAGCTCAACACTTGAAGGAAGATCAAGACCTACAGCAGTACCGTCAATTACAATAACGTGCACACCTTGGGTCTCTTCATTAACAAATTGAATTTCTTCCGCTATGGCGTCTTTATTTAAATTGTAAGGCGTGTAATCTTCATTATCCATGAAGACATACTCATCGCCATCAATGTACGACAGCATGGCTTCACGACGAGTTAAATCAGCAAGGTTAAGCATATCGCTGTCTTTAAATGTTTCGTCAACTTTACTACCCGTTACTACATCGTATAAACGCATACGGTATAAACTACCACCAGCACGACCTTGTGGTACTGAGCGTACAATATCTTTTACTACTAATACACGGCCATTAAAGTCAATAGCCGTCCCTTTTTTAACATCACTCGCCTTTGGCATGGGTGAATTCCTATTGTTTTTTTGATTGCGAGAAACATACCACGAACTGAAGAATCTTCAATAGAAACAAAACAACTTAGTCATACTTTTTAAAAATATGTGGTTCAGCGCCGCTAATAGCGGCGCTGATCACACTACGCATCAACTTAAAAGCGTACTTTTATTCCTGCTGATAACTCACTTACATCATTTTTTGAAACTTTATAATAAGTATACTTTAGTAATAATTCAGTCTGTTTATAAACCGAATAACCTAAAGCGGCACCTATATAAGGTTTGGTAGCGTGTTCTTTATACTCTAAGGGAGCTCCATCCGTGATGCTACTTTGTATTTTATACTGATGACGATAAGCGCCTAAAAATACCTTTGTACTTAAAGATTCAGCAAGCATATGTCGGTAACCTACTTCAGCTGCCACCCCTTTTGGTAACACCGGTACAAAGCGTGAATAATCTTGATGTAATTTATCTGCATCAGCTTTCACTGTTTGGGCAGTTAAATCGGCTCGACCTTCACCTAAATCAATATATCTTATAGCGACTTCCCAATTGGGTGACAGGTCATAATAAGCGCCAATTGACCAGCTAGTATCAGTATCATCAATAGAATCTAAATTAGCCTTGTTGTCCTTAGTTGCTAAAGAATGCTTTGCTTTAGACTCACCTAGCGTGGCCTCAAACGACCATGTATCAGCCATTGCACTGGTGCTAATTAAACAACTAGTCGTTACTATTGCAAAGCTTGGAAGTATTGATCTTCTTCGACTAATAACAAGTACTGAAATCAGTAATAAACCCAAACCTCCCATACTTCCTCCTGATGACTTATTACTGATGGCCACTGATTTAACAGCGCTAACCGTCACTTTTACTTGTGCTGTAGACTTTGCACCTTTGCTATCTTTTATTGTGTAATCAATAATATCAACACCGTCAAAGCCGCTTTTAGGTATGTATTGTAAAGTGCCGTTAATGTTAATTGTTACTGTGCCTTGAGCTGCAACTGCATTAACGACAAATAATTCATCACCATCAATATCTGAATCATTACGAAGTACATCTATTTCTATCGATGTGTTATCTGTGGTTGTTGCCGAATCAAAAACAGCTGTTGGTGCATTATTTATAACTAAGTTAACTTTAACTTGGCTGTTTGATGTGCCCCCTTTGCCATCACTAATACTATATTCAATAATCGCAACACCAACAAATCCAGCTGGTGGGGTATACAGTAACTGCTCATCAACAATACTTACATCACCAAAATCAGCCGTCGCGCCGCTTAAAGTAAGTGTATCGCCGTCCAGATCTGTATCATTTTTTAATACATCAATAGTCGCCGATTCCCCTGCACCAATTGTTATCTCATCCTGATTAGCCTTAGGAAGCTGGTTCGATGTACGAATAATTGCAACACCGCCTGGATCGACTATCGTTCGGTTCGCTTTGCCATCGTCATCATTAGGGCCACCATCAACAATTTGTAATTGTACACACCATGCACCTTCAGTTAGCCCTTGCGTCCACTCACTACCTCTTGGTGGAGGGCAATAACCAGGCTCACCTGCTGTAGAAAGTAATTGGTTGTCACCAGATGTATCAAAATCAATCCACTGTCCCTCTTTTAATTTTCTGTAAACAGAGTTTTGCGAGATTGGTTTTCTTTGCGGTATTACTATGCTGTAAGTATCTCCAGCATTAGGTAAACCTGTTGCGATAAAATCAAATAGTCCGCCTGTATTTACCGCGCCTTCATCTTCAGGTAATTCACTATCAAGTAACTGAACGCCGCCCGTTGCATTTTGTGAAATCGTAACCCCTTTTCTCACGCAAACGCCCGGCTCGCCTTCTACTAAGAACTTATCACTGTCTTTAACTTGTTCTTGCATGACATTACATTCACTGATTGCATCTAAATAATCAGGAATGCCATCACCGTCACTATCACCGTAACCTTCTTGTGCATCTGGGATAAGGTCACCATCGGAATCTTCCTGCCCTAGCGCCTCAAGTGAGGTTAATACTTCAACGTAAACATCTTTTGTTGTTGAGAGACTTGGCTCGCCAGAGTCTTGCGCTGTTACCGTTACTTTATAAATACCAGGAGTTAGTGATTGTGTTGAAAAAACAAATTCGTTTTCATTTGCGCTTGTATTAAGGAGTTTATTATCCTCTGATACCCACTTTAACGTTACGTTATCGTTCGGATTTGCATCCTGAGCAACAGCTTTAATCGTGACAAGATCATTACCTATGGTAACAAGTGATCTTTGTTGAGAGCCTTGTGTAATACTGGTACTAATAGTAGGTGCTACATTATTTTCAACAATAGTGATTGTGGCTGAAGACTTCGCACCTAAATTTAGTGTATCTGCCAGTGTAATTACAACGGTTTCATTGCCTTCCGTTTCGGAGTCTGCATACGTTGTAAAATTAACTTGTCCCTGCGTGCCACTGTTAATAACCAACTCTGACGACACTAAATCATGATCAGAGCTATCAGCAGTACCCGATACTTCATAGGCAATCGTCACTGGATAACTGGGTGCTTCACCATTTAAAAACACATTAAAGCTATGTGTTTTATTCTCAGCTATTTCGCTATTTTTACTAAGCGAAATAAGCGGACTCACGTTTACATTTTGCGTTGCGATTGCTTCAAGCCCGCTGCTGTCTACAGCTTTCCAGTAAACTAAATGCTTACCTGGCGCATACAACAAACTTGGGTTAACTAATGAGACTGCTAATTTATTACCTTCGCTATCCATTGCCGAAGGTACACCTAACTTGACCTTTGTAAACAACCCTTTTGCATTAACATCAATATCAGCCGGTGTTTCGATGGTTGGCAAATTTTCGGCTTGATTATTTAACGTTAATGTTGCTGTTGTTCTACTCATTTCTTTATCAGGGTCTTCAATCAAATAATTAATTTGAATGGTCCCTTTGGTGCTTGCCTGGGTCTGATAAACCAGCGTTCCCTCTTCAATTTGCACTGTTCCCACGCTAGCGTTAGCACTAACAATTACCAATTCATCGTCATCAACATCGGTATCATTAACTAACACATCAAGTGAGTAGCGATTATCAGCGTTGCTATTTAATGAATAGCTATCTGGATTAGCAATTGGCGCATCATTAATAGAAGCCACCGTAAAATTCACTGTAGCAATAGCAGATTTTTCCTTTGTATCATCTGCAAGATAATTAAAACTATCAGGGCCAAAATAGTCTGCATTAGGTGTATAAGTGAATGTATTGGCTTGCTTGGTTAATGTACCAAATTGAGGCTGCGACACAGCGCTAATTGTTAGTGTGTCTAAGTCTGCATCTGTAATATCAGGGGAAAAGCTAATATTAGAATCTTCATCAAGCTCTAAACTTAAGTTAGGTGCAATCGGAGCACTATTTGTTGATACCACTTCCAAGTTAAAAGGTGACAGGCTTGCCTGCTCGCTACCATTACTAACAGCGATAGTAATGTTTGGATAAAGCCCTACATTTGCCTTAGTGGGCGTACCCAATAAATTACCTGTTGCAGTATTGAAACTAGCCCAACTAGGCTTGTTAGCAATGCTAAACGTCAGTGCTTTATTTTGTGGGTCTGTTGCCGAAGGGGTAAAGTTATAAAGCTCATCTTGATTTACTTTTGTAGCTGCTGTGCCACTGATCTCAGGGGTAGTCGGTTTAGGCGCTTCAATTACTGTTATAGTAAATGATTTTTTAAAGGTTTCGGCACTGTCATCTGTTTGCACACAAACCGTATAAGCGCCCAGTGGTAATGCCGCTTTGGTTTCTAACGTGTTGCCATTGATTTGGAAAAAACTATTGCCCGCGCTTGTGGTACAACTACCCGTTGCAGCTGATGTAGATGAAACTAGCGAATAAGTATGACTGCTCGAATCAGCATCCGTAGTCGTTAATACTCCAACATCAGCACCTGCCCCCACAACTGATTCACTAATCGTAGAGCTTGAAAGGCTGATATCAGTAGGCGCATTATTTTCACCCACTACGATTACTGTAGAAGAGCCAAAACTACCAATTGCTCTATCTGCGCCACCATTAGATGTACCGCCACTGTCTTTTATTGATGTAAGTGTAACAACTCTATTGTCGGTGGTAGGCGAATCACTGGTATTTTTATACTGTAAGAACGGCACATAACTTTGCCATACTGCAGCTGAATCTGTTGCGGTAACCGTTACCGTTGCCGTTGAGCCACTTAACATAACCGTGTAGCTAAAGTTGACGGTTCCCGAATAAGTACCCGATGCATTATGTTCTAAGTTGATAAGATCGGTGCCAAATTGAAGAAACTCATGGCCCGTATCTTTTACATTAGTAACTGTTAGTGATATTTGTTCAATATTTTGCCCACTCTCAACCGTGCTAACAGCAGCGGAAGAGAAGATAGCCACTGCTGAGCCATTTTCTGTAAAGGTTGGGTTAGCCCCGATTGCTGATACTGTAGGCGCATCATTAACAGAGGTAATACTGACTGACGCTTGATTAGTACCGGTGCTTTGAACCGCGCCATCATCAAATACATAGTCAAGCACAGTTGCATTTAAAGGCACATCTGAGTTGTTGGCATAGGTAATAGCTTGCGCAACAGAATCTACGATTGCAGAAGTGGCATTACTATTAAATGTTAGCGTTAAAGTGCCTGCCGAGTTTGTGGTAACAGTCCCTATATTATTAGCATTGTAACTAAATGTACTTCCCTCAGTTAATGTACTGAGTAGTCCCGAATGAGCAAATATATCTTCTGTACTTGCGCCATCGCGCCGGCGAATAGTCAAGCTAGCATTGTTGTAATCCCCTGCGTTGCTGTTAAGTGCATCAAGCTCAGCATCTGCAATTGTCATATCGCTATCTATTATCACTGCACTGCCATTTTCGATAAATGTAGCACCGCCATTAAGCGAACTAAATGTGGGTGCTGAGTTCGGTGAAATAAAAGTAATGATAGTATCAGGGCCACTATCAGCAACCGTAAAGGTAAGGTCGTTGCCTGGTGCGTTTGTAAGAGCAAGAGTTAGCTCAGAAATGTTAAAATCAGTGGCGTTGGTATCTACTTCTAATGTACTTGTGCCATTAAAACGTACGTTACTGGCTGAAAGCCCTGTAATACCAGCAATAGTAATACGATCGCCTGCGGCTAAATCGGTAATTGTATCGCCTGATAATTGAGATGAGCTACCTACAAAATTATCATTACCTGCGTTACCTGTTAACGTATCTGTACCAGCGCCTGGGCGTAAAGTATCGGCTCCAGAGCCACCTTTAAGTACATCATCACCACTAAAATCTGATGAGGTCATTGTTAAAATGTCAGCGCTAAATGCACTTGCATCTAGCGTCACTGCAGCTGTAATAGCACTGCCACTAGCATTAGAAAAAGACACAACGCCAGCATCAGTATTAAAATTATCGGTTAAGGTGATAGTCGTGTTGCTGTTAGTGCCGATTGCCAGATTTTCAATACCCGATACCGTGGTGCTGGAAAAATTAAAAATACCACCATCCATAAGTTTTAGCGTATCAGCGCCAGCAGAGCCTGTAATGGCTGTATTAAAATCATTAATATTATTAACATCAATTGCTACTGTTGCAGCAGAGGCTAAGCTTAATGTACCAATATTAAAGAAGCCCCCTCCTGTGACATCCGCGCCATCAGATACGTTAACAATATCACTTGCTGTTGCGTCGCCTGTAAGGGTACCAGTGTATGCACTAGTGCCTATTGCAAACGTAACAACATCAGTAGCTGAAGTAGCATCCACATTGGTGTTACTGCTTGAAACTGTAATGATTCTAGTATTAGTGCTGTCATCACCCACGCTATAGCTTTCAACACCTGCTAAAGTAGTAAAATCGCCATCTCCGCTAATGGTAATAGACTCTGAGCCTGGAGCCGTGATTGTGCCTGAAAATCCTTGGTGCTGGCTGGTCGTCATGTTAACTGAAGCACCAGATGCCAAGGTTAGGTTATTTATATTATTTATGGTCCCAGCTGATATATTTGCACCATTACTTAAACTCAGTGTATCTGCAACAGTATTGTCACCGGTAATGATTCCAGTAAATGTAAGTGAACCTAAATCAAACGTAATTGCATCAGTCGCAGAGGTTGCAGTTACAGAGTGGCTAGCATTAGTGACAGTAACCGAGCGCGTATTCGTACTATCGTCATTTAAGGTATAACTTTCTATTGCCGAAACAGTACTTACATTACCATCTCCTGAAACAGAAATTGTCTCAGTGCCACTGCCTGATACTGTGCCAGAAAAACTCGCAAGCTGAGATGCGCCTAGGGTGACTGTGCCACCAGCAGCAACCGATAAATCTTCAAACCCGCTGACTGTCGCACCTGATATATTACCACCGTTGGTAACAACCAAGGTATCGGTACCAATTCCGCCCGCTAAAATACCCGTCGCACTCAGTGCATTCACATTAACCGTGTCGTCACCACCACTACCGGTTAGATTCTGTGATGCATTGCCTAACGTAAATGTATTCGCTGCACTCAACACATACGTTTCAACCGAACTATTACCAGTTAGGCCATCGGTCGCGGTGCTTATGGTAATTGAATCAGTGCCACTTGCTGTTATCGAAGGAAAGCTGTCGTGCTGCGCCTCAGTCATCGTCACTGAAGCACCACTATTTAATGCTAAAGACTCAAATGCACTTACCGTGGCATTACTAATATCAGCACCGGTGCTCATTTGCAGTACATCGGTATCGCCGCCGCCAGCAAGCGTACCTGTCACGCTCAATCCAGCAATATTAATAGTATCAGCATTGCTACTACCGGTAACATTTTGCGCGGTCCCAGCTAAAGTAATATTAAAAGCAGCATTTAAAACATACGTTTCTATGTCTGCATCTGCAATTACGCTGCTATCACCATCTGCACTTGCCAAAGTAAATGTATTTGTTCCAGCGCCATTTATCGTTGTAAACGCATCGTGTTGCGACTCGCTGAGCGTTAATGAGCCGTCATTATAAGTAGAGAGCGTTTCAAAGGAGGTTAAACTGGTAAATTGTGTGAGATCACTACCATCTATAACAATAATCTCATCTGTACCATCGCCACCCTGGGCTGTAGACCCTATAATATGGCTTGCTGAAGATACAGTTAAAACCTCATCATCACTACTAAACGTTATTGCCGGATTTAAATTTGTACCATCTAAGGTGCTAAAACCCGCTGCTGTAGAGCTAGCTGCTGTAAGATTAGCCACTGAAATTGTCGCGGTACGGCTAGTACTGTTTTCGGTGCCATCATTGATAACAACTGACACTGTCCGCGAAGTTGTGTTGGGCGACGAACTGGTATTGTTATACGTGATTGCTTTAAGGAAAGTGGTAACTTCAGCCGTTGTTGCAGTTGCACCTGTAATAGAAATTGTGTCTTGTAAACTAATATCTGATGCACCACTTACACCCCCAAGTGCATTTTGCGCACTGGCAGATACATTAAGACCTTCTGAGGCGCCATCTTGATCATTTGTTAATGCAACGGTTATTGTTGTTATTGAGTCGCCATCACTATCACCGGCTTCAGCATCGGGTGCAATATTTACAGCACCACTACCTTCGGTAAATGATACTGAACTCCCTGTACCTGGAATCCCACCATTTAAATCAACAACAGGCGCTGAATTTGCTGGCGCAGCAGTAAATTGAATATTATCAACGCCCACATGAGACGAATTAGAAGGGTAATCATAACTCATTGTTACAGAATTAACCGATGTCCAGTCACCTGGTGTTAAGGTGGCAACAGAGCCAACAATAGCCGGATCATCCGCATCAATACTGACCGCCGTACCACTATCTGGTGTAAAAATATAAATACCATCTGATAGATTAGAAATTTCACCCATTTGAAACTGGCTTATATTTATCGGTGAGCTAAAGGTAATGGTCCAAGTATCACTATTGTTAGAGATGCCAGGATCTAAAAAGCCTGCAGTAAGGGTTATATTATTACTGTTTGACTGAGTTGCTGTTAATGTAATACCGTCTACCGTGGTCGTTAGCGTTGGTGTTCCAGAGCCAGATACTGAACTAAAATCATATGTCCCTGCAACAGCATGTGTGCTATAAATTGCGGACATAAACAAGGCTAGTTTTGTCATTTTATTATAGTTAACACACATGCTCTGTGGGTTAACATACTTGGGAAATGCGAAATCAAAATGCATTGTTTAAATCCTCTATATATGCTCACTCTTAGTAACTCGCTTTACTTTAACTTTCGCTAAAACTGGCGCTTACTTTTAACGAAAGTTCAAACTGTTGAACGTATATCATCGTCACTAAGCTCGATGATATACGTTTTCAAAACAACCAACTATAGTTTAAATAGCAGCTACAAGCACTATTAATTACACCTTAGCTAACAACATAACCAGAGTATGGCTAGCTCCTTGATGGGTAAATCCCCTGCAGAGCTACTAACCAGTTAAGTGGTAACAAGGGGTTAATTATTCCAATCGGTTCGGAACCCCCCGTTGCCCCTATAGTCACGGTTCCACCCTCACTGCCACCACCAGTTACTGTAAGACCCGGTATGTCTACTAAGTCAACCCCACCTAATCCAGGTGCCACATAGTTATCACTAGTACTACCTGCTGCTAAGTAAGTGCTTGTACTTGGCGTTGTAGATGTGCCTCCATTAGTAGCAACTTCAAGTTTTGCTGCAATAGGGCTACCACCACCCGAGGGCGTAAAAATAGCAGTATGAGAATGGGCTGGCATCTGGCTTGTAGCCAAACTTATACGCTCAGTCCCCATCATTATGCCTTGTCGATAATCATGCCCTCCTCGCATCTGCCCTTGACCAACTGGGCTACGGCCTCGTAAATCTGGCAAAGCAAAGGTGGTACGAGCATCGCCACCATACATCGCCCCAAACAATGAAAACAAAGCCGTATTCTCGCTAATTGCCTGCATCTGCCCCCAACACATACCCCAATTCTCAATGGTAAAAGTACCGCCGAAAGCAGTGAGTGTGCCAATAAATGGTTCAGTCGCCATATTTAATTCCTCATAATTTATTTTATACTCTTGTTGCAAAACAACACAAACAGAGTGTGTGATATTTTCATTTTTGGGTAATAACCCGGTTGTGAGCTAATCGCTATGTGTATTTACATTGAACGTAAACTTAATCATCGGTGTTTATTCATTGTTTACTTGTTGAACTGTAACACCATCAGGTAAAAACACGGGAGGTATAAAAAACTCAGGTAATGAGATACGTCGGGCTTCTCCTGATAACACCTTATCAAGGCATACTGTACCAATATCATTAACACTCAATTCAAGCTGTGCAGCATCATCACTGCTTGCAAAACGCCAGTACAACTCCGTTGTTTTATAACGCAATAGCGCCATCTGTTCATATTTATCAAACTCACTTGGTGTTTCACAATGCTTGTCATGGAGGTTTTCTAGTTTTTGCACACCCAAAAATTGCACCAACAAAGCACCTATTCCGGGCACATCAATAATCACGCTTTCACCACTGGCTACAACAACCTCTCCTTTGCCTTCAAGCGGTGCTATTCTTTCTCCGCTTTGAGGATAAGCACCACCATTAAAAGGATACGCAATAAGCTCATACCCATAACGGTTGGTTAAACCTATTTTTATATTCATATCTGTCTCGCTTTTGAGATTAATGTCGCGCATAGTCAGAATGCAGGAGTGATAAATACAACAGCCAAACTACTATCGTTTCCATCTTAACTAAGCCTGTTAAAATATTTACTGCTTATCTTTTTACTTACCCAGTACCATGCCTGGGTCTATTGCAAACAGTAGTGCAAAACGGTAGCCATCAAGGTAGCCTTGCTGTGCGCCAATAATGTCTAACTTAAGCGCACTATCATGGGTTTTAATGACCAAACCTGTTTGTTTATCCAACTCAATAACAGTGCCTGGTTGAATGCCATGTAGCACGCACTCAACCTCAGTGGCTTGCAATAATTGAAATGCACTTTGCCCAACATAAAACACAGCACACCCCATATCAGCATTGCCTGCCCTTGCAATATTGACAACATCAGTACTGCTATGTTGATGCCAATTAATGACCAACTCCGAGTGCTGCAAAGTAGGAGCGAGCTTATTGCTGTTAGGTCTTTGCTTTTGCCAACGAAGCTCGCCAGTTTGGTCTAGTTGAATAAATTGAGAGACTAAATAAGGTAAATATTGTGCTACTTTTTGATGAAGACATTTGATGGTATCAAAGGGATGAATGTCTATTTCAACATCACATCCTATATCGCCACCATCTAACTCCTCTGTTACCTTGTGAATCGTGAGCCTAGTAAGTGGTTCGCCGTTACGGATTTGCCAATAAAGCGGCTGAGGCCCTTTGTAATCAGGCAAAGGGCTTGGGTGAACATTTGCCAGTGCGCCATTAAAATATTGAATTAAAGGCGTTTTGATTTGGTGTCTAAATAAGTAAATTAAGCCGCGATTAACTCTTAACTCATCTAGCTTAGCAAGGAATGGTTGGTCGTCTAATTTATTGTAATGCAGTATGGTTATTTGCTGCTGTTGCAGCCACTGTTGCAATTGCTGTAAGTCAGGATTTATCGCCGCATCTGGCAAAATAACACACGCTAATTGATCGCTTTTAATTAAATAATTAATTGCCGGTAAGCTCAAACAACTGCCTGTAAAAAAAGCATATTTATACATAAAATGTCCCTTCCTTATACCCTTACAGGCACAAACCCCGGTAAACCACTCAGCTGATAATAAAACTGCACCGTATCTCCACTATTGGCGACAAAATGAGTATGCTCAACGTCTTTGGGTTTGGTATCAATATAAAAGGTCATATCTGGCTTTGGATGTGTGATCCCTGAGTCATATTGCTCAATACCTTCTTGCGCGAATGTCTCTATATCAGCATATATAGCCAAAATTCGTTGGCTCATATCTTCCACATTAGTCGGCAACGTAATTTGGTTTGCTGGGATCACTTTTATGTTGTTTTGCAGTTCTAGTTCTTGCATGTTCAACAAGGTTGTTTTGTTGAGCTTAAGTATTTCTCCTAACTCAATTCTATCTTGCAGTGCCTGAGAGTCTCGGTTAAGTGAATGGCTATACTCAGACCCTTTCCACTGCTGATTAAACTCTGTTTCGCCTATCACCAACATTCCTTTGATAGATACATTTTGCGGTATCACCCAACCATCGATATTCAAAAATTTAACTAAATGCTTAGCTATACTGAGTTGTCCTTCTTTTGTAAAACCATGCTGCATGGCTTCAACTATTAGCAAATCAAAATCGCTATCGGGTTCAAATTGTGTTGCATCTACCTCTAATGTTTGGTCAACATAACCTTGCAGGCCTAAATCTTTAACTAACTGATGTAGCGACAGCAAAGCACCTGGCTGTATGTCAACTAAAGTTACTTTGATTTGTTCCTCGGTATAAATTTTTTTCTCTTTGTAATAACTAAGCAGAGGGATTAGTAGTGGTGCAAAAGGCCCACAAGCAGGATATAAAATGGTGATTGATGGCAGATGCTTAAGCTTACCTTTTATTGCTTTATCAACCCCTCGTGCGTAACCTTGAATACGATACACATCTTTTATGGTATGTTTACAGTTATGGGGAGACATTATTAAACCGGATATTGAGACATATTGCCGAGTTAACTGTTTTTGGCTAAGCTGAGCCAATGCCATTGATTGCACAGCATGATCATACATAGACTCAAAAGCGTTCACTAATAGAATATGCTTGATTTGCGTTTTGCTCAATACCAAAGTCATCGCATCTACAAAGCTTTTCTGCAAAGCTTGCTGGCGTTGATCCGTCGTTAATTTGGATTTTAGAAGAGATTCAAGCTGAGTTCGTATTGTATGCCTTAATAACTCATCAACTTGGGGATCTACGTATTGCAAACCTTCTATAGGTTTTGAACTTTGTTCTTCCATTGTGAACTGTTCCTTTGATGTCCAATTATTGTAATAAATTCCATTAGTGAACTAATACTATGTTCAGATTTAAGCTTAGTTGAAAAGTTTTAAGGTACAACTTTAACTTTCTTTATTTATATAGCTTTCAATTTATTTTACTTATATCAAACATCATAAAAATAAAAGGCTTAGTAAAACTAGCTTGATTTTGCTTAGCTTTATAATGAGCTCATATTTATATATTGTACAATTCGAGGTGTACTCCCCTTATTTGAACAACTACCGTGCGGTAATGTATGTCGCCATACAATTAAGCTACCTGCTTTTGCAGCTAATGGAGTACTGTGCCATTGTTGGCAATTAAAATGATGTGGATTGGTATTTTTAGGTAAACTAGCAAGCCAGTTGTCTATTTTTTTATGAAAGCCAGGTACACAACTGAATGCACCTTGTTCAGCGGCAACGTCAGTAAGGTATAGTAATCCTTGCGTTGCAAATCTGAGCGGTTTATTAAAGTTTATATCCCAGTGAAGATTTGGCCCAGGAAATCGCCAACTTTCTGTCTGAGGTGGATTAAAACTAAGCCTATCAGTGCTTACTGTTAAATTGTTTTCACCCCACAATTGCTCAAATACATCTCGCACCTGAGGCTGATGCCGAATAACCTGCATGGTTATATCATTAAAAATTTGTACCATAATTCCCTGTTTAAGTTCATGATTTCGATACCATGAAACAGGATTATGTTTATCCATATTCAAACGTTCATATACCATGTTACAAACGTCTTCACATAGCGTTTTTTCCACTAGCTCAGGAATAATAACGTAACCATTATCATCCCAGCTTTGCCACTGCTGCGATGTTAGAACGTAATGACGAAGCTGATTTAGCAATATTTTTTGTTGTTTAAGGCCCTTTTGCTGGAAAAATGCAGCTATCTTTTCATTTAACTCACTTTTAGCCGTCTTTGAAATAGCCATACCATAATGCTGCTCTACCCAGTTTTCGAATGTTAAAAAACTATCACTCGCAAAAATAGACTCTATTGTCGGTGTGAGCCCTAAGCCTAAAATATCCATGATCATCACATCGAGTGACCATTCATCTTCTATTATTTTTTTATCTGCACAGCCTTGCTTTTGAAACTGTACTTTGTGCCACATTCGCTTTAATTGAAATAAACCTAAACGCCCAGTTTCGTTATAACAGGGCAATATGCTCTGCATTGTTGTTTTCAGAGGAGGTACTTTTACTCTCAATTCATTTTGCATAATAACTCCTTTTCGCGCCTGATTTTAGACAAGCAAAACACCTTAAATTGATTTATTAACGCTGACTAAACTTAGTTAGAATAGAGTGCTATATTATTGTAAGCAACAATTGTAATTGCTAAATACAGGGAGTGGCATGGACACTGAGATTGAAAAAATTCTCGCCTTTCTTACTCATATCGGAATAAAGCACCGGTATCAAACCTTAGACGAAAGAACTTTTTTGCCCGGCCTTAAGCTAGAAAAAGGCGTTTTATTGCTTGATTTTGTCAATGGGTTCTATCCTGGTGATATCCTTCATGAGGCTGGGCATATTGCTGTCTGTGAGCCAATTTTTAGGCCCCTATTAGATGCTGACTTTTATAAGAATGGCTTGCTTGCGGGCAGAGAGAAACAAGCTATGCACGCAGAAGAAATGGCTGCGACAGCTTGGGCTGTTGCAGCAGCTATTCATTTGTCATTATCACTAGATATTATCTTTCATAAAGATGCTTATAAAGGTGCGAGTAAGACGTTAAAGCATGCTTTTGAAAATGGGAATGGTTTTGGGTTTCCATTATTACAAGCATGGCAAATGACTTGCCCAAACAAAGGTTACCCTGTAATGGTCAAGTGGATCAGAGACTGTCGCTGGATAGAAACGCTTCCAAATATATAGTTTGCAAAAAATGGATGAACTTTGTTTAAAATAAAAAGGACAATTTAATTTATGGAAATATCCTCAAATAAACATGACTTTTTCCTAAAAAACGGTTTTGTTCACTTTGAAAATGCACTTTCGATAACATTACTTAAAAAATTACAACGTTTTTCAGATAAGTTAGAAGCATTAGCACTAGAGAATTTTCACAATGGGCAAGTCAATAATCAATGTTGTATCTCAACAGACTCAGGTTTGCCTCGTCTTTTTCGTTATAACGACTTACTATTCGAGTCACCTGAATTAATAATTGAACTATTAGCTAGCCCACCACTCATCGAAGTTTATAAAGAATTGGTAGGAGATGGCGCAGTCCCCTTGCAATTAGATGTAGCTTATAAATACCCGTACCCACACCCTCATATTACTTGGCATCAGGACGCTCCTCATTCTAGGCAATATCCTTATTTAAGTATTGGTATATACCTTGATGACGCTCTTTTAGAAGATGGCTGTTTACGCTACGTACCAAATACCCAGCATAAAGTTTTAGATATTTACAAACTTTCCAATCAATATGGGTGGGATATTCCTAATGTAGTACAACAACCCGCTAAAGCAGGTGACATCATAGTTCATGACATAATGGTTTTACATAGTTCAGGAGTAAAGCGCAGCCAAGGTGCAAGAAGAACACTGTATGTTGAATTAAGGCCAATTTTAGGGATTACCGAAAGTGGAAAACAAACTAAGGAGTGGGCCGAACTGAGAAAGCAATGGATGGCACATGTAATTAAAGCGGCAGATCCAAACAGTATTCCGCAAGCTTGGCATGAATTTTACGGCGAACCTAAATACGATTTAAGTACCTTGGTTAAGCTCATTAAAGCCAAGCCTGAAGCACCCATCCCTTCGATTCATGCCCATAAAAATGTAGTTCATCCAAATTACCCTACTCCCAAGGATTTACGCTAAAATCACATATAATTTGAAAGTATTCATTTTCCATTAGGGTCTGATGACCTTTCAGGACTAGAATTAAACAATCACTCAAAGGAATATACGTGCTTAATGAACACTTTACACCAGAACAATGTGCATTGATATGTGCTGATCTAGCTCATTTACGCTTATTAGCTGATTTAAAACTTGCACCATCAATTCCTTACTTTGCAGAAAAACCTTACCCTATTGGCCGCTGTAGAGAAATACGCGATGAGGTATTTGCACTACTGCAAACGGTATTACCTACCACTAAAAAACCTGGGCTCAGTTTATTAAAAAATCTAATTGTACAAGGTAGCTCTTTACAAAAAGCATGGGGCTCACTGCGAGATGAATACTTTCAAAACGCATTGATACTTGGTCCTTGGTATATTGATGTTGCTAACGACACCGTAAATGCCAATAAACCTAGAATAGAGATTTTATCCTTAGCTACATCAAACTTTACATCAATAAAGGATTTTGCTCAGTTTGTAAAAATAGCTCGTCGCTATTGGAAGGTTGACGTGTATAGAAATGATGTATGCCCAGCGCTTGCGCCTTATATGCCACTTTTATGTGTGGGTACCAGTGGTACAAGTTGGCTTGGGGCTGCAAACGACGATATGCTCAATGTCGCTATTAATAGCAACTTTGAGGAGTCTAAACGTATTTTGGACTCTTTGCCCTGCGCGCCAGTTAAAGTCAAAGAGCGCTGGAAAAAAGTATTGAGCAATTTCGACCATAATGATTTTTTATTAAGTGTCGGAGAGCCTATCTCGTATTGCACTATGTATAGTAAACACTCGTACCAAACAGACCTGACAAAACGTGATGCTGCTGTTACTGCATACTTGTCTTTGCCTAAATCTGTTTAGCCAGTGCTTAACAAAAAAACTTTTTTCACATTTCCAGTCCCAACATAGATACTGGTTTAACTAACTTCCAATATATCAGTCTATAAATTAAGAAATAATAAGCTCAAATAATATTTCATGCCACAAAGCTAATGAAAAAATGCTATGGTTAAGTTATCGATTATGACCTCAAGGAATGGCTCATGAACCAACAAACTGTACATGCGTATTTAATGAACAAACCGTTAGTTAAACTAACGCAACCTTTTGCTAAAGATGTTGATGTATATAAAGTAAACCATAAGATGTTCGCCACCCTTGCACTGAGCAATGAGGGTGAAACCGATGAAAACGGCGAACCTATTTGGTGGCTAAACTTAAAGTGCGACCCTGATGAAGCACAGTCATTACGTGATATTTTTCCTTCGGTGATTCCAGGTTATCATATGAATAAACGCCTTTGGAATACAGTGATTTTAGACGGCTCAGTACCACAAGGTGAAATTGAGCGTATGATTGATAATTCATTTAATTTGGTGGTCGACAATATGCCAGATAAAGACAAACAGGCTATTGAAGCCTTACTGTAAATAAGCGTCTATATCTCTATATTTACTGATAATCAAACATAAAAAAAAGCCGCATAATTTGCGGCTTTTTTACGTTAACTTAAGACATTAATCTTTGTGTTCAGTCATCTCATTTTGAGTATCAGTCGATTTATTATCTACCTGCTCTGACTCAACTTCAGCTGTTTTAGTGGCTGTAGTGTAAAACTTATCGCCTTTATCAGCCATTGCAACCAGTGATTCACAGGGTGCAAAAATCGCATTGCTGTTAGCCAATGTAGACATATCAGAGCTTATTTTACTCGCACCTAATTTGTCCATGTAGCTAAACGGGCCACCTAAGAACGGTGGGAAACCAATACCAAAAATAGCACCAATATCACCATCACGCGGGCTTGCGATAATACCATCATCTAAACAACGAGCCGCTTCATTAAGCATTTGTGAAACACAGCGCTTAGCAATCTCGTTTTTATTTAAACGTGGGGCTGGGGTTACACCTAGTAGCTCATAGACTGACTCATCGACCTTTTTGCCTTTCTTGTCGTATTCATAAAAACCGCGCCCTGTTTTACGACCAAGACGTTTTGAATCAATCATGCGCGAGAAAGCATCAGGCCCTTTAAAGCGCTCACCCAATTCTTTTTCAAGAATTGGCGCAATTTTAGATCCAATATCAATACCCACTTCGTCCAGCAGTGCCAACGGTCCAACAGGAAAACCAAATTCGACTAAGGCCGCGTCTATTTTTTCAATCGGCTCACCAGCAAGCATTAAGTTAGCCGCTTCATTAAGGTATGGCGCTAAAATACGGTTTACATAAAAACCAGCCATATCTTTTACTACAATTGGCGTTTTACCTTGCTTACGTGCAAAGTTAACTACACGAGCAATGGTTTCTTGTGACGTGCCTTCGTGAGGAATGATCTCTACCAGTGGCATTTTCTCTACTGGCGAGAAATAATGTAAACCAATTACATTTTCAGGGCGTTCTGCTTTTGCTGCAATTTGCGAAATAGGTAATGACGAAGTATTACTTGCAAAAATAGTATTCGCTTGGCATTGCTGCTCAACATCAGCAACCATACCTTGCTTAAGCTCTAAATCTTCAAATACCGCTTCTATCACTAAATCTATGTGCTTAAAGCCGCTGTAATCCGTAGTGCCAGTAATGCGGTTCATGGTTAACTGCATATCAGCTTTAGACATAATACGGCGCTTAAGGCGTTTATCTAAGATTTTGTATGTGTAGTTCATGGCATTACTTATGCCCTGCTCTGCCACATCTTTAATACGTACCGGCAATTTAGCCTTAACCGCACTTACATGGGCAATACCTGCGCCCATTAATCCGCCACCTAACACAGCAGTTTTACTAATCGCAGGAGCGTCATCGTTGCGCCATTCTTTTTTCATTTCAGTGGTTGCAAAGAAAATACCGCGAAGTGCTTTAGACTCATCACTCATTACTAACGTAGCAAAGCCTTCGGCTTCGGTTTTATACGCTTTCATTTCATCAAGCTCTACGCTTGCACGAACCGCTTTAATAATCGCAAGCGGCGCTGGGTAGTGACCACCGGTTTTTTTAAGTACGTTTTCTTTAGCTTTTTTAAAGATAAAGTTACGACCAAACGGGTTTGATTCTAATAGCTTACTGATCTTATCAAGTTTAGGCTCTTTAGCTTGTGGCTTTTTCTTCGCCGCAAACTCTTTGGCCACTTTTAGCAGTACGCTTTGTGGTACACAATCATCCAATACACCGGATTTTTTTGCTTGTTTAGGACGAATTTGTTTTCCGGTTAGCATCCACTCAAGGGCTTTTTGAATGCCCACGATTTTAGTTAAGCGTTGTGTACCACCACCGCCAGGTAATAAACCAAGTTGCACTTCTGGTAAGCCAATTTTTGTTAAATCACTATCGGTACCAACACGATAATCACAGGCTAAAGCAAACTCTAAACCACCACCTAAAGCAGGGCCATGTATAGCACTAACCGTGGTATACGGTAGTTTTTTCATATCAAAAAATGCTTGATGACATAACTCACTAATAGCTAATGCATCTTCGCGTTTTTCAACACCGTCTAACATTTTTACATCGGCACCGGCAATGAAGTTATCACTTTTGCCACTAATAAATACCATACCCTTAACAGCATGCTCTTTAGCCTGTGCTAATAATGCTTTTAAATCATCAGCAAAGCTGTCACGCAGGGTATTCATTTTTTCACCCGGCACATCAATGGTTACCACGGCTATTTTGTTATCATCAACCGTTAAATTAAATACTGAATCTGTCATTACGCACTCTCCAATACAAAGGCTGCACCTAAACCACCCGCAGCACAGGCAGTCGTTAACGCTAAACCACCGCCACGACGCTTAAGCTCGTATAAGCTTTGTGTGATTAAACGCGCGCCGGTTGCCGCAAATGGGTGACCATAAGCGAGTGAACCGCCGTTAACGTTAAACTTATCCATGTTAATTTCACCTATGGCTTTATTACGCCCTAAGTGCTCTTGTGCAAATTTATCTGAAGCAAACATTTTCATATTCGCTAAGGTTTGCGATGCAAACGCTTCATGCATTTCAATAAGGTCTAAATCAGCTAACGTAATACCTGCTCTATCAAGCGCGATTGGCGTTGAGTGAGCTGGCCCCATTAGCATGTCTTTTTCTACGCCTATGGCTGAAAACGCAAAACTGCGTACGTAGCCTAAAATTTCGTAACCCAATGCTTTGGCTTTGCTTTCGCTCATCATTAACACTGCAGCTGCGCCATCGGTTAATGGGGTTGCATTAGCGGCAGTCACAGAGCCGTGCTGACGGTCAAATACGGGTTTAAGCTTGGCATAACCTTCAACCGTTGAGTTTTTACGAATATTGTTATCTTCTTCAATAAAGCTTTTATAAGGCGGTAAGTGCGCCGTCATTACTTCATCTTTTAACTTGCCATCGGCCCAAGCTTGAGTTGCTAATGAGTGAGAACGATGTGCTAAAGCATCTTGATCTTCACGGCTAATATTATGGGTTTTAGCCATTTGCTCAGCTGTTTGTCCCATTGATAAACCCGTTGAGTACTCAGCAACCGCTGGCGGTACTGGTAATAAATCTTTTAAACGTAGTTTTGAGAATATTTTTAAACGCTGACCAAGCGTACGGGCTTTGTTTAAATCGACTAAACTGCCGGCTAATTTTTTACTTACACCAATTGGCAATACAGACGATGAATCGGCACCACCAGCAATACCCACGTTTACAGAGCCTGCCATAATAGATTCGGCAACATTTGCAATTGCTTGAAAGCTAGTTGCACACGCACGTGACACTGAATATGCATCAACGCCAACTGGCATACCTGTACCTAATACAATTTCACGTGCAATATTTGGCGCTTCTGGCATTTGTACTACTTGACCAAAAACCAGTTGATCGATTTCTGACTTGTCGAAATTTAATCGCTCAAGCATTTCATTAACTACTAGCTTACCCATATCCAATGCTGGTACATGGTGAAACGCAGTTGCTTGCTTAGCAAAAGGAGTACGTAGGCCGCTTACAATGGCAATACGGTCGCCTTTTGGTGTTTTAAGTATGTTTTGCTCAGACATTTATTATTCTCTCCCGCTGACAGGTCAGACCTGTATGTTTCCTCGATTCTAAACAACCCGTGTGATAAAGCCAATAGATAAACGTAAATTAATCATAAAGCGCCATTGTAAATCACTACATACATTGTGTAAGGGTAATACAATAGGCTTTTTTAGCAGGTTTTACAAAGTTTTGTGTTAGGCTAAAAAGCGTTAAAAAATAACGAACTATTTTCAAAAAATCAGTCTAACTCTTGAGTTATCCACTTATAAACCTTATAACTAGCTCAGTATTTGTTACCTAACCACTTTAGGTATTATTTAAGCTGACGAGGACAGTCCACTTATTATGGCAGCTAACGCATTTTCAAACTTAAAAACGTATTTAGACACCCAAATTATTGGCCAGCCAGCGCTCACTCAAGCACTCTTAATTGCTATATTAGCCGATGGTCATTTACTTGTTGAAGGCCCTCCGGGGCTTGCAAAAACGCGAGCGGTTAATGCTTTAGCAAAAGGTATTGAAGGCTCGTTTCAGCGTGTTCAGTTTACCCCAGACTTATTACCTGCCGATGTAACCGGCACTGATATTTATCGTCAACAAACCAGTGAGTTTGTGTTTGAAAAAGGCCCTTTATTTCATAACCTCATATTAGCGGATGAAATAAACCGAGCACCAGCAAAAGTACAGTCAGCTTTATTAGAAGCAATGGCCGAGCGCCAAGTTACTGTGGGCAAAAATACGTATCCACTTAGTGACCTGTTTTTAGTGATGGCAACACAAAATCCGCTTGAGCAAGAAGGGACCTACCCACTACCTGAGGCGCAATTAGACCGTTTTTTATTACATTTAAGTATTAATTATCCAGGGGCTGAGCACGAGCTTGATATTTTACGCCTAACCCGTGGTGAAGCACTTAATGATGAAGCCCCAGTGCTTGAGCAAATTTCGCAAGCAGAGCTGTTTGCCGCTAGAAAAGCGATTTTGGGTCTGTATTTAGCAGAGCCACTAGAGCAATACTTAGTTCAGTTGATTATTGCTACTCGAGAAGGCGCAAACTTAGATGAGCAACTTGGCCGCTGGATTGAATACGGCGCCAGCCCACGTGCCACGATTGCTTTGGATAAATGTGCCCGCGCTCATGCGTGGTTAAGTGGTCGTGATTTTGTATCGCCTGACGACATTCAAGCTGTGGTACATAATGTATTACGCCATCGTATTATTTTAAGTTACGAAGCACAGGCCGATGGTATTACAAAAGATCAGGTTATTAGCCGTATTGTTGAACTAGTTGCTGTACCTTAAGTTATGCAAACACACTTTGATTCTCAGGCATGGCTTAAATTAAGTCATAGCCATGGTGTTAATTTATCGCTTAAAGAGCTCATGTATTATAAAGCAAAAGCGCAACTGCTTGAGCTGGCACCTAAAGTTAGAATAAAAAATACCTTAGCGGGGCAATATCTAGCGCCGAATAAAGGCCGTGGCATGGAGTTTGCCGAAGTGCGCCATTACCAACACGGTGATGACATACGCTCTATTGATTGGCGGGTCACGGCTCGTACCGGTGAAACCCACACCAAACTTTTTCAAGAAGAAAAAGAACGCCCGGTATTTGTATTTACCGACTTCTCAAACTCCATGTTATTTGGCTCTCAATTATTATTAAAGTCGGTGCAAGCTGCACATATTAGTGCCTTGGTTGCGTGGTCTGCTTGCCAACGTGGCGATAGAATTGGCGGTGTTGTGTTTAATCAGCACTCGCATTTAGAGCTTAAACCTAGTGCCCGTGAAAAGGCCGTGTTAAAGCTGTGTCATAATTTATGCGACGCCCATCAGCAGGCACTTGAAAATATTGATAAACCTGCCAGTAATAACTTTAGTGACAACCTTAAGCGTTTAAATCACTTAGCTAAACCCGGTAGTTTGGTTTATATCGTATCCGATTTTAACGCCTTAGATGACGCCAGCTTTAAACAACTCGAATTACTTGCACGGCACTGTGAGTTAATAGGCTGCCATATTAGCGACCCCTTCGAGCATAAGTTACCTGCTTTCCAACAAGCGGTTACGGTAAGTGCTAATAATCAGCAGTTTGCCCTCCCTTTGATGGATAACAGTTTTAGAGAACGATTTGCCAAAAATGCCGAGCAAGCATTTAGCGCGCGTATTAATCGTTTAACAAAATCTGGGCTTAACCTATTATCATTCGATGCAGCCACTGCGCTGGAACTGCAATTAGTGAGAAGATAAATCATGCAAACCTCTCCACTTGATGGCCTTCACGATATTATTGCTCCCTCTCACGTTGACTGGTGGCCGTTAGCCCCTGCTTGGTGGGTAGTTATTAGCATTGCACTGTGCTTAGTGTGTGGCTTAATTATAATTATGTACAAAAACTATCAATTTAAAAAACCAAAACGTAATGCGATTAAATTAGCTAATCAACAACAATCAGCGCAGCAATTGCATATTATTTTAAAGCGTTTAGTGATCACCTATTACGATCCACGCTTAGCAGCGCAATCCACAGCTAACTGGTGTAAAACCCTAAGTCAACTTGCTGCAATTGGTTTTAATGAAGATGAAATTTCAAGCCTATATAGCACAGCACAAACACCACCGGCACTCAGTGATAAGTTTCGCCAAGCTATTAAACAATTTAAGCTAAAGGAGCCACTGCATGTTTGAATTTAGCTGGCCATGGCTGTTTTTATTACTGCCGCTTCCTTTAACGTTACTGCTATTAAAACCCGCAGCAAGTAATGCAACGACACGTTTACGCATCCCAAGTTTTGCATCGCATAATTTAAATAATCAACATGTAGAGCCCAGTGCACGTAAGTTAAACACTCTTGAATGGTTGCTATGGGCATTATTAGTAACAGCATCGGCTAACCCTACTTGGTTAGATGAGCCTATATCGCTGCCTAATGAAGGTCGCGACATTATGCTCGCTGTGGATTTATCGGGCTCAATGACAGAACAAGACATGGCTTATAATGGCCAATATGTTGACCGTTTAACTATGGTTAAAGCAGTGCTTAGCGATTTTATAGAGCAGCGTCAAGGCGACAGACTCGGGCTAATATTGTTTGGTGATACCGCGTTTTTGCAAACACCTCTCACCCGTGATGTAAAAACCGTCAGCAAAATGCTTACTGAAGCACAAATTGGCCTAGTAGGACGTGCCACGGCTATTGGTGACGCTTTAGGTTTATCGGTTAAACGCTTTGCTAGTAAAAAAGAAAGTAATCGCATTGTGGTGTTGCTAACAGATGGACAAAACACCGCAGGAAACCTTGCCCCCGAAGATGCCCTATTACTAGCTCGTGAAGAAGGCATAAAAGTGTACACCATCGGAGTCGGCTCAGATAACCCTCGTGGCTTTAGTTTATTTAATATGGGCTCTGGGGGCAGCAATTTAGATGAGAGTTTACTGAAAAATATTGCCGAACAAACAGGGGGTCTGTACTTTAGAGCCAAAGATGTCGCTGGGTTGCAACAGATCTATGCAGAGCTTGATAAACTCGAGCCAATTAGTGCCGATGAGCAGACCTTTCGCCCGCAAACAGCCTTGTTTTATTATCCGTTATTACTGGCCATTCTATTAATAAGTGCAATGGCATTTTTAAAAACAGTACGTGCATTGAAGGAGCCAAGCTAATGGATTTTGAGTTTATTCGCCCCGCTATTTTATGGCTGCTACTCCCTGCGCTAGGGCTGTTTTTTATTGCCATGCTTAAAAAGAAAAAAGCCCAATCGGCGCCACTCATTGCGCCACATTTAGCACAATTTGTTATGAGTGAATCAAACAATCAGGCTCGTCAGCCGCTGTGGCTAGTTGCGTTATTTTGCAGTTTAGCCATTATATTTAGTGCAGGCCCAAGTTTTGAGGAAAAACAAGTCCCTGTATTTCAAAGCAAAAGTGCCCGCGTTATTGTAATGGATATGTCGTACTCTATGTATAGCACCGACATTGCTCCTAATCGATTAATGCAATCTCGCTTTAAAGCCCTCGATATGATTGAGTTATTTAAAGAAGGTGATACTGCATTAGTAGCCTATGCAGGCACTGCCTATACCATTTCTCCACTGACCAATGATGCAACCACCCTTGCTAATCTTATTCCTAGTTTGAGCCCTGAAATTATGCCTGATAAAGGCTCAAACGTGCTGGCAGGTTTAGACATGGCACAAGAGCTGCTCACTCAAGCAGGCTACCTAGATGGTGATATTATTTTGATCACCGATGGTATTGAACAACAACAGCAAAGCGATATAAGTGGTTTTACTAACAGTAGCCAGTATCGACTAAATATTTACGGTATTGGCACTGAGCAAGGTGCACCAATAAAGTTACCTGAAGGCGGATTTTTAAAAGATAGTTACGGCCAAATTGTAGTGCCCACACTCAATGGTTCTTTACTTAAAGGACTAGCAAAAAATAGTGGCGGCCAGTACGCTAATTATCAACCAAGCAATAGTGATATTGCCATTTTTTCACCGCAAGCAAACAGTGAAATACTAAAAAGTGAAAAACCCAATTTAGCCTTGTGGCGAATCGATGCTGGCATTTATGGCTTGCTTATTTTACTGCCCTTAGCTCTATACTTATTTAGACGCTCTGCGTTTATTGGTGCGGTGCTATTGCTAAGCTTTATACCTCAGCAAAATGCTCATGCAGTAGAGTTACCAACACTATTTAAAAATACCGATCAGCGTGCATTAGAAGCTTACAACAACCAAGAGTATCAACAAGCAGCGCAAGCGAAGTCCAGCGCTCTCAAAGGCGCTGCATTGTATCAGCAAGGTCAGTTTGAAAGCGCTCTGAACGAATTTAGTCAAGATAAATCAGCCACTGGTTATTACAATTACGGTAATACACTGGCTAAAGCCGGACAATTAGAGGCTGCTATAAAGGCTTACAAACAAGCGCAATCACTACAGTCTGATTTTACCCAAGCAGCCGATAACCAAGCGTTAGTTGAGCAGTTACTTAAGCAACAGCAAGACCAGGAAAACCAACAAGGAAATGATTCGCAAAATCAAGATGAGCAAAGTCAAGATGGTGCAGATAAATCAAAACAAGATCAGCAAAAAAATGGCGATAAAAATAACGCAGATAAAAGCGAAGATGACAGCCAAAACAGTGAAGAGCAGCAATCGAGTGAACCCTCGGAGCAATCAAAAGATCAACAAAGCCAATCTGGCGAGCAGTCAGATGAGCAAAATCAGCCTGACATGCAAGCTCAATCACAAAACCAGCAAGACGAGAACAAAGACGACGATAGTAAGCCTCAGCAAGACGAGCAACAGAGTCAACCCAATCAAATGAATGAGCAACCGCCATCTGATGAGCAAAAGCAGCAAGCACAACAACAAGCTATGCAGGCGCAGGCGGCTGAACTTACTAATGAAGAAAAAGAGAAAGCACAGCAACTAAATCAGTTACTAAGAAAAGTGCCCGACGATTCCGCTATTTTATTAAGAAACAAAATGCAATTAGAAGCCCAAAAAAGACAATATCAACGCCGTCCAACAGGAGTAGAAAAATCATGGTAATGCGATTATTTTGCTGTTTATTGCTATTAACTGCCATGCCATTAATGGCCGCCACTTCATTAGAGGCAAGCGTTGATAAAAACCCGGTACTGGCGGGTGAGTTTTTTATGCTCAATATTAGCGTTGATGATTCAATCAAAGGGCAACAACCCGATACTTCAGCGCTGTTAAAGGATTTCGTAGTCGGCCCTATGAGCTTAAGTAGCCGCACCAACATTATTAACGGCAGCATTAAAAAACAAACATCGTGGTCTGTTAAGTTAATGACTCGCAAAGCCGGCGAATACACAATTCCTTCTTTTAGTGTTGCAGGGCTCAGCTCTCAACCGATAAACTTGTCGGTTAAAGAGCGAAGCAGCGATGCGGGCAAAAATGATGATATATTTTTAAAAAGCTCGCTTACAAATAACAGCCTATTTGTGCAAGAGGCTGGCGTTTACACCATTAAACTTTACTTAGCTAAAGAGCTACTTGATGGCAGCTTAAGCACACCAAGCATGGAAGATGCTCAACTCACCCAGCTAGGTAAGCAAAGTGAAGATTATGAACTGGTTAACGGTAAACGTTATTTAGTGATCACTCGTAATTATTTAATTCAGCCGCAAAAAAGTGGTGCATACACCATTGAAGCACCGGTTTTTCAAGGGCGTGTTCAACAAAACTATCGCCAACTAGAGGTGTCGGCACTTGGCGATGAACAACAGATTGAAATCAAACCCATCCCTGAGAATTATCAAGGTGATTGGTTACCCAGTGAATTAGTAAGTCTAACCGAGCAATGGCAACCAGACGATAATACCGTTGAAGCCGGCACGCCAATAACACGCACTATTATGCTTACCGCCTTAGGGGTGACTAAAGAGCAACTACCCGAAATTGATATGCCTACTATTGATGGTATTCGCAGCTACCCGGATGAAAAAGAAACTAATAATGCAGTGCGCGATGGTCAAGTGGTATCACAGCAAAGCGCCTCATTTGCGCTACTTCCACAAACCCCAGGCACCTATACATTGCCTGAAATTACCCTGCCTTGGTATAACACCAAAATGAACCGAATTAGTTACGCAACTTTACCAGAGCGCACAATTACGGTAACACCAAGCACCACAGCACCAGCAAACTCGCTGAGCCCTCCCGTTGAAAGTAATTTAAACAACACGGATGCAGAGCCAACGCAGCAAGCGCTCAGCGTGCAACGCCATACTAGTACGCCTCTATGGCTTATTATTGTAGCCGTATTAGGTTACGTATTATGGATTGTGACCCTGGTTCTTTACTTTATAAAACGCTCAGCTAAAGAAGCGCAACAAACGGCGCAAGCAAATCATAGAGGCAATCAGCAAGCAGAATTAAAAACACTGCAAATACTTGCTAAAAGCCGTGATAATAAAGCATTTTACGATGCACTTAATCTATACGCGCTAACTCGAACAGATAAAAAGGTAGGAGCTCTCACCCATTTATGCGCTATGATAAACAACTCGCAGTTCACTGCGCAGGTAAATAATTTACAAGCACAGTTGTACGGTAACCAATCGGCCGGCACTGATTTAGAAGCGATTGTTAGTTTATTAAAAAAACATCAATCGCACACAGCTAAGTCATCATCTGCGTTAAAAGAGCTATATTCTTAATAAGAATCTTAGTTACTTTTTTGGCCTATAATAATTTTAATTAAAAAGTACTTATGTTTGGAAATAAAAAATCGAATGATCGGGTCTTAATAAATATGGCTGAAAAACAACAACGCTACGAAGCCTTGGTTCATGTTTATCACAAGGAACTCTATCGCTTTGCTTACTGGTTATGTAACGACCCGACTATTGCGGATGACTTAGTGCAAGAAACCTTTTTACGTGCATGGCGCTCGCTTGATTCGTTACTCGACCAAAAAGCAGCTAAGCCATGGTTGCTGACCATTTTAAGGCGTGAGAATGCCAGACGCTTTGAGCGCAAGCAATTTGATTACAGTGATGTAGATAACGACACACTAGTGGATCAAACCAGCCATAGCTTAGATACAGCAATGGAACAAACCGTTATCCAGCGACAAATTTCTTTATTGGCTGATGAATACAAAGAGCCGCTGTTGCTACAGGTGGTAATGGGCTGCACCGGAGATGAAATTGCAGACATTCTTAACTTAAATAAAAATACGGTCATGACACGTTTATTTCGAGCAAAAAATCAACTTAAAGAGGCATTAAGCCGTGATGATGAACAACTTAAAGGAGCATCAAAATAATGGATGAACTTGAGTTTCGTCGCCGCACAATTGCGCAGCCAAATGAGCTGGACAAAGAGCTACAGGAATTTGCAAACAGCAGTGCCGACAGACAACAATTTTTGAATGAAAGCAAAGCATTCGATAAACATCTCGACAATGCGCTTGAAATCCCTGTGCCTGACAATCTTGCTGAACGAATTATTTTAAATACCTCGTTAAAAGAAAAAGCCAGAACAGATGAACTTGAGCAAAAGGATAACGTGGTTAGTGCACGCTCATGGTTTAAGTTTGACCGAGTACATTTGGCCTTAGCGGCTTCATTTGTGATTGCAGTCAGTGCGTTTATGTTTAGCGAAGAGCAAAGCATTAATCAAACGGCTGGTGAGCATGCACTAGCTCATGTTTACCATGAAATTTATGCATTAAATAAGACTCAACCAATTAGCATACAAGCTGTTAATGAAAAGCTGGCTTTACTTGGCGGTCAAATTAGTGATTTGCCTGGTAAAGTCACTTACGTTACCTTTTGCGATTTTCAAGGTGAGAGAGGCTTACATTTAGTGTTTGAGTCTGACTTTGGGCCTATGACCGTGTTTATTGTGCCAAGCGATAACCAAATTTTTGAAATTGGCTCTGATGATTTTAATGACTCTCGCTATGCTGGCCATATAAATCGTGGCAAACAGGCCGATACCGTGCTAATTGCAAGCCTTGGCTCACCAGTTGATATGTATAATGAACGTATTTCAGGTGCTATTCGCTGGCTTTAAGCCATTATAGAAACAATAAAAAACCGCAACGAGTGTGCGGTTTTTTTATTATTTAAAAGCCAAAGCTTCTTACTGATTACTTACAAACATCAGCAACTGCGTTAGCAAAGTAGTTGATATTTGCTTGGCTAATACCTGCTACGTTAACACGGCTAGAACCGACAATGTAAATACCGTATTCTTTTTGTAGGCGCTCGATTTGCTCTTTATTAATACCTAAGAAAGAGAACATACCGTGTTGGCGGTCAATAAACGAGAAGTCCTGAGCAATATCTTTTGCTGCCAGGCTGTCTTTAATTAAACTACGTAAACCATTAATACGGTTACGCATTTCATCAAGTTCACTGTGCCATAGCTGCGTTAATTCTGTGCTGCTTAAAATAGTGTTTACAATGTCTGCACCGTGCGCTGGCGGCATAGAATAAATGCTACGTACCACACTTAATAACACCGAGTTTGAAATATCAGCTGTTGCACTGTCTTTTGCAATGATTGAACAGGCACCAATACGCTCACGGTATAAGCCGAAGTTTTTAGAACATGATGAACAAATGATCAACTCTTCAACCGCATTGGCTAAAATACGTAAACCATTCGCATCTTCTTCTAAAGAAGAGCCAAAACCTTGATATGCAATATCAATTAATGGCGTAAAACCCACATCTTTTGCAAGTTCAGCAATAGTATTCCATTGTGTTTCGTTTAAATCCATACCACTTGGGTTGTGACAACATGCATGTAATAACACCACATCGCCCTTAGGCACCTGTGTTAGTGTTTCAACCATTTCATCAAACAATAAATCTTTGTTTTCGTAATCGTAGTATGGGTATTCTTTTACCGTTAAGCCTGCAGCTTCAAATAAGCTAATGTGGTTTGCCCACGTTGGGTTGGTTACCCATACAGTTGCATCTGGATTACAACGTACAATGAATTCTGCAGCAACACGAAGTGCACCAGTACCGCCAGGAGCTTGTGCTGTGCGTACGCGGTTAGCTAATAATGCAGGGTGTTCACCTAGTAGAAGATTTTCCATTTGTTGACAGTAATCTAAATTACCAGCAAGACCAATGTAAGATTTGCTCATTTCATTTTCTAAACGAAATGCTTCTGCTTTTTTTACTGACTTTAATACTGGGGTATTCCCCTGCTCGTCTTTATATACACCAACCCCTAAGTCAATCTTATTTGGGTTAGTATCTTGCTTGTAGGCCGCCATAAGGCCAAGAATAGGGTCTGTTGGTAATGGTTTTAATACTGAGAACATTGGCTATCTCTTCGTTATTTAGGGGTTAGCTGTTGCGATAAGCTTAACATAAAAACTCACTAGATTGACTAGTGTTATTTACACTAAAAAGTGAGGAATTTTAATGCAGCACGTAATTAATAACGCGAGCGTCGCTTTATCAAAAAAATCAGTGCTGAAGGCTTCACCATCAACAATACCTATACACTGATGTTGTGCATTAAATAGCGGTAAACAGGCTTCTGCTTTTACTTTCGGATCACAGGTGTAATATTCACCGCCTGCTGCCAAATATTGCTCAACGTTATTAATAACGCGCCCTTTACCACTAAGCGCTACTTGAACGTTATTGCTGGCAGTCGCAAATTCAGCAGTAAGCGGAAATAAAGGACGACTCGGCGCACCAAAATAAGCCAGCTTTAATAACTGCTCCCCTTCATTGGTGTGGGTATTCTGATAAATGCCGTACCAATCAAGCTTTGTGTTTTCAATGACGTAGTCAACAATCAATTGAAGTTGCGCTAATTTTTCAGTTGTTTGCGTACTTTGGCTGACATAATCGCTTAGTTTAAACGGCTCATCCTGTAGGTAACCAAATAAACTACATGCCCCACCTTCACCTAGCTCAGGAATTTGATATTCCCAACGCACGGCTGGTGCAGCATTTTTATTTAGGTATTGCTCAAGCTTTTCTAGCTCAGCGTGAATTAACTGTGGCTCAACATTAAGTTGAGCATACTCTAAGTAAGAATTAACCATTTGGACGTCCATACATCTATAATGCCGAAATAGTAGCATGGATGTTTTTATAGTGCTAGCCAATTTAAAGTGCTTTTTTAAAATCTTTAAACACTTTTATTCATAGATATAATTGCGGTATTTAAACTGGTTGCTTTATCTTTGGGGGCATTAAAAGGTGTTCAGCTTAGGTGCAAAAATTACGCCTTTGCTTCACAAATTTGTTATTATTTGCCGCATTATTATATTCAATCTTAAGTAGGTTAATTATGAGTGATAGTCACTTAGTGTATTCAACAGCAACAGGGCGAATTGATCAGCCAAAGCCAGAAAAAGAACTGGATGTAAAACTATTTAAAGACGGGTCAATTCGCATAGAACGTCAAACCAAAGGCCGAAAAGGTAAAGGTGTAATGCTGGTTGTTGGTCTTGATCCACAACAGCATGATTTGAAAAAGTTAGCAAAAACAATAAAAAGTAAGATGGGCCAAGGGGGCGCAGTAAAAGAAGGTGTTATTGAAGTACAAGGTGATGATCGCGACAAATTAAAAGCGATTTTAGAAGGATTAAAATTTAAAGTAAAAATTGCGGGTGGTTAACCCGCAATTCTTGCTTATTTAATAATTTTTAGCGCTGCTAATTGATCAAATAATGCGGGAATATCATCCTCAGCCACTGGCTTACTAAAATAATAGCCTTGAACAATAAAACAATTATTGTTTTGTAAAAACTCAACTTGCTCGATTGTTTCGACCCCTTCGGCAACTACATCAAGCTTCAGCTTTTGTGCCATAGCAATAATGGCCGCAGTGATCTCCATGTCGTTATCATCCTCAGGTATATCTTTGACAAACGAGCGATCAATTTTAAGAATATCGACAGGGAAACGCTTAAGGTAACTAAGTGAAGAATAACCCGTACCAAAATCATCAATAGAAATTGAGATACCCAACTTTTTAAGTTGATGTAACTGCTCAATAGCCGCTTCAACATTCCCCATCAGCATGCTTTCGGTTAATTCAAGATGCAGACTTTTAGCATTAATCTGCGTCTCTATAATTATTTTTTTCAGCATAGGCACTAAGCTTGCGTCTTTAAACTGTCTTGCTGACAGATTGATCGACATATTACTTGCTCTACCTTGTTGTTCTAGTCGCTTCGTAAACTCACACGCTTGTTGTAGCACCCATTTACCGAGCTCCACAATTAAACCCGTTGCCTCAGCTATCGGAATAAACTTAGTCGGAGGAATAAACCCTTGCGTAGGATGGAACCAACGAAGTAATGCTTCATACCCCACCACGCTATTATCGCGACAATCAACTTGTGGCTGGTAATGTAACGTGAGTTGCTTTTCTTTAATCGCATGACGCAACTCATTTTCTAGGAATAATCGTTCATTAGCTGCTGCATTTAAATCTTGGCTATAAAAATGGAAGGTATTACGCCCTTTGGCTTTTGCTTCATACATAGCTAAATCGGCATGCTTTAATAACTGATCTTCTTCTAGGCTATCAAAAGGCGCTAAGGTAATACCAATACTTGCACTAACAATCACTTCATTGCTGCCAAGTTTTATCGGCTGATTTAAGGTTTTTTGTATAGTGTCAGCGACTTCAGATGCTTCTTTTTGATGTTCAATACCACTAAGTAGAACAGCAAATTCATCCCCGCCTAAACGGGCTATGGTATCTTCCGCTCGTAAGCGCTGTTTTAAGCGTGTTGCCACTTCAACCAATAGCTGATCGCCCGCATCATGGCCTAAGGTATCGTTAATACGCTTAAACTCATCCAGATCAAAATAAAATAAAGCAAACGAGTAACGCCCTCTTTCAGCAAGCGCCATCGACTTTCTAAGTTGCATTCTAAAGAATGTACGATTAGCCAGCCCAGTTAGTGTGTCAAAATAAGCGAGCTGTTCCATTTTTCGCTGACTTTCTTTCACAAACGAAATATCTTGTGCTGATGCCACGTAACTAGTGATTTTACCACCATCTTCTCGAATAGGTGACACACTGAGCGATACCCATATTGGCGGCTTATTTAGCGCTTCTATAAGTGTATCTCCTCGCCAGTAATTACGATTACGCAAATCAATGTCAATATCCTCTACCAACATGGTCATCTCATTGGCAATAATTGTCAGTAATGGCTGGCGCAAGAAATCATTCTCGACAAAATCAGTCATCTCCAACATTTTTGGATTAACGTATTCAATGACAAAATTTTCATCGGTGATCACCACGCCCGTACCCGAGAACGCAACCGCTTTAGATAAGCGGTTTGCTGCTTTCTCCGCGATTTCTTTCTCTATTATACGCTGATTTAAGCCATCAATGAGTTTACGTATTTCAATGGTCATGTCTTTGAATGAGCCATTAAGCGTGCCAATTTCATCTTTGTTTTCTTTTGGAAACTCAATTTCTAGATGACCTTTACCGAAGTTAGTAACTGCATAAACCAACGAATGTAAGCGTCTTAATACCAATTGGTAAAGTGCTTGGTGTAATAGTAAAGCAACTAAAATGGCATACAGAATAAATAAACCAAAAAACTTAAGTTTTAAATCTTTCAATGCCGATAACGTTGAGGAACGTTTTTGATATACACCCACATACCAGTTTACGCCTTCCACTTTGTGAATATTGATAATATAGTCTTCATCATTTAGTGAAAATGAATCGGCATATTCTGGTAACTGTATTTGTCCAGCGCTATCAATTACGCGCTTTAGTTCTGGGGAAATAAAGTCTTCTGGTAGCAGCTTTTTACCTGTCTCACCGTATTTTATATAACTATCAGAACCTAAGTTTGGGTGCGCTAATAATTGCCCTTGCTCATCAAATACTACAAGGTGTTTTTCTTTTCCGCCTACGGGTAATTGCGATATTAAGGAGTCGAGTGACATATCGCTGCCTGTAACGCCTAAAAACTCATCATCGTTATAAATAGGGACAATTAAACTCACAACCCATTTGTTCCATACGTTATCGTAGTAAACCCTAGACCACTGCGGATCACGTTGTGGATTGGTTAACGACTTAGCGTAATTAAAGCTTTCACTTTGATTAAACGTATAATCTCCGGGAACATTAAGTGCCCAGTTTGGTGGTGCAACACGAATAAAGTTATCTTCAGTTATAAGGTAAAAATTATAGAAATCTTGAATTAACGTAGGTGAAATAACTTTCCAAAGCGATTCAGAATCAGCAATTAGCTGTTTATAAAAAGGAGAGTATGCAGCTTGGGGAATAAACGCGGCTGATAGTCCATCCGCTGATGCACTGCGCACTGAGCCATCATTGGTGAGCTGCATTGTCTGTGTAGTATTATTTTTAAAAGACAGTTGGCCCTCAAATAGCTGCTCGCTAACAACAATATTAGCTTGCTCTGCTATTTTAACTTTGGTCGCTATCAAGTTGTTAAACTGGTTTATTAATAATTCATTTGATTGCTTTAATACCTCATGCTCTTCAAAAACAAGCTGTTTTTCTTCTGACTTGAGCATTAATGCAGCCGCGCAAATACCTGCCACTAAACAGATGCCAGAGATCAACAATGATAACTTTACACTGAGTGAGTTTATGCCAAATCGAGATGGAGGGCGTCGATACACAAAAAGCCAACCTTATTTATAATTATTATTTTCGTAAGTAATAGAAATATACCAGAACTTAAATCAGAATTATAAATTATTTATAAACTTTTAAAAAACAACGCCTTTTGTACATATATTAGGTAAAAAATCCACATCAGGTAAGTGCTTGTTGACATTGGGAGTGACACTTCATACATTAAGGGTATGAATATAAATTACTCACACACTTTTTTTTCTTTTTTTAGCTTCTTTATATAGAAGAGGCTTCCCTGTTTGTGAGATAAAATCAATCGAATAGTAAAGCCTCCCAACTGGGAGGCTTTTTTATTTTCACTGCAAAATCAGTGATATTTTTGGAATGAGGAAAACCAAATGAGCAACGATGTACTTGATACTCTCAGGCACGATATAAATGAAATCGACTCCGATTTACTTGTTTTACTAGCAAAGCGACGCCGCATTAGTCATGGCGTAGTTGAATATAAAATTGCAAATAATAAACCCATTCGTGATGAGGCCCGTGAACTGGCTTTGCTCGAAAAACTTATTGGCTATGGCAAATCGTTAGGGCTTGACGCTTACTACGTTAACAACGTGTTTCAAACGATATTAGAAGACTCCGTATTGCATCAACAAGCCATGCTTCAAAAGAATTTAAACCCTGACGCACTCAGTGAAACCCATCGCGTAACGTATTTAGGCGGTCAAGGCTCTTATAGTCAGCTTGCATGTCATAAATATTTTAGCCGTCGCCCGGGTAAATTAGTTGAAATTGGTTGTACCTCATTTGAAGAAATCACTGGTAAAGTAGAAAAAGGTCAAGCCGACTTTGGCTTACTGCCTATCGAAAACACTAGCTCAGGTAGTATTAATGAAGTATTTGATTTGCTGCAGCATGCACAAGTCTCTATTGTCGGTGAAGTTACTCATAGCGTTGAGCATTGCTTATTAGCAGCTCCAGGAACTGAGATAAGCCAATTAACTAAGGTATTTGCGCACCCACAACCCTTTGCCCAGTGTAGTCGTTTTTTACAGGGTCTTGGTGAACTTCAACATGAAACCTGTGATTCGACCTCAAGTGCATTAAAGTCAGCTCTTGACACACCAAACAGTGCAGCTATCGGCTCAGCGCAAGCTGGTAAAAATGTAGGCCTTGAAGTGATCAAGGCGAATCTTGCCAATCAAAAAGAAAATCATAGCCGCTTCATTGTTGTTGCACGAAAACCACTGCAAGTATCAACTCAAATACCTACTAAAACCAGTTTAATTATGTCAACCAAACAACAAGCCGGATCGCTTGCCGATGCGTTAATGATTTTTAAACAGCATAATATTAATTTAGTGAAACTAGAGTCTCGGCCCACTCCTGGCAATCCGTGGGAAGAAGTGTTTTATGTAGACTTGGAGGCTAACTTAATCGATAACCAAGTGAAGCATGCATTAGAAGAGCTTAAACAGCACACTCAATATGTTCGTGTACTTGGTTGTTATCAAAGTGAGTCTTTACAAGCTGTTAGTGTTGAAAACTAATCGAATATTAAAAGGGCCTAGCGGCCCTTTTCTTTTCACGGAGCTATTCTTTTTAATCGAGTACTTTCGCATCATTCGCTTTATTTAATAAACTACGGCTTTGGGTTAAAAAATGCGCCGTTGAATCTGAGAAGTAAGACTTTGCATCTGCAAAAGCATCAATTAATGCGGGCTTATCTCCTGCTTTTAGCTTTTCAAGCGTCTCTGAAAACAGCGACTGATACTGCGCTAATAAGCTTTCGACATTGTCAAATTGCGCTAACATAATATCGGTGTATAGCTCTGGCGATTGCGCAAATAAACGGCCAACCATCATTAGCTCTAATTGATAAATAGGTGATGAGCAACTTCTTAACTCGGCAAGTGTATGCCCCTGTTTTGCTAAAAACTGACCGTACACAAAGGTGGTTAAATGGCGCATAACCTGAATAATTTGCATTGCTTCATCATGCTTTTTAGCATCTAGCTCAACTAACTGACAACCCCATATTTGTAGCTGCTTTAATAACCCTTGCGCCACCTCATGACTGCGCCCTTCGCATACCACCACAGTTTGTTTCACCCAATGAGAAATATCAGGGCCAAACATGGGATGTAAGCCAACAACAGGCCCGCTATGTACTTTTTTAAGTACCGTTAATGGGGCTTGTTTAACTGATGTAATATCAACCAGCAAACAATCATCATCAAGTTTCGGTAGTGCATTAACAACTGTTTCAAGGGCATTTATTGGTACACTGATCATCACCAGTTTTGCACCTTTTAGAATATCGACTGCCTGCGATTGCTGCGCTTTATCTAAAATTTTGACTTCGTATCCCGAGCGCTGAAATTGTTTTGCAAATAACTGCCCCATGGCCCCTTCACCGCCAACAATAACAATTGGCGATAATCGTGGATCGGCACAGGCTAATTTGGCTTGTTGATTTTGATAAGCTTCACGCATCATGCGTCTGAGAATGTCTTCAACTAAATCAGGATTCACACCTTGATTAATAGCCTCTTGGCGTCGCGCAGCTAATAAATTGGCTTCTCTATCGGGTGCATGTAATGGCGCGCCAGTTTGTTGTTTTATTGCGCCTATTTGTTGAGTAATGCCATTGCGTTTTGCAAGTAAGGCAACCAGTTGCGCATCGCATTCATCTATGTCTGTTCTTAGCTGCGCTAAATCACTTATCTCTGCCACGTTCTCATTCCATCCCAAAAAAGCAAAATCGTAAATTAATAATTACAAAAAAGTAAACTAATCAATACGATAAATACTAACAGGATACGTTGGGGGTTAAAAGGCAAATTATGGAAAAGATCGCCACCTGTCTATCAACTAAGACCAAGGTGGAGTGGAGTGGAGTGGAGTGGAGTGGAGTGGGGTAAGGCAGTAAGTAACCTGAACACGAGATAATAAATCTATCTCAAGCAGCTATTTCAGCGCTAACTACATTGAATTGAGTTGCAATAGGCTAGCTTGAGTTAAGTAGGGGAATATTAAAAGTGGCTAAAAGCCACTTTTAACAAATAATCAGCACGCGATTAAAAGGACTAGTATTCTAATGCCATAGCCGCAAGCGACATAACACTGTCGAATGATTCTGCACCAGCGATAAATAAGCCATTGTGACAAAACATAGCATCATCGATACCGGTTACCGCTTGAAATTCTTCATCTGATAATCCTGCCCATGGTGAAGGTAATGACTTTCTGTCTTCAAAAGAGCCTAATTCTGCAGGCACCGTTTGCACTATCCACTTGCCAGAATGAGATGGGTAGACAACAAATAATGCCTCATCAGATAAACTATGTACGGTTTTTTTCCACGGAGTATAGCGCTCTAACACGATTAATCGAGGATCATCAGCTTGTTTTATTGCTTGAGCAACAATCTTTTTAGCATTTAAACCACCTCGGGCAGAAGCTACAAAACGAATCAGTAAAGTGTGTGCAAATTCAACCGCTTGATCAAAAGCAGTATCAAAATCACTTTCCTCTTCCCATGTTGGGTTAAACATAGAAATTGTTTGGCTTAAGCTAATGCCTGTAGCAACCCCTTCAACATGACCACAATCAATGGCATCAATAGTTGATACAAGCCCTGCATCCACCGCATTCGCCACATCTTGGTTATCATCACATATTGCTAAGCCATATTTTTTCCACACCAAGCCAAATGACGAAAAAGGAATACCATTTTCACGAGCGCCAGCACCGCCACGCTGATGATGATCAAATCGGTCAGTTTGTGGGTCATATTGACCGCCAACATCAATAACCACATCGGCGTCATTAATAATCGCATTATCGCGTGTGCGGATCAGGGTAAAAGAAGGGAAAATAATTTTAAGCGCAGCGATACTAAAAACATCATCTGCGTGAAAATTGCCGTTGTGTGTAACTATCGTTTTATCATTCATTTTTGTACATCATTTTTTGCAAGAAGTAAGAAGATATTGTGATTTGAAGATGTGTATTGGTTTTTAAATATAGCGCTAAAAAATCGCAATAGCATTAAAACCAAAACGGGTTGCAACCCAAAGGTTGCAACCCGTTTTTTTGCGTTGATAAACAGCGCGTATTAGTTAAGTTTTTCTCTAATACGTGCAGATTTACCAGAACGCTCACGTAGATAGTAAAGCTTAGCACGACGAACTGCACCGCGACGCTTAACTGTTACGCTATCGATAAGAGGGCTATGCGTTTGGAATACACGCTCAACACCTTCACCGTTCGAGATTTTACGAACTGTGAATGCTGAGTGAAGACCACGATTACGCTTAGCGATTACAACACCTTCAAAGGCCTGTAGACGCTCTTTAGCACCTTCTTTTACTTTTACCTGTACAACCACTGTATCACCAGGGCCAAATGCAGGTACGTCTGTTTTAAGCTGCTCTTCTTCAAGCGCTTTAATAATATTTTGGTTTACTTTTGCCATTATGTTTCTCACTTTCCTAGGTGTAACTGTCTTCTAGCCACAAGCTTTTTGGTACTCTTGCTGAAATTCTGCGAGTAATACCGCTTGCTCCTCAGTCAGAGCTAGGTTATGCAACAAGTCAGGACGTCGTAACCAAGTTCTACCTAATGACTGCTTAAGCCGCCATTTTGCTATCGCTTGGTGATTACCACTGAGTAATACAGCAGGAACCTGTTTGTCGTCCAATGTTTCTGGTCGTGTATAGTGAGGACAATCTAGCAAGCCATCCGAAAATGAGTCTTGCTCTGCTGATTGATTGTGTCCTAACACGCCTGGCACTAATCGCGCTACTGCATCAATTAGTGTCATGGCTGGTAGTTCACCACCACTCAAAATAAAATCACCAATTGACCATTCTTCGTCAACGTATGACTCTATTATTCTCTCATCTACACCTTCATATCGACCGGCAATCAAAATCAGTTTTTCAGAGTTAGCTAATTCGCTAGCTCCTTGCTGATCAAGTTTGCGCCCTTGTGGGGACATATAAATTACTTTAGCACCATCGCCTGCCGCTTTTTTAGCATCAAGGATGGCTTTTTCTAATGGTTTAACCATCATTAACATACCGGGTCCGCCCCCGTAAGGACGATCATCTACGGTTCTATGCTTGTCTAAAGCGTAGTCTCGTGGGTTCCAGCAGTTAAAATCGATTAATCCATTTTTTACTGCGCGACCAGTAACCCCTTGTTGGGTAATTGCGTCAAACATGTCCGGGAAAAGGCTTATCACCCCAACCCATAATGAACTAGTTTGAGTCATTAAAACCCAGGATCCCAGTCTACGGTAATTTCTTTCACGTCGTATTTAACCTCTTTTATAACTGAGTCAGTTAAAAAAGGAATTAAACGCTCCGATTGACCAAATGCATCTTTACTGTTTGCTTTAACAACCAGTACGTCATTTGAGCCTGTCTCCATCAAGTCATCAACAATGCCAAGATTATAACCTTTATCAGTCATAACCGACATGCCAATGAGATCTCGCCAATAAAACTCACCTTGCGGGAGTTCTGGTAATTGCGTTGCATCCATTGAGATTTCTGCATGGGTATAAGCCATTGCTTCGTCTCTGTCGTTTACTTGCGCAAATTTAGCGATAAAGCCTTTGTTGTGGCGACGCCAGTCGACCACTTCTAAGGACTGCCATTTACCTTGTTGCCCTATCAACCACGGGCTGAAATCGAAGATCCCTGCGGGATCATCAGTAAATGAATGTACCTTAAGCCAGCCCTTTATACCATAAGGGGCGCCGAGCTTTCCTACGACAATTATTGATGAGGTGTTCTCTTGACTCATGGTTACACTTACGCCTATTAAGCCGCTTTACGAGCGTCTTTAACTAATTTAGCTACACGATCTGAAAGACCTGCGCCCTGACCTACCCAGTGATCTACACGAGATAAATCTAAGCGAAGTTTTTCTTCCTGACCCGAAGCGATTGGGTTAAAGAAACCAACTTTCTCGATGAAGCGACCGTCACGCGAGAAACGGCTATCCGCAACCACAATTTGATAGAAAGGGCGTTTTTTAGCGCCACCACGTTGCAAACGAATAGTTACCATACCGTCCTCTAAATAGATTGACTGTTTTCATTAATAAGATTTACTCCCCAGTATGGGGAGCCGGTGAATTGTACGAGTTTTTAGCAACAATGCAAGTAAGAAGTGATGCAAAAAGGCAGTTTAGTAGATTAAACCGTGATCCAAGAAGAAAAAGTATGTGAACAAGCTATTCTGTGCATAGTTTATTCAACAATAAAGAGGCACTTTGCCTCTTTATTGATTACTTTTTATCTCGTATTGGAGATGTTAAAGCTTAAATTCTTAAAATTTCGGGCCACCGCCACCCATCATTCCCGGTGGTAACATCCCTTTCATGCCACGCATCATTTTTTGCATGCCACCTTTACCTTTCATTTTTTTCATCATTTTTTGCATTTGGGTAAACTGCTTAAGCAGCTTATTGATCTCTTGTACTTGAGTACCCGACCCAGCTGCAATGCGCTTTTTACGCGAACCTTTAATGATTTCAGGGCGTGCACGCTCTTTTTTCGTCATAGAGCTAATAATCGCTTCCATTTGAATAAAGGTTTTATCACCCATTTGGCCTTTTACTGCATCTGGGATGTTTTGCATGCCTGGCAGTTTATCAAGCATCGACATCATGCCGCCCATATTTTTCATTTGCTTTAATTGATCAGCAAAATCATCCAGTGTAAAACCATCACCTTTAAATACTTTTTTCGCTACTTTTTCTGCCTGCTCTTTATCTACTTTCATCTCGACTTCTTCGATTAATGAAAGTACATCACCCATGCCTAAAATACGTGAGGCGATACGATCAGGGTGGAAAGGTTCAAGTGCATCAGTACGCTCACCAACACCCATAAACTTAATAGGTTTCCCGGTAATATGACGAATAGATAACGCAGCACCACCACGGGCATCACCGTCTGTTTTAGTTAAAATCACACCGGTAAGCGGTAGAGCTTCATCAAATGCTTTTGCAGTGTTTGCAGCATCTTGACCTGTCATTGCATCAACAACGAATAAAGTCTCGATTGGGTTAATTGCACCATGAAGCGCTTTGATTTCATCCATCATGTCATTATCAACATGCAAGCGACCTGCAGTATCGACTAATACCACATCAATAAATTTCTTTTTCGCGTGAGAAATAGCAGCTTGTGCTATATCAACTGGCTTCTGTGAAATGTCACTTGGGAAAAACTCTACATCTACTTCTGTCGCTAATGTTTCTAACTGCTTAATTGCCGCAGGACGGTAAACATCGGCACTCACTACCAGCACAGATTTTTTCTTGCGCTCTTTTAAAAACTTAGCCAGTTTACCCACACTGGTTGTTTTACCAGCACCTTGAAGACCCGCCATCATCACAACAGCCGGAGGTTGCGCGTTAAGGCTTAGCTCTTCATTAGCTTCACCCATGGCCTTTTCAAGTTCTTCACGAACAATTTTTATAAATACTTGGCCAGGACTTAAGCTTTTAGTAACTTCAATACCCACTGCGCGTTCTTTAACTTGTTTTACAAACTCGCGAACAACAGGCAACGCCACATCGGCTTCTAAAAATGCCATTCGCACTTCACGAAGTGTATCTTTAATGTTGTCTTCAGTTAGGCGGCCACGGCCACTAATATTTTTTAGGGTTTTACCTAATCGTTCTTGGAGGTTCTCAAACATGTAACGGTTCCGAAAAGACGTTGAAATCAACTCTATTAATAAGGTCGATGTTATTAAAATTCAATTAGAAATAGTATACCGTAAATGGTGGCATACAATACAGTGCTGAAATGCTGCTTATTGAGTTTCTTTTTACAGGGTCTATGCATTTGCTTTGCTATAAAATACAATGGCCACATAACGAACACGAATTATTTGACTTCAATTAAGTGGCCAAAGCAAAATGCTGATTATTAGTTTAACTATTATTGCCAGTTTATTTTATGTGTTAGCAACGTCTCACGTGCTTTCGCGGTTGTTTCATCATCAGGGCCCGAGCCAAAAAGTTACTATTATACTCAGTACTGTCGCTATTTTGGCGCACATGCTGCTTTTAGTAAATTCGGTATTTAGAGCTGATGGACAAGATTTAAGCATTGTTAATGTGGCATTGCTGACTTGCTGGATTATCGTGCTGTGTGTTACTACCGTTTCTTTGAAGTTTCCCGCGACCTTGCTACTACCTGTAGTTTATGGTTTTGCTGCGCTATTAACAATTTCTAGCTTATTTATCCCTCATCATGTTCTATTACAAAGTATTAATGTAGAGCTGGCGCTAGTTGCGCATATATCACTGTCATTATTAGCCTACTGCATTTTAATTATTGCAACTTTGTATGGCGTACAGTTTTACTTTATTGATAAGCGCTTAAAACGAAAAGACCTAGCGATAGTTCACAGTCACTTACCGCCGCTAATGGTAGTAGAGCGCCAACTTTACCAGTTATTAAACTTAGGCACCGTATTATTAAGTGTGGCGCTTATTACCGGATTTGTATTTCTAGATGGCATGTTTGCCAAAGAGTTTATTCACAAAACAATCCTATCCTTAGTTGCTTGGGCCATTTTCACTACAATTGCGGTTGGCCATGTAAAACGTGGTTGGCGAGGAAAAGTAGTGGTAGTAAGTATAATGATCGCTGCTTTTACACTCACACTCGCTTATTTTGGTAGCCGTTTTATACAAGAAGTGGTCCTGAATAAGTTTTAACTTGACTCTGAAAGCTCACTCTAGCTTAATACGCATTGGTTTATAAAAAAAGGATCCATCGTTGGACGACATATCGACAAGTACCCTGTTTATCATATTAGGTTTATTGGTGCTTTTTTCTGCTTACTTCTCCGGGTCAGAAACCGGAATCATGTCAATCAACCGTATTCGTTTGCGACACCTCGCTAAAGAGAACCATCGTGCTGCGAAACGCGTTAGTAAATTACTGAGTCGACCAGATAGGTTGATAGGTCTGATACTCATTGGTAATAACCTGGTTAATATTGCTGCAGCTCAGGTAGCTACCATTATTGGTATACGCTTGTATGGCGATTTAGGTATTGCGATAGCGACAGGTGCATTAACACTTGTTGTACTAATTTTCGCTGAAGTAACGCCAAAAACACTGGCTGCCCTCTATCCTGAGCGAGTCGCTTTTCCCAGCTCTGTGATACTCAAAGGTTTGTTAAAAATACTCTTCCCGTTTGTGGTTGTTGTTAACTGGATGACCAACGGCATATTACGCTTATTTGGTATTAGTGCTGCACAAATAGATGAGCACAGCATGAGTAAAGAAGAATTAAAAACCGTGCTTAATGAATCAGGGGCTTTGATCCCGGCGCGCCACCAAAGTATGCTGACCTCAATTTTAGATTTAGAACAGGTTACCGTTGAAGATATTATGATACCCCGCAATGAAATTGTGGCGATTGATATCAACGATGACTGGAAAATAATTAGTAAACAGCTGACTCATGCTCAACATACTCGCGTACTTTTATATCGCGACAATATAGATGATGCAGTGGGATTTATTCACTCTCGTGATGCATTGCGTCTTCTTACTAAAGAGCAATTCGATAAACCTTCGCTACTGCGCGCTGTACGTGAAATTTACTTTATTCCTGAGGGAACGTCGCTTAACACCCAACTACTGAAGTTCCAATTATCAAAAGAACGAATTGGTATTGTTGTTGATGAATATGGCGATATCCAAGGCTTAGTTACTCTAGAAGATATTCTTGAAGAGGTTGTGGGCGATTTCACCACTACTCAAACTCGTACACCGAGTGAAGAAGTAACCACACAAAATGATGGCTCTTATATTGTTGATGGTGGTGCTAACGTACGCGACTTAAATAAAGAAATGGGTTGGGAATTCCCATTAGATGGCCCTAAAACGCTAAGTGGCCTCATTGTTGAGTACTTAGAAGACATCCCTGATGCTAACTTAAGCATTCGTATTGCAGGTTATCCGGTTGAGGTACTTGAAGTCAAAGAAAACATGATTAAACAAGTTAAAATTCAGCCCAATAAACGTAAAAAATAAACCAACAAAAAAGGAGCCAAATGGCTCCTTTTTTATTAATCTGGGTTTAGATTAGTTAAAAGAATAAACGCTCTAACCAACCTTTGTCTAAATCATCCTCACAGCGTCTCAGCTGTGCTCCATAACGGCTTGCACGATGTTTTACTTTATTGGCAACGCTCATTAACCACTTTTTCTTACGATAAGTGCCTCGCTTATAACCGCCCCACCCTTCGTGATAATTTAAATACTGTGCGTAAGCATCCCATTTAGAAACACCATTAACTTTGTGAGTTTTATAAACAAACCACGCCATAAAATCGATCGCATCTTCAAATTCATCTCTATCAGCACCACTATTACCTGTTTCACGAATATAATCAGACCAAGTTGGCGTTTTAGCTTGAGAATAACCATAGGCATCACTTGCGCGGCCGGTTGGAATTATCCATAAAAAGTATTCCATGGGTGGCGCGGCATCATGACGAAAAGAACTTTCTTGGTACATCATACTCATTAATACGTGTTTGGGAGAGCCCCACTTGTCTTGCGCGTCTTTAGCATCAAAATACCAGTCAGATTTCTCTTCAAAGATTTTACAAATATCTTCGGGTTGCTTAGGTGGCGCAGTGGCACACCCCGCTAAAGTAAGCATTAGAGATAAAGTAATAATATTTTTTTTCATTTTTTAAGATCTCACTGAACTTTTTAAAAAAGCGTGGGTCTGAATCTATGAATGCAGCAGTACAGCATTGTTTCATCCCTAAAGAATATTTACGCAGCTACTATGAGCTGCGTTTTTTTTGCCTACGACTTACTTGGGTCTGTTGACCTTTCAAGGTTGAATTTGCAGCAGTCTGTTTGGTATTTAGGCAAGGCAGAGCCTATGTGGTGTGGTTATTCCCCATAAATAGGCGATAACGCAGCATCAATGCCAAGAAGGCGCTGCCCTTCGGGTTCTGCCTAGGAGCGATTTGCTCTTTGTTGCTCGGTTTTTACTTAGCCCACTAGGTTACAAACCTCGCGCCGCGATTAAACCGCTCCTAGTTTGAACAAATTGTAATCCGCAAAGGTCAACTGACCCTGAAATATGTATCTAAAAATGCAGTAAATGATTGATTATCGGCTTGCTCAATTGCTTTTTGAGCTTGGTAAGACTCTGTCGCTTGTTGCGCTAACCACGACTTTGAGAATTCAGTATAACTGGCTATACCATGGCTTTGTTTATACTTTTGAGCAAGTGAGAGTGCATAATGACCATTATCTAGCCCTGATGCTTTTAATTGATCAACATAACGCCCTGAATAAGTTAATGTAGGATTATGCACCCACGTTGCCATGCGCTTAATAGTGTTTGAGTAATAATCAACCCCGTACGCGCTATCCATCCACTTAGCAACATCAACGAGCTGATTAAATATTTCATCACCCCATGATTCAAGACTGCGCTGCTCATTATTAAAATTAAGCATTAGGCCTTTTTCTCGGCCTTGGTTTACTACTGTATCAAGATTTTCAGTGCTTCGCGCTTGCTCTTCCCAGTCCATAGGCGCTGAGTCTTTTAATAAACAATAGGTTAAAAATACATCTAAAAAGTGTATTTGCTCTAAATCAATGCCTACTTCACTAAATGGGTTAACATCCAATGCACGAATTTCAATATATTCTATACCCGCTCTTAGTAAAGCATCGGTGGGTGTTTCACCATTTTTAGCATTACGCTTGGGGCGAATTGGCGAGTAAAACTCGTTCTCTATTTGTAGAATATTTTTATTTAATTGCTTTGGCTCTGCACTGGTGTAGTCGTCAATACTGCCATAAATATCTGAAGGCGTATTTATGGCTTTTTTAAGCCCTGCTACATATTCATCTAATGAGTTATACATCACGCGTAATGATGACTGTGCACTGTTGGTATAACCTAGATTACCTAATCGAAGCGCCGTGCCTACTTCTAAATATAAAGTACCTTTACCTAGCTTTTTAAACGGTAAATCACTTTTACGCCCTTGCAAAAATGAACTACACAATGCCGGTGACGCACCAAACATGTAACTAATTAACCACAACTCGCGTTTAAAATTGCGAATTAATGCTAAGTACCCATCAGATATAAAGTCTTCAAGCTTCGCGCTACTTTGCTTTAGTGAGTGTAGTGACTGCCATAACGTTTCTGGAAAAGAAATATTAAAGTGCACGCCGGCAATCGCTTGCATCATACTGCCGTAACGGTTCTTTAAACCTTCACGATATAAGGTTTTCATTTTACCAACGTTAGAATCGCCAAATTGTGCTAATACAATATCGTCCTGATGATTTATAAAACACGGCATACTAATTGGCCACAGCAGTTCATCGCCCATATGTTCTAGGGTGAACTTTTGTAAATCTTTTAGCTGTTGTAACGTTTGCGTTGATGACTCGCTAACCGGTGTAATAAACTCAAGTAAAGACTCAGAAAAGTCAGTCGTGATATGTCCGTTGGTAAGCGCACAGCCAACCCCTTCAGGGTGAGCTTGCTTAGAAATAGAACCATCAGGTTTAATTCTTAGTGATTCTCTCTCAATACCGCGCATAATACCTTTAATAGCATGCTGATTATCTGCATTAGATAGCGCGTTGAGCGTGTTCTTTAAATTATAAGTTGCCAAAAAAAAGTTTCCTCGAGCCAAGTGGCTTAATCATGAGGTTATGGGGTCTAATTACCTTTACTCAAGATTAAATGAAGAAAAAACTATATGAATTTATTAGATATAGTTTTTAATGAATTTTAAACACGCTTTGTTTCACGCTATAAAAGATAATCTTGCCATTGCCACCAGCAATATACAATTTCTTTTACATATTATTTGCCACAATCCTCTCCTACCAACAACGTATTATTCCCCCCAATGCGAAAGGGTGAATCTCTTGTTAAAAGTTTGGCATAACTAAAAAAATCAATTACTCTTAAAATTGATAAAGATCATAAAAACATTAAAAAAAATGCCTTACTACTGCTATTTAAAACTTATCACTAACGTACATTAGTTTTAGTAATTACAATAGACACCCCAATAAAGAATGATAAAGGATTACTATGCGTCGTAATCAAAGCTTGATAGATGAAGAAGTCACTTTTGAAGAACATCAAGAGTTAGTTTCAACGACCGATCTTCGAGGTGTTATTACCTATGCCAATCATGAATTTTGCAGTATTGCTGGCTATGAAATGGATGAACTCATTAATAAAAACCACAATATAGTTCGCCACCCTGACATGCCTAAGGCGGCATTTAAAGAAATGTGGGACACCTTAAAGCAAGGCCATTCGTGGCGAGGAGCTGTAAAGAATTTATGTAAAGACGGCCGTTACTATTGGGTTGATGCATTTGTAACACCTATTTTTGAACATGGCCAATTGATTGGTTATCAGTCTGTGCGTGTAAAACTCTCGCAACGCGCAAAACGCAGAGCACAGAAACTGTATGCCAAAATTAACGCTAATCAGTCACTATTTAGCTGGCGTGAACACACCTCACTCAGACAAGGCTTAAGCATAGCCGGTGTTTTAGTTTGGTTAGCCTGTGTTGCTATTTGGGGATCAATCGCGATTGCAGCGGTTAACTTGATGGTGTGTATTATCATTCTAGTTTTAAATTATGATGAACTAATAGCAACACCTGCGACCCTAAAGCAGCAAAAGAGTCAGGCTGATTCGGTGTCTCGTTATGTATTTAGTGGTTCACACCCTCACAGTATTAGTGATTACCGAGAGCAAATGCTTTGCGCCAAGTTAAAAACGGTACTCGGTCGTGTTAAAGACTCAACCTTGAGTTTTAATACAATTGCTCAAGGCTTAGATCAGCAATCTACGCTGACCGAACAAGGAATTTCCTCTCAGGGAACTCAGCTTGAGCAAATAGCCACTGCAATGTCACAAATGAGCACCACCATTGGTGAAATTTCTAATAATACTAATAATACCGCAGATAAAGTGGGGATCACTTATCAAAGCTGCTCTGATATAAAAAGTCATATTGCCGATAATAGCAAAATGGTATCTGACTTAGCTATGCAAGTTGAGCAAGCGGCAACCACAGCCACAGGACTTGCCTCTGAGGCCGATAAAATTGGTCAGGTAATGAGTGAAATAGAAGGCATTGCAGAGCAAACCAATTTGTTAGCACTTAACGCTGCGATTGAAGCTGCCCGTGCTGGTGAGCATGGTCGGGGTTTTGCGGTGGTCGCTGATGAAGTGCGCGCATTATCTTCACGTACTCAAAACGCCACAGCACAAATTCATAGCTCCATTAAAGAGATTCAAGATACCTTGTTTAGCTGGTCTAAAATCATGCAGAGCACAAAACAACAAGCCGATGACTGTGTGAACACTACAGGTCAAACGCAGCAAGAGCTGGATAGTATTTTTACTCAAATTAGTGAAATTTCACAGCTTGCCACCGATATTTCAGCTGCCGCAGAGCAACAACAAGTGGTAAGTAGAGACATTGGCAGCAATGTTGAAAAAATTAAAGGTTTGGGGGATGACAATTTACAGCTTAGTTATAGCGTAGCGCATGGCGCTGCTAAATTGGTGGAAGGCTCACGAAAAGTAAATGATTTATTGCTTACCTTTAAAGTTTAATCCACCCACTTAAATCAAAAACAAAAAAGCCGCTATTTTCAGCGGCTCTTTACTGTGCTCAGATTATCGGCTAGTAAACTCTAAGCCCTCACCACTTGCATCAATAACAATGATGCAGCCTGGTTGAAAATCATTATTAAGCAGCTTTTGTGCTAACGGATTTTCAATAGTTTGTTGTATTGCACGCTTAAGTGGGCGAGCGCCATAAACCGGGTCAAAACCACTAGCAGCAATCCGCTCAAGCGCAGCATCTGTCAATTCAAGTAAATAACCCATCTCAGTTAATCGTTCACGCAATTTACTTAACTGTATATCTGCGATTTCTTTAATATGGCTATGTGCAAGCGAGTGGAACACTACTGTTTCATCAATACGGTTAATAAACTCAGGCCTGAATTCATTATGCAGTACACCCATTACCTTAGTTTTAAGCTCGTCATAGTCATTACTCCCCGATTGCTCTTGGATAATGTCTGAACCTAAGTTAGAGGTCATAATGATAACCGTATTTTTAAAATCAACAGTACGGCCTTGACCATCTGTTAAACGACCATCATCAAGAACTTGTAATAAAATATTAAACACATCTGGATGCGCTTTTTCTATTTCATCAAGCAAGATAACCGAATACGGCTTACGACGAACGGCTTCCGTTAAGTAGCCCCCTTCTTCGTAACCTACATAACCAGGAGGAGCACCAACTAAACGCGCCACTGAGTGTTTTTCCATAAACTCAGACATATCAATGCGTACCATGGCACTTTCGGTGTCAAACATATAGCCAGCCAATGCTTTCGTTAGCTCTGTTTTACCCACCCCTGTTGGTCCTAAGAATAAAAATGAGCCAATAGGACGATTCGGATCAGCAAGCCCTGCGCGAGAACGACGAATGGCATTAGCCACCGCAACTACCGCTTCATCTTGCCCTATCACTTTATTATGTAATTGCGTTTCCATTTGCAATAGCTTTTCACGCTCACCTTGAAGCATACGTGCCACCGGAATACCAGTCCAACGTGATAAAATCTCAGCTATTTCATCTTCGCCCACTTGGTTTTTAAGTAAGCTCATTTCTTGCATTTCGGCTTGTGATGCTAAATCAAGCTTACGCTCAAGCTCGGGTATACGGCCATATTGCAGTTCTGACATGCGCTGTAAATCGCTTGCTCTGCGTGCCACTTCTAAATCAAGTCGTGCCTGTTCAAGCTCAGCTTTAATGACTTGCGTACCTTGCAAAGACGCTTTTTCGGCATTCCATACTTCATCGAGCTCACGGTATTGCACTTCAAGCTCAGTGATCAGCTCAACCATTTCTGCACGGCGCTTTTGACTCGCCTCGTCTTTTTCTTTAGCCAGGGCGTTATCTTCAATTTTTAATTGAATGATACGACGCTCTAACTTATCTAAGGCTTCAGGTTTTGAATCAATTTGCAGTCGAATAGAAGAGCCCGCTTCGTCAATTAAATCAATTGCTTTATCAGGTAATTGGCGATCACTAATATAGCGATGCGATAACTGCGCTGCAGCAACAATTGCCGGATCGGTGATTTCCACTGAGTGATGTAATTCGTAACGCTCTTTTAGACCACGTAATATAGCGATAGTATCTTCAACCGATGGCTCTTCAATTAATACTTTTTGGAAACGGCGCTCAAGTGCAGCATCTTTTTCAATGTATTTACGATATTCATCTAAGGTCGTTGCACCTACGCAATGAAGTTCACCACGTGCTAATGCAGGTTTTAACATGTTACCCGCATCCATAGCGCCATCACTTTTACCAGCGCCAACAATGGTATGAATTTCATCAATAAACAAAATCACTTGGCCTTCTTCTTTGGCCAATTCATTTAAAACTGATTTTAAACGCTCTTCAAATTCACCTCGGTATTTGGCCCCAGCAACCAACGCGCCTAAATCAAGCGAGAGTACGCGCTTGTTTTTTAAGCCCTCTGGCACTTCCCCATTAATAATACGTTGCGCAAGCCCTTCGGCAATCGCGGTTTTACCCACCCCAGGCTCACCAATTAACACAGGATTGTTTTTGGTGCGGCGTTGTAATACTTGGATGGTGCGACGAATTTCATCATCACGGCCGATTACAGGGTCAAGCTTACCTTGCTCCGCCCGCTCAGTTAAATCAATAGTGTACTTTTCAAGTGCTTGACGAGTTTCTTCAGCATTAGGATCATCAACTTTTTGACCACCGCGAATTGCTTCTATGGCAGTTTCAACTTTGTTAGCAGTGATATTAAGTGCTTTAAATACACTGCCAAGCGGCCCTTTATCTTCACATGCAACTAAAACAAACAGTTCGCTTGAGATATATTTATCTTTGCGTTTTTGAGCATACTTGTCACACAGATTAATAAGTGAAACCATGTTGTTTGACAATTGCACATCGCCACCAACACCTTCCACTTTAAATAACTTTTCTATCTCTTGAGATAGTTTGGTATTGAGCTCGTCAATACTAATGCCCATTTGTGCAAACAAGGCACGCACACTTGAACCACTTTGCTTTAATAAAGCATACATAAGGTGAACGGGTTCAATAAATTGATGATCGCGACCTAGCGCTAATGATTGCGCATCTGAAAGCGCAGACTGAAATTTACTTGTAAATCTATCTAAACGCATGGGGGTTTACCTATAAAAAAACGAATTACTTTATAAATGGGTATGTTAGCGGATTTGTTCAAGGTATTGAGGGAAAAATAATCACTTAATAGTAATTTACTTGCGCCAGATCAAACTTGCCATACGACCGGTTTGGCCGTCACGTCGATAAGAAAAAAACTGATTTTTTTGAGAGAACGTGCAGTATTCACCACCACTAATATTCACAACACCCCGTTGGTTTAGCAAAATACGCGCTATGTAATAAATATCAGCTAAATATTTATCGTTATTTTGACGTTTAAACGCATCATGCAAAGCTGGATTGTTGGCTGTAAATGTTGCAACGACCTCTTGGCCGACTTCAAATTGGTCAGCCCCTATTGCAGGACCTAACCACGCATGTAAATTCGCTGGCTCATGTTTAAAACAGCTAACTGTATTATTAATAATTCCTTGCACTAACCCTCGCCAACCGGCGTGAATTGCAGCCACTTCTTGGCCATCGCTTGAGGTAAGTAAAATAGGTAAACAGTCAGCGGTCATTATAGCTAAAGGTTGATTATATAATTGCGTGTAAAGCGCATCCCCCGTCAGAGTTTGGTTAAAATCAAACCCTTCATCCACTCTAATTACATCAGCGCTATGAACCTGATTTAACCAAACAGCAGGATTAGATATGTAACTATTTACATGCGCTCGATTGGTTAATACATCTTGGTTGTTATCACCTACATGCAATCCTAAATTCAAGCTATCAAATGGAGGCTTTGATACGCCTCCATCCCGTGTAGTACTCAATGTGCCTACACCCTGAATAGATTGCCATGTAGCTGATAAGCCAGACATAATTAACTAGCTATGTCTGGATTTGCTTTTGTATCTTCACGCAGTGCTTGTGTCATCTGGACCATATCATCAGGGATAGGTGCTTGCCAGGTCATCATTTCACCGGTAATTGGATGAGCAATGCTTAATTTAACAGCATGGAGCGCTTGACGCTTAAAGCTACGCAGTAACTCAAACAGCTCAGGCGTTGCTCCTTTTGGTGGACGAGGACGACCGCCATAAGATTGATCGCCAATTAATGGGTGGTTTAAGTACGCCATATGCACGCGAATTTGATGCGTACGTCCGGTTTCAAGGCGTAAACGCAAACGAGTATGAGCACGAAACTTTTCTGCCACACGGTAATGCGTAATCGCTGGTTTACCCATTTCATGAACTGCCATATGCGTACGCTGAGTTGGATGGCGGCCAATCGCTTTTTCAACCATACCACCGGCAGTCATAGTACCATTACATAACGCTTCATATTCACGTGTGAAATTTTCGCGCTTTTGTAAGGCTTTCACCAGGTGAGTTTGTGCTTGAATCGTTTTCGCGACAACCATTAAACCTGTGGTGTCTTTATCTAGGCGATGCACTATACCCGCGCGTGGCACGTTAATAATGTCTGGAAAATGATGAAGTAACGCATTTAACACCGTACCGTCAGGATTGCCTGCACCAGGATGAACCACTAGTCCCATTGGTTTGTTGATAACTAAAATATCATCGTCTTCATAAACGATGTTTAATTTGATATCTTGTGCTTCGTATTCACGAGGTGCTTCTATTGTTGTTTCAACAGCCACAACTTCACCACCGAGTAATTTTTCACGCGGGGTGTTGAAAATTTCGCCGTCAACGGTGATTTTATCATCTAAAATCCACGTTTTTATCCGTGATCGTGAATAATCAGGGAACAATTGTGCTAATACTTGGTCTAGACGTTTACCACCTAAGTCTGTTGGGACCTCGGCTTGGAGAGATATTTGCTCTGACATTAGTAACTTTACCCAATTTACCAGTGCAAGCTTTGCTTGACTGGGTTAGAATCGCTTTTAATAAAAGCATAACATAATACGCATAGTTTACTCGGTTTTACCCACTTGGCCTAGCCGAAGACATCGAAGGTAACAAATAAAATGATAAATAAAATAGGGAAACGTGCATTCGCCATTGTTTTTTCAGTTTCAGTGCTTAGTTTAGGGGCTTGTTCGTCTGCACCTGACCAAGAAGACATTCAACGAGTACCAAACAGATCAGCACAAGCACTATATGAAGATGCAAAACAAACGCTTGATTCTGGTTTATACGCACGTGCAATTGAACTGTTAGCGGCAATTGATTCTCGCTACCCGTTTGGCCCGTTTTCAAAACAAGTACAAATGGATTTAGTGTACGCACATTACCAGTCAGGTAATACAGAGCAGGCACTTGCTACCATTGACCGTTTTATTCGCTTAAACCCAAACCACAAAGATTTAGATTACATGTACTACATGCGTGGCTTGGTTAATATTAAAGCGGATAAAAATGCTTTCCAAGAGTACTTTGGTGTAGATAGAGCCGACAGAGACGCTAAACGTACCCGTGTAGCTTATACCGATCTATCAACCTTAGTTAAACGTTTTCCAGAAAGTGACTATGCGCCAGAAGCAAAACGTCGTTTAGTTTGGCTATTAAACCGCATGGCACGTTACGAGCTAAAAGTTGCGACTTACTACTACGAACGTGAAGCCTATTTAGCAGCTGCGAATCGCGGTAAGTTTGTGGTAGAGCACTACTCACAAAGTAGCTACTTGGATGCGGCACTAGCCATGATGGAAAAAAGCTACGATAAGCTTGGATTGACTGAATTAAGTGAGAATGCAGCGCAAACGCGCAAATTTAACAGTAGAAATAAATAATACGAAAAAGGCGCTACTTTCAAATAAAAGTAGCGCCTTTTTTACTCAAGACTACGATTATATCGCGTCTTCATCTTCTTCTGCAGTACGAATACGAACAACACGCTCTACCTCAGTGACAAATATTTTACCATCACCAATTTTGCCTGTCTGTGCGGTTTTAACAATCACATCAATAGCGCGTTCAACATCTTCATCACCAAGCACAATATCTAACTTTACCTTTGGTAAGAAATCAACCATATACTCTGCGCCACGGTATAGCTCGGTGTGACCTTTTTGACGACCAAACCCTTTGACTTCACTTACTGTCATACCCGTAATGCCAACATCAGATAGTGCTTCGCGCACATCATCGAGCTTAAACGGTTTAATGATTGCTTCTATTTTTTTCATATTAGTTACTTTTGAAAGCCTCAGTTGCCTCGATTTTAGACAATCATGAGGTTCATAGCAAACAAAGTGATTGAATAGCACAGGTGAAAAATAATCATGGTATGATTATTTTAATAAAAATAACTATACTAGGGTCTGTTGACCTTTCAACATCACCGAGTTAATGAGATTTATATGAAAACCAAGCATACAGGATTTACTCTATTAGAGTTAATGGTTACCGTTGCTATTGTTGCAATAATAGCAAGTATTGCAATATGGAATAGTAGCGATATGCTGGAAGAAAATCGAGGCGAAAACTTTTTATTGGAGCTTAAGCGTAATATTAGTTTTGCGCGCTCACAAGCAGCTAGTACTGATGAGATTGTGGTTATTTGTGCAGCTCAGCATTCGGAGGTTAAAAACAATGATGATAGTATGCAATGCCGAGCAAGGTGGGATCGTAATAAAGTTATTATAACCTTTATTGATGCAAATAATGATGGTCAATATAATTCTTCCTCTGACAGCTTAATTCGCGTCATGGAAAAAATTAGCCTTAATGATAAGGTAACATTCACAGCTGGAGATAGACGGATACGGTTTAACACCAGCGGTCGTATCACCACTAAACCTGGAAATTTTATTTTTTGCCCTAATGGTACTAATGAAAATAATAAAGGGTTAACACTGTCTCAATCAGGAACTGCTTTTTATATAGGTGACACAACTCAAACCTGCAGCTAAAAGCCATTTCATACTTTGTCGTTTTTTGATTATTTACTAAACTAATATAATGGACTGTTCAATGTAAGGCTTCAGGGATGAAGTTAATTATAAGTGTTCACAAAAACGATGGCGTTACGTTAGTAGAATTACTAGTAACCATTTTAGTTATTGCAATACTGAGTCAACTCTCTTTGTCGTTTGCTCCTGACTTCTTGGCGCTCAATCGCGCAGATAATCAGGTTAGTCTATTACACCGAAATATTAATTTAGCACGTCTTTATGCTATAGAGCATGGCAACTACGTAACGCTGTGCGCTTTGAAAGATAAACAATGTTTAGATGGTGAGTGGCACACGGGTGTGTCACTTTTTACTGATCATGACAAGTCAACATCTTTGGATAATGACGAACGTCTTATTAGTACCTTTGAACATACCCATCCCTCTGATAGCTTAGAGTACCCCCGAACTGCAATAACTTTTAGACCCGACGGCTCTTTAAATGGCTTTCAAAATGGTACTTTTATCTATTGCCCTAATAGTGAAAAAGCAAACCTTGAAGGGCTTGCTCTATCTATAAGTCAAACAGGTCGCATAAGGATAAAGTCCACAAATAGATGCAAAAATAACTAACCTGAATTCTAGTTAGGGGGTTTACAGTGTAAAAAGCCAGACTTCACGTCAGTAGCTGGCCTATTGCAAGTAGGTTCAACGCAATTAGCGCTAAAAATAGCTGCTTGAGATAGGTATACAATTCAGAGTAAGGTTAATTAGCATCATCTACCCCAGCAATAGGTTATATCTGATTTACCTTTGCTGCCTTTAGCCCCTTTTAAGCCTAAATCATTAATAGACAATTCAGTACAATCAGCATCCCCTTTAACAGCTCCAGCGATGGGTTTCGCTGTAATTGTAAATTCATTACTATTAACCACATTTATTGCTAACTCAAAATGCCCGTTTTCAGTTTTACTTTGAATACCTAAGTCACTAAACGAAGTTGAATAAACTCGGTTATCTACAAAGTATTGCTCTTGCTTATTTGCCGCATCTAACAGCGCAGATGCAGCTTCTGCGCGTGATGCCCTTTTTACATACTCTGTGTAATTCGGCAATGCAATTGCGGCAATAATGCCAACAATCGCTACTGTGATCATTACCTCAATTAATGTAAATCCTTGTTGTGTCTTATTCATATACAGCCCTTAATTGTTTATCTCATCGTTTTCTTCACGCTTATAAATATATGTTTGCTGCGTTTTAAAGCCAAAGCCACTGTTGCCACTCTCTAGTAACTTTATAGTTCCATCTTCGATTTTTAGACCAGGCCCTGAAATGTTACCGGGTACAAATGGTTTGGAATCACCTTTAATTAAAGGACCAGGGAAATAAAATTTACTTTCGGGTGGCTTCCTTTCAGGACCATCAGGACCATCGGGACCATCAGGACCATCAGGACCATCAGGACCATCAGGACCATCATCACACTGTCCATCGGTATTAGCATCCACGCAAGAAGAACCAAAGTATAGCTGTGGTGTATCGGGCACATCGTAACTGGTTACAAATTTGAGCTGTTCATACACCTTTGTACCGTAATGCAAATGAAACGCATAAAGCGCACCACCGCCTCCACTTAAAGAACATTGATTCTCGACAACGGCATCAGATGCTGGCGTGAAAGAAGTAAAATAAGCAACTCCGCCAACAACGGTAGCTGCAGCTAATGACTTTTCACCTTTGGCTAATTCGTAGCGCCACCCTTTCTTTTTTGCCAACTCAGCTTCAACAAGATTAAAACCATCTATGTCATCTAAAGTATTACCAAACGGGTCATCGTTCATAATCATTAAGTCGGAGGGTTTAACTGCCGCAGGCGCATTGATTTTAAATGAGCGTGTCAGCGTATTTTCATCACGAATCATAAACAACTGATCTTGCTCATTTGTATTCGTTGGTTTTGAACGATTGCCGCTGCCGATAACAACAGCATCATAAGGAGTATCTAAACGGGTAATAACTTTATCACCGTTGATGGTCGTCTCTGTTACTTTACTAAACAAAGTACGCGCAATCAGAGGCTTATAAAAGAAGCGCCTGTCTTGGGTATTTTGATTGCTACCAAGCTCAGCAAGTTTAAAGTGACTAAACTCACTGCTATCTTCTCCTGGCATATCAATTCGCCAAATATTACCACCGGTGTCTGAAGCATAAATTCGGTCAATATAGCCGTCATAATCTGAATCAAGCGTAGTTAAATCAGCGGCAATGCTATGTTTACCTTTAAAACCATTGCTATTTGGGGTTAATGCCCACACTAAGCTACCTGTTTTTGCTTCAACAATATAAATGCCTCGACCACGGGAATCCTCAGCTCTTATAGCCGCGTCTTTATTTGTATCGTAACCTGCACCAAATACGAGTAAAGGTTTATTACCAAAAGCTTTAATATAAGCTATTTGCGGTTTTGACCATGTTTGTGCTAATTCCGTAAAATCGCCTTTGCCGCCTTCAATTGGTTTGCTCCAAAGGCGCTTTGGCTGGTTCGGATTTGTAATATCTAAGCCATAGTAATTCTTACCACCACGACGCATACCAGCAAAAGCCCAAACAGCATCTCCTTTGCTAGCATCTATAATACCGTCATTTAAACCTTCGCTATTCAAACTCTTATTACTAAAGTAAACACTGATAGGGCCGTCCATGCCATATACCTTGCTATCTGCTTGTTTATTTCTGAGTGGCTTAATAATGTCAAATAATGCTGAAGGTATAAACGCCCAACTTTCGCTTACAGTCTCGCCAGCATCTTTAAACATATGTAAAAACCCGGCATTTGTTCCTATAAGAATTCGTATATCATCACTGCCATAGTCGATAGCAATAGGCTTGGAATGTAATGGGTCGCCAAAAATATCAGAGCGTTGATCTTGCGAAGAGCCATCTTTATCCTCATCATCAACGTCGACCCCTCTAGCCCAATTAACATCTTGGCTTGTTAAGGTTAGCGGGTTATCAACAATACCACTAAGAATATCGCTGACAACCGAAGTATCAAAGCTAACAATAGAGCCTTGATTTTCAGTGAATAAATTACGAGCTAGTGGATCTATCGTACTTAGATAATGATTTACGCCACCTTGTGCAACCGCATTACCATCAGCGGGTTGGCCCGCAGGTAGCCAAAATGTTTTTGCATCTTTTGAAATTAAACCGTCGCTATTAAGAGCAAGCTTGTTAGTCGCATCAACAATCTGATTGCCTGTAATTTTTAACTTTTTGAGGTTACCACGCCAGCGAGCCCCTGTTTCAGGATAAAACATAGCAAAGTAAAGAGCATCACGGCTGCGAGTTTGGTCTACGTTATTGCTGGCCACTGATGGCGATGAAAAACTATCGTTTACTTCACGAATACGAGAAATCGTATTTTTAAGTGCGTCTGACAGTTGTGCTGCAGTATTGGCATGCAAATATTGCCCACCGCCATAGTCTGCAGTCTCAGTAAGTAAGTTTTTACCTGAGTTACTCATTCCAGTACCAAAGCCAATAGGAAATACACGACCAATATCTAGTACATTATTGGTTTTGCTATACAAATCAACTTTTACATCATCTGTACCATGGATAATTTTTGCCAGCGCTGCCAAATAACTATTGCTGACAACAGGCGCATTTTCAGAAAAATAATCCTCATGAAGGTTAAATATGTCATTATTTCTATTAGAATCGTTGGTAGGATCTCCATCTGTCATTAAAATAATGTTGATACTATTGTCACAACGTAATGGCTCACCCGCTACTGGGGCAAAAGGTGATTTATAAACTCCTGATGACTCAGCGGTAAAATCTCGATTATTAGTGTTATCGCCATAGTAAACATCTTGGCCTGTTATGTATAAATACGCTTCCCATAATGTTTCAGTTAATGGGGTTGACCCACTAGCAGGTAGCTCATCAATTTTATTGAGCAACGTTGACTTTTCAGCACCTACTCTGGCTAGTACATAACCGCCACTACTGCCATTAAAACGCATTAAACCAAATTCAATATCATCATTATCGTTCACTAATTGCGTAATCGCATTTTGTGCAACTCTTAAACGACTATCACTACATGTGGCTTCATAATTGTAGTAGCTAGTTCGTTTGTAACATTGCTCATTACGTTTATAGCTGTCTTTACTTTCAAAACAATCGACCTCGTAATAACGATTACCGCTTCTCATGTAACAGGCATTGCCATCGTTTACATCCCAAGCCATACTGCCTGATGTATCAAAAATCATAATTACGCGTGGCTTTTCATCTGTCTCCACATTATGGTTAACATACAGCTCTATATCTTCAGCATGAGCTGACATGCCAATTAATATTGCAAATATAGGCATGAACATTCTGTTTAGTGTAAGTTTCATATTAAAACCCCTTACTTATGCTAGCCATCTCTTGGGCTACGCCGGTAACAATTGTTAGTTGGTGTTTACTTTTGGATCCGTACTCTATGGTTGTAGAAACTTGCACCATGTTGCATGAAATGCCAGCAGTAAAATTAAAACGACGAGGGCATTCTAAATCAAGTACACCATTGTTTAAGTTAATCATATTGCTTTTCATATCATCGCGTTCAGCCATAACAACACCGTTATCTGATACTTCTTCAGGGGTTAAAAAGAACTGATTAGCAGCCCCTTTACTAGCTTCATCAGCAATAATGCGCTGTACTTCACCAATTAGTTGATTTTCTGCAACTTCACGCTCTTGAGCTGCATTTGTAATTTTAATATCAATACTGCTGCTACTCATTAAAGTAACCGCAATTCCTGTCACTGCTATCACCATAATAAGTGCTGTAATAAGTACAACACCCTGTTGTTTCTTTTTCATATGAGTTAAATACGCCATAAATTTGCTCCCACATTATTTAAACGAATAGTCGTCGTGAAAACAGTTCGTCTGAAATTATCTGAAAAAGTAAGAGAGCGACTATTAGCATCTTCCCCTAATATGTACGTTTGGTTCTTAATTTTAAGGCCTGGATCTGGCTGCAATGCTCTGATCAGTAAGAAAACTTGTACTGTTAAAATACCTCTACGGTTTTCCCAGTCGCTGGCGTTCATATCACTGATGCTTTTATAGATATCAACGCGACTATCGTTGGTAGTATCTAAACCAAAAACAAAACGCATATTTTCCACGCCTTCCATTATAGTTTCAGTATTTATAGACCCGCCTACTAAACGCTTTCGCATTAGTGCCGGTACAGTAAGGTTCTTATTATTTACCGTATAAGTTTGCTCTGAAATATAATAGCTGTGATGACTATACGGCCATACCGACGCATTGATATTTACGCTAGTAGGGTCAACAATACCTCGCTCAAAGCGTGCATTTTCTTGCTCAGCAATAAAATAATTCTCATCGCTTTGCGTTTCATTAACACCTGAGGCATCAACTTCTAGTTGATTACCTTGTAAAAACTTAACCTGTAAAATATCAGTCCCTTTAATTGGGTTTTTTACACAGTTGAGCTCATTAGAACTTGCCGCCGTTTTAGCGTATAAAGATCTAAAGTTACTACTACTCGTTAAATCTGGAAAACTGCCATTGTTAGCTCCTTCAAAGCAGTCATTAGTAGGATTTGACAATGATGATGTGTTTGCAGCGGTAAATGAATCATCATAAAATGTTCCCCAAAAACCAACTTGCTCAATATCTCGTTGCATAATATTTATAGCTAAACGGCCTGACTCTTGTAACTCGCCTATAGTCATTGTGTCTTTGGTGGTTACTTTCATACCGATATAAGTAAACATTACCCCACCCAAAATTAATCCCCCTATAAATAGAGATATCATCATTTCAATGAGTGTAAATCCTGTTTGCTTCATTTTAGCTCCTAACGTATACATAGCTATTAAGCACGACTAAGCGACGCTTTTTATCTGCGACGCCACAACTAATCTTACCTGTCGCCTCACTTGCTTTAAATTCTTGTCGACCCTGCCAAGAAACAATAACCTCAAGGTTATATGCTTTCCCACCAGAACCCGCTACCACTTCAGGGTTAATACACACAGTTGCACCATCAAGTGATCCGGTATTCTCTCGGGCTCGAATAGCACGTTTCCATTGCTCGATATCTAAACTAGCTATTTGCGCGTTGCTACATGAGCTTGTAAAACATGTTTTAGACGATTTCTTAGTGGTTTCACTAGTAAACTCTACATCGTAAAGGGTCGCGAGCTGCGAAGTATCATTAGCTCGAATACGTTGAATAATATCATTACCAAGCGCAACAGCAGCAGCACGTTGCATTGAATCAAAGCTTGCTTGCTTTGCTTTTGCTTGCAGGGCTACAGCGCCCAATAAACCAAAGCTGAGAATAATAAACGCAATTAGGACTTCAATAAGGGTAAAACCTTTTTGCAATTTAAACGTACTCAAATACATAGTAAAACCAAATAATAATTACCTGATAATAAGTGTATGCAATTACAGATTAGATTCAACTAGAACCATGACTAACGGTTAATTATGTTGATAAGCGGTTAATAGGTAGGCGTATTAAAGTTCACTTTTTACGCTTTTGAGTGCACGACGACTTACAGCTAACAAAGTAGTACAACCATCAAGTTCAATAACATGTTGATGGTTTTGAAGCGTATGTAGGGCAATAATTTTGTTTTTATTCACCAAAGTATGTCGATGAATTCTTAATAAATGATGCGGGTATTGCATTTCAAGATGCTTTAAACTGTCCTCAATTAAAGCTTCCCCTTGATCAAACACAACCTTGGTATACTTTTCCTCTGCGTTAAAATAAAAAATACTCTCTATTTCAACACTTCTGATAGTGCCAGCCAGTTGATACGTTACTTTTTCTGTTTGTTGCTGTTGCAGATGTACTCTGTTTAAACGTCCTAGCTGTTGTAATGCATGTTGCAAACTTTTTACTGATATAGGTTTTACCAAATACCCTGCTGCATTTAGTTGCAACGCATCAAGTGCATGCTCAGGGTGAGCAGTTATAAAAATAATTGCCGGCGGAACCGCAAAGCTATTGAGTTGATTGGCCACTTCGATGCCATTTAAGCCTGGCATATCAACATCTAAAAACACTAAATCAGGCTGAAGTTTTTTTATTTTTATTAAAGCGTCATTGCCATTACCGGCCTCACCTTGCACTTGAATAGATGTATGGCTCTGACTAAGTAAACGTTTTAAGCGTGCTCTGGCTAAAGGCTCATCATCTACAATCAGTGCATTCATAACATGTGCTCTGTTTGTTTTGGAATAACCACTTTAACTCTAAATTTATTTTCTTTGTTAGTTATTGTCAGTTGCGCCTGATCTTTATAATAAATACTTAAACGAGAACGGATATTATCAATTGCCATACCGTTATGCTCTCTAGTATTAGCGGCTTCAATAGGTACAGGGTTAGTCACAATCAAGGTTAAATAATGTGTTGTAACATGCAGCTCAATACTAATGGTAGCACCACTTTGGCTGGGCTCTACACCATGGCATACTGCGTTCTCTACCAAAGGTTGTAATGTTAGATATGGAATATAGAGCGCAGGGAGATTTTCTGGTAATGACCACTTAACCTGTAAGCGCTCAGCAAAACGCCATGACTCAAGAGCAATATATTGTTTAGTTAATACTATTTCATCACTGAGTAATACACTTTGCCCTGACCGCATTGCAGCCTGCGAAAGCGCCGCTAATGCTAAAATAGCATGCTCTGCAGCCTCAACATCATGATGCGTTAATTCTGCTGCCGTATTCAAACTATTATATAAAAAATGGGGTCTGATCCGCGCCTGCAAAGCATCAAGCTCTGCACGAGAGAGTGCTTTGGCTTGCTGCTCTTTTTCAAAATGAATAAGCAAAAATTGTACAAAAAGTAAGGTAAGCAAAAATACAATAATGCAATTACGTAACACAAAAAACGTAAGTTGTTCTTCGTTTTCTATATCAAAAGCAATATAAGAAAAAGCCAGACTAAATAAAGCAGTACTCAAACTATATACAGCAATAAAAAAACTAAGCTGAATAAACTGAGGCTGTTTTGCAAGAAATCGGCGACAAATATATATAAAAGAGGTGCTTACTAATACGGTTACATGGAGAAATAAACTAATCTCTCCCAAATGCAGCCATATGTCACCGCCAGCATTAGGAGCAAAAGCTAAAATAATAGCCACGACTTGGGTTACTATGAGGGATGCAAGTACACCACGCTCATTAAAAAGGGCCGAAAAAAGTAGTGCATCTGGTGTCAGTTGCTTACTCATTCGACCCTCCTTTTATCTATTAATAGACTAACGCAGCTCTACTGGCACAGCAAAAACAATGTTTTCTTCTTCACCTGGGTTTTCTGTTACTTGTTTGCCACCAAGCTCTTTTAAGCGTGTAATGACTTGCTGAACTAATACTTCAGGAGCTGATGCACCGGCAGTCACACCTACACTGTTGATACCATCAAACCATGATGCTTCAACATTACTAGCATCATCTATTAAGTAGGCTTGTGTACCCATTTTATCGGCAAGTTCCCGTAAACGATTAGAGTTAGAACTATTTTTAGCACCCACAACTAATAACACATTCACTTTATCAGCTAAATCACGAACCGCATCTTGGCGGTTCTGTGTTGCATAGCAAATATCATCTTTACGTGGACCATCAATTGTAGGAAATTTACTACGTAAAGCATCAATCACATCGGCAGTGTCATCTACTGATAGAGTTGTTTGGCTGCAGTAAAAAAGGTTATCCGCATTTTTTACATCAAGCTTTAATACATCATCAACTGTTTCAACAAGATAAATACCACCTTGCTGATTATCGTATTGCCCCATGGTACCCTCAACCTCAGGGTGTCCGTGGTGACCAATTAAGATGCATTCAATACCTTTTTTACTAGCACGGGTTACTTCCATATGCACCTTAGTCACTAACGGACAGGTTGCATCAAATACTTTTAACTCTCTGCGTTTAGCCTCTGAGCGAACAGCCTGAGATACACCATGAGCGCTAAAAATAACAATACTATCGTCAGGAACCTGATCAAGTTCTTCAACAAATACAGCACCGCGATTTTTTAAACCATCAACCACATAACGGTTATGCACCACTTCGTGACGCACATAGATTGGTTTTTCAAAAATATCCAAAGCGCGCTCAACAATACTAATTGCGCGGTCAACACCGGCGCAAAAGCCTCGTGGATTAGCTAATAATATTTCCATTAGCCTTGCACCTCAATAATATCAACCTCAAACGTTAAACGCTGACCCGCTAATGGGTGATTAAAATCGATAGTAACTGACTCACCTTGCACTTCACGAACCAAACCCGGAAGTTCAGTACCATCAGGTTGGGTGAACGCAATAATCGCACCTACTTTAGCCGGTGTTTCTGCACCAAACTTACTACGATCTACATAATAAATATTATCTGGATTGGGTTGACCAAAGGCATCCTCAGGCTCAAGCTCAAATGTTTTGCTTTCACCCGCAGTTAGGCCAAGCAAACATTTTTCAAAGTTAGCGGTTAAACTGCCATCACCCATAGTGAGCTTGGCAGGTTTGTTATGCACTTTTGTTGAGTCAGCGGCAGAGCCATCTTCTAGTTTAATAGAAAAATGAAAAATAACGTCTGAGTTTTCACCAATTACAGCTTGGCTCATGCTTTATGCTCCTTTGGTTCTTCGCCTGTAAAGGCGTCAAATAGTAATAACGCAGCGCCTACACAAATAGCACAATCTGCAATATTAAATACGGGGAAATGTGAGTCTTCGTAAAACACATGTAAAAAGTCAATAACGTAACCATAAGCAACACGGTCGTATAAGTTACCAATAGCACCCGCTAACACTAACGAGTATGCACCGCACAATACTTTATTAGACGCAGGAAGGCGCTTTAACCACCATATCAACAAACAACTAATTGCAATTGCTATTACACTTAAAAACCAACGTTGCCAGCCACCCGCTTCGCTTAAAAAGCTGTAAGCTGCACCGTAATTATGTACATAAGTGATACTAAAAACAGGCAGTAGATTAATTGACTCACCATAGGCCATGGTGTTTACAACCAGTGTTTTACTGGCAAAGTCTATTACTAGTAGTAATAGACTCAACCAAAGCCACACTAAACCACTTTTTTGGGCTAGTTTGCTCACTAAAAACAACTCCTAAGCGAATTGACGCTTTTCACCTTCACCGTCAACGTTACTAACACAACGACCACAGATTTCAGGGTGCGCAGGTTCAATACCTACATCTTCACTATAATGCCAACAGCGCTCACACTTTTTAGCATCAGTTGCTGATACGCTAATGTATAAACCTTCAATTTCGGTTGCTTGTGAATCTGCAGGCTGGCTATCTACCTCAGTAACATTTACAGCTGAAGTGAGTAACACAAAGCGAAGTTCATCACCTAGTGCAACCAGTTTTGCAGCAAGTTCTTTACTTGCAAACAGGTTAACCGTTGCTTGCAACGTAGCGCCAATCACTTCTTCTTTACGTGCAGCTTCTAGCAGACGGTTCACTTCGTCACGCACATTTAAAATAGCTTGCCAATCTTCATTACTAAACTTGGTCGTAGTTGGTGCTTGTAAGCCCTCATACCAAGTTGAAGTAAATACATAGTCACTGCGCTCACCTGGAAGTGCTTCCCAAATTTCTTGTGCTGTAAAGCTCATGATTGGTGCCATCCAACGCGTCATCGCTTCAGCAATGTGGTACAGCGCGGTTTGACAAGAACGACGTGCATGACTGTCGCTTTTTGCCGTGTACTGACGATCTTTTATAACGTCTAAGTAGAACGAGCCTAACTCGCCGGTACAGAAGTTCATTAGCTTTTGCGTCACTAATAGCATTTGGTAGCTATCGTACGCCGCTAAAATATCATCTTGTAACTGTGCAGCACGCCCTACAATCCACTTATCAAGCTCAACCATATCATCAATAGCAACTTGATCTGTTTTTGGATCAAAACCGCTAAGGTTAGCAAGTAAGTAACGGCTAGTGTTACGAATACGACGGTAGCGATCTGCTGAACGTTTGAATATTTCATCTGATACCGTCATTTCTGCCGTGTAATCAGTTGATGCTACCCATAAACGTAAAATATCAGCGCCTAGTTTATTCATCACGTTTTGTGGTGAAATAACATTACCTAATGACTTAGACATTTTGCGGCCGTTTTCATCAACCGTAAAGCCATGCGTAAGCACTTGCTTATATGGTGCATGACCATTAATTGCCACTGAGGTCATCATTGATGACATAAACCAACCACGGTGTTGATCTGAACCCTCTAGGTATAAATCAGCAGGACCGGTTAAATCTTCACGCGCATCAACAACACAGGCATGCGTTACACCTGAGTCAAACCAAACATCGAGTGTGTCTTGCACTTTCATGTATTGTTGTGCGTCTTCTTCACCTAGTAAAGTAGCTGGCTCTAGGTCATACCATGCTTGAATACCTGACTTTTCAACAAGCGCTGCTGCTTGTTCAATCAGCTCTTGAGTATTTGGGTGTAATGCACCCGTGTCTTTATCAACAAACAATGCAATAGGAACACCCCACGTACGTTGACGTGAAATACACCAATCAGGGCGGCCTTCAACCATGTTAGCAATACGGCTTTCGCCCCATTCAGGTAACCATTGGGTATTTTTAATTTCAGCCAGTGAATCTTGGCGCAAGTTAGCCTGATCCATGCTAACAAACCATTGTGGTGTGGCACGGAAAATAATAGGTGTTTTATGGCGCCAGCAATGTGGGTAGCTGTGCGTTAATGCATGATGATGCATTAGGGCATTATTTTCTTTTAATACCTCAATTACACTCGCATTGGCTTTAAACACATGTTGACCGGCAAATAATTCAGTATCAGGTAAGTACACACCGTTTGCGCCAACAGGGTTAGCTACTTCAAGGTTGTACTCAAGACCAGCCACAAAATCTTCTTGACCATGACCTGGTGCAGTATGCACGATGCCCGTGCCAGAATCTGTCGTTACGTGCTCAGCAACAATAACAGGAACATTAAAGTCGTAAAAAGGATGTGCTACAGTTAGGTTTTCAAGTGCTGCGCCTTTAACATAGCCAAGAATATGGAAATGGTTGAAACCAAAACGATCCATCGCATCTTTAACCAGCTCAGAGCCTATAATAAGACGTTGCTGAACGCCTTCATCTTCTACTTGTACTAGCGCGTATTCTAAATCAGCATGCACAGCTACCGCACGGTTTGCAGGCAAAGTCCATGGTGTTGTAGTCCAAATAACGGTACCTACGCTACCTGTTCCTGTATGGCCAGCCGCCAAATCAAACGCATTAATTACTGCATCTTGATCTGTAAAAGTAAAACGTACATCAATAGCTGGAGATTGTTTATCTTGGTATTCAACTTCTGCTTCAGCTAATGCTGAACCACAATCTGTACACCAATGCACAGGCTTAGCGCCTTTATGAAGGTGACCATTTTTTATAATGCGGCCCAGTACACGAATGGCATTAGCTTCAAAGTCGAAGTTCATGGTTAGGTAAGGTTTATCCCAATCACCAAAAACGCCTAAACGTTTAAAGTCTACTTTTTGGCCTTCCACTTGCTTTTTAGCATAGGCACGACATTTCTCACGAAACTCTGCCGCAGTTACCTTAACACCGGGTTTACCAACTTTTTTCTCAACCATTAACTCGATTGGTAAACCATGACAGTCCCAACCTGGTACGTATGGCGCATCAAAGTCTGATAAAGTTTTAGACTTAACAATAATATCTTTTAATATTTTATTTACTGAGTGGCCTAAATGGATATCGCCGTTTGCATACGGAGGGCCGTCATGCAAAATGAAAGTTTTTTTACCTTTCTTCGCGCTGCGAATTTGACCATATAGGTCGTCTTCATACCATGCTTTAAGCATTTTTGGTTCACGTTGTGCCAAATTGCCACGCATTGGAAACATTGTTTCCGGTAAATTCAAAGTATGTTTGTAGTCGCTCATTAATCCTACTTTCCGTCTCTATCGGCTACCTAATTTAAACCAAAACACTGCTTAGCGGCGGCAACATCGGTTGCTATTTGTGCCGTCAGTTGTGTTAATGTCTCGAATTTTTTCTCATTGCGGAGTTTTTCAATTAACTCCACATGCATAAATTGTCCATAAATATCTTGTGCAAAATCAAAAAGATGAACTTCTAATAAAGCACGAGTTCCATTAAACGTGGGTTTGTTTCCAATGTTAGCCACCCCAAAAACTTGCTTTCCTGCGATCATCACTTGAACCGCAAATACACCATTGACCGGACAAACTTGACGTTTTAGTGCAATATTTGCCGTTCTAAAACCCAGTTCGCGGCCTTTTTTCCAGCCATGAATAACACGTCCAGATATTGCATAATTATGCCCAAGCATAACTTTTGCACTAACTAAGTCACCTTCAGCAAGCGCTTCTCGTATCAAGGTACTGCTTACTCTAGCATTTAATTGCCTAAAGCTGGCAGTGCTTTTAACACTCATTCCCACTTGGGTGCCCATAGTTGCCAATAAACTAAAGTTACCTTGGCGCTGTTTACCAAACCTAAAATCATCACCAACCGTTAATGCTTTAACGCCCAGCTTTTTAATTAAAATATCGCTAACAAACTGCTCAGCATGCATGTTTGCAAAAGCCTGATTAAAGCTAATACAAATAACGCGTTCAATTCCTAAATTACTCAATAGACGAAGTTTATCACGCAGTCGAGTCAACCTAGCTGGAGCGTTATTTTTTGCAAAAAACTCCTGTGGCTGAGGCTCAAATAACATTACGGTGCTGGGTAAATTATTTTCTTTTGCATCAGCTAAAAGCCCTTTTAATACGGCAGCATGACCCAAATGAACACCATCAAAATTACCAATGGTCAGCACACAACCAAAGTGTTGTGGGCGTATATTGTGTATACCTCTAATTAACTCCATGCCACCTAATGCCTTTTTCAGCGAGCGATAAAATGCGACCTCAAGCCGCAGAGTGTCCGATTATAATCTTTTTTTTAATTTGATTCAGTAATTGCTACACTTTTTATCGTATTTAGTCTAACACCCATCAAAAACAACATAAAAAAGTAACTAACAATCGCAATAATTAATAACACAACCAATAACATAACTTGTTCGCTAAAGTGCCAACTAACCCAGTCATATTGCATACTGGTAAACCAAACCAATGCGCCCATTGTTATACTTGCCAATAAACACTTCAAAGTGAAGTAGCCACTCATGCTGGAAAACTGATAAACATTCTCTTTTTTAAGCTGTCGATACAGTAAGTAGGCATTACAACTTGCCGACATTGAGGTTGCCAGTGCCAAACCTAAATAGCCAATAAATGGGGCCAGCATAATATTAAACACCATATTTAGTACCAAAGTAATAATACCAATGCGTACCGGTGTTTTAGTATCTTGGCGAGAATAAAACCCAGGCGCGAGCACTTTAATTAACATAAAGCTGACTAATCCCACTGAGTAGGCAACCACCCCTAAGCTCACCGCCTTAACATGATCAATACCCGCTTCTTTAAAAGCGCCATGATCAAACAGCACGGTAATAATAAGCGGGCTTATAATCATCAATCCTATCATTGCTGGAAGCCCTAAAAAAATCACAAACCTCACTCCCCAATCTAGGGTATGTTGAAAGTCGCTACTTTTTTTACTGCTGTGTAATTTTGACAACGCAGGTAAAATAACCGTCGCAATACCGATGCCAAATAAACCAAGTGGAAATTCAATCAGTCTATCTGAGTAATATAGCCAAGCGATAGAGCCCGTCATCAATAACGAGGCTATTACTGTATCGAGTAGCAAATTAATTTGACTAATTGATACACCAAATAAGGCTGGAAGCATTAACTTGCGTACTTTTTTCACATTTTCATCTTGCCAACCCCAGCGCGGGCGCGCTAGCATTTTTGCTTTATACAAAAACGGCAGTTGAAATAATAGCTGTACCACGCCTCCTAAAAACACGCCAACGGCTAATGCATAAGCGCCTACAGAAAATTGGTCGTGTAATAAAATGGCACAACTAATGATGGATACATTGAGTAACACAGGGGTAAAAGCCGCAACGGCAAAACGATTATAAACGTTCATCACCGCGCCACTGAGCGCCACAAGGCTTACAAAAAACAAATAAGGAAAAGTCAGTTTTAATAGCGAACTAGCAAGCTCAAACTTTTCTGCGTCAGGCCCCCCTTGCCACCAATCAATAAACCAACCAGTACCAAATAATGCAGCAATAACAGGTGATGCTATTACACCAAAAAGTGTCACTATCAGTAAAATAGTGCCTAACGTGCCGGCGGCTTGGGCAACAAATATTCTGACCTTCTCATCGCCTTGCTGCTGTTTAATTTCACTTAATACCGGTACAAATGCTTGCGCAAAAGCCCCTTCGGCAAATAAACGGCGTAAAAAATTAGGAATACGGTTAGCAAATAAAAATACATCGGCCGCAGCGCCTGCGCCCAACAGATTAGCCACGACGGCATCTCGTACTAGCCCTAAAATACGCGAGATCATTGTCATTGCACTTACAATCATCCCAGAACGAAACAAACCTTTTGACACTATAAATCCATATTAAAAACCAGCAATTAAGTTAATTATGCCATAGTCTTTTTTATAAATCGCTTTAAAGCACTAGGCTGGAACCCCTTGCTTTGTTACAATAGCGCTATTAACTGCTAAAGCGGCAAATTGATGTTCGTTATAAGGAGCAGTTTTTCTTGAATTGTTAAAATTAAATTGACATTCATGATAAAAACAGGCATATTCCACGGCCTTTAATTTAAGCTTTATTTAAGATTGTTAGGAGCAAACCTTGGCTAACATCAAGTCTGCAAAAAAACGCGCTATCACAAGCGAAAAAAACCGTCAGCACAACGCAAGCCGTCGTTCAATGATGCGTACTTACTTCAAAAAAGTAATCGTAGCTATTGAAGCTGGCGATAAAGAAGCTGCACAGCAAGCTTTTTCTGTTGCTACACCTATCCTAGACCGTTACGCAACTAAGGGTCTAATCCACAAAAACAAAGCTGCTCGTCATAAGAGCCGTTTAGCTGCTAAAATTAAAGCGCTATAATTTGTTTTTGCAAGATTAAAAAAACCGGCTTTTGCCGGTTTTTTTTTGCCCAAAATAAATACGCCTCTTAAACGTTATCAAGCTCTGGATAAAACTTTTTCAACATCGCCGCAATTTTCTTTGGTGAAAATGGTTTAACCACAAACCCTTTTGCCCCTCTTTCTATCGCATCCTTCACATTTTCAACGCCTGAATGAGCCGACACCATCACCACGTTTGTCTCTGGTGATAACTCATTAATTTGCGCAATAAGTTCTTTACCATCGCCATCAGGTAGTTCTATATCTAAAAATATAATATTAAAATTGGCTGCGCGACACTCGCTAATACACTGCGCGGCCGTTGACGCTTCTTTTACATTCTCTATCCCTAAATGCATTAATGTTTGACTTAGAAAGCTACGCACAGTGCTAACATCGTCAACTATTAAAATAGATAGCTGCGTATTCATATACAATCCTTATAGGCTAAAGCCATGTCTGCGAAGTTGGTGATTTGCTTAAAATACAAATATTTACTTTATTATAGAGGGCTAAGCTAAAAAGGCCAGATTTGCTTTATGTCGAAAACCACAAAAAAAAGTCGCCGCAAAAAAATAAAGCCGCTACTGTTAAACAAAGATCCAGTAATAAGCTTGCAAACACTGGCTCACAATTAAAACTACACTCAAGTAGCGCAAAGTGTGGCATCAAGTTGACCCTGCTTTTTATTTTCGCGATATTATTATTTATACTTGTTTTAATACCAAAGCCGAGTTTACTTACTTATAAAAAATCATCTATGGTAAGCCAAAGTGTGTATTGGCCAGGGTTGTTTTCAAGCGAACCAAAACTACTGGACTCAACCCTACACCCGCGACTGGATAAGGAGCATAGAACCCTTTACCTATGTATTGATTTACAGCAACCGCAGAGCTGCCAAAAATATCGAATTATTGCTGAGGAAGGAATATTTTCAGTATTGCTTACTTACTTTTAACATTAAAAAAACTAATCTGAAAATTTAAAATTACTTGGTTGAAAGCTGTGCAAAAGATCAACATAATGGCGCTCCTTTTTTCAACAACTGAACTATTGAAACGACCATGCTAAACGAGCTAGATTGGCTTTTAAATACATTACTACTTGCACTAGGTTTAGGTGCATTCTTTATTAACCAACTGACACTGCTTCGCGTTGCAGCGATTAGTGCTTGTGGTTTGTTATTCTTATCATTTAGCTTAGATCTTATGTCGTCGAGTATTATTTCAAATATGAGTTTAGTTTTGATCAACACATTTTACTTGTTCAAAGTTTATACATTTGGGCAATTTACTGTATCTCAACACTAATTACTTCCCCTTAGAATATTTTATAGCCCAGTTTTTCTGGGCTTTTTTTATTCCACAGCTTTAAAAATCTTGGGTCTTAGTTTGAACTAAGTTAAAATTTATCTCGTATTAGCCTAATTTGAGATAAGCCCATGCCGTTGTCAGATTTCGATTTATTCTTATCCTCTATGGAAGATGTTACCCCTATCAATCACGACACCGTGACATTACCATCTAAAAGCCATAAAACGGTTATCGCTCAGCAAGAAAAAAACAAAGCTGCACAATTAAATTTAAGCAGTGAACAATTTAATCCGTTAGATGAACCACTTGAATTGCTAGACCCACTCGCCATATTAAGCTTTAAACGAGATGGCGTGCAAAGCCCGGTTTTTAAAAATGTAAGACTAGCTAAATATCAGCTCGATGCGACATTAGATTTACACGGGCAACTTTTAAAAAATGCCCATGGTTCGTTGCAGGCCTTTATTAAAGATTGCCACCAGCGCAATATAAGAATGGTTCTTGTTCGTCATGGAATAGGAATTAAAAATAAAGCCAAACCGGGTATTTTAAAAAGTTACGTAAACCAGTGGTTGCAAACTATTCCCTGTGTTTTAGCGTTTCATACTGCACTCAGGCAGCATGGAGGAAGTGGTGCAACGTATGTCTTACTGAAGAAAAGTGATGATAAGAAGCATCAAAACCGAGAAATCCACAGCAAGCGTAGCTAATTCCTACTGTGGTAATAATAGTTAGTTGAGCAGCACTGTCGCATTAGCTTGGTTAAACCAAGCAGATATTCCTAATATAATGATAGATACAACCACAATGCTGATTTTTGCGCCCCCTTGACTGGGTTTCATAATTCATCCTATTTATTATTATTGTTAGAACGGCTTTTAACAATAATAAAAATTACAAATGTTAACAAGCTGTTTCTGTTAAAAGTTAAACAAATTTTAATGCTTTAAAGTCAAACAACTCTAAACTAATAACCTTGCTGCTTATTAATGCAATTAATTAATGGCTGTCTCGCTTTTAAGCGCAAAATATTATCTGCTATTTGTTCAACAACACTATCTAGATCTGACAACGCAGCACAATGCGGCGTTAAAGTAATATTTGGGTGCTGCCAATAAGGGTGTTCGCTTGGTAGTGGCTCACTGGCAAATACATCAAGCGTTGCTGCTCGTAAACGTGCGTTGTTGAGCGCATCGAGCAAATCAGCTTCAACAACATGCTCACCTCGGGCCACATTAATTAACACTGCGTGCTCAGGAAGTTGCTTAAGCAACTGTTGATTAATAATACCTTTGGTATTGCTAGTAAGTGGCAGTAGACAGATTAAATAATCTGTATTCACTAACATATCATTTAGTCCCTGATCACCATGGTAGAGTGTTGCTATGGTTGATGTTTTAGGACTTCTGCTCCAAGCATTGACTTTAAAAGCGTTACTAACCAGCCTATGTGCACATGCTTGACCTAGTTCGCCAAACCCTAAAATACTCACTTGATTATGTTTATGCGCTCTTTTGGGTTTCCATTCACTTTGCTGTTGTTTTAAAAAATATTCTTTTAATCGCAATTTTTGCGCTAATACATGAGTAAGTACATATTCAGCCATGTCGTTGGCTAACTGTTTATCGACAATGCGCACTACTTCAACATGTGCAGGTAGTAAACTTAAATCGATACTATCAACCCCAGCACCAAACGATGACACCGCTTTCAAATTTATCAACTTTGGCCATAAAGACGCGGGCGCATTCCAAGCCAGTACAAATTCCACACTTGCAAAATCTTGGCAATCATCAAGCTGCTCAATTTGAATACTGGGTAATTGTGATTGCATTCTTGCAATTAATTTTGTGTTATCTCGACCGGTAATCGCGACTAAAACTGACATGATGATTCCTTAAAAAGTAACCGTAAATAATAGTACTGGTATGATTTAATTCAATAGTAAGTAAACGGTTTTAAAAAGTCACACAACTGACCGCGTATTGTCATATCCGCACTCTAAGCTAAACATATTGGCCTTAGCCTAGTATAAAAAGAGGTGCGTATGATCAGTGTAGATAAAGTAATAGCAACCAATTTACCACAGTTAACTAACTCATTTAAAATAAAAAAACTGGTAAAAAAAAGTCTTAGCTACTTATTACATGAACAAGAATTTACAAACTTTGCAACTGCCTATCCCCACCTTCAAGGAATAGAATTTGTAGAGCAAGTACTTGATGAACTTGATTTTGAAACTCGCTATAAAGCTAAGCAAATAGAAAATATTCCCAGTGAAGGAAAAATTGTCATTATTGCAAACCACCCTATCGGCTCCTTAGATGCGCTTGCATTAATTAATGTGTTATCAACGGTAAGAGCCGATTTAAAAGTAGTGGCTAACCGTATGTTAATGACCGTTGACGCCATGCATTCGTTATTACTACCCGTTGATAACCTATCAGGGCAAAGTAAAAAACAAGAGCTGAGTAATATCCACCAGCACTTAAAAAATGAAGGAGCGTTACTTATTTTCCCTGCCGGTGAAGTTTCTCGACTTCGTCCTACGGGTATAAAAGACTGCAAATGGAACAGTGGCTTTTTACGCATTGCTAAAAAGGCTAACAGCCCTATTTTGCCTATCTATATTAAAGCCAGAAATAGTCCGCTGTTTTACGGCGCATCAATGCTTTATAAACCACTGGCTAGCTTATTACTGGTAAAAGAAATGTTTAAGCAACGTCAAAAATCACTCGAGTTTGAAATTGGCGCTTCCATTGCTCCTGAGTCTTATTTAATCCCAGACTTAAAAGACAAAGAAGTGGTTGAGCTAATCCGTAAGCAACTATATCGTTTAACCACAAAAAAAACGCTACCATTAAAAACTCATGCTCCGATCGCCTCTCCTGAATGTAAAAAAGAATTAAAAAAAGCCATAGAATGCTGCGAACATTTAGGTAAAACCAGTGATGGCATGGTGATTTATTTGTACCAATACCAAGGAAGCTCTCCCTTATTTCGTGAACTGGGCCGCTTACGAGAAATCGCTTTTCGGGCTGTAGGTGAAGGTAGTGGAAACCGCAGAGACATAGATAAATACGATATGCACTATCAGCACTTAGTATTGTGGGATGAACATGCACTAGAGTTGGTGGGTGCTTACCGATTAGCTTGTGCACAGGATGTGATTGAACAACACTCACAAAGTGGGCTTTATACCGATAGCCTATTTAATTATACCCAAGATATGACTCCTTATTTTAAACAAGGCATAGAGCTAGGCCGAAGCTTTGTACAACCTAAATATTGGGGCAGAAAAAGTCTCGACTACTTATGGTATGGTATTGGCGCTTTTATAAATCGCTACCCTCAATACCGTTACTTATTTGGTGCGGTGAGTGTGTCAAACGCACTACCTGAGCAGGCAAAGTCTTTATTAGTGCATTATTATCAGCACTATTATGGCTGTGAAAAATCACTCGCAACGCCTAACAATACTTTTCGTCACACACCTGATCAGCAAACTCAGTGCACTAACTTGTTCGAGGGTAATAATATAAAAGAAGATTTTGTAGAGCTTAAACACATACTCGCTAACATGGGCACGCATGTACCCACACTATTTAAACAATATACAGAGCTATGCGAACCAAATGGAGTTAAATTTTTAAGCTTTAGTATTGATCCACAATTCAACAATTGTATTGATGGCCTAGTATTGGTTGATCTTGAAAAAGTAAAACCAAGCAAAGCAAAACGCTACTTGGGTACTGATAAATCAGCATCCGCAAGTTAAAGCGTTAACCCTTAATCGAATAACTATTAAAGCGGCATTAAGCGGCGCTTTAATAGTTATTAATACTTCAAGGCTGAGTAAAAATACCATGGAGTAATTGCGTATAAATTTTTTCTATTTCTAACAAGTCGCAAATCGGTACATGTTCATTAACCTGATGAATACTATGGTTTCGTACCCCACACTCTATGACTTGTGTTTTTTGCTGTGCAAAAAATCGTCCGTCCGACGTCCCACCACTGGTGCTTAATAAAGGATAATTCCCCGTCACTTTAAAAATTGCCTGCTCTAACTGAGCGAGTAAGCAACTCTCAATCTTATGGCTTGTATAATAGGGTTCACATGGACGCTCCCACTGTATAACCAAATGCTCGCTGAGATCCTTCAGTGCAGCAAACACTCGTTGCTTAACATGTTTACTTTTGTACCCATGGCTATAGCGAATATTAAAAGTAATATCACACTGGGCTGGCACGAGGTTATCTAGCACATTTTCAATATTAATACCGGTGACTTGCAGCGTTGTTTTTGAACTGAGTTCATCTAAAGGCCAGTCTATTTGTGTGAGCCTGTTAACCACTTCAGCACTGATGTGCGCAGCATTAATGGTATTCTCAGGATAGGCTACATGCCCAGCCTTTCCTTGAATAGTTAATCGCGCAGATAAGGCTCCACGTCGACCATTTTTTATAGTGTCACCTACCTGCAGGTGGCTGGTTGGCTCACCAACAATACAGCCATCAAGCACAACGCCCTGTTGTGCTAATCGCTTGGCAATCAACACAGAGCCATGCTCCGCTTCACCTTCTTCATCTGAAGTGATCAGCCAATATAATGTTCCCTGCTTTTGCTGCGCGCTGTTTATTAACGTCTGCGTTGCACTTAGCATCGCGGCAATGCCTCCTTTCATATCGGCGGCACCACGTCCATAAATCACATCGTTAATTATGTGTCCACTAAACGGATCGGCTAACCAGCCACCTTGCGTTGCGGGTACCACATCAATATGGCCAGAAAATGCCACCACGGGGCCTGCCCCAAAGGTTATTTTTGCAATTAAGTTTGTCACATTATTAGAACTAAATTGCTCTGTACTAAAGCCTAACTCAGTAAGGTGGTTCGCAAGCCACTCAATGCCACCAGCTGGATTAGGAGTAATCGATTTAAATCGGATCAGAGTTTGTAAGTGACTCACTGTTTTTAACTGTGCAATAGTTAAGTACGGCGCTTGTGCTTTTGTATTGATAGCTTTCGTCATAATAAACACACCTCGTTTTAGCAGTGTATTTATTACAACGACTTTTTATGACCGCATTATGAATTTACTAGCTAACGTGCGCCTTCTTCTATTAATGTTTCTCGTGTAACCTGCACTATGTGCTTATCTTCTTTAGTTAACTTGGTTTTTTTCCAAGAGCCACGCATAAACCATGCAAATGCTATCAATGCGAGGGTTATGTTAGTAATTGCAAAAGAATACCAAATGCCTTGATCACCAAGCTCAGTATGATTAGAAAGAATATAAGCGGCAGGGAACTGCACTACACATTGTGATAATAACGCGATAACCATTGCATTGAGCATATTACCTGAGGCACGAAAAGCAGCAACAATACAAAGTTGCACCCCTATTCCACCCCAACTTAAGCACATTACTTGAATAAACTGCGCCCCATTAGTAATAACGTCATTATCGTCAGGAATAAAAAATGCAACTAATGAATCTGCATATAAATATGCAATGGCGCCAACACATGAGAGCCCTAACAAGCCCCACACACTAGCAAGTTTAGTGATCTGCTCAGCCCGCTTGATATTACCAGCCCCCATATTTTGCCCAACCAAGGTTGATACCGCCATTGATAAGCCCATAGCGGGGATCATTACCATTTGCAAAATATTAGAGCCAACACCATAAGCAGCAATTGTCGTAGTACCAAAGCTGGCAACTAGAAATGACATGATGATCAAACCAAATGCACGTGTCGATAATTCAATAGAGCCAGGCGCTCCCAAGAAAAAAGCGCGCTTAATATAGTGCCAGTCGGGGTAAAAGCTTTTTAGCTGTAATTGAATACCATGGCGACCACGTAAAAATATAATGATGCCCGCAAGCGCCGCTAAGCTCTGTGTAACCAATGTTGCTAGCGCAGCGCCCATCACACCAAGCCCCTCAAAACGACCATAGCCAAATATGAATAACGGATCGAGTATAAAATTAAGTAACACGGTTGTGCTGACTATAATTAACGGCACCTTCGTTTGCCCTATACCCCGCATCAGCGATTGAAACATGGCATAAATAAACACAAAAATAACGCCAATAAAAGATACATGCATAAACTTAAGTGCATCACTATATACGGCCGCTTCAACCCCCAGTAAGGTTAAAAAATAAGGTGATAATGCATAGCCTAGTAACCCAAGTAATAGTGCAACTAATGTCACCATTAACACCGTTTGCGCGGCAACATGGTTGACCTTATCTTGTTGTCCCGCCCCCATGTATTGGGCCGATAAAATCGCCCCAGCCATAGCAAATCCTGAACCTATCGCAATAACTAAAAATGTGACAGGCATACTAATCGATACAGCAGCCACTTGCGCAGCCCCTAACCGGCCAACCCAAAAAGCATCTGTAAGCTGATAAGCAGACTGCAAAATATTAATGAGGACAATAGGAATGCCTAATTTTAATAGCGCTTTGGCAATAGAGCCTTGAAGAAATAGTTGACCAGAGGGAGTCATGAGGCCGCTTACTTTTATTAAACCGTGAACATAGCCTTAGTTTAACAAAACTAGCTGATTATATTCTGAATACTTCGTTTACGGCCGGTATTTAAGTAATCAGTCAATAATTTTTGAGCACTAAGTAAGTAAAAGTTTAATCTAAATCAATAAATAGAGGCTCTTTACTTATACGCTTTTGAAACTTTGATCTAGAACAGGTTTTTATTTTTAAACTCGAGCGATAATAGCCTCAATCAACAAATAGTCACACAGTAGTTCACGGAGAACAACATGAAAACTAAACTAAGCATTGCAATACTTACTTCTTTACTAGCTCTTTCTCCTGCAGCACACGCTAACTTTAGCGTTAATGTTGGCGCAATTAATGTTAACCCTGATAACGATGGCTCAAAGATTAACGAAGCACCTACTCTTGGTTTAAAAGGTGATTCAAATACTCAGTTAGGTATTACTGTAGATTATGCATTTAACGACCAATGGGTGTTAGAGCTTATTGCAGCAACGCCATTCTCTCATGATGTAGAAGGTACAGGCGGTTTAGCTGGTAATAAAATTGCCGACATTAAACATTTACCACCATCACTGGTTGCACAATACCACTTTTTAGACAGCAGCTACGCACTTCGTCCATTTGTTGGTGTAGGTATTAACTATACGACGTTCTTTGACGAGCAGCCTTCTGCAGCACTTAAAGCAACTTTAAATACTGACGACGTGGAAGTAAAACTAGATGATTCATTTGGTTTTGTTGCTCAAGTAGGTGCTAACTACAAGATTGATGAGAAATGGGGCCTACACGCTATGGTATCTATCATGGATATAGATACTGATGCGACTGTATATGCTAATGGCGCAAAAGCATTAACTTCAACCGTGTCACTTGACCCTGTTGTAGCTATGTTTGGTCTTAAATACTCGTTTTAATAACGATTATGTGTGTGTTAAAAAGGCCGTAAGGCCTTTTTTTTTGCGTGTAATTAACGAGGTAAGTTATTTACTTTTTTTTGCTCAAGCATTTCTTTCCAATGAATTATTTCTGCCGGTAAAATAGGTGCTACGCCTTCAAAACCAGCAACCTCCAGCATATGCTCAACGCTTACCACCCCTTTTTTACTTTTAAATACGCCACGTACATAGGCAATTGCATGTAAGCCACGCTCTGAATGAAATTTTTGTTCAATATAAAAGTATTTATGATCCCAGCCGACTAAACGGGTACTAATGGTAAAGCGCTGCATAGGCTTAATATCACGGATATAAGTAATGGCGGTTGCATTAACAATAGGAAACCAACGACGCTTCATTATTTGCTTTAGTAAACCAACTCGCTCGGTCATCCATGTGCGCGATAAATCCATCATTGCTAAATAGCGTGAATTAGTTAAGTGTAAATTAATATCACAGTCACTTGGCAGTGCTTTGTAGTCTATATCAACCGTGTCTAATAACGATTGATAATCACGATTACGTTTAATTTTGAAAAATAATAGCAGCAGTCTAAAATATAAGTTCACAGTAGAGGTCTTACCAGTTTGTTTTTTGTGAGTGTATCATAGCAATTGATCCCCTAGGGTATTTTTACACCAAGGGGACAATCACTAAGAAAGGTTGTTTTAATATCTATCTTTAAACTTTAACCGTTTTACGGTTAATACCGTAATCACGTAGTTTATTAGCTACCGCTGTATGACTTAGCCCTAAGCGCTTAGCTAACTGACGTGAACTTGGATAAGCTGGATAAAGCTTACGCAATAAGGTAGCTTCAAAACGCTTAACCGCTTGATCAAGCGAGCCCTCAAAATCAGACTCTAAATAGCCTAAATCATGAGTAAAGGTCGGCAGTTGTAAATGCTCAACTCGCAATTCACTGTCTTCTAACAACGATACCGCACGGTAAATAGCATTTTCTAATTGGCGCACATTACCTGGCCATGGGTAATCTTGTAAAAACGTTAAACATTCTTCAGATAGCTCAGGCACAGTATGGCCATTTTGCTGCGCATATTTTTGAATAAAGTGTTCAGCAAGTGGGCCAACATCGGCTTTACGATCTCTCAGTGGTGCAATTTCTAACGTTAGTACATTAATGCGATAGTATAAGTCTTCTCTAAATACGCCCTCTTGCACCATTGCAGGTAAATCTTTTTGGGTAGCAGCAACTATGCGAACATTTACTTTAACTTCGTTTTCGTCGCCTACTTTTCGAAACGTACCGTCTTGTAAAAAGCGCAGTAATTTAGTTTGGAGCTGAGTCGACATTTCACCCACTTCATCTAAAAATACTGTTCCACCATCCGCTTGTTCAAGTACACCGCGTTTAGGCGCTGCATTTTCTTCATATCCGGCGTAACCAAAAAGTTCTGACTCGGCAACATCATCTGGTAACGAGGCACACGATAAAGCAATAAACGGTTTTACTGAGCGGTTAGATGCATAGTGACAAGCTCGCGCTAATAACTCTTTACCTGTGCCGGTTTCACCGGTGATAAGAATAGGGGCTTCAAGTTGCGCCATTTTACGCGCTTCGCGTACAACACGACGCATCGCCGTACTAAAATTGTGAATTGTCGCAAAGCTTTCTTGGCCATAGCGTCTAAACGCACTCACTTGCTGACCTAGGCGGCTTTGCGATTTTATATTAATTACCGCACCCGCTAACACATCCCCCTCACTGCCTTGTGGTACAGCAATAGGTAAAATATCGGCAATAAAGTCTTCACCTGCCACTTCTACACGGGTAGTTTGCCCAAGTACTTCTTTGCCTTCTAACCAACGGGTAAAATTAAAACCTTTAAGTAAATTATTGATATTGGCGCCAATGACTTCTTTTTCTGTTAGCTGTAAGTCTTTACACGCCGCGTCGTTACACAAACGCACCCAGCCTTTAGCATCAATAGATATAACACCATCTGGCAGTGCTCTTAATAAGGTGTTTAATTCATTGTGCTCACGTTCAGAAGGTAAAAACGCGGTGGTACGTACATCATGTACACCATCGATCAATCGAATTGAAGGCATAATTTTTTGAAATTGTTCAAATTCAATTTCAGGAAAACTCACATACATACGGCAATTAACTGAGTCGACTTCAATTCCTTTCAAGTCAACATTGTAGCTAACTAAAATATTAAGAATCTCTTGAGCAATACCAACTCGGTCTGCACAGTGAATATCTAAACGCATACACCCTCAGGTAAGGAAAAAACTAATTGGCGTGAATAATACGCTAACTATGATTATCAGCATAGTTTATTGTAAAGAAATTTGGACGAAAAATGTTTTTTTACTCCCTAGAGCGCTTTTTCAAGCACTTAAAATATTTAATCTTGGCTGCTCACTAAAAGTCGGGGTCATTACATGTAAATATAGCCAAACTAACTTTGTATAAATTATATTCTCCAATGGGCTAATCACTGCTGTGCATGCGCTAATATTTGCTCATGTTTAATCTAAACGGTGATTATTAAAATAAAGTAGTAAAGGTTAACGATTGTTGAATAACTTGATGCTTGTAACCCCCCGTAAATAAAGCGGTTTTATATTTTTCAATAGAACTTAAAACCGGATAAAAGATAGCTTTGCTAAGACAATGTTACCTGTGTTGTTAAATATCTTTTTTGATAAGTTTAGGTGTTTAGTGCAACAACTAGAACTTTAGGTGTTGGTATTTAACAATTACATAACGGATGTGTGATAGCGCGCTCAACGCTTCCCCTCGTACAAAGGTCTATGTATACTTAAGCGCAATTGTAACTAGGATAAGGGTGTGACTCTTACCTAAACGTATAGCTGCGTTTAGCAAACCATTACCTTAGCTGCATAAAAAACACTGATGATCGAGCATTTATTATACTTTTAAAAAGTACCAATTTAGCTAAATAAAAAACCACAAGGTCATCAAAACAATAATGAATTAGGAAGTAAATATGAGTTCAAATTCTGACAGTGGCTGGTTTGGTCACCCTAAAGGACTTTCGACCCTATTTTTCACAGAAATGTGGGAGCGAATGAGTTATTACGGTATGCGAGCTATGCTCGTATTATTTATGACAGCAAGTTTACAACAAGAAGGCCTAGGATTTACCGTTGCTTCTGCTGCTGCAATTTATGGCTTATACACAGGTTCAGTGTACTTTTTAGGTTTACCTGGTGGCTGGTTAGCAGATAGATTATTTGGTGGTCAAAAAGCAGTATGGTACGGCGGTATCATCATCATGTGTGGCCACATTATTTTAGCCGTTCCGCATGAATATTCTTTTTTCATTGGTTTAATCTTTGTCGCAACGGGTACTGGTTTACTTAAACCTAATATCAGTGCCATGGTTGGTCAGCTTTATACTGACGAAGATGAACGCCGTGACGGTGGTTACGCTATTTACTACATGGGTATTAACTTAGGTTCTTTAATTGGTTACTACGTTTGTGGTTACTTTATGGAAAACGTAGGCTGGCACTGGGCATTTGGTGCAGCTGCTGTAGGTATGGCTATTGGTTTAGTGCAGTACAAACGTACACTTAATAACTTACCAGAACATAGCTCGTTACCTGCGAATCCATTAAGCCCTAAAGGTGCTTCACGCGCATGGGGCGGTATTGCTGCGTTTGTAATTGTTGTTGCCGGCGTGACTGCTGCTGCGATGACAGGCGCTATAGTTATTAACCCGACTATTGTTGCAGGTTACACAGCAGTTGTATTTACTGTTATCTTTTTCATCTACTTTGGCCTTGTTTATTTTAAAGGCAAACTAACCGACGCTGAAAAGCAAAGAATGTGGGCGCTGTTTTTAGTTTGTGTTGCTTCTGCGTGTTTTTGGTCTGGCTTTGAACAAGCGGGCTCTTCATTAAACCTATTTGCTCGTGACTACACAGACCGTCTTATTGGCACATTTGAAATTCCAACGACTTGGTTCCAATCTCTAAATTCGTTATTTATTATTGCCCTATCACCATTTTTTGCCGCTCTTTGGATTAATTTATCTAAGAAAATGGTATCGCCTACTTATAGCGTAAAATGTGCATTGGGCTTAGTTATTATGGCTTCAGGCTTTTTAGTTATGTTTATGGCAGCCCATTACGCAGCTGAAGGCTTAAAAGTAGCTCCTTACTGGCTGGTTACAACGTATTTCTTACATACAGTGGGTGAACTTTGTTTAAGCCCAGTTGCATTGAGTGCGGTAAGTAAATTATCTCCTCGTCGCTATACGGGTCAAATGATGGGTGTATTTGTACTTACATACTCAATTGGTAACGTAATTTCAGGCTTACTTGCTGGTAACTTTGATCCTAACAATGTTGCAGAAATTCCTAACCTTTACTTACAAATTGCATTATTTAGTATCGGTGTAGGTATCATCTTAGTACTGATGAGCTTCAAAGCTAAGGTATGGGAAAAACAAGGTTTAGAGCAAACCTCACCAGCCCAATAATTTAAATTAATCACAACGCGTAATTATGCGCTTTGACTAATGATATTAAATACCCCCTGCAGCTAACTGCAGGGGGTATTTTTATGGCTAACCTATTTGTTACAGCGTAATACATACTACACAATAAGTGGAGTTAGTGAATCAAACCCTCAGTATCTATCGTTTTGTTAATGTCGTGAGCAGCTACGCTCAGGTTGAGTGTAAACAATAAAATACAAAAACCACTCTTTTTTTAGTGTATAAGAACTAAGAAAATAGATAAAAAAATAAATGTAAAACAAATTAAATCAGTAACTTAAATTTAAATCTCATACATTATTCGAGCTAACTAATTTTTACTTACCTAGGCTCGTATGTAAATAAATGTCATGCTTTGCTAACCGTCCCGTAAAATTTACACACGCGCTATTTACTAAATCACAACACCCTCTTCCCCAAAGCAGTAATCTAGTTAATCATGCAGGCAATACGATAACTAATAATCGCAGTGCTTAATTGCGGGAGTAATTATAATGAGTGAAGTAAATAATCCTTTAGGTTTGGTTGGTATTGAGTTTACTGAATACGCAACACCCGATGCCGATTACATGGACAAAGTGTTTACCGATTTTGGTTTTTCAAAATTAAAAAAATTCAAAGGTAAAGACATTGTTTATTACAACCAAAACGATATTCATTTTTTACTAAATAATGAACGCGACGGCTTTTCAGCTGAGTTTGCTAAAAACCACGGCCCAGCAATTTGTTCTATGGGCTGGCGTGTAGAGAACGCTCAAGCAGCGTTTGAAGCAGCGGTTGAGCGCGGCGCTAAGCCAGCTACTGATGCAGCTAATAAAGACTTACCGTACCCTGCTATTTACGGCATTGGCGATAGCTTAATTTACTTTATTGAACAATTTGGAGATAAAGGCTCTATCTACGATAATGATTTCGAAGATCTGAGCGAGCCAAACAAAGTAGAGAGTAAAGGCTTCTTACGTATCGACCACCTAACCAACAACGTATATAAAGGTACTATGGAAACATGGGCTAACTTTTACAAAGACGTGTTTGGTTTTACCGAAGTGCGTTACTTTGATATTAAGGGCCAGAAAACAGCCCTGCTTTCATATGCATTAAAATCACCATGTGGCACCTTCTCTATTCCAATCAATGAAGGTAAAGGCAACGACAATAACCAAATTGATGAATACCTAGGTGAATACAATGGCCCAGGTGTGCAGCATTTAGCGTTCTTAACTGACGACTTAGTAAGCTCACTAGATAAGCTTGATAAATCGACTATCGCTACTTTAGATATTATTCCAGAGTACTACGATACTATTTTTGACCGTGTTCCATGGGTTAAAGAAGACAAAGAAAAAATCCGTGAACATCAAATCCTTGTTGATAGCCAAAGCGAAGATTGCTATTTACTGCAAATTTTCTCTAAAAACTTATTTGGTCCTATCTTCATTGAAATGATTCAACGAGTTGATGATGGCGGCTTTGGTGAAGGTAACTTCCAAGCGCTATTCGAATCAATCGAGCGAGATCAAGAACGCCGCGGCGTTTTATAAGCAAATAAAGTGACTTTAAAAAGCAGCGTATTTCGCTGCTTTTTGTCGTTTAATCGTAATTGAGAGGTAAAACTATCTCTCTGTGTGTTTAAATCGCGCTTTTCATCACCATATAGCTAAGTAATAGATGAAATTAACGGGTGCTATATTCTTATTTAATAAATTGATATTTATACTGATAAGCGCGACCAACTAAACCAAAGGAAATGTAATGAGTTTAATTAACGAAACCCATGATATAAATTTAACTAGCTGGGTAGCATCAGCAAATGATGCACAATGTGACTTCCCTATTCAAAACCTACCTTTTGCAGAAGTACGTCGCAAAAATAGCAATGAAGCTTTTCGTGGTGCTGTTGCCATTGGCGATCAGGTTATTGATTTAGCAAAAGTAAATGAACTCGGTATTTTTTCAGGTGACGCCCAAACAGCCGTTGCATCTGCAAGTAACCCGACTTTGAACGAGTTTATGGGATTAGGTGAGCAATATTGGTCAGCGCTTCGTTTAGCACTGTCTAAAGCATTACGTGAAGGCTCTGCTCATCAAGAGCAACTAGCACAAGCGCTTATACCACAAACCGAAATTGAATTTGCTCTACCGTGTCGCATTGGCGATTACACTGACTTTTATACATCAATTTATCATGCGACTGCCGTAGGAAGTTTATTCCGTCCCGATAACCCCTTACTACCAAACTACAAATGGGTGCCGATTGGTTATCATGGTCGCTCATCGTCTATTGGCGTGTCTGGACAGCAGTTTCATCGCCCTACAGGACAAACTAAAGCGCCAGATGCAGAAGTTCCTTCATTTGGCCCATGTAAACGCCTTGACTACGAACTGGAACTAGGTATTTATCTAGGTAAGGGTAATGAGCTTGGCGATGCTATTGCAATTGAAAATGCTGAAAAGCATGTATTCGGCTTTTGTGTTTTCAACGATTGGTCAGCACGTGACTTACAAGCATGGGAATACCAACCACTGGGTCCATTCTTAGCTAAAAACTTCGCATCAACCGTGTCTCCGTGGATTGTAACCACCGAAGCACTTGCACCATACAGAACAAGTTGGACGCGTGATGAAAACGATCCACAGCCACTAGAGTACTTAGAATCAATGGCTAACCGTGATCAAGGCGCATTTGATATTCAAATGGATGTTAAAATTCAAACGCAAAAAATGCGTGATGAAGGCTACAACCCAACTCAAGTGTCTAAGTCTAGCTTTAAGCACTCATACTGGACTGTAGCGCAAATGGTAACTCACCATACCGTAAACGGTTGTAACTTTATGCCAGGCGATATGCTGGGCTCTGGCACGCAATCAGGACCTACTCACGAAGAAGCGGGTTCATTACTTGAGCTTTCTCGTGGTGGCAAAGAAAAAATAACTTTAAGCAACGGCGAACAGCGTAGCTTCTTGGAAGACGGCGACAACGTTATAATGCGTGGCTGGTGTGAAAAAGAAGGCTTTGCACGAATTGGCTTTGGCTCAGTGGAGAGCACCATACTACCAGCAAAATAATACATAAAATCAATAAACTAATAAGAAAGGGTTGCTGAATAAGCCGCCCTTTTTTATTAATTAAGCCGAAGTTACAATTTTTTTCTGGCTTTTTTAGTTCAAATTGCTATCTTAAATCCGTTAATAGCCAGTGTATATGTAACATGCCTGTATTTATAAAATCTTTCTTTCATAAGCATTTTCCAGCTCGTCAGCTGCTTATTCGCCAAAATGGTGAAGTAAAGCATGTTGTTTTGGCGCCTTGGTTACAGGTTTCTGTGCTTGCTATTATTTTCATTGCTATTGCATGGATCAGTATTTCGAGTATCCGTGTTTACATGCAAACACACCAAATTTCTCATATCGAGCAAACTCAGCTTGATAAGCAAGTACAATGGCAACAAAAAGTAAAGCAACAGCAACAACGCTACGCATTGCAACAAGAGCAGTTAGCTGAACTAGAACAAAAACAAGCTTTATTACAAGGTATGATTGAATCACTCCCAGCTTCTATAAGTAAAGATGCAATAAAATTAGAGGGTGAGCTTGAATCTTCTCCTATTAATGAGAACGAAAGCGAATTTCATGAGCCGCTCGAAGAAGATAAAACACAAAATAAACACGCACAAAACGGTTTAACCAGTTTTGAGCAGCGCTACACCATATTAAATCAGCAATACGATACTAATTTCACGTTACTAGCCGCACAAATTAATCAACGGCACGATGCGATTATAGAAATACTTCAAGGCACGGTTCTTGAGAACGCACTGGCGCAACATCTAACATTAAGCACACAAACAACGGCGCAAGGTGGCCCGCTAGATATACTCGATGAAAGTAAAATACCAAGTACTTTTCTTGTCATTGCCGATAAGTTATTGCTGTTAAACCAGCTTGAGAGCTTTTTAACGGCGTTGCCAAACACTCTGCCTCTGCCTGCTGCTAAGTATTACATTTCTAGTAATTTTGGGCTTAGAAAAGACCCAATGAATAAAAGGCGCGCTTTTCATAAAGGTATCGACTTAGCTGGGTGGCATAAAACAGAAATTTTTGCCCCTGCCGATGGCATTGTTCTTCGTGCAGGCCGTAATGGCGGGTATGGTAACTTTATAGAGTTAGAGCATAAAAACGGTGTTGTAACGCGCTTTGGTCACTTAAACAAAATTAATGTTAAAAAAGGTCAAGCGATCACAAAGCACGATGTAATTGGCTTAATGGGCAGTACCGGAAGAAGTACAAGTACTCATTTACACTATGAAGTATTAATAGACGACAAGCATGTCAATCCACTAAAAATAACAAAGGCGCTTTCTCGTGTTTGGTAAAAATAAACAAGTAAAAACAGACTCATCCATTAAGCGAGTGAGTCACACTCCCTCAATCATTTCTAACGATGTGCGTATAACGGGCTCTTTAGTAAGCCAAGGCGAAGTGCAGCTCGACGGACGAATCGACGGTGACATTAAAGCCGAACATTTAGTAATCGGCACCTCAGGTGTTGTTGAAGGCGTTGTTGAGGCAAGTAGTGTTGTTGTTAAAGGTAAAATTATAGGCTCTTTAAATGCAAGTGAAGTAAAGATCGAAAATAATGCTCATGTACTTGGCGATATATTTCATGACACCCTGAGCATAGAAGCAGGTGCTATTATTGAAGGCAGTTTAAAGCAGCGCTTTGAAAAAGAAGTGATTGAGCATGCTAAAGATAAGCCAAAACCAGCTCACGACGTAAAAGCCATTGTTGATAATGAAGATAGTGGGCTTTCGTTTGTTAATAAGCAGCCTGCTGCTAAAAGCTAACTTCATTAGTTTAAAATGGTTTAGCCTGCCTGTTTGGCTAAACCATTAGTTGCCTCTTTAAAGTCCCTTTGGCGGCTTATATGCTCACTTTTTCTGTGTTATGTACATGGTTATATCTGCAGTAAACACCAGTTCTTTGCGCGTATTGTAAAGCTTTACCGGTACTACTAGGTCTTCTTTATCAACCCATTGATGAGGCAGGTCAATCTCAGCGATAGCAGTAACGTCTGTGTCTACCTTAGCCAAGTACTGTACTGTCATTCCCTTAGGGATCCAACGGTGGGTTTTATAAGGTACCGTTGCATCAACCATTACCCCCGCACACAGCTCAGCTAAATTACATTGTGCGATAGCGTGAATAGTACCAATATGATTGTGCACACGACGAGTATTTTTAACCACAGCACTACAGTGCCCTGCTTTTAAATCTAAAATCGTCGGTTTCATAGAGCCAAAGTAAGGCGCTTTTAAACACACAGCTTTGCTAAACAGCCAGTTACCAAACGGCAGCTTTTTAAATTTATGCCACGTTTTTATTAATGCAGACTCATTACTCATTATTGTTTTTCCATTGTCTTAACTTAAAAAGCAAATTAACACATCGGATCAGTTTAAAGAAGTGTGATACTTACACAAAAATAATCATAATAAAGTTAAAAGTAGGTAACATGTCTGATGCATCGGTCATAAGCCCTTTCTTTTTCATCAGTCGCCACTTAAAATACCGACAAAAGGAGACCTGATGCAAACACAGCCCGCTAAACCAAACTTAATTTTATTACTGATCTTAGCGTTACTCGTCATTTTTTGTCCTATGGGCATTGATATTTATTTGCCTGCCTTTCCTACTATTGCAGAGCAATTTTCAGTGAGCGAAAAACAAGTACAGCAAACGGTGGCTATTTTTATGCTTACTGTTGGTCTGGGGCAATTAATTGCAGGCCCTCTCGCTGATCGTTTTGGACGTAAGCCGGTAGCCTTAACCGGTGTAACTTTGTATGGACTGGCGGCATTAGGTGCATACTATGCTCCTAGCTTTTTAATACTGATGTTTGCTCGTGCAATTCAAGGGTTAGGCGCATGCGCCACCTTTGTTGTTGCTTTTGCAATAGTACGAGATAAGTTTGGTAGTGAACGCAGTGGCCAAATAATTACCTACCTAAACGGGATCGTGTGTTTTATTCCAGCGTTAGCACCCATTTTAGGTGCGTGGTTAACCGTGCAGTTTGGTTGGCAAATGAACTTTCTATTTCTAACTGGTTTTGCATTATTAGGATTTATTGTCACCTTATTATTGTTTAGAGAAACACGCCCAGTAGACAGCCATTACCAGGGACATATCTTAGATCTAAGGCGCTTTATCCCTATTATTTCAACTCCGTTATTTTTATTTAATAGCTTGCTATGTATGGTCACTATGTCAGCTATATTAGTATTTGTAACATTGGCTCCTGGTTGGCTTATTACTGAATTAGGGGGAAGCGTAGCCGACTTTACCTTCTGGTTCTCGCTTAATGCAGTGCTTAGTATTCTTGCTAGCTTTATCATGCCTATTTACATTAAACGCCAACCAAAAAGAGCACTAAAGGCAGGTCTTGTGTTGTTAGTGAGTGCAGGCTTACTGATGCTAGTATTAAGCCAATATAAAACCCCATTAGCATTAATGATCCCTATGTTTATTGCAGCCTTTGGTTTTGCTTTGACACTTGGCTCTGCTGCTGGGCGTGCTTTGAGTTTATTTCCTAAACAAGCTGGCACCGCCTCAGCTCTTTTGGGAGCGATGCAAATGAGTGGAGCAAGTTTATTGGTATTTATTACTCAATATTTAAATTTATCAACACCCGAGCTTATAGGCACACACTTTTTATTATTAATTCCCTTTTCTTACTTACTGTTTCGTTATACTAAATATGCCTAATAAAATACGTTTGCTGAGCCTGTGAATAGTAATCACCACAGGCAATTAGCACTGTAGTTAAAACTCTTTACCAAGCGGGCAATATGCCCGCTTTTTATTTTTCTATATGCTTGATAACATTAACTACCAACCTCTTTTGAATCAAGTGCAATGATCAATCCTGATTTTTTACTTTCATTTTTACTCGCCAGCTTTTTAATGGCCGTCGCGCCTGGGCCATCAAACGCGTTTTTAATGGCGCAAACTTTTGCAAATGGGCGAAAAGCAGGTATGCAGAGTGCTTTTGGCTTTGCGTTAGGTGGCGTAGTACATACATTTTTTGCGGTTGTCGGTTTAAGCGCTATTTTAAAAGCCTCTGAAACAGCCTATGCCAGCGTACAATATGCAGGTGCAGCCTATTTATGTTATTTAGGGTTTATGATGCTTAAAGGCACCTTTAAGCCCCCCATTTGCGAGCAAAGCGATAAACCGCATGTTACCACCAGTAAAAACAAAAACGTGATGTTTCAAGCTATGATGACCGAAGTACTCAACCCTAAGGTGGCTTTGTTTTTTATTGCTTTTATCCCACAATTTGTAGACCCTAGCTTGTCATCTGCAACTTTTCAGCTGGCTTTTTTTGGCCTGCTTTATCCAATCTTTGCTTTTCCTATCGACTGCACGTATATTTATTTCGGCGATAAAATAGCCCAGTTTTTTAGAAACCACCCAAATAGCCAGCTCTGGATAGATAGGTTCACAGGCATTGTATTTATTGCCTTGGCTATCAATTTATTACTCTAACTAATAAGAATCAGCATGGACCAAAAAATACAATCTCTTCCAGCTAAGAAAAACATAGCCCTTGTTGCACATGATGGAAAAAAAGCCGCGTTAAAATTATGGTGTGAAAAACACACTCCAATGCTAAGTAAACATAAGCTATACGGCACTGGTACAACCGGACATTTAATAGAAAAAACCACCGGTTTGAATGTCGTACAATTACTCAGTGGACCTATGGGGGGTGATCAGCAGCTTGGTGCTAAAATAGCGGAACATGAAATTCATGTATTAATCTTTTTTTGGGATCCTCTGGCATCTCAGCCGCACGACCCCGATGTAAAAGCATTGCTTCGTTTAGCCGCGGTGTGGAACATTCCTGTTGCTTGTAATGAAGTAAGCGCTGATATGTTACTAAGTTCTCCCCTTATGGACAGCGAATTTGAGCGTTCTTTGCCAGATTACGAAAAGTACCTCGCAACCCGACAAATCTCTTTATAACAGCTTATTTATAAAGCATACTCGCCCATTTAGTCAGACCAGCGGTGACACTGCCAAAGTGATCACCGTTAACCATTTTAATGTCGCCTAAGTGGGTTTTTAAAGCCGCTTTGATCAGTGGTGATTGCGCACTACCACCCGTTAAATAAATTACATCTGGGGTAGTGTTTGCATCTGCAATGGCCTGTTTTGCTAATGTCACTATTTGGCTAATACTATCGTCAACGGCTAATGCTAATTCATTAATAGAGATATCTTTATCAAGTGATGAATCTAGAAATGTTAAATCACAATTAAAGTTTTCAGACGAGCTCAATGCAATTTTTGCCGCTTCAGCTTGTTGAACTAATTGATGCCCTTGCTTATTTTGCTGTAAATGGATGAGCCGTTTATATAAACCGGGCGCACTCACATCGCGTAGCTGTGCACTCAGTTCACGATAATGCTGAGCACTATAAAACTGACTTTGTAAATTCACATCGTTAATTTTACATGCTTGCCAAAATGCCTGGTTAGGTAATGGTAAACCTGATTTAAAAGTACTCCCTAAGCCAAGTAACGGCATTAAACCATGGTAGCTCAAAGCAATATCTAAATCGTTTCCGCCTACTCGCTTTCCGCTATGTGCTAAAAAGTCTGCATCTCGTTGTTGTTTATTCCTAAAACTTGGCCCCATTTGTACAAATGAGCAGTCACTTGTACCACCACCAATATCAATTACCAGCACTTTTTGGTCTTGCGTTAAATCACTTTCATAATCAATCCCAGCGGCAAGTGGTTCATATAAAAACTCCACATCTTTAAAGCCGGCTCGGTTTGCTGCGCGTGTTAAAATACCCACGGCTTGTTGGTTTGACTGCTCACCACCAACCGCTTGAAAATTCACTGGGCGACCAATAACAGTTTGGCTCAGCGTATACCCTAACGATAATTCAGCACGTTGTTTTATTTTTAAAATCATTGCTGTGGCAATATCTTCAAAAAAATTAATTTGTCCTTGCTTTAAACCAGTAGCGCCAAAAAATGATTTAGGGGATTTTACAAAATAACCTTCTTCAGGAAATTGCACATATTCACTAATCGCCTCTCGGCCAATAAATAGAGTTTCGTCGCTGGCTTGTAGATCTAGGTCTGATTTAATTCGCGGGAGTGTATTAAGCAAGGGTTGGCGCGCGGTTTTATAGCCATGCTCATGCTCTGAGCCCTGCAAGTGCTGCGCAACAAAATCAACGACTAAAGCACTATGATGGGTGTATAGAGTTGATGGAAGATAATGTTTGCCTTGCTCTAAAGGAATGAGCTGAACACGCTCTTCGTTTAAAACACCCATAGCACAATTAGAACTACCATAATCAAAACCAACAAACATAGATCACCAAACATCACTAAAAAGGCCGCGCAATTTAGCATAATTGCTAAAAAATATATACTGAATTGGCCTACACTCGTTATTTTTCGGGTCTTTCCCGTAAGAAGCTGGCAAAACGCGGCAAGCCATTTTTAGTGTACCCGTGGTACCGATAAGTAATTGTTGAGCCTATAGCTGGCGGATATTTTCGCTCTTTATCACTAAAACCTGTGCCAATAGAAAACGTCTTCCCTTGTTTTGTCTGTACTTTCAATGCGCCAAGCATTCCTGTGTATTTACCTTTACCCGGTAAATGTTCAATTACTAACGCTTCAGCATCTAAATATGGCTTGAGTTTTAACAATGCACTAGAGCGACCAGTTGTATGCTTAGCCTCTGCTAAATGAAGCATAACGCCCTCGCCGCCTTGTTTAGTAACCTGATTAAAATAATCACTGAGTTGCTGGTTGTCGCTAAATTGATATTGCTTAACCGCTTTAATATGGGGGCTATTTAGCTTAGTAATGAGTGACAGATAATTTTGATAACGACGGTGAAAAGGCGTACCGGCATCTGGCATATCAAATACCTGATAAGTAATACTTTGCCACTTCAAATCGTTGGGTATTTTTGTTCTGACAATACCACTGAGTACAGAAAATTGACCCCGCTTGGTCCATAACTCACCATCTAACCAAATATCTGGCAAAGGAGCAATAAACCAATCAGGCGGGTTTATGGAGTTGCCTTGACGGGTTACAAACTGCTTTCCCGTCCAGATTGCTCTTACTCCGTCATACTTTTCACTCACCAAATATTGACGAATATCTTCATGCTTAGTTTCATCGTAAACATTAGCAAGTTGCACTGGAGGCAATTGCGCCAATAAGCTAGCACTAAAAAGGGTTAAAAAAGTAAACAGCGTTGCTTTAATCATTATCATTGCTGCATCCTTGCAAATTTAAATATGGCTTAAACTATAGTTGAGATTGAAGCCATTGCCAAAATTCTTCAAGGCTTTGCATTTGCTGTGTTGCTTTACTAAAGTCGTGCCCCTTTGTATGTTTATTAGCGATAGCGATTACAGCTAATGCAGCATTATTCGCTGCGGTTACACCGGTGAAAGTATCTTCAACGGCAATCGCACTTTGTGCAGCAACCTGCATATTTTTAAGTGCTAATAAGTAGGGATCACCGGCAGGCTTTGGATTAATTACATCATCTTTAGTAACTACGGTATCGAATAAATCATAAAACCCTAATCCTTTTAGTATTGGCTCTGCTTCATGCCTTGCGCTGCCTGTTACTAACGCCATTTTTAAACCTTGCTCTTTAGCCGCTAATAGAACATTTTCAGCATAAGGCATTAAAGGCGGTAAATTGATTTTAACGTACTCACTAAATAAGCGATATTTTTCATCCGCTAAATAGCGGCTACTTACAGACAAGTTATGAACTTGTTTTATTTCCTTTGCAGCGTCAATAGTGGGACGTCCCGAAAAGCGCCTACAAAAGTCATCTTCTTTATAACACACACCAAAAGACGCAAGTAATTGGCTCCAGCAGTTATAGTGCACACTTTCCGAGTCAACCAAAGTGCCATCCATATCAAATAATACCGCTTCAATTGACATTCTTTTCTCCTGGTTATTTAACCTAAACTTTAGGTAATAAAAAAGGTGCCTAGGCACCTTTTAATAATTTGTGTTACTCAGCCAAACCTGCTGGCGGCTCAGCATAAGCGTCTTCGCCGGTATCTACATCAACTAACTCATAACCTCGGGCTTTGCGCATTACTTTAAGTATCGGCTTTTCGAAGGCGGTTTTTAAGCGCTCAGCATCATCTTTTAACGCATCTAATGTAGTTCCAAATGGTGCTGCACCAGTTTCTGACCAGTTAGTTACTTTACCATTTAGATTATATTCCACTTCGTGTATTTGATATTGCGCCGCTTCATCTTTGGTTGCTTCACAATAAATTACACGGTAATTCCAAAATCCAGCCATTACTTTTTCTCTTTAATAAACATATGGGCGCTACTTTAGCAGCTCTACAAAAATAAAAAAGCCTGCACTAGGCAGGCTTTTATCAATAATTACAATTTAACGTTAAATTTATCGATTAGAAAAAGTTAACTTTAAACTCAGCGCCAATGTAACGCTCTTCATTAACCATGGCTGTATTGTTGTTGAAATCAACACCACCAATCGTCTGCTGCTCGTCAAACATGTTACGCACAAATGCTGATACTTCATATTCGTAATCGCCTTGCGCCCATGCATAGCCAGCACGTAAACCTACTTCTGTTAGTGGCTTACCCTCAAACTCAACTGATTCATATAAGAAAAAGTCAATCTCACTGCGGTACGACACATCAGCGTAAGCAAAGAAATCACCTTCAGCGAGTTCTTTAGTGTAACGAAGTGTGATGTTAGAGATCCACTCTGGTGCATGCGGTAAGCTATTGCCATCTAAAATAGCACGATCTTCAGGACCAAATGCACCTGGTACTTGGAACGTAGGATCAGTAACAGTACACTGTGCACACACTGCAACGGCTAAATCTTTATCTTTAAGCTCAGTTTTGTTGTAGCTTAAGTTGAAGGTCGCATTTAATTCGTCAGTTAACACCCACTCAGAATCAATTTCGAAACCATAGCCGGTTGTTTTATCAGCATTTAATAGACGGTTAAAGTTAGCACCACCACCCACTGCCGTTAGCTGCTGGTCATCCATAGTGTAATAAAATACTGTTGCATTTACACGGCCTTGGCCATCTAACACATCAGATTTAATACCTGTTTCAAACGAGGTAACAGTTTCTGAATCAGCAACGGTTACTTCATCACCAAATAAGATACGACCTTGAAGACTTGGTGCGCGGAAACTGTTAGCAATACGGCCATACCAGTTTACGTCATCGTTGATTTTGTAGTTAGCTGATAAATCCCAGCTTACGTGATCATCGCTAACATTTTTTTCGATATAAGTCGCTGCACCACCAATTGGGCTAAGCGTGCGGTTAGCTGAGAATTCTTTCTCATCATCTGAATAACGAAGACCCGCGGTTACTTTTAAATCATCAGTAATAGTGTAATCAACTGAGCCGAATACAGCCCATGCTTTAGTGTCTTGCTGCTGACTAACAAAACCGTTTAATACGCCATTATTGGCTGTATCATAGCTAAAGTTTTCAATTGTTAATGCTTCATCAAAGTAAAAAACACCCACTTGGTAATTTACGTCACCAGCAAAGTTGCTTGATAAGCGAAGTTCTTGCGTGTATTGGTCTTGGTCTGGAATACCATCAGCACTTTCTGAAGAGAAAGGAATAAAACCAGGGCCCATTGCAACTGGAACATCATTGATGGAGAACCCACCGTAGCCACCATCGATGTCAGCACGAGAGTAAATTTCTGCACTTTCCCAACCAGAGATTGACGTTACTGTATGGTTAGCTAAGTCCCACTCAAGCTTAAGGCTTGCACCTTGCGATTCCACTTGCTGCGTCGCACGAGATGCGGCATCGTGATACACCACGTCATTTTCAAAACCATCAACTAAATCGTTAGTACCAGGTTTGATAGTGTTAGCACGAAAGGCAATTGGAGAGCCATCTAAATCACGAACATGGTAATTAAATAATCCAGTGAAATCGTCACCTTCATATAAAAATTGAATACGGGCTGCTTGTTCAGTGTAACCACCTAAGGCATCTTTTTGCTCAAAACCTGGTGCACGATTATCAATATAATCGTCTTTATCTTGCCAAAGTACTGAAACACGTGTTGATAAACGATCTGTTAATGAACCACCAACAGCACCTTCAAAGTCAACAGCACCACGGCTACCGTAAGATACAGAGCCATAGCCTTCAAATTCTTGACTTGGTTTTACGGTATCAAATTTAACTAGACCAGCCGGTGTATTACGACCAAATAATGTACCTTGAGGACCACGAAGCACTTCAACACGTGCTACGTCAAATACAGGGAAACCTTTTAAGATTGCGTTTTCTTGTACAATTTCATCAACCACAAGCGACACTGGTTGCGAAGCATTCAAATCGAAATCAGTGTTACCAAGGCCACGTACATAAAAGCGTGGGAATGAACGGCCAAATGAAGATTCAATAGATAAACTTGGGATTTTCGCATTCATAAAACGAATATCCATACCAGCTGAGCTGTAAGCATCTAAGCTATCGCCTTGCAGGGCTGAAACAGCAACAGGCACTTCTTGAGCGTTTTCTACTCGTTTACGAGCAGTAACTTGAATAACTTCTAGTTGGTTCTTCTTAGCAGTAGTTTCTTGCTCAGCAGCTACGGCTGAAATTGACGTACCTGCTACGGCAGAGAACAACGTTGCATTGATAAGGGTTGCTAACGTAGATCTTTTCATTGCTTTCATGTCGGGGTTAACCTTTTTAGTGCACTCTTGTTCAACGGTTGATGTGTTGCGCAATTAAATAATTACGGATTCAGTCAATTTTTCGCGACTTGCTCTATGCGGCGCGGACCTTATTACCGAGAGTACAAAAACGGCATAAATAAGGCTGACTGAATGCGCAAGATTATATCATGGTGTAATTTATTTACTGCATACTGAACACTAAAAATTAAACTTATTTTTAACACTTAACCGCACTATCCCGACATTTAGTGTACTTTTAGCAACTAAAAAACCAAAAAGCGGACATATGTCCTTACGTTGAATTGTTAAAAAATATAGCGGAATAACGCGACACTTTTTTAAATACTACTTTTTCACTAATGAGCGTTTAAGAACAATTTCACCATCAATATGAAGATCTCGCTGCGGGAATGCAATAACCACATCGTGTTGTTCAAACACTTCATAAATACTAAAACGAATATCACTGCGGACTTGTCTTAATCGAGTTTCTGATTCAGCGCAGACCCAAAAAATAGCATTAAAAACTAACGAGCTATCTGCAAAATCATCAAACAATACGGTTGATTGAGGCGTTGCCAATATTGCCTCATGCTCATCTAATACTTGCTGAATTAACTTTTTAACTAATAACACATCAGAGCCATAAGCTACGCCTACGCTCACAGATGAGCGCGCATTACCATCAATAAGCGTCCAGTTGGTAACTGTGTTTTCTAATAACTGGCTATTGGGTATTAGCATATGAACACCGTCGTTCCTGCGAATACGAGTAGAGCGAGTATTAATGGTTTCAACCACCCCTTTTGCAGTGCCAACCTCTAAAAAGTCGCCAATACGGATTGGCCGCTCCCACATTAATATCCAGCCACTAATAAAGTTATTAATAATATTTTGTGCACCGAACCCCACACCGATGGCAATGGCACCCGATACAAAGGCAAATGCGGTTAGTGGAATGTTGAGCACCTCAAGGGAGGTAAAAAGTAAAATCGCAATACTTAAAATGAAATAAAAACGCGTGAATAAATGCACTGCATCTGGGCTCATTTTTCGTGCAAGTAATGACTTTTTAATTAACTTGCCAATCTGAGTCACCACAACCCACATAGTAAACAAAATTAGCGGCACTTGAATTACTTTTGCCACGGTAATGTGAATGTCGTTGTAGCTAAACAATACGAAGGCGAGAATGTGATTAATTTGTTCTAAGTTCATTTATTTTCCATGTATAAGGTCGCACACAAACGATTATTTTTATGCGCTAATAATACCCCAAGTTTAGCATGCGGTTAGCTTAAATCTATATTTACACTATCTCCCAATTAAGCATACGCAGCCCAACTACTGGTTATCTGTGTTTAGTACTTAGTCGTTGCTTACTAAGGTTGTATACCCGTTATTGTTGATTTTTACTGCTGTTTTTATCTACATATCGAGCTTTTGTAATCTAATTTGCGTTTAAATCCCGCTTTAAACCGATAAACTTTGTTGTATATACCTCAAAATTTGGTAAGTTAACTGGGTTTTCGACTCGAAAAGCCTATTTCGGCTACTATTTTTTATGGAGTTACTATGCGTAAAACACTGATCGCCACTACGATTGCTAGTGCACTTTTATTATCTGCCTGTTCTTCTGAAAGCACCCAAGAAACAAAACAACAAAGCACAGCACAAGTGCAAGATATCAACGCAAGCAATGTATTATTTAAACCAAGCCCATTGCAATACATGGCTCCTGAGTTTGATAAGTTTGGTACTACTGAATACGAAGCTGCATTTGATGCAGGTATTGCACAACATAATGCAGAAATTTTGGCAATTGCCAATAATCCAGAACCAGCTACTTTTGAAAATACCTTGGTAGAAATGGAACTTGCAGGTGAGCTATTAAACCGCGCATCAGCTGCTTTCTACAACTTATCAGGTCTTATTTCTAACGATGAGTACCAGCGCATTGATAAAAAAATGGCGCCTGTGTTCTCAGCACACTCTGATGACATTTATCTAAATGGTGCATTGTTCGAACGTGTACAAACAGTATACGACAACAAAGATAAGTTAAGCGCTGAAGATCAACGTCTTGTTGATTTTTACTACAAACAATTTGTTAAAGCCGGTGCTAAATTAAATGATGCTGAAAAAGCAAAAATGCGTGAAATTAACGCTGAGCTTGCAAAGTTATCAACAGAGTTTTCTCAAAACGTATTAAAATCGTTTAAAGAAGACGTTATTTTAGTAACAGATAAAAGCAAACTAGCTGGTTTATCTGAAGGTGAAATTGCAGGTCTTGCAGCAGCTGCTAAAAAAGCAGGCAAAGACGGCTACATGATCACCTTAGTGAACACCACACAGCAGCCTATTTTATCTAGCCTTGAAAATCGTGAACTGCGTGAGCAAATTTTTAAAGCGTCAACCAACCGTGCAGCTAAAACCAACGGTCCTATTATTATTAAAGAAACTAACCTACGTGCACAAAAAGCAGAACTGTTAGGCTTTAAAGATTGGGCTTCGTATGTAATGACTTCACGCATGGCGCAAACCACTGATAACGTGTACGGTATTTTAGATGACCTCGCGCCAAAAGCAGTTGAAAAAGCGCAAGCAGAAGCAAAAGCGATTCAAAAAGTAATTAACGATTCTGGTGAAAGTTTTGAACTAAAACCATGGGATTGGTCTTTCTATGCAGAAAAAGTGCGTGCTGAAAAATACGACCTAGATCCAGCCTTAGTTAAGCCTTACTTTGAAATGCAGTCGGTTATTCATAACGGTTTATTCTTTGCAATGGAAAAACTTTACGGCATTACATTCAAAGAGCGTAAAGACCTACCGCTTTATCACGAAGACGTCATGGCGTTTGAAGTATTTAATGCTGATGGCAGCGCAATAGGCTTATTTTACATGGACCCATATGCACGTGAAGGTAAGCGTGGCGGTGCATGGATGAGTGCATACGTAAGCCAAAGCGGCTTAAAAGGCACAAAACCTGTTATTTATAATGCGCAAAACATTCCAAAGCCAGCAGCAGGCGAGCCAACACTAATGACGTTTGACGAAGTGTCGACTATGTTCCATGAGTTTGGTCATGCGGCGCACGGTTTATTCTCTGACGTTAAATACCCAAGCCTAGCAGGCACTGCTACAGCGCGTGATTTTGTTGAATTTCCATCACAAGCACATGAAGACTGGATGATTGAGCCAAGTGTATTAGCTAACTACGCTAAGCATTACAAAACAGGTGAGCCAATTCCTCAAGCACTACTTGATAAAGTACTTGAGTCGCAAAAGTTCAACCAAGGTTTTGGTACCACTGAATATTTAGCTGCAGCACTACTGGATATGGAATGGCACTCATTTGGTTCTGACAAAAAAGTAACTGATGTACAACAGTTTGAAAGTGAAGCGTTAAAGGCACACGGTATTGATTACTACCCTGTACCACCTCGTTACAAATCAAACTACTTTAGCCATACGTTTGCAGGTGGTTACTCAGCAGGTTACTACGCTTACCTATGGACTGAAGTATTTGCCGCTGATGCCTTTGCTCATATGGAAAACAATGGTGGCTTAACGCGCGAAAATGGCGATAAGTTCCGTAAAGAGATCCTATCAAAAGGTAACAGCCGCGACTTAATGCAAAGCTACATTGAGTTTAGAGGCCAAAAACCAACGACTGATGCATTGCTTAAGCGCCGTGGTTTAGTTGATTAATTAATATTTTTAATCAACTGATATAAAAGCCCGCTTGCGGGCTTTTATTGTTTATAGAACAATATATAACAGATAAACTGACACCATTACTTAAGACAAGATGAGTGTTATGGGCTATTTATTTGCAGTTACCCTTCTTTGGGCGTTTTCGTTTAGTTTAATTGGTGTGTATTTAGCAGGCCAAGTTGATGCGTGGTTTAGTGTGCTAATTCGTGTGGCTTTAGCAGCGTTAGTATTTTTGCCTTTTTTAAAGAAAATCCCTACCCCACTTGCGTTTAAACTCATGCTAATAGGCGCACTGCAACTGGGGGTTATGTATGGCTTTTATTACCACTCATTTTTGTTTTTAAGTGTGCCAGAAGTGCTGTTATTTACTGTAATGACCCCGCTTTACATTACGCTTTTAAACGATGCGCTAAATAAACAGTTTAATCCGCAGTTTTTTATCGTCGCGTTTATTGCCGTGTTAGGGGCCATTACCATTCGTTATGAAAACTTAGACAGTAACTTTTTAGTCGGATTACTACTGGTTCAAGGCGCTAATATTAGTTTTGCTATCGGCCAAGTAACCTACAAACGATTAATGCTTAATAAACAACTCGATGATAAAACCGTATTTGGTTGGTTTTTTATTGGCGCACTAATTGTTGCAAGCGCCTGTTACGCCTTATTTGGTGATCTTAACAAATTACCAAGTACCTCAACTCAATGGGGCATACTGATTTATTTAGGCATTGTAGCCTCCGGTTTAGGCTATTTTATGTGGAATAAAGGCGCGACGCTTGTTAATGTTGGCGCGCTGGCGGTGATGAACAACTTGCTTATTCCTGCCGGTATTATTGTTAATGTACTTATTTGGAATAGAGACGCAGACCTACTTAGATTAAGTATTGGCGCGGGAGTGATGCTGTCTGCCTTAGTGGTAAACCAAATAATGGCTAAATCAGCAAATTAATCACTCTGTAGTGAAATTGTCATTAATAATTAGTAAGGTAGCGTCCACTTTTATTTTTAAGGACAAATAATGAAGCGCATACCTTTTCTAACAACTTTTTTATTATTAAGCTCACTCACTGGCTGTGATGACGATGTAAAAATAGTCGAAAAAGAAGTGGTTGTTACCAACACTGACGTTGAAATTGTTGAAGTACCTACCCCGGTTATTGTTGAAGTAGCTCAAGGCACCAATACGCAACTAGGTACTCGCCCCGACTACTTAATTGACGATATGGCTGACAGCGCACTAAAAACACAATTAGAATCGTGTAAAGAAGGCCCTTTTTATCGTACTGATTTTTCAATTGGTCACCGTGGTGCCCCCATGCAATACCCAGAGCACACAAAAGAGTCTTACATAGCGGCTGCTCGTATGGGCGCCGGTATTGTCGAATGCGATGTCACCTTTACCAATGATAAAGAGCTAGTATGCCGCCATTCTCAGTGCGACTTGCACACCACCACTAACATTTTATCTATTCCAGAACTTGCGGCTAAATGCAGTGAGCCATTTACTCCAGCAAACTCTAACAGTGGCACGCCTGCTTCAGCTAAATGTTGTACCAGTGATATTAGCTTGGCAGAGTTTTTAACCCTTGAGGGTAAAATGGATGGCGCAAACACCAGCGCCACTAATGTTAGCGATTACATGAAAGGTACACCAAGTTGGCGCACTGACTTATACGCCACCTCAGGTACTCTCATGACCCATAAACAAAGTATTGCACTATTTAAACAGCTCGGAGTAAAAATGACCCCAGAGCTTAAATCACCTCAAGTGAGTATGCCCTTTAACGGTATGACCCAAACGCAATACGCACAAAAAATGCTAGATGAATACACGCAAATGGAGGTACCCGCTTCGCATGTTTTTCCGCAATCATTTAATTTAGCTGACGTACAATATTGGATTAATACTAACCCTGAATTTGCAGCGCAAAGTGTGTATTTAGATGGCCGAGACAGCGATGCAGGGTTTGATCCTAACAACCCCGACACATGGCAACCTAGTATGGCTTCGCTTTTTAATGACGGTGTTAAAATTATTGCTCCACCCATTTGGATGCTATTAACCATAGATAATGAAAGTAATATCGTGCCATCACAGTACGCTATTGATGCTAAAGCCGCAGGGCTTAATATTATTGCATGGAGTCTTGAACGTTCAGGGCCGCTGAATAATGGAGGCGGATACTATTACCAGTCAATTAGTGATGTTATAGATAACGATGGTGACATGATGACCGTGGTTGATGTGCTTGCAAAAGAGGTTGGTGTAATCGGTATATTTTCTGATTGGCCAGCTACGGTTAGCTATTACGCAAGTTGCAATAAAATGCCTGCAAGTATTTAAACTTTAGGGCGTGTTTATTTGACCGCGCTCAGCTATTATATTTATTTTACTGAGCGCTTTTATGATCATTCAACACCATAACGCTGACTTACCAACGCCTACAGGGTTAATGCGAACCACTATTTACCGCCCACAAACATCGGGGCAATACCCTGCCATTATTTTTTATTCTGAAATTTTCCAGCAAACGGCACCTATTGCCCGCAGTGCAGCTATTTTAGCCAGTCATGGTTTTGTGGTACTTGTGCCAGAAGTGTTTCATGAGCTTAACCCTATCGGAACTGTGCTGGCTTATGATGACGAAGGTAAAGATAAAGGTAATAACGATAAATGGGCTAAACCTTTAGAGCATCATGATAGCGACACACAAAGCCTTATCGAGTTTGTAAAACGACAAAGTTATTGTTCAGGAAACGTGGGAGCTATGGGTGTATGTATTGGTGGACATTTAGCTTACAGAGCCGCTTTAAACCCACTTATAAAAGCCGCGTTTTGTTTATACGCCACCGATATACACAGTAATACACTGCCCGCACAACCCGGTAATAACTCATTTGAACGCATGGCCGACATACTCGGTGAAATTCATTTTATATGGGGTAAACAAGATCCCCATGTTCCACAAGATGGCCGAGACAAAATATATCAGCAAGCTGTTCGCACGGGTATTAATTACCAATGGCAAGAAGTTAACGCGCAACATGCCTTTATGCGTGATGAAGGCGAGCGCTACGATGCAGCTCTCGCCATAGCAATGTATCAACAGGCTGTTGCCTTATTTAACCGAGCGCTAGCCCTTACGCATACCTAATGCCGTATGCTGTTTTACAAAGTACGCTTTTAAATAATCAACAAACAAACGTAACTTTTTAGACCCCGTCGCCCCTGGCGGGAAAACTCCATACAATTCAATATCTTTGCTTTTGTAGTCGTCCATTATAATTTGCAATAAACCCGCTTGTACTTTTGGCCATGCATCGTATAGCGGTATACGCCCTATGCCATGTCCTGCCTCTACAAATGCAGTCCGTGCAGCGGCATTATTGGTACTGAGCGATCCTTGCATGGTAATGTCGACTTTTTTACCATCTTTTTGCAAGGTCAAAATTTTGCTCCCTAACTGATAAACCACCCATTGGTGCTGTGCTAATTCATCGGGCGTAGTGGGCTTACCATAATGTGCAAAATAATTAGGCGCGCCACAAATACAAGTACTCATAGTGGTTAACTTGGTTGCCTGTAGGTTTGAATCGCGCAACGCAACCCCCCTAATTGCAAAATCAAATCCGTGTTTAATAATATCCACCACATCATCAGTTAGCTGTAAATCTATATCAATTTTGGGGTATTGGCGCTTAAAGGTATTAATTGCAGGCACTATTAATTGCATCCCCACATTAACCGGGCAACTAATTTTTAATAATCCTTGGGGCTCACTTTTTATATTTTCTATTTGTTGATTGGCAGCATTAGCCTGCTCGGTAATAACTCGGCAGCGCTCATAGTAAGCCATACCGGCTTCAGTAAGCGCCATGGTCCGTGTTGAACGATTAAGTAAGGTTACTTCAAGTTGCGTTTCTAATTTTTTTAAATGATAACTGGCTACCGCCCGTGTTAACCCTAGTTGCTTTGCCGCTGCAGTTAAACTGCCCTGCTCAACTATTTGTGCAAACACCACCATACTTTTTAATTGTTCAAACGAAACTTTCATGGACGCTCCAGTGCGGTTTTAACTTCAACCCTCCGATTGTATCAATTATTAAATCAATAAAGTTAAATTTATCATCGTTGTTTAAGGTTGGGTTAGTGCATATAGTAATTGCTAAGCAAAGATTACAATTTTAAATCATCAGAAGGAAAAAATAATGGCTAAGAAAATACTAATGGTACTTACTTCACACGCTGATTTAGGCAATACCGGTGAAAAAACAGGTTTTTGGGTAGAAGAATTCGCCGCCCCTTATTATGCATTTGTAGATGCTGGCGCAGAAATCACTCTAGCTTCACCAAACGGTGGCCAACCACCAATCGACCCAACCAGTACACTAGCCGACTTCCAGACTGATGCAACCAAGCGATACGACAACGACAGTACAGCGCAAGCATTAATGGCAAACACAAAAGTACTAAGTGAACTGAATGCTTCAGATTTTGATGCGGTATTTTATCCAGGCGGCCATGGCCCATTATGGGATTTAGTAGATAACACAGATTCAATCTCGCTCATCGAAGATTTTGTAAAATTACAAAAGCCAGTGGCAGCAGTGTGTCATGCGAGCGCCGCATTTTTAAATACAAAAGATGCTGATGGCAATGCATTGGTTGCGGGTAAAAAAGTTACCGGCTTTAGTAACACTGAAGAAGCCGCTGTACAATTAACAGATGTAGTGCCATTTTTAGTCGAAGACGAGCTGATCAAAAAAGGTGGTGACTATCAAAAAACCGACGACTGGGGCGTGCTTGCGCTTGAAGACGGTTTAGTGATCACCGGTCAAAACCCTGCAAGCTCTGAGCTAGCAGCTAAAAAATTACTTACCAAGCTTGGTTAATTACAATTAATCAGCATAAAAAGCACAGTTTAATCGCTGTGCTTTTTAATTTGCTTTTCATTACTCACCACTATTCCTATACTGGCCACTCTTAATATAAATAAGGGCACCGTATGCAAAATAAACCATCCACCTTGTCGTTACTTAGCAGCACCCGTTTTGCCATTATAAGCATTGTGACTATTTGTTTTGTGTTGCAACTAATTAATAGCCTGCCAGGCATTAGTTTAAATGGTTTAGGTATTTACCCACGCAGCATTCAAGGGCTGATTGGTATTCTTTGCGCTCCCTTTTTACACGGTAGCTGGTGGCATTTTGCGAGTAATATGCTGCCCTTTATTGTTTTAAGCTGGTTAATTTGCCAATACAGTGTAAAGCGTTTTTATAGCGTATTTTTATTCACCGCATTAGTTGGTGGATTACTGGTATGGATGTTTGCCCGTGGCAATATTCATGTCGGCTTAAGTGGCGTTATTTATGGATTATGGGGCTTTATTTTATGCTATGGCATTGTAAGACGTTCTTTTAAATCTATTTTTATAGCCGTGGTGGTGGCCTTTTTATATAGTGGCTTTATTTGGGGTGTGTTTCCACAGCGGTTGCATATCTCGTTTGAAAGCCATCTGTTCGGCGCATTAAGTGGATTCTTTTTAGGGTATAAATTAGCAAAAGTAGATAAATTAAAAGCAACAACGGGCAAAGCAAATACGCACGTTTAAACGATTAGAGGCTATTTATGAGTGATAACAACGACTACACCCCAGCAAAAGTATGGACATGGGACAATGAAAGTGGCGGTAAATTTGCAAACATTAACCGCCCAATTGCAGGGGCAACCCACGATAAAACATTGCCTATTGGCAAACATCCATTTCAGCTTTACTCATTAGCGACCCCCAACGGGCAAAAAGTCAGTATTATGTTTGAAGAGCTGTTAGAGCTTGGTATTACTGAGGCTGAGTACGACGCTTATTTAATTAATATTGGTGAAGGCGATCAGTTTGGCTCTGATTTTGTTGATATAAACCCAAACTCAAAAATACCTGCGTTGATGGATCATTCTACAACGCCACCGACTCCTGTGTTTGAATCTGGCGCTATTTTACAATACCTTGGCGAGAAGTTTGATGCGCTTATTCCTAATGACTTTCAAGCTAAAACACAATGTCGTAACTGGCTGTTTTGGCAAATGGGATCGGCGCCTTATTTAGGCGGTGGTTTTGGGCATTTTTACAGTTATGCACCAACCAAAATGCAATACCCGATTGACCGCTTCACCATGGAAACTAAACGTCAGTTAGATGTGCTAAACCGCCATTTAAGTGACAACGAATACATGGCAGGCAGTGAATATTCCATTGCCGACATTGCCATATGGCCTTGGTATGGCTCACTGGTATTAGGCGACTTATACGACGCCGCCGAGTTTTTAGATGTCGGATCTTATACCCATGTGGTTCGTTGGGCTAAGCAAATAGCAGCGCGCCCAGGTGTAAAACGAGGCCGTCGCGTTAACCGTACTTGGGGAGCAGAAGATGAACAACTCGCAGAGCGCCACAGTGCTCGTGATTTTGAATAAAGCTCCAGTTTAGTAAAAATAAAAAAATCAGCGCTTAGCTGATTTTTTTGTGTTTATTAGGGGCTCCTTCATTCTTAGCAGGTAACATGACTTTTTAACCTTAAAAGTAGAAAAGTTAAGCATACCATCTTAATATATCTAAATATTTACACTGATAGCGTAGTTATTAATTGTGAAAAAACTAACAAAAGAACAAATATATAAACGTTTAAACAATGAAGAAGACGCCCGAGCTTGCAAAGCCATCGACGACAATGCCTGTCAGGAAGTACCCGGTAATTTTATTATTTTACTCATTAGCCAGCTGTTTAGTAAGTTTGCTGATGCGCTACTCAACCCCAAAATAACGCTGCCGTGGTTAATGCAAAGCTTAAACGTGCCAGCGAGCTTTATTGCTTGGTTAGTACCAATCAGAGAATCGGGTTCATTGCTACCCCAACTTGCTATTGCTAACGTTATTCGCAAACTCCCCGTTCGTAAATGGGTATGGGTAATAGGTGCAGTGATGCAAGCAGGATGCATTTTAGCCATGGTTGCGGTGGCGTTTACCCTCAAAGGCGCACAAGCAGGCTACGCCATTATTGGCTTATTAATTTTATTTAGCCTTGCTAGAGGGTTTAACTCTGTCGCTGCAAAAGATGTGCTGGGCAAAGTTATTCCTAAACAGCAACGCGGTAATATTAGCGGGCTTGCTGCAAGTATTGCCGGTTTTGCTACATTAACGTTTGGTCTCATGATGTGGTTTTTTTCACAGCAAAAAGATCAAGACATTGTGATCATCGCTTTACTACTGGGTGCCTTGATGTGGCTGATTGCCGCGTTTTTTTACGCACAAATTAACGAATATAGTGGCGCTACCGAAGGAGCTAATAATGGTCTATTGCATGCGTTTTCAAAGTTAAAAATTTTATACCAAGATAAGCAATTTGCGCATTTTGTTATTACACGTGCCCTACTGCTTTGTTCAGCATTGAGCGCTCCATTTTATATTATTTTAGCCAGTAAACAGTCGTTTGAATTTTCTTTACTTGCCACCTTTATTGCCGTTTCCGGCTTTGCAAGCTTAGTCTCAGCGCCGATTTGGGGACGCTTAAGCGACTTATCTAGCCAGCGAGTGCTAGTACTCAGTGCCACTTTGGTTACCATTAATGGGCTGGCTGTATTTGTTATTGCAACTTGGTATAACGAGTTGCTACTAAATTGGTGGGCTATGCCTATTTTGTACTTTTTACTCTCAGTTGCGCACCAAGGAGTACGCTTAGGGCGAAAAACGTACCTCGTCGATATGGCAGAGGGTAACAAACGCACCGATTATGTGTCGGTTAGTAATACCGTTATTGGGGTTTTATTACTGATGTTAGGCAGTATAGGCTTATTAGAATCGTTTTTATCAACCGCAGAGCTTATTTTGCTTTACAGTGGATTAGGTTTTTTGGGGGCAATGAGTGCACTGTTTTTACCAAAAACAGAGTAAATAGCGCGCTGTTTAATCTAATGTAATTAAAACGCTCACCTTTAAAGTTGTGGGCGTTTTAATACAAACTTATCTTTGGTGGTGCTAAAGTAATCGCCGCCCATTTTACCTACTACATCTAAACGTGTCGGATCTATGTAGCCATTTACCAACGTGGCGTCATCTATAAAAATTCCCACTACATCTAAGAGCATCATTTTGCCACCGCTTGGTTCATCTGAAATAGTGATCACTTCTCGAAGCTTACATTCATAGCGTACTTTTGAAGCTGCAACACTCGGCGGATTAACTAACTGGCTTGGGACTCTATCTATGCTGGCCTCATCAAACTCACTGACATTATTAGGGTAATTAGCGCAGCTTTGGTTCATTTGCTCTACTAAGGCATAACTAACAATATTAACCACACATTCTTTGGTGGCTAGTAAATTTGTCAGTGTATCTTTATTGGCTTTATCGCTGGGGTTAACTTGAGTAACACTTAGCACTGCAGGCTGACAACTTGCTACGGTAAAAAAAGAGTAAGGTGCAATATTGGTTACCCCCTCACTACTTAGGGTGCTTATCCATGCAATCGGTCGTGGACTAATACCGCCAACTAAGTAGCTATAAACAGAGCGGTTGCTGTTTTGCATTAAATCTAAAAACATTATTTCTCACTTTTAAGTTAAAAACTAAACCCTAGTACTAGGCAATACGTACTTATAGATTGGATCTTCATTAATACTACACCGTTAGCAAATAGTTTAATTTCATGCGCCAAAAAATAAACATTGTCTGGTTTAAACGCGATTTACGCTTAAGCGATCATCAACCGCTTAAACATGCGTTTAGCAATGGGCTTCCAACATTATTGCTGTACAACTTTGAGCCGCTGTTACTCGAAGATGCTCATTATAACGAGCGACATTGGCGCTTTGTGTATCAGTCGCTATGTGATTTAAACCAACAACTTGATCGCTTTAATAGCTGCGTGTACATATTTAAACAAAATATGCAGTCGTTGCTTGAAGAGCTACACACCCAGTTTGAAATAATTAATCTCTTTAGTCACCAAGAAATCGGCTTAAATAATACATTTGAGCGCGATAAAGCGATTAAAGCATGGTGCCAACATAATCAGATTAACTGGTTAGAGTCACCAACGGGGGCTGTCATTCGGGGTAAAAAAAATCGCAATAATTGGAATGAATGCTGGCAACAAACAATGCAAGCGCCAATTGCCACCCCAGATTGGAAACACATTAAAACAGTGACACTCACACACTACCAATCTCCAGAATTACCAGACAATTACACGACTGACGATGACAACTTTCAATATGGAGGGCCGCGACTTGCACGCGATGTTATGCAGAGTTTTTTTGCCGAGCGCGGTAAAGGCTATCAAAAAGGGATCTCTAGCCCGAGCTTGAGCCGCACGCATTGCTCTAGGCTTTCGCCCTATTTAGCTTGGGGCAATATTAGTCTTAGGCAGGTGTATCAAATGGCGATAGACGCATACCATTCAACCCATCCCGATAAAAAAGGCTGGAAGCGTCCGCTTGCAGCGTTTATCTCTCGCCTGCATTGGCATTGCCATTTTATGCAAAAGTTTGAAAGCGAATGCAGCATGGAATTTAAAGCCTTAAATCCGGGTTACCATGCATTTCCGTATCGTGATGACGCTAAGGTTACTAGCGATATTGAACGCTGGGCACAGGGGCAAACCGGTATTCCTATTATTGATGCCTGCATGCGCTGTTTAAAAGCCACCGGTTATATTAACTTTAGAATGCGCGCTATGCTGGTGAGCTTTGTAACCCATCATTTAAATATCAGCTGGCAACAGGCAAGTTTTCCGCTGGCTAATTACTTTTTAGACTTTGAGCCAGGTATTCATTATCCACAAATTCAAATGCAGGCATCGGTTACTGGCATTAATACCATTCGCCATTACAACCCCATTAAGCAATCTGAAGATCAAGACCCAACCGGCGCATTTATAAAAAAATGGTGCCCCGAACTTGAAAAGCTCCCCATTGAATATTTACATCAACCCTGGCAGCAAACGCCTATGGAAGCGCTATTTAACGACTTTAAACTTGGTGAAGATTACCCAGAGCCGATGCTTGATTTAACTCGAGCATCTAAAGAGGCACGCGAGCGATTGTGGCAATACCGAGAGCGTAGCGATGTTAAACGTGCTATTCATGCCATACTAAAAAAACATGTAGCCATCACTCCCTCGGTACGTAAATCCAAAAAGCAGTCAGGCAAATAACTATGGCACATAAAAAACTAACCCTACCTGAAAAAATATGCCCTGTGTGTAATAAACCGTTTGCGTGGCGTAAAAAATGGCAACGAGACTGGGATAACGTTATTTATTGTTCTGAGCGGTGTAAACGTAGCAAATAGAGATTGGCGTTTATCTTGCAGCCTCCATGTTACTACGTACATTTTTAAGCAATTATCGGATTATTTTACATACAACCGATATCAATGCTGAAAAATTTACATTAGGGTCTGTTGACCTTTGCGGATTAATATTTGTTCTAACTAGGGGCAATTTAATCGCGGCGCGAGGTTTGTAACCTAGTGGGCTAAGTAAAAACCGAGCAACAAAGAGTTAATTGCCCCTAGGCAGAACCTTCGGGCAGCTTCTGTTTGGCATTAATGCAGCGTTATCGCCTATTTATGGGGAATAACCACACCACATAGGCTCTGCCTTGCCTAAATACCAAACAGACTGCTGCAAATTTAACCTTGAAAGGTAAACAGACCCAAATCACAACAAGGAGAACATGATGACAATTAAAAAAACGGCAAGCTCAAATTGGTCTGGCGATATTAAAAGTGGTAAAGGCACTATATCAACTCAAAGTGGTGCTCTCGATAACCAGCCGTATGGGTTTAATACTCGCTTTGAAGATAAGCCCGGCTCTAACCCAGAGGAGCTAGTTGGTGCAGCCCACAGTGCTTGCTTTAGCATGGCGTTATCGCTAGCGTTAGGAGATGCGGGTTTTACTGCTGACGATATAAGCACCAAAGCGACAGTAAGCTTAGATGAAGTAGACGATGGCTTTGCGGTGAGTGAAATTGAATTGGTAGTTAATGCAAAAATTACTGATATTTCCAATGAGCAATTTCAAGCCCTGTGTGAAGACACCAAAAAAGGCTGCCCGATTTCAAAACTACTCAATACCAGCATAAAGCTAACGGCAACACTTAACTAATTTTGTAAACCAATTATACTTTTTGCGTAGCAGTAAGATTATGTTTTAGCATAACCTTACTGCTAATTTTTCATGAATTAAATAAAAACTTTATTATGAGTTATATTAATGTTTACTAATATAATTATGTAAAATCTCAATACTTTGTTAGGATTATAAAAAACTTAACCATCTTTTAGTGTTGGTTAAATACAAAGGTGGATGAATGAACGAAAAATCACAAAGTTGCGAAAAAGTATCTTGTAGCAACTGCGCTGATTCTAGCGAACTAGACTTTGACTTTACCATGGCGTTTCAGCCTATTATAAATTGCCAGAGCAACACTATTTATGGCTATGAAGCATTGGTTCGTGGTTTAAACAACGAGTCGGCTTTCTCTATTATTTCCCAAGTAAACGACGACAACCGCTACACCTTTGACCAATTATGTAGAATTAAAGCTATTGCACTTGCCTCTAAGCTAGGCATAAACACCATGCTAAGCATTAACTTTTTACCCAACGCTATTTATAAGCCTGAGCGCTGTATTCGCACTACCCTAGAAGCGGCTAAAAAGTACAACTTCCCTACAACTAATATTATGTTTGAATTTACTGAAGTTGAAAAAATAGAAGACAGCAGCCACGTTGAGCGGGTTGTAAGCTACTACCAAGAATTAGGCTTTAAAACAGCTACCGATGATTTTGGCTCAGGCTACTCTGGATTAAACTTACTAGCTGACTTTCAAACAGATATTATTAAACTCGATATGGCACTTATACGCGATATCGACAAAGACACAAAACGCCAAACTATTGTGCGTAACTGCTTAAATATGTTCAAAGAGCTAAACGTAATGGCACTGGCTGAGGGCATTGAAACAGTTGAAGAATATCACTGGCTAAAAAGTGTCGGTATTGATTTAATGCAAGGCTACTTGTTTGCCAAACCAGGCTTTGAGTGCTTACCAGACGTTAATTTTCAATAACATTTAGTTGTTATAAAAAAACCGCCATCAAGGCGGTTTTTTAGTTTTTGCTATGCAATAACCCTAATTACATATTACCCAGCTCTATCATCATTGCGGTGTACATACGTAAATTAAGTGCTAGTTGCTCAAGAGTAATAAATTCATGCTCTGAGTGACCGGTGTAGCGTTTACCCGGCATTGATGGGCCAAACGATACGGCATTATCAAATAATTTAGCGTTAGTACCACCTCCAATAGAGACAAAATCTGCGCCTTGATCACCAGTAAAATGTTTAAAAATATCAAGTAACTTTTGTGCATGAGGTGCGTCATCAAGCAGCATAGGTGTGCCAATGGTAGTTTTAACATTGGCTAATGTTACTTTATTATCAGCTTGCCATTGGGTAAGCGCACTATTAATTTGCTGCTCTAGTAAGTCAGCCTCTTTACCCATAGGACGACGAGCATTAACCGCTAACGTTAGGTTATTACCGTCTCGTTTAATAACTGTGGGCGCTACCGTCATTGGCCCCATAAAGTCATGCTTATACGCAATATCACCAAATTGTTTGCCGTAAATATCTAGGCCAATTAGCTGATTTACAAATTTAATGAGCTGACCGTCGCTGTTGTTTTCAATCTCAACAGCTTTAAATAGTTCAGCCAAATAAGCAATGGCGTTAACACCTGACTCTGGCTCAGATGAGTGAGCCGACATGCCTTTAACACTAATTAAAGTTCCATCTGTTTGATCATCAAAGGTAAACTCTACTCTCTTAAGTGCCTTAGCTGTTTGTTTTAATTGAGCTACTAATTCAGTACTCGCATTATGCAAAGTTAAGCTGGCATCTTCAGGGATTTGGCTAGCAAAGGCACCACCCGTTACATTGCTTACATACACATCGGTTTGTGGTGATGTTGCATCAAATGTTGGCGCAATTAAGCTCCAGCCTTTTTCAGCAACCACCACGGGATATGAGGCGTCAATTGTGACTGCATACTTTGGTTGCTCATAGGTTTTCATAAATTCGGTTAAAGGCCCCCAATCAGATTCCTCGGCCAAATAAACCATCAGCTCAATGCGGTTATCAAGGGTTATGCCTTTATCTTTTATGGCTTTCATCGCATATAAAGCGGTAGCTATAGCGCCTTTATCGTCTTCGGTACCTCGGCCAACTAATTTACCCGCCTCTGAGGTATCAATAATAAATGGGCTTTGTTTCCATTTACTGGCGTTTGCAGGTTGTACATCGCCGTGAGTCACTATGGTTACTTTTTCTTTTTGCTCACCCATGCCTATGAGTACGGTATAGCCTAAATCTTGGTAGTCAAAGCCCAGTTCAGCGGCTTTCATTTTTAATAATGCTTTAAAGCCTATAAAGTCGGGGTTTTGTGGTGCGCTGATCTCACTTTTATTAACCGTAGGAAACGATACTAAATTAGTAAGCGTATGCACCTGTGCATTTTGATAGTTATTAACTGCGTAATCGGCCACGCTTTCACTGTGTTTATTTAATTGTGCATGAGCGCTAAATGCACATAAGGCAATACTTGCTAAAGCTAGCTTGTTCAAAACAGATTCCATTTAATTAACAACAAAGAGCTCTAATTATAACCTCCTTGTAAAGTAACAAACAGCGCTTTGCGGCAGACCCACAAGCAAAGCTTATAATTTATCTAACAGCTTTGAACAAGATGCCTGTATAATGCGCAGCTCAAAATTACGGGGTTAATCATGAATCGCAGAAAAAAAATCGTTACTAAGTTTCAAAAGAAAGATAAGCGCGCTAATGCCAAGCTGCATAAAAGCAACAAACCGACTTATGTTTCAAAAGCAGAGCGCGCAAAGCTTGCTGAGCAAGATGCCGAACAAGCAATTGAGCACGGTGCTACCGAGGTAGTGCAAACAAGCGCTTAATCGTTATTGCGATAGGGTGAGAGGCTTAAATTGAGTGTTAAAAAGCTTAAAGTGAGCCAAATAACGAACCGCCACATAGCAAACTACCCCACTTGCCACAATCAATTCAAACGTTGCTAAATACTGTATTTGCTTAACAAACTGCAAATCAATTCCCACTGTATGCATCCATGCGGCGAGTTTAAATAACGCGGTAGCACCAATAACCATAGGGAAAGTAAAGGCAGCGTAACCTGGGCAAAATGGACGGCGCAGTAATTTAAAAAATGCGACGTAAATTATAAAGGTCATCAGTACCGCAATTCCAAATAACAAGCCAATAATAACCGGTGACGGCTCGCTGATAACTGTAAAGTAACCAGCTAACGATAAACTTGCTGGCGCCGCTAAAATAGCCAATGTAGGTTGTGCAGCATCAGGAATGTGCGCAGCAAAAATGATCCGGTAAATCATCATAGGCAACATAACTGCATACATCAGCATGCCAAAATAAAGCGCCCCTTGTGCTAAAAATAGCAGAGCCGGATTCTCTGAAAACGCGACATCGGCAACAATGATCCCAACCGGCGGTACAAACCAGCTTGGCACCATATGCTCAATTTTAAATTCAATCACGCGATGAGCAATAAAGCTTATTAAAAACACCAAATGCAATAAAAATGCACCAACCCAAAGCACATCTCCCGCAAGGGAGTAAAACTGCCCTAAAGAATTAGACACCACTAAAGTAGCCATAGCAAAAGTAGGCACCACACTTCCCACAACCGGATGGGCTAAATCGGCTTTAAGCAGCTGAGGATGTAATAAAAACTTAAGTGTTAACAATAGCAATAATACGCTTGCAATAGCGGCACCGGTATATTGTGCTACGCCATTTAGGTTAGCCATACTCTCCCAAGCCCAACCTAGGCTGGCAATACCTAATGCCAAACCGCCCATTGGTGTTGGTGCACCAGATACTTTTGTTTTTATATGTTTAAACATCTCTATTCCACCCTGTGGTTGTAACTTACAGAGAAGTTTACGCTTGCATTTTGTTAAGTTAAATCTAATTATATAGAGCACACGTTCAGGCAAACTAAACATAGCATAATGAATATTTCACTTAAGCAACTTAAAGTATTTGTCGGCATAACCCAGCACAGCACCCTTACAGCAGCGTCTGAATCATTGTTTCTATCTAAAGCGGCGGTGAGTATGGCGCTTAGCGAACTTGAAAAGCAGTTAGGCCATCCATTATTTGATCGTGTAAATAATCGGTTATTATTAAATCAAGAAGGGCAAAAACTACTGCCCCTTGCTGATGAACTATTAAATCGGGCAAACACTATCGACACCTTGTTTTTAGACAACGCCCCTGCCAGCGGAACTTTAAAAATTGGTGCCAGCGACACGATTGGTAATCATGTATTACCTGCTTTACTAAGCAAATTTAGAGCACAGCGACAGCATTATTCACAACAAATACTGATTTCCAATTCGACGCTTATTTGTCAAAAACTTATAGATTACGAGCTCGATATAGCACTTATTGAGGGCCAAGCCCATCAAAGCGATTTAGTCTCTAATGTGTTTAGCCATGACGCCATGTGTATTATTGCCCCAATAAACCACCCATTGGCTGCAAAAAAGCAACTTAGCTTTAACGACTTTAATCGTAGCCAATGGGTATTAAGAGAAACTGGTTCAGGCTCGCGTTCCTTCTTTTTACATAGCCTTGCGCCACAAATTAAAAATTGGACGCAAAGCGTAGAACTCAATACCACTGAAGCGCTTATAAACTGTGTAGCTAATGGCTTAGGGTTAGGATGTTTATCATCACTTGCCGCGCAATATGCCCTAAAAGATGGACGTATTACACAGCTTAATTTAAACCACCCCATGCAAAGGCAGTTTTGGTTAGTGATGCATAAAGACAAGTACAAAAACCCGCTGTTAAAGCAGTTTATAGAATTTTGTTACAAGCAGTAATGTATGTATTTAAAGTAAATAAGTAACGATTTAATAGGCTTGTTGTTTTAATTAGTTAAATTCGCTTTAATGGAAAAGTAATTCAGAGGACAGCTTAAAGCTACAAACAAGTACTAATTTACGTCAGCAAGGTAGTTAACAGAAATGCTACTGGTACGTAAAAATTACAGCCAAAATCACATTACAATGATTGTAATGCAAACATAGGTTATCAAGACGATGAAAAAAATGGTTTTAGTCCTAACTTTACTCATGACAGGCTGTAATGAGAATAATTCTGAAACAAAATGGCAAGGTAGATGTTTTCCTAATAAGTACCTTTCAGAAGCAAGTTTTATTAACTCAAATAAGGGTGACAACGCACTTGATAAGGAATTATCAAAGGCTCCTATTTTGTTCTTTCCAGCTAATTATGTTGTTCAACATATAAAGAAGTTTCAGCCCGTTGACTATCAAAATGATGAAAGCCCATTGAATAACTTTATATCGGTTAACCTGCTGCCTCATCGAAAGCTTGAGCGTAATGTTAATGCTAGTTTTTTTAATACATTCTCTGATGCTAAAGATCTGTATATTCCTGTTGAACATGAAAAATATAGTTTCACTTTATATACTAAATCAGAAAATGCTTTTTTGTATTGGGGTAGCTGCGAATATAGCGCGGTAGATAATTATAGCTGCTATAGAGATATAGAGTTCGAAAATATCAACATTAGCTATTTAGTTAATCAAGATAATATTTCAATCCATAAAAAGATTGATGACTTTATTATTGAGCATTTAAATAATTGGCAATGTGAATAATAGTTTAAATATCATACAAACCAGCTTCAAACAGCTTGATTATTCAATATACGCTCTTAGAAAAATGGCAATAAACCGTCAGACTCGATTAACCAAAAATCGAATCAGACGGCTCATACTAACTTACTATCTCATCTTAAAACGCGTAACTCATAGCTAAATTTATAGAGCGCCCCTGCCCTGCCAATTGGTTAAAGCCCTGCGACATATCTTGTTTAAACTCAGCAATACTTACGCCACCAAGTGGTAATTGATAATACTCATCAAGCAGATTGGTAATATCAACACTTACGGTAAGTGCATCCCAACTGGCTTTTGAGCTTAAATTAAGTAAATGGTACTGCTCAGTTTGGTTTTCTAGGCGGTTGCTATCTACGCGAGTTTTACTTTCGACCCACTGCCACGTGAGTGCGTTTTCAAAGCGGCCAACTTGCTGGTTAATGGCAAATTGGGTTTGCAGCGGCTTAATTTGATAAAGCGGCTGATTGGTATCATCGCGCTTACCACGGGTGTTGGTAATATTCGCTTTTAACGACCAGTTACCATAGTGCTTAGACTCGTGCAGTGCTAAAACCGCATCTATCTTTACGCCATAAAGCGTAGCACCTACGTTATTAAACATAAGTACATTACGGGTATTGCCAGCAAGCGATGTGCGGTTAAAGCTTCTTACTATGTTGGCATCAATATAGTCATTCACGTCGCTCACCCAGGCGTTAGCACTTATACGCCAGCTGTCATCTTTTGCCATGCGGGTGTACGTGCTGCTAAGCGTGTGTGCGGTTTCTGGTTTAAGGTTTATATTACCAATATAGCCGTTGCCATCGCCGTACCATCCAATCATGGTGGTGGCCATATTACCTACGCCCCAGCTGTAGCGTTCGTATAAATTAGGCGCACGATTTTTACGGGCTAAGCCAATTTGTAGTTCGTCGTTATTGCTTAGTTGATAATTAATCAGCACGTTTGCATCAACTAAATTATCTGTTTGTTTTTTACTTTGGTTATTAAACTTTTTAGCGGCCATTGCATCACTTGGCATCGCCATGGCCATTGCATTCATTGCAGCCATGCCTGCATTATATGCTTGCACATCATCAGTGTTGGTCATTACATTTTCAAATCGAATGCCTGCATTTAACCACCAGCGAGTATTTAGTTGGCTTTCATATTCTCCAAGCAAAGCAATACGCTGACGCCGGCCATTATTAATATTTTTATAGTCATTTGGTCCCATCATCATTGAGCCCTCAACTGCAGGCCACCAGTCATCTAATTTCATGTGGTGATACTCTTGCGCGAGTAGTAACTGGCTGTTGTTATCAAGCGCTAGTCGCCATTTTAACTGGGTGCTTATATCCTCAGCATCAGTTTTCATGGGCATTTTTCCGGTTTTTTCTGCGCTAAAAAACCCCATTTCATGCTTTACGTTATGCCAATTTAACTGCGCTTCAAGCTCACTGCTTGTAAAAGCACGCTGATACTGGGCAACAGCGCCATAGCTGGTGTTATCTGTCATATCCATATATTGATTAGCAAAGCCTTGATAGGGTATTTTTTGATGGCTTAGCTTAACCACTAATTGTTGCTTTTCATCTCGCATAGCAGCACTTAAACTATGGTTTTGCGCGCGGTATAGGGTATCGAGCACTAAATCGCCGTTACCATCTTCATAGCTGTTAGCATCGCTAAACGCACCTTGATAATTAAAACTGAGTACATCGCTGGCAATGCGCATACCTGCGCCGATCTTTTTGGCGTTATCAAGGGTGTTGTACTGGGCTGACACATAACCTGAATGCCATGCAAGTTCGCTGTTTTCACTGTACTGAGGTGAAATAGAATTAACAGCAATCACACCTGCAATATTATCGCCTCCCGCGCTTACTGGAGAAACACCTGCAACTACTTTGTAGCTACTAATTTGATTGGCCGAAATATAAGACAGTGGCGGGTTCATTTGGTTAGCACAGGCGGCGGTGATTTGCGCCCCATCAACCAGTACCGCCACTCTATCGCCCATTAAACCATTTAAAACAGGTAAATTGGCCATGCCACCAGCGGCAGAAAAGTCCACTCCTAAATCGGTTAATAACGATTCAGATGAGCCTAATGATAGATGTTTATTTTGTGCTTGGCCGTGCACTTCAATCACTTCAATTGAGGTGTCATCTGCAAAAGCAACTGGCGATAATACGCTACTTATAACAAGCGCTAAAGGGGATAATAAATAAGGGGTTAAAGAATTTTTTTTATCAGTCATTATTGATTTACCACAAAATTTTTGTGGGTAAATTATACGTGCTGTAGCAATCTAAAAAGCGCGACATATTGTCGCACTTTGTTAATTTTTAACCCTGTTCGTCGTCAAAAATATCTTCTATTTTTAACTCAAACAACCTTGCTGCCTTAAAGGCCAGTGGCAAGCTGGGATCAAACTTACCTTTTTCAATCGCATTAATAGTTTGGCGAGAAACATCTAGCAGCTCGGCCAACCTTGCTTGGGTGTAGTTATGCTCGGCTCTTAATACCTTTAATCGGTTTTTCATTCATCACCTGCACAATAGTGTTTGTTAAGTACATACACGCTAATTAAATACACTGCTCCCATTAAAAACATTAAATCGGGTATCTGTGCTTTAAAATCAATTAAGCCACTCAACTGCAAATTAGTGTACGCAAGCCCACCTACCAATATTGCACCTAGGGTAAACCCCATGGCACTGAGATGTATTTTTTGCATCAGCTCATCCATCCCCTGTAAGTAACGTTTGTTAGCCAAAATCATTACAATGCCGGCTATTACATTTACAACTATAAAAAAGCCGCTAATTATCTCGGCGCGATCCCAAATTAATGTCGGGCCAAAGCTACATAACGCTAAGGTGAGTAACCAAATCAAGGTACATTTAACCAAGTAGCTAGTATTTTTAATTTGGCGTTGTTTTAAATTTAATTCTGTTTTCATTGCTTTAATCCTATTTAAAAAGTAATGTTTACTTTACAAATATCATTCATACCATACAAAAAGTCAAGCTAGCATTACATTTTAATCTAATATATCTTGCTTTTAATGAGCGAGTGGCTTGCAAGGCCATATAAACCAGCCTTTCGTTTGCTTAAGTTAAATTTTATTCATCTTAAACTATGGTTTAGACCATGACGGGAGGAGGCTTTTAATTTAAAATGCCAGTCTCTTTATTCCTCATTCCCATATTCAATTTTAAATAAACGTGTGTTGTATTTTTTAAACGTACAGGCGCTTTGTTTGTTATTAAATTTTACTCAATACCTTCAAGGATTTTACATGGCCGTTGATACTACATCGCCGTCTAGTCAGCCCAATAGAGCCGCTATTTTAGTTGTACTTGCGCTAGGCACCTTTATTTTGGGGCTATCTGAATTTTCTATGATGCCTATGTTGCCATTAATTAGTGAAGCATTTGGTAGTACCCCATCACAAAGTGGTTATGCCATTAGTGCTTATGCTCTTGGAGTGGTTGTTGGCGCGCCTATTTTAATGTTGGCAACAGCAAACATGCGTAAACAAAAAGCGCTGTTACTATTTTTAAGTTTAATGTGTATTGCTAATAGCTTAAGCGCCTTAGCTAGCTCATTAGAGCAACTTGTGCTGTTTCGGTTTTTAAGTGGTTTACCCCATGGCGCATATTTTGGCGCAGCCTTATTATTGGCCTCAGATATTGCGCCTGTTGGAAAGCGTGCTAGCTTTATGTCAAAAGTATTTATGGGGCTGACAGTCGCAACCATTGTAGGCGTACCCGTAGTAACGCTCGTTGGGCAAAATTTGAGTTGGCGCTATTGTTTAGCCGGGGCAGGTGTACTGGCGTTTATTGCCTTTATTTTTGTTTATTACGTGGTACCCAATGTTAAAAATACTCAAAAATCTAATTTACTAAACGAGTTAGGGGTATTAAAAAATAAACTGGTTTGGTCTATTTTGGGTATTGTTATTATTGGTTTTGGTGGCGTATTTTGTATTTATACCTACGTGGCCGACACTATTTTAGATGTAACCCAATCACCCGCCTATACTATTTCAATTGCGATGGTGATGTTTGGTATTGGCTCCACACTCGGTAATTACATACTAGGAAAAGCAGCCGATAAATCGGCAATTAAAACCACGGGACTAACCCTTGCCTCAACTATTATTTTTGCATTTGCGTATGTAAGTGCCAGCTATAATATTTACTTACTTTATCTGGTGATCTTTTTTATTGGCTGTAGCTTAGGGCTTTCTACTTTAGTGCAAACACTGTTAATGGATGTATCGCCCAATGGCCATGCCATGATTGGTGCTCTCGTACAATGTGCTTTTAATATTGCTAATGCAATTGGCCCATGGGTAGGCGGCATTGCTATTGCACAAGGGGCACAACCAAATCAAACCGGGTATGTTGCAGGAGCATTATTTTTAGGCGGGTTATTTATGTGGTGGCTTAGCTTTATACAAATAAACAATAAAAGCGCAAAACAAACTGCTGCAGCGTATTAAGTATAAAAAGAGCCGCGTATAGCGGCTCTCGTTATATTCATTATTTTAATTAATTATACGTCAATCGACGCCATATCAATAACAAAACGGTAGCGCACATCTGAGCGTTCCATGCGCTCATAAGCGGTGTTAATTTCATCTATATTGATCATTTCACACTCAGGTAATACATTGTGCTCACCACAAAAATCGAGCATTTGCTGTGTTTCTGCAATGCCACCAATTAAGGATCCTGCCACTCGACGACGACCCATTAACAATGGCACTGTGTTTAGCTCATCAACAGGGCCTACTTGGCCAACAATCACTAACGTGCCATCAATATCAAGTAGCGGTGTATACAGTGATAGGTCGTGCTTTACCGGTATAGTATCAATGATCACATCAAACGCTGATTGTGCATTTTTCATTTCATCATCGTTGTTCGATACTAAATAGTGCTGTGCACCTAGCTCAATAGCATCTTCTTTTTTAGATTCAGTGCGGCCAATAACCGTAACCGTTGCCCCCATTGCCACAGCATTTTTAACCGCCATATGGCCAAGCCCTCCAAGGCCGACAACTGCAACACGGCTGCCTTTTTTAACACCCCATTTATGCAGCGGTGAGTAAGTAGTAATGCCAGCACACAATAAAGGCGCAACGCGAGATAGCTCTAAATTTTTAGGTACTGAAAGCACAAATTCTTCACGCACCACTACATGCTTAGAATAGCCACCTTGAGTCATTTCACCATTTATTCTGTCTTTGCCACTGTAAGTGCCAACCATGCCTTCACGACAAAATTGCTCTTCGTGATTATGACATTGGTCGCAGCTTTGACATGAGTCAACCATACAGCCTACAGCAACGGTATCGCCTTGCTGATATTTAGTAACATCGCTACCAACCGAAATTACTTTACCAACAATTTCGTGCCCTGGTACTAATGGGTAGTTACTGCCACCCCAATCGTTTCGCACTGCGTGTAAGTCTGAATGACAGACACCACAATATAAAATCTCTATTGCTACATCGTTATTTCGTAGATCGCGGCGCTCAAAAGAAAACTCTGTAAGTTCAGAACCTTGGCTTTTTGCTGCATATCCGACTGTTTTCATAATAACTCCATAGTTTATTAAAATTTATAACTCACACAGTATGCATTATCAGCTCTGAACATGAACTGACGTAGCAACTGCAAAAAACCCAGCATAATGCTGGGCTATTTTTATCAATTACTGCACCACAACGGCGTTTAACTCGTCAATCAACGTTTTAATACGCTGGGCATTTTTGCCTAAATCGCTTTTACCAATGCGAGATTTACTGCGTATGTCTACCACACGCTTACTGCCTTTGTCGTTAATACGCACGACAACATCATCTTTAAAGCCAAACCAAGTTGTGGTGTCTGTGGCTTCAACAATGCCATTATTAACATCGCTATTAACCAGTTCCCAACCAAGGTTTTCCATGGCTTTTGTTGTAGCTGCCACTAATTCTAGTTGCGTTTGGTTGTACTCGAGCGATTTTAGTTCTGGGTATGCTTTTCGTTGTTGCGCTGCCGTTTCTTCTCCCGCGTATGCAACAGGATTAGGTGCATCAGCACGCAAAGGCACAACCGCAACAAACTCAGGAGGGTTAATTAAATCGGTAGAAATATCATGAATTGGCGGAACACTTTTTGCTGTATTCATCATGTTAAGCGGCATTGCAATAGCAACTGCTGCAAAAATAACAGTGATCAGTGCACTGGCTAAGCTCACTGTTTTACGCATAAATAGCACTTGAACTAATAATAAGGCTAATGCTGCTCCACCGACATACACACCTAATCTAAAACCGGCAAAAGCAGTGCCTAGTTCAACGATATTAAATTTATAAAGGGGTCCCGGTAGTACCACCATTAAAAAAGCGATAAGCCCAACTAAGCTCACTAAATATTTCATTGCCTACTCCGTTATTGTTATATGGTTATTGTTTTTTAAACAGCTTTATACTGTTAACACTCCAATTTAGATTACTATGACTGATAAGTATCTATAAAGTCATAATTTATTACCCTTTTAAAATAGATAACTTGACTCCTTGGTAAAAATCAACAAACTACGGGGGTAAAATTATCAGGGTATTATTATTTATGAAAACAGAGATTAGTTACCGATTTGAGTCATCACAAGTGGCTAACCGCTTTTTACACGAATTAAAAGATTGGCCAGTCAATGACGTAAAAACACGTCTTTTTAATGGCGGCGACAGCGTTAAAGTAAGCTACGAATATGATGAAAGCGGATTTGATTATACCGTTGCCGAACTTGATGATTTAGCCGAGCAACACGGCGGACAAGAAGTGTCTAGTTAAGATACTAATACCTACGCTCAATAGCCACAACACACTTTGTAGCCATGCCTATATTGTAAACTTTAAGCTTACAAAGTTATGTAGTAATAGCTATTACACAACGTATTAAAGACCCCTTACCCACTTCACTTTCAACCTCTATAGTGCCATTGTGCTCTTTGAGTATGTTATAAACCATAGCCATTCCCATACCAGTGCCTTGGCCTACGGGTTTAGTGGTAAAGAAAGGATCGAACATTTGTTTAAGTGTATCAGCGTCCATTCCACAGCCGTTATCTGCCACCTCTATGTAAATATTGTTTTTATCGGCAAACAGCTTAACTATTATTTTCCCTTGCTGATCGCGCAAGTCGTCGCAGGCGTGTTTGGCATTAATTAATAAGTTTACAAAAACTTGTTTCATAGATGATATATTACACTGTGTTAGAGGTAACTTTTCAATGTGTAACTCTATAGCACACGTTCCCAGCTGGTTTTCGAGTAGCTTTAGCGTGCCATTTAATGATTCTGTAATATCTGCCATTGCAGTTACGTTGTCTTTTAGGCTTGCAAAGTCGACAAGGTTACTAACAATATGAGCGATACGCTCTAAACCCTCTTGGGTATCATCAACTAAGTCATCAATATCGTCCATAATAAAGCTTAAATCGTTCTCTTGATTGAGCTGAACTAAAATAGACTCTAACTGCGATACTGAAATCGATTTATTTACAAATTGTTGAGCCGCCGTCATTAGCGAAACCAACACGGGCTTTATAAATTTTATACTTTCTACATTACTGGTTATGTAAGCAAGCGGGTTATTTATTTCGTGGGCCATGCCAGCAGAGAGTGTCCCTAGCGTAGCCATTTTTTCACTTTGCATTAAGGTTATTTGTTGGTTTTTGACCGTTTCGAGCTTTTCTTCCAGCTCTTGATTAACAATAAACAATGCCCGTGTTTTGTCTTCTAGTAGGGTTTCTAATTGATCTCTAGCTGATTTTTCGCGCAAATACGCTTTTTTATAATTGTAGTCGTCTTCAGCCATGGGGAGTCTCATATTTTATTTCAATTAAACACGAATCAAACCCATCATGCATACACTGAGCATGGTTAAGTTTAACATCAACTCCATAATGAGACGCAGCACCAAAAATAAGCCCTTCGGCGCACATACAAAGCTGCCGCTTAGAGTTGTAACGCATTAAAATAAGCCCGTCTTCAATAATTTGGGCGTCAATTTCAGGTAAATTAGGCTCATGATAAAGCTTAGCGACTTCAACATGAATTACTTTATCAATACCAATAATGAGATCAGCAAAGCAATTAAAGTTAGCAACAATGCTTGGATGACGTGCCTTTAAGTGAGAAAATAAATACTCTCCAAAGGCCTTTAATACCTCTGGCATAGACATAGAAAGTGCAGTTGCTACATCTTGTGCTAAACCAACTATTTCTTCATCTGGATAACTTTCTGCAGAAATATAAACACGACCCTCCGGTGCATTTTTTTCAAGTAAGTCGTCCCATGCTGCCATGCCACATTTTTCAATAACCAGTGCCTCAAGCCCTCTAAAGATAACGCCTTTCATGCATGTTCCCTCTATTATCACTTTTAGATTGTTAGCTGCATCTTCAATTAGTTACAAACGCTCGCTACCTTACGGCTCATATGTACACTAGGGTAATAAGTCTTACCCAGTAAAATATCAGCATTAAAGTAATAATAGTTTAGTGCTTGTAAAACGCCCAAAAATGTTCGTTATTTGTATGGTCAACGTTTAACACTAAGTAAAGTTAAGAAAGCGTGATCACATTCTGCTTTTTACTCTATTGGTGGCAACGCTATTGGCAGGGTCGTCTGGCCAAAAGTGCTTGGGGTAGCGCCCTTTCATCTCTTTTTGTACCTCGCGGTAACTACTATCCCAAAAATGTGCTAAGTCTTGGGTTAACTGTAGTGAACGCTTGCCTGGAGACAACAACTCCATTAGCAATGCTAATTTACCGTTAGCTAACATAGGTGTACTGGTTAAACCATATACTTCTTGCATGCGAACACTGAGCTTGGCGGGGCCATCAAGTTGGTATTCAATTTTTATGTTAGAGCCACTTGGTACTGTTAGTCGCAGTGGGAGTAAAGATTTTAGCTCGCTTTGCTGTTGCCAATTAAAACTGTTTTGTAGTGCCTCAAAATAATTAAACTTTTTAAGTTGCTCAAGGGTTTTAATATCTTCAAGGTATACCCCTAACCAATCACCTGCTGTTTCAATGAGCTGCTGCTGATTAATAACAGGAAACTGTTCTGGCATCAATTTGCTGGCTAGGCACATTCTAATAAGTAGTTGCTCACTTTCTTTTTGCTCGTTAAACAGTGAAAAGCCCTGTTTGGCAAACAAACTAAGCCATGCCTTGGCCCGCTCTGTTTTATCAAGCTTATGTTTACTTGGTTGGCTACTAAGGGTAATTTCCCCAAGTTTTACTTCATCTTGATGAATAAACCGAGCGGCTTTTTCATCAAACTCGCAGCGAGTCAACTCAGTGAATAAATGCGGTAAATACTCTTTAAGTGCTAATGGATTTAGCGCCGTGGCCGCAAAAATACGCCCGCCTTTATGTCCGCCCATACTGGCAATAGCTATATATTCGTCATTATGCCAGTAGTCAGGGTTTAGCTCAGCCCCTGCACCATTTGCTAATAAGTAGCCATTACCACGTTTTTTAGCAATCCGATCTGGATAGCCAAGCGACACTAATAAGCTTAAATGTTCAGTGTTTAAATCTGTACGACTGTCGGTAAATTTTAAGCGTTTTAACCAATAATTTAATTGCTGCTTAAACACCGGATGTGGTCGTTGTTGTTGACTATGCAGTGCTAGGTTGAGCTCATTGGCAGTGCTAACTCGGCTTTCTAGTAAGGCCACTAAATAAATAGCTAAGCGATAAATCCCACTTAACTGTGGTTCTAACATTTGCGCTTTTAATAACATATGCGCTAAGCGAATATCGGCACCAAAGCCCAACATTTTACTACCCAGCGTGGTGAGCTTACCGTTACTATCTATGGCTTCAAGCATAGATAATAAATTAGTAGCTTGGCTGGATTGTTGCTCACTCGGCGGGTCAAGTAAGGTGAGTTCACTAATACTTGCACCCCACTGCTTCGCCTCAAGCATCAGTTGGCTAATATCTGAGGTAAGAATATCAGGGTTATCGTGGCTGTTTCGTCTTTCAAAAGTTTGTTTGGAACCTAACCGATACACAACCCCTGGTTCTATTCGTCCTGCACGCCCTGCGCGTTGTACTGCCGATGAACGCGATATACTTTGCGTAGTGAGCTCAGTGACACCGGTTTTTAAATTAAAGCTGGCTGCACGGCGCTTGCCGCTATCAACAACAATTCTAATACCTTCAATGGTTAAACTTGTTTCGGCAACATTGGTCGTTAATACTACTTTTCTCATCCCTTGAGGCGCTGGTGCAATTGCTGCTTGTTGATTGGCTTTATCTTGTTCGCCAAATAATGTGGCAACAATACAATTACTGGGCAAGTCGATCAACGCTTGCTGCACTCGCAGTATTTCACGCTGGCCAGGTAAAAATACCAGCGCACTGCCTGTTTGCTCATTGAGTGCTTGTTTTATTATTGGTGGAATAGCATCAAGCCAGCGGCTTTCATCTTTTATTGGGCAATATATTTCGTCAATGGGGTAACTTCGCCCGTTTGATTGAATTACTGGGCAATTAAAAAACCCAGTGTAGCGTTCGCTATCAAGGGTGGCCGACATCAACATAATGGTTAAATCTTCACGCAGTGCCGCTTGCGATTCTAAAGCAAAAGCCAGTGCGGTATCTGCTGCGATGGAACGCTCATGAAACTCATCAAAAATAAGTAAATCAACATCACTAAGCTCAGGATCATTTTGTAACATGCGCGTAAGCATGCCTTCGGTAACTATTTCAAGGCGAGTTTGTGTGCTGACTTTACTTTCACCTCGCACCCGTAAACCGACACTTTGCCCTAGCGTTTCGTTTTGGCAGTGCGCTAAATAGTTAGCAATATTTCTTGCTGCCAAGCGCCGCGGCTCTAACATGACGATGTGCTTATAATGCCCATCGCGCATAAGCTGTAATGGCAACCATGTTGATTTACCAGCACCAGGCGGCGCTTGCAGTAAGGTGATTGGGTTGGCTTTTAAAGCATCAATGAGTGAAGTATATATTTCTTGAACCGGCAGCACGCTATTTACCCTAAATTACTTTGCCGCCATTGTAGCAAAAATTAGCAGTTATTTATGCAGAGTACGACTATGTGCTTGGCTGATCATTTCATCTAACGTTTTAGCCTCTTGCTGCTGCGCTTTATTTTGATCAGCACGATGCCTATTACTCACTATCCCTTCTATGCCTTTGGTGAAGCTCATTTGCTTAAAACAAGCTTGCTGCTGACGTAATTCATCTTGCTGTGAATCATCAATGCGCGCTTGTTGCTGCGTCGATAAGCCAGACAAAATACGCTTCATCCCTGATAAATTTTGTAAGCTCAGCGCCGAGCTCATTTGCTGGTTTTTATCCATACTGTTTATGTGCTGCTGAAGCTGCGATAAGCGTTGCTGCTCTAGGTTACTTCTTTGTTGCAACTGAGTTTGCTCGGCCAGCATTTTATCTAATTTTTGTTGTTGTAATCCTAAAAATTTATTAAGCATTCAGTTTACCCATCACTGCATTTAATTGAGTTATTGACTGTAAAAAATCCACTTGTTCGTTCAACCCTTGGCATAGAAATGATTCGATTTGTGGGTACAAATTTACCGCACTATCGAGTTCCGGATCTTTACCTGCTTGATACGCCCCTAAAGGAATAAGCTCATGCACTTGCATATAGCGGCTATAAAGCTTTTTCAATTTATAACAAAAACTTAGCTGCTCATCACTTACTATATTTGGCATTACTCGGCTAATCGATGAACCAATATTAATCGCCGGATAGTGGCCCTTTTCTGCTAAGGTGCGATCCAATACTATATGGCCATCAAGAATTGCTCGGGCATTATCGGCTATTGGATCTTGTTGATCATCGCCTTCAGCTAATACTGTATAAATGGCGGTCATGCTGCCTTTACTTTTTTCACTATTACCGGAACTCTCAACCAGCTGGGTTAATTTACTAAATACCGATGGCGGGTATCCTTTGGATGCAGGCAGCTCACCTACCGATAAGCCAATTTCTCGCTGTGCTTGCGCATAGCGGGTTAATGAGTCCATCAACAGCAATACATTTGAATTTTTATCTCTAAAATAGGCCGCCAATTTATGGCTAAGCTCGGCCGCTTTAATACGCAATAAGGGAGAATCGTCTGCTGGCGATGCTATTACAATGGCTTTTTTTAAGCCTTCTTTACCAAGGCTTTGCTCAATAAAATCTTTTACCTCCCAACCACGCTCACCGACAAGGCTTACAATAACCACATCGGCAGAGGTAAAGCGGGTCATCATGCCAAGCAACTTACTTTTACCTACACCCGAACCTGCAAATAGCCCTAAACGCTGGCCTTTTCCCACACTAAATAAGCTATTAATGGCGCGAATACCCACATCTAACGGCTCGATAACGCCTTTGCGCTCCAGCGGCGTTAAAGAATAATCGTTACCCAATTTACTGACGCTTTTTGTGCTGTCTTGTTCAAGTGGGCCTAAGTTATCAATCGGCTGCATTTGCGCATCGAGCACACGCCCTAATAACTTTTCAGAAATAGCCACATGAGTGTTTTTTATAACTGGCCTAACGCGTCCACCTGAATATAAATTTTGTATTTTTTTCAGGGGCATTAAATAGGCTTCATCTTGATTAAAGCCTACGACTTCAGCGTCATACCAGTGACCATCAACACTTTCTACTTGGTATTTTTCACCCATAGCAAATTGCCCACCGGTAGCGGTAAGCGTTAAACCATTTACTCGCGTTAAGCGGCCATAACTTTTAACTAATTCAGGCGGGGTTAGCGCTTTCAGCGCAGACTTTAAGCAAGTATGAAGTGGGTTAGTCATGCGGCTGTGCTTTTAAAATTTCAGGTATCACTTCATCCAGTAAGCTTTGTAATCGCTCTGAAAAAGAAAACCGATGTGTTTGTTGCTCTGCCACCAGTTCAACATCTCCACTGATCAGAGCTTCGTCAAAATAAACCGGCACTAAAAACTCAGCTAAACGTGCATCATTAAAGCAGTGACGATCAGAGCCTGAGAACATAACTTTTGTTACTACATCGCGATTGCTAAGCAAGGTAATGGCTTTTTCAATAAGCTGCGCGCGTATTTCGGGGCGTACTTTTAGCTCGCAGTCAATAACGTGCTCAGCCAAGGTACTTATCATTAAGGCAAGGTCTTGTTTAAACTCATCATTAAAGTTAAGTAGCTCATTATTAGCTTTATCAAATAAAGTGTTAAAACGTTCAATAAGCTGTGTTTTTTGCGCTTCAAGACGTTCAGCAACCAGTAGCTCTATTTGTTGCTCCATTTGCTGCTCTAACTCACTTTGCTTATCGGCTGCCCCCTGCGCAAGACCTTTTTCAAAGCCCTGCTGTAAACCAACACGCTGAGCAGCATCTAAACGCTCTTGCAGCGTTTGATGTTGCTCATTTTTATTTAAAGTGGGAAACCTAAATACTTGACTCATAGTTAGCCTGCGGTCTCTTCTTCAAATAAGCGATATTCAATATCACCTTGTTTGCTCATGTCTCTTACTATCGACATAATTTCTTTTCTGGCGGCAATCACTTTGCTCAGTGGTTGCGCGCTTAAACCATCAATTTGTTGTTGGTACACCTGCGCTAAACGTTTAGGTAATGCACCTAAAACACGCGCTAAAAACTCACTGTTTACACCCTTTAACGACATCGTCCATAACTCATCTGGAATGTCATTAAGCAACAAGGTTAGTGTCTCGTCTGTTTGCTTAATTAAGCCATCAAAGTCGTACATTTTCTCTTGTATTTCATCAGCTACGTTAGTGTTATGTTTTTTCATGAGTTCGATAATTTGGCTCTTATTACCGTTGTAACGATTCATAATTTCTACCGCTTTATCGACACCATTCACTTGTGCACCTACTTGGCGGCCAACAAATTCAATACACGATTCAAGCGTTAAACGCACATCATCAATAACGTGTTCGCTCACTTCACGAAGGCTGGCAATACGATACAGTAAATCATCATGCTTCGATTCTGGAAACAGTATAATAATGGCTGAGGCTTGCTCTGGGGGTAAAAAGGCCAAAAACAGCGCTTGCATTTGCACATGTTCCTGATCTAAAAAGCGTACAATAAGCTCTGGCGGGATCCACTCTAAACGACGTAAATCGTCATTCATTGCACCACCATAAATATCATCAAGCATAGTTTTGGCAAGCTTACGGCCGACGGCTTTATCAAGTGCTCGCTCTAAATACACACGCGACGCGCCATTGACACCACTTTCATTGCGGTAGCAATCAAAAAATTCACTCAAGGTGCCTGCAACGTCCTGTTGAGTAACGTTTGAAATTTTAGCCATGCGCTCAGAAATAGCCTGTACTTCACGGCGGCCTAATTTACGAATAACACTGGCGGCATTTTCCTCGCCCATACTTAGCAATAAAATAGCGGCGCGATCTAACGCCGGTAATTGTGAGCCTTTATCAAGCTTTTCTTGATTCAATTTCAACTCCTTGTTCTACCCAATATTTTATTACCGACGTGACACGCTCGGTTTCTTTATTAGCAAGTAACTGCATGTGCGCTATTTGTTCTTCAAAGTCATTGCCTATTTGCGGTAACGACATATTTTGATGTTCGCCTGCGCCTTCTTTGGCGGTTAAGTTTTCTATTTGCGATTTAGCATTAATGGCGTCATCAAGCGGACTGCTTTGTCTTTCTGTTGCAGAGGCTGATTTAACTTCATTATCAGCGGTTGCCATGGCGTTGTTTGCTTCGCTACTTTTACCTTTTATTAAGTGATTAACTAAAGGACGCACACCAAATAAAATCAGTAATAAACTAATTAAAGTACCAACAATATAACGGGCATACTCTTTAAGCTCGGGCATTTGCCACCACTCAAGGCCTTCACCCGGTGCTAAAATCTTTTGCTCTACAAAGGCAAAGCTAGTGATGTTAAATTGATCGCCGCGTGCGTCGTTAAACCCCGTGGCTTTTTTTACCATTTCACCTAATGAAGCGAGCTTTGCTTCGCTCCAGCCATCAGCTGTTCCAGCTACTTGCTCATTAATAAGTACTGATAAGCTCATGTTTTTAATACGGCCTACTTCAAATTGGGTGTGAGTCACTGAGCGACCATTTTCAAACTGTCGCTTACTCTCACTTCGTTGTGAAGTACGCTCGTTGTTTTCATCTTCAGCTTGTTCATTAGGCACAGGTGGCTCATTAGCTAAAGAGCCAGGAATGCCCGCCGCCAGTTGATCTAAGGTGCTATCTGATTTAATAAACTCTTGGGTTAATACATTTTGTGGATCAACCATTTCACGTGTTTCTTCTACCACGCTAAAATCAACATCACTGGAAACCTGAATTCTAAAATTACCTTCACCCAAAATTGGCAACAACATTATAGAGGCGCGTTGCTCTATATTGCGCTCAACTTTTTCAATAAAGGCGAGCTTTTTATCGGTTTCTTTGCCTACTGGGGTGGTATCAAATAAGTCGCCGCTGAGTAATTTACCACGCTGATCCACCACCGAGACAGAACGAGAATCAAGCCCAGGCACACTGCCAATAATCAGTGCAATAATGGCTTCCACTTGCTCTGGTTTAAGCTCATGCCCTGGCGCTAAATCAACCATCACAGACGCTGCGGTTTTTTGCTCTGTACGACCAACAAACAAGCTACGCTTAGGGACTGCCAAGTGCACGCGCGCATTACGTATGCCTTGCATGTTAATAATGGTGCGTGCCAACTCACCTTCTAAGGCATGCTGGTATTGCATAGATTCGATAAATTGACTGGTGCCCATAGACACTTTGTCGCTAATATTCTCAATACCCTCAGGCATAGAGGCTTTTATTCCTCTAGCCGCAAGCGTGATTCGCGCATCAGCCAGTTTTTCTTGTGGCACTAAAATATTACCGCTGTCGGTATCAATGCGGAACGTGATTTGTTCTTTATCTAAAATTTCTAAAATATTGGCTTTATCATAGCTTTCTTGATTACCGTAAAGCGGTACGTAGTTTTTAGCCGATGTCCATAAAATAAGGACTATGGTCGCCGCCACTAAGGTGGCTAACAATGCAATAGTTGCAACACTTCTGTCACCTGAGTTGCCGAAGTTTAATTTGTTTGAGAGATTAACCACTCTTTCTTTTAGGTTACTCTCATTTTGCTCAGGTACTTTTGCTAATTCTCCTTTCATATCAGCCTCTACAGTGACATGCGCATGACATCATCAATGCCATTGAGCACTTTATTGCGCATTTCCATCAGCATAGAAAAACTAAGCCCCGCTTTTTGACTAGCGATCATTGCGCCTACCACATCTTCACTTTCACCAGTATCAACGGCTTTAACCATCTCACCGGCGATATTTTGTTGGGCGTTGATAGAGCGAATAACATGCTTAAAATCTTCACTAATATTTACATTTTGATTACTGATAGCAGCCGGCTCTATGCTCTCTGGACCTGCAATTTTTTGCATGTCCATCATTTTGCCCAGCATCATTTGTTGACTTTCAATTGGCGACATTCTTTTTTTCCTTCAAATTATGCAATTGCATCAATATCAATACCGCATTCACGCATAGCGGCAATTTTGTATCTTAATGCTCGGGTAGTTACGCCAAGCGCCTGTGCAGTTTGGGTGCGATGCCCTTTAAATCGACTCAATAAACTGTATATATAATCAAACTCCGCCTGCTTTTTATTCTCTTTTAACTGAGAAGCACAGAAATCGACTGCCACTGGTGAGCATTCTGGTAAATTTAAATCTTCAACCTGAATTTCAACGCCTCTGGCCATCACTAAAGCTCGTTGGATTACGTTTTCAATTTCTCGTACATTGCCCGGCCAGTTGTAACAAAGCATCACATCTTCGGCTTGCTTGCTAATGTGGAATTCAGAGCTGCCGTATTTTTTTATAAAGTGATGTGCCAATGGGATGATGTCATCAATACGATCCCGAAGTGCAGGCCAACTAAGCGGTAATACATCTAATCGATAAAATAAGTCTTCACGAAAAGCGCCTTGCTCAACTTGTTCACGCAATACGCGGTTAGAGGCGGCAATAATGCGAATGTCTAAACTTATTTTTTGATGACTGCCGAGTCTTTCAACTTCTCGCTCTTGTAATACGCGCAGTAATTTAGCTTGAAGTTCCAATGGCAGCTCAGTAATTTCATCAAGTAAAATAGTACCGCCATTGGCCAGCTCAAATTTACCTGGCTGAGCATTCACCGCGCCGGTGAACGCGCCTTTATTAAAACCAAATAACATGGCTTCAAGCATATTTTCAGGAATAGCAGCACAGTTAACCGCAATAAATGGCTTATCTCTACGCTCTGAAGCTTTATGAATAAAGTGCGCTAACTTCTCTTTACCTGTTCCCGATTCGCCAGTGATCAACACCCCTGCGGCGGTTTGAGCCGCGCGATTAGCCAAACGAAGTACTTGCTGTGACTTAGTTGAAACAGCGATTAAATCTTCAAACCCATGCTTCATTGAATCAGTGTTTCTGATTGTTTTTTTAAGCTGTTCTGCAAAGAAAGGTTTTAATAAATAATCAACTGCGCCACCGGCATTAATTGTTTTTGAAGCAATTTCACTTTGTGAAGAATCGACTAACGTCACAATTTGCGAAGTGGGGCATGTCTTACGCAGTAATTTTACTAATTCAACCAGTTCGAGCTGTTGAGTATCTGCATCAACAAACACAAGCTCTGGCTTACTGATAAGGCAGTGACTAACCGCATCGCTGATGGAGTTTGTATGCAGAAACTTAAAGTTTTCGGCAAATACAACCTGCTGAATTTCAGACGTTGGCTGTTGTTCACTGATCCATAAAAGGTATCTTTGACTCATATTATTCCTTTGCGGTGCAATTAACTTGAGTGTCGGAAAAGACGAACTAAAACACGGCGATTAGACGATGCGCCCTGCTCTGAATTTTTTATAATGGGATAACGTTGACCATGCGCTCTTACTTCTAACATGTCTTTTGGTAAACCAAATTCAATGAGTCTGGCAGCAACGTCATCTGCTCTTTCTTTTGAAAGCAGCCGATTTGATAGCGGCGAGCCCGTATTATCCGTGTGGCCATCAACCAGTACTTTACTTACACGGCTGTCTAAAGAGATGTAACGCACTAAATCTTTTAAAAATTTAAGATCTTTAGCCGTTGTTACTGTGCGCTGCCCACTGGCAAACTGTAATTGATGGTCGCGTGCTTGCTCCCAAGAAAGCGGAGATAAACTAGCTAAACACTGCTGATAATCTGCAACTATTTTATCGCTATGGGTATTAGTAAAGGTAAGGCGAAGTTGTTCATCACCAAAGTTTATAATACTGTCTAACCAACCGCCCTGCTTAATGACGCGAAGTAATGGGGTCATATCTGCAGAAAATTGTATTTCATTGTCTTTAATATCTTTAGACATAAAGTTTAACGGCGTGAGAACTGTATTTGCTGGCTGCCAATCGGCTTTACGAGAGAGAACATGCAAACTTTTTATCGGTTTATCTTGTAAAAGCCAAGTAAATACAAGTTGTTGCTGTTGTGCAGGTACTGATTTCACTTCAAGTAGCGCATAATTATCAAAGCGCTGCTTGAGAGAGCAAGCAAACGGGTTGCTACTGACTGACCAGGTGGAGTTTTCGTAGCTTTGCACCAGATTTTGCTCTGATGCGTGCCCCTGCGGCAACACAAACACAGCACAGGGCAATGCAAATTTAATAAGCTGAGTTAATCTATTCATGTATATTCCGTATAAAGTTAAATAGAACAATTAAGTTTTTTAAATCAATAGCGAAATACAACAAATACAAACACAGTATTAATGAATATCACTAAGTTAATGTAACCCCACGATCGTAGCGATTGCCTTAGACTGGAAGCTTTGCGTCCTATGCTTTCGCATAGTTTGCCGTTTAATTTACTTATGCATTATTTTAAACCAACATAAAAACTAGTAATTATGTACAATAAAAACAGTAGACTATAGCTAAATATCACTAAATGCAAACATTACTCTATAAAATTCATAGTCAATTCATTTTACACTACATTTACAACTATTTATCCTAACGAACCGAGTATATCTACGCGGATAGTATCTGGAATTTCATTATAAGAAAGAACGACTAAGCTGCCTTTAGTAAAAGTTTTAGCATAACGTGCCAGCAGCGGTCTTAGCTGTGGAACCACAATTAATGTTGGTGTTACACCTCTTGATTTCATGTCTTCGACTATCATCGGCATGGTGCGTTGAAATTGCCCCAGTAAATTAGGATCTACCGCAAAACTATCTAGTACTACTTTGCCCGCCTGCATGGCTTGATCAAGTGAGCTTTGTAAAGTGCTTTCTAGCTTTTCATCTAGGCTGTAAGCACTGAGTTCATCACGATTACCCATCACCTGTTTTACCAATACTTTTTGCAGTGCACAGCGTACGTCTGAAACCAGCAAAATCGGATCTTTAGTTACCTCTACGCTGTCTATTAATGTGCCGGCAATAGTGACTATGTCTTTAATACTTATGTGTTCTTTTAGTAGTAAACGAATCACTTTTAGCTGTAAATTAGTCGGTAATGCTTTTTCGAAGGTTTCGGCTAAGCTAGGTGAGATTTCTTTTAGCCGTTCATTTAGCTTTTGTACGTCTTCATAACTAAATAACTCATCTAAATGTTCTTTGATCACTTTGCCGGTATGAGTAGCAATAATGGTGCCTAAATCAACCACAGAGTAACCCATATTTAATGCTTGGGTTTTGCTGTCATCTTTTATCCAAACGGCCTCAAGCCCATAAGCAGGATCAGTGGTTAATTCACCATCTAAGCTGCCGTATACATCACCGGTATTTAACGCGAGTAACTCTTTGGCGTTTACATTAGCACTTGCAACAGGCACACCGGCTAAGTTTACTTTGTATTCTTGTGGATTTAATTTTAGGTTATCTTTTATTCTGATCTCCGGTAATAAAAATCCAAGTTGCTCAGAAAGATTTTTACGCACACCTCTTAAGGTTTTTACCAGCTCTTCCCCTTTGTCTTTATCGGCCAAATAAACCAAACGAAAGCCAAGCTCAACCGACAACTTATCAACATGAGAAATATCTCCCCATTCTAAGTTAGCCTGTTGCTCACTTAAAATGGTGTCGGTCATTTGTTCGGCTTCAATTAAAGAGTTATCGGGGAGAGAGCGTTGTAATCGCCAAGCAACATAAAATAATGGCGCGGCAAACCCTAAAAAGGCGACAGTGGGCATACCTGGCACAATACCAAGCGTAACCATAATTAATGCAGCAGTAAAAATAACACGCGGAGAGGCAAGTAACTGCTTACCTACTGCTTCACTTACATCGCCTTCATCGTTCATACGCGTAACAATAATTGCCGCAGCAACCGCGAGTAATAACGAAGGAATTTGCGCAACTAAGCCATCACCTATAGTTAACAGCGCAAAACGTTGGAACGCTTCGGCTAAACTTAAACCATGTTGAAAAGCACCTATTGATACACCGCCCAACAGGTTGATCACTAATATAATTAAACCGGCAATGGCATCACCGCGCACAAACTTAGAGGCGCCATCCATAGAGCCATAAAAATCGGCCTCTTGGGCTATAGTACTGCGTCGCTCTTTTGCTTGCTCAGGGCCAATTAATCCGGCATTTAAATCCGCATCAATTGCCATTTGTTTACCGGGCATGGCATCTAGAGTAAAGCGTGCAGCCACCTCAGAAATACGCTCACCGCCTTTGGTAATAACCACAAAGTTAATCACCATTAAAATAACAAACACCACAATACCAACGACGTAGTTACCGCCTATAACCACTTCACCAAAGGCCTGAATAACGCGACCTGCCACATCTGAGCCTTCATGGCCATGCAGTAATACCACACGTGTTGAAGCAATGTTTAGGGTTAAACGCATCAAGGTGGCGACTAACAAAATAGTCGGAAATACAGAAAAATCGAGCGGTTTTTTAGTCGATACAGCGACTAACAATACAATCACCGACAATACAATGTTGAAGGTAAATAATGCATCTAATAACCATCCTGGTAATGGCAAAATAACCATCGACAAAACAGCTAACAGCAAAATAGGAATAGCGGTATAAGGTTGAGTAAAACTGCGCCAGTTCAAATTATAACTCCAACATCTAAGGTTTCTGTAAGTTTTTAGGGATTGTTAATTCAGGCAATGCGGCGGGTGCTTGTCCTCGCCCTTGCTTGTATGCTTTTAATTGCAATACATAGGTCAGTACATAGGCAACCGCACTGTATAAGCCGTTGGGCACTTCTTGGTCGACCCTAGTCGAAAAGTAAATAGCCCGTGCTAATGCGGGGATCTCTATAATTTCTTTGTTATTCATGCGGGCGACTTCGCGTATTCTCAGCGCCATTTCATCTACGCCTTTAGCGACAACATAAGGGGCTTTAGCCGCTTCTTCACTGTACTTTATTGCCACAGCATAATGAGTAGGATTGGTCACTATCACATCGGCAGTGGGAACACGCTCTTCAATTTTTCTATTCGATTGCTGATATTGTATTTGCCGAATTTTATTTTTTATCTCAGGGCTACCATCTGAAGATTTACGCTCTTCTTTTACTTCTTGGTGGGTCATTTTTATTTTATCAGCAATCTGTTTTTGCTGAAAAGGCACATCAATAACTGCAATAAAAAGTAGTAAAGTTACCGTGATCATTAACGATAAAAATAACAACTCAATGCCTTGGCCTATCGCCACTTTTATATCTAAGTTTTGTAATACCATCAGCTGCATCCACAGCTTAGTTAAAAAGGTATATAAGCAAATCGCCAGTAAGGTTATTTTTAGTATTGATTTAAGTAGCTCTACTAACGACTGTTTACCAAACATTTTGCCTAACCCGGTTAGTGGGTTGAGCTTGCTCATTTTTAGCGCCACGAGTTTTTTTGAAAACACAAACCCACCAGGTAAACACCCAGTGATCCACATTGCGCAAAAGCTTAATAATAAAAACGGCGTGAGAGTCGATAGCATATTCATAATGGCGTCACCCAACGCGATGGGCATCATTTTTTTATTATTAATAATAGAGTGATCCAGCACCATAGTACTGTTCATTAAGTTTACAAATAAGCTGTAAAATAAATTGGCAAACCACAATAACCCAGCAATACTAACCATTAATAAAATAGCGGTATTGAGCTCTTTTGAGCGCGCGACTTGGCCGTCTTCTTTGGCTTTTTTTAGCCGTTTCTCTGTGGGTTGTTCTGTTTTTTCTTGCGAGCTATTTTCAGACATACCGCTACCTCATTGCCTGTGCAAAGGTTGTTAGCACATGATACGTTAGCCTTGAAAACGCACTTCCTGTGTACTCTAATGTCATAAATACGCAGAAAAACCCCATCAATAGCGACATAGGGAAACCCAATACAAAAATATTTAATGACGGCGCCGCCCTACTTGCTACACCAAAGGTTAAGTTAACCAATAACATGGCGACTATCCCTGGTAGTGACAGCAATAAAGCAGAGGAAAACATCCACGCAAACAACATAATAATCGCCTGAATATCAAACTCATAAATACTGCGACCAATCGGGAAGCTATGAAAGCTCTCTACCATAACCTGCAAAGTTATTAAGTGACCATCTGCGGCAAAAAAAAGTAATGCACACATAATCCAAAATAACTGTCCCAATAATGCCACTTGGTTACCACTGCCGGGGTCCATAACTAGCGCCATTGATAAGCCCATCTGCATGGATAAGATCAGCCCTATCATTGCCATTACTTCAAACAAAATACGCAGCGATAACCCCATCATTACCCCAAAAATAATTTGTTCGAAGGTTAAGATGGCGGCATCTAAAGAAAACAAGTCAATAGCAGGTGCAAGTGGTAACTGCGGAGCAACTAAAAAAGCCAACATCATAGACGCTAAAATACGAGAGCGTGGCGTTACCGCCGGATTGTCAAATACCGGCATAGACCATAAAAGTGCAGAAAAACGTACAAATGGCCACCAAAGCGTGCCCATCCAGCTAACTAAATCAGTAGACGTTAAAGAGAGTAATGAGCTCAACCAAATACCCCAGGTAACATAAATTTGAGCTTATCAAACCAATCAATCATAATTTGTAGCATCCAATGTCCCGCAAATACCACCATTAATAAGGTTAATAACATACGCGGTAAGAACGTTAGGGTTTGCTCTTGAATAGAGGTCGCACCTTGAATAATAGCCACCACAATACCAAGTATTAAACCAGGCACAATTAAGACTAAAATCAGTTTTATGATGGTGTAAACCGCGCTTGAAATAAGCTCTACCGACATTTCTGGGGTCATGGTGACATTCCAAATGTTGCTGCCAGCGTACCCGCTATCATTGACCATCCATCGGCAAGTACAAACACCATGAGCTTAAACGGTAAGCTAATGATCAGCGGTGATAGCATCATCATACCCATAGACATCAGCACACTACTGACAACTAAATCAATGATTAAAAAAGGAATAAATAACATAAAGCCAATTTGAAAGGCCGTTGTGAGCTCACTTAATACAAACGCAGGCATTAACACTTCAAACGGAATCTCTTGCGCGGTGAGTGTGGTTGGCTCATTGGCAATTAATAACACTTGGCGTAATTCACTTTCGCGAGTTTGCCTAAGCATAAAAGCACGTAAAGGCTTTTCTGCGGTGAGTAAAGCCTCCTCTAACCCTATGGTTTGCTGCTGAAAAGGCGTATACGCATTTTGGTAAATATCTTGCCAAACAGGTCGCATAATCAACATGGTGAGCATCAGTGAGATGCCAATTAAAATTTTATTCGGCGGGCTTTGTTGTAACCCCATAGCTTGGCGCAAAATCGCCAATACAATGATGATTCTGGTAAACGACGTTAAAACCATCAGTAGCGCAGGCAATAAACTCAATACCGTCATTAATAAGAGTATTTGCAGTTTAACGCTGTAGTCTTGTCCGTCGGCCGTATCTTTTAGAGAAAACAGCGTAAGTTCTTCTGCATTTAGCCAGCTTGGTAAAAACAACATGATTAACAGTAGGCTAACTTTAAAAATTACGCGTTTATTCATTTGTTTACTGATCCTTTGCGGTATCTGTTTGAGCAAATTTCAAACCATACTGCCCTTCAACCATTACCACTTCTGCTTTAGCAAAAAATACCCCATTCACTTTTACATCAAGCGCTTCACCAGCTACTTTGTCTAGCTTAAGCACATCGCCTTCTTTGGCTTGACTAAGCTCGCCTAAGGTAATTTCAGTACTTGCTACTTCAAGAGTGACGAGTAAAGGAACATCTTGAAAAAATGACATATTCCCTTCATTAGTTTTATCAGCAGATTTGTCATCAAATCCATCAAAAGCATCAAGCTCTAAGCCCGCTAAGGCGCTATCAAGGTTCTCGTTCATAATTTAGTTACTCGTTGTATTATTTGATAATTGTGTAATTTGAAATGCTAAGCCAGTCTCTTGCTCAACAACTTGGCCTTTAAATATTTGTTTATGGCCTAGGTTAAATAGCGCTGCTTCGTTAAGTTCAATGGGTAATACACCGCCGGCCACACAAGCTTTTAATTGCTTTAAAGTGACTTTTTTCTTTGCCATTTCAATCTGACCTTGCACCGCAAACTGTGCCCACATATCAGTATTGAGTGTGTTACTATTTGCAGAATCTTGCTCGCTATCAGCTGCGCAAAAAAAGCTAATTGGCAGCCATAAAAACCAACTTATTACTTGGTTTTCTAATATAAACCGCACTTTAAAGGCTAAGTATTGTAATGCTTCAGGTAAGGTATGAGATTTTTGTATCTCACCTAATAACGCTGAGCGTTCTCTAAATAATAAGCCTTGAATGCCCTGCACTTGGCGCTGTAGTAAACGACCACAAATACGGCTTTCTGTTGAGCTTAATTCGTTATTCACCTCGTCAGAGACTTGCTCTGTGCTGTTAACATTATTAAATTGCCCACCTAAGCATAAATCCGCTGTTTTATATGCACTTTGATAATCAAGCGCTAAATAGGCCTCACCTTGAGTAGGCGCAAATAAAGGACAGGCAAGAAATATCCTTGGGGATTCTTTAAACCAACTGTTAATAACCGAATGCGAACAAGGCGAAATTTCGACATCAAAACGGCTGTCGTTAAACAATTGGGCTAGCTCTAACTCCAAAGTTTTACGAATATTAACGTTTATGTGCGCTGCTTTTTGTTGTGCTTGTTCATATGCTCTTTGCTCAAGCGTGAGTGCAAATGGAGTAATATGCTCAGAATTTTTCGCTTTAATTAGCTTTGTTTTAGCGTTTAACGTTTTACTCATACCACTGTTTTTCCTGATTCATTTATATTCAGCTTATGCTCGTCTTTTTGGCTTTTTTCAATTGGGCTTGTAACTGTAAACGATTAACAATATCGCTGCGTAAGCGCTCATTTTTGCTTATCCACTCAACCCCTAAAAACATTAATTTTTCACTCACTGCACGACGATACATCACCTTGCCTGCCAATCGATTAGTTTTATCAAACACCACAATAATTTTATTGGGGATCGTCTTTTCAGCAGGCACTAATAAACCCACACCGCCCACGCTAATATCTTTTGCCACACCATGGCATAGTGAAATATCAATAAAACAACGGCGTAATAACTGCACGCCTACTCCGCCAAGCTGAACTGACTCAGGCTCGTAATTATCTTTGAGGTTTAAGTTCCATCTTTTGTAACTTCGTTTAGTGTCTGGTTGGTTACTCATAATTCTCTTCAAGACGTAGCACGGGTTTGTTAGCCGTTGCCGCACCAGCCGCTTTTTTTATCGGATTGTTAATGTTGCTATCATCAAATAATTGGTTAAATTTATCCTGCGCATCTTTAGTTAAGATCAGCAGTTCAACACGTCTGTTTTCGCTTGCTTTCTTATTTTCTTTATTAATTGGCCGATTTGATGAAAACGCATTTACTTGAAGCACCTGACTTGATGGCATTCCGCCCATAGTCATTACTTTTCTTGCTTGCTGCGCTCTATCGCCAGAAATGTCCCAATTACGAGAGCTGCCATCAACAAATAAGCTGGCATCGCTGTGCCCAGAAATAATAATTTTGTTGTTAATGTCTTTAACTAAGCCGCCAAGGTATAGAAACAGATCTTCAAAAAATGGGGTCATTTGCGACTTTGAGCGTTCAAACATTTGGTGGTGCTTGTCGTCTCTAATGATCACTCTTAGCCCCAGGGGCACTTCTTCAACTAGTAAGTTATTTTTTAGTAACTCTTCTTTACTGAGTTCCTCAATACTTTCCAGTAATAAGCTCAGCTCAGATGAAGCTTCAAATTGGCTATCAATTGCTGAATTTAACTTCTCGCCTTGCCCAGCTTTAGGCTCAACGGTGCCATCGGGCACTTGTAATACTTCACTCATTCCAGGTTTTGGAGAGTCTGGAGGCGTAATTCCCGACTCTAGGTGTTTAATTACTGAAGGAGAACCCCCTAAATCAACGGGGAATGGGCTATTTTGAGGGTCAAAAATAGCGGGGCCACCATCAAAAATTGAGTGAGTTCGCATGTAGTGTGCTATTTCTTCACGCTCTGATTCATTGGTGATCGCCATAATCCACATCACCATAAAAAACGCCATCATCGCCAAAGTAAAATCGGCAAAGGCAACCTTCCAAGCACCACCATGAGGCTTTTCGGTTGCTCTTCTACGAGAGCGTTTGATGACGATTTCTTGATTTTTGTTTTCCATTATTAAGCCGCCTTATTATTGATCCACTCTTCCATGGTGGTGAAGGTCGGTTTAATTTCTTCATTAATTAATTTTCGGCCTGAATCAGTCGCCACAATAGGCACATGCCCTTTAGCATGCGCCACTAACATGGCACGCACACACTCAAACATCGCTACTTGTTTTTTCACATACTGCTCCATCGCTGAGGCAAGCGGTGCAATTAAACAGTAACAAGCAAAAATACCAATAAAAGTACCCACCAACGCCGCGGCTACATGGTAGCCAATTTCACTCAAAGGTCCATCAAGGTGCTGCATAGTAATAATAATGCCGCCAACCGCTGCTAAAATACCAAAACCAGGCATAGCTTCAGCAATATTAGCCAATGAATGAGAAGGCTTAAGGCGCTGCTCTTCAATGGTGTAAATCTCTTGCTCTAACATGGCATCAAAATCATGCGAGTTAATTTTTCCCATACTAAACAAACGTAAGTTATCGCAAATAAAAGTTACTAGCTGAGGGAACTCATACACTTTAGGGTAGGCAAGAAAAATAGAGCTAGTTTCTGGGTTTTCAACATGCTCATCCAACCCCTTTATACCTTTCACTCTGGCTAGATCTAATAAAGAGTAAATAACCAGTAACAAGTCATGGTAAAGCTCAGACGTATCGGTTCCTTTACCACTAATAAATTGATACTTTAATTGCGATAACATTTCTGTCAGTACATATTTCGAATTACCCACAATTAGCGCCCCAAAGCCTGCGCCAAAAATAATTAAAAACTCGTATGGCTGCCACATAGTGGCGATGTTGCCGCCCGCAAACGCAAAACCACCTAATACTGTTGCAAGTACTACTATTAAACCTATAACTCTTTGCATTCTTTATTCCTTAGGTATTAGATTTTTTGAAGCGTTTGTGTCAGCGCTTCAAGTGCTTGTTTATGAAGTTGGCAAACACGTGCCTCGGTTAAATCGAGCGTTAATGCAATCTCTTTCATATTCATTTCGTGCATGTAATATAATTGCAAGAGCAGCTTTTCTCGGGTATTTAGTTTGCTCATCGCCACTTTGAGGGTGGCTGCTGTCTCTTCTTTTTCGTGTGTATGTGCACAGGTAAGTGCTAAGTTAGGATTAGCCTCCAATAGCGCTTCAAGGCTATCAAATGCTTCAGCTTGCTCACTGTAATGCAGCTGAATAAGCTCTTTATGGCTAATCCCTAACGCCTCACACATTTCGGTGTCTGTTGCATCACGACCAAGCTTTTTTTGCAATGAACGGCTCATATCACGAAGCTGATGAGACTGCTGCCGCAACTGGCGAGGGCGCCAATCGACACGCCTAAATTCATCTAACATAGCACCACGAATACGCTTAAACGCAAATGCAGCAAATTTCTCATCTAAATCCCGGCCATAGCGACGAATAGACGAAAGCAGCGCAATAATGCCTATTTGGTAAATATCATCACTATCGACAATAATGCCCACTTGAGTGCGCATGTGTGCAGCCGCCCGATTAACCAAGTAAGCGTACTGCGATAATAGTTGCGTCTCTTTTTGTGGTGTAAAGGTGACTGGTGGTTCTGTTATTAACTCACCCCACTCTTCTTGCAGCATCATAGCGATGACCTATTGAATGAAGACGTTCGTAACGAGTACGTTATCTAATCGAACTGAAACCGCATTTGCTAAAACCACATTAAACTGCTCGAGTAAATCTTTTTGAATTGCATCGATATCTTTAAAAGCTTCTTTTACTTGGCTATGGCTCATATTAGCAAACTGTTTTACCAGTACATTTCTCACTAGCGGCTCCATCGCTTCTGTCCCGGTATTGAAAATAGACGGCGAAGTTACAAGTACTAAGTCGAGCACTAAATAACGCGCAACTGACCCTTCTGATACGCTTATAATGAAGCGCTCCATTTGATGATATTCAACCTTTGTTATATCGGCTTGCGGGCCTTCTTCTGATGAGTCACTGCCGTTAAAAAACTGTCCCGCAAAAAATGCAGACGCAATAAGTACAATTACAGTTAGGGCTATTATTATTTTTTTCACTTTTATCTCTCTTAATCCAAGGTAGTTATACTAATAAATCTAACGAGTCTGATTGCAGCTTAGATGCGCGAGTGTTGCTGTCATCATCCTGTACAGGCATCTCAGTGTGATTACTTGCAATGTCGTCATTGTCATTTTGGTGATGAGATTGCTGCTGTTTATCACTCAAATTAACATCAACTGTGGTATTCGAATTTTGCGACAAAGACTGGCGTAACTGCTCTAAAGTTTGCGCGATGGCATCTCTTACCTGCGTATTACTCGTAATTAAACTGACTGAAGTTTTATCCCCTTCGATATTGATAGATATTTCAATACTGCCGAGGTTAGGAGGGTCTAATCTAATTTGCGCCCGCTGTAGCTGCTGCCCTATTTGCAATTTTACCTTATCGCCAAGTACATGTAATAAGCGCTGCCCCCATTCACTAGGTGCCTCTTTTAATTTCTCTTTTTGCCACTCAAAGGTTTCTGGTGCGGTGGCGGCAGATGAGAAAGCACTCACTAATGCTGATTTTTGACTGCTACCTTCACGGCTTTCAGCATTAAATATTTTCGATTGCGAATTTTGTGACAGCGCAGCAAGCTCGAGTTTACTGAGCCCAATACTCGGTTGTGTGGATATTTGCTCACTGGTTAAGCTACTTGACTGCGCTTGTCCATAAGTGTTCGACATTACTGATGGTTGATTTAATCGGTTCAAAAGCGCTTGTGAATACAATGTTTGTGGTGTTTTGGCTAAATCGAGTGTGTTTAATTCTTTATTAACGAGTGTATCCGCTGGCGCTACGTTTATAGCTGCAGCAGGCACAGTTAAAGCATCACTATGCACAGTCGTATTTTGTGCGAGCGCAGTTTTAGCGGGCTCTTGAGCTACAATGCTGACTTCGTGCTGAGTCTCTAAAGGCTTACTCTTTAACTGCTCATCAATAACAAGCTGTACTGGTGGTGTTTCCACTACTACAGTGCCGATATCAACTACAAGGTTATTATTTGGGTTAAGTATAGTCATAACAGGCGCGTTTTTTTTATTGTTATCGAGGTTATAATTAGCGGTGCTAAAAAAGTATGGATTTATTATTTCATCCATTTCTTCAGTGACTTCTTCTTGCGCTAGCTGTTCTGAGCTCTCGCGAGGTTGCTCAACATGCAAATCTTGCTGTTTTGCTTGCTGCTGCTTTGAAGAAAGCGAAAATGGCACAAGCTCGTTCTGTTGTTCTTGCGCATCTGCTGGTGAGCTGCTTTTTAATATGCTTTGCTTATTAGCAACACTGCCAAAGTCAGCCTTTGACACCATTGTACTTGTTTGAATACTCATAACGACTGTCCTTGTTGTACTTTTTTATAAGCCATTAAGCCCTCTTTATCCTCTTGATGGCGCTGCATTTGTACTTTAATGGCCGCTTGCTTTTGGCCCACAAGGTCAATTAAGTCAACATAACGTGCTTTTAAGTTATTTTGTTCAGCTACCATTGAACTAAACCAAGGCATGCTTTGTAACTGTGTGTAAAGTGCAAGTAACTGCTTATCGGCTGCTTTAACTTGATACCAATTACTCTCATGGATAGCATTTTCCATAGCACTAAGTAATTGTTCCATTTTTTGCGCTGCGTATTTTTGAGAGTGTTCCATTGGCAATACTAAATTCATTATAAGTTCACATTTCATTTAGCAAAAAGCAAGCCAAGATTAAGCTTTTGTTTTTTAACGTTAAATTAAATAAAAGCAGTAAAAAGCGGAAGCGGAACTTCCCCCTAGGAAGGAAGTAATCTGTCATGAATTAGCAGTAGGATGGTCACTTAGGTAGTAGGATGGTTAAAAAGCAGCTGAATTTAAAATAAAAAAGCCAGCTATGGGTAGCTGGCTTTTAAACGTTTACTGTGTGCCTAAGCCTTGCCACCCTTCTTGCAAGTTGGTCATCACTACACGGGTGGAGTCAATATAGCTCAAGTCATTCTTCATACTGGCTTGTAATAATGCTTGCCCACAATGCTGATAAAGGTTTTGCATGTTTTGCGCTACCTCACCGCCCTTTTCAAGATCCAATGAGGCCTCAAGCCCGCCTAAAATACGCATCAGCTTTTCAATACTTTCTGCTTTTTTATCGTATCTTTTTTGTTTTATGTGGCCAGTGACTTTTTCAAGCTCATCTGAAAAACCATCAAATAACATCAAAACTAATTTATGAATATCGGCACTGGCCGCTTTTGCATCTACTGATGTACTTTTATAGGCTGAAAAGCCATCATTTAAATCTAACATCTATGTTTAGCTCCCAAATTGACCCATTGTAGATTCTAATTGCGCAATAGTCTGTTGCATTTGTGTAAACTGCGACAAGTAACGTTGATACACTTGCTCCATAGACACTTCATGGTTTTTTTGCTGCCTAACAATAATATCCAAGCTTGATTGTAATGTATCTTTTTTATCGCTCATTAAGCCATAGCTTTTTGTGTATGGCTCTACTCGTTCTTCTAATTTAGCCATTAACCCATCTTCACCTGTTAACATTCTAGTTAATTTTTCAGGATCATTGGTCATTGCTGCTTCTAAACGTTCGCTATTAATTTTTAAGCTACCGTTACGATCAAACTCAATTCCAACAGAATAGAGCGTCTTTCCCTCAAAGGTGCCTTGAAAGTCGTTTCGCATTGAGCGAGCAAGCCCACTTGCTAAGCTATCGCGCTTTAAATTATCGTTAGAAGTAATGCCATTGACTAAACTATTAAACTTATCTACAAAACCCTGAATATTAGACTTACTTGCTTCCTGATCTTGTGCAACCCCAACACGAATCGGTGTATCCCCAATATTTTGCGCCTTTGTCAATGTTAATGTTACTCCATCAATAACATCCTCAAGCGTGTTCGTTGTAGAGGTAATCGTTAAAGCTGAACTTGCACCAAGCTTAATAATTGAGTCTTGGCCATTAGTTAGCTCTGTTTGGTTAGCTATAGCATTTGTTATATCTGTACCATTAGCATCTAAGCCAGGCATATAATTTAACGATATCTGATTTGCAACACCTGAATCTTCACTCGTCATGACTAAAAATGTTTCACTACCAGAGCGCATTAATGTTGCTTTTACACCACTATTATCTGCATGGCTATTAATGGCATTGGCTAAATCACTGAGTTTAGCATCTGCGTCTAAAGTAGATAAATCAACCGAAAAGGACTCTCCAGCTAAATCAATATTTAATTCGCCATCAGTGCTCAATGCTTTTGTAGGATCGAAACTGAGTGCAACTTGATGCGCTTGTGCTAGCTGCTCAACAAAAATATCATAATTTCCGCTAGCAGCATCACCATTTGCGACTACATTCAATGTTGTTTCATCACTAACGGCAGTACTGTTAGTAAACAAACTCGTTTCTGATTTTAAACTCGCTTTTAAATCACTGTGAAAGCTAGTTATACTGCTTTTTAGCCCATCTAACGCTTTTATTTTGTTAGTGAAATCAGCATTTTTAGTATTTAAAAGCTGATCTTTTGAAGCTCGCTCAATTTGCGTATATTGACTAGCTAGTTGACCAGGATTAATCCCTAATGCAGCACTCATTTTATTCTCCAGGCATTTTAGTTATAAGCAAAAAAATCTAGGTTAAACATTTTTACTTATGACTATAAACAATAATAGCTACATCTTAGATGTAGCTATGCATACTTAATTGATCTATCACTATTAACGAAGTAGTGAACCAATCATTTGTGTTGTGCTGTTAGCAGTACTCAATACAGAAATACCTGAGTTCATAAGTAACTGTTGCTTAGTCATGTTAGACGTTTCTGCCGCAAAATCAGCATCCATCAGTGTAGACGCTGCCGCTTGAGTATTTTCTTTCATGTTGGTTACGTTATTCATAGTATGGTCAAGACGATTCATTGACGCACCTAGTGCTGAACGTGCTGTGCCGATATTTTCAACAAGTGTATCCACTTCAGCCATAGCTAACAGGGCATTTGCCTGAGTATCAAGTACACCTAGAGCCGTCTGATCTGCAGCAGCAGTACCAACAGATGCATGTAAACTTGCAATTTCTGTTGCAATACCGACACTTAACGTTTCAGCAGTTGACGAGCCCACTTGAAAAGTTACGCCTGCTGCGGCTTCAAATTTCCCTGTATCAGCGGCAATAACCTCTGCGGTAACACGTTTATCGGCTGCTGTACCATCATTTGCAGTAGCAGCGATTGCGAATAAAGCAGTCCCACCAAAGCTGGTGTTTTGCATAATACTCGCAAGCTCATCACCTAGTGCTACATATTCCGAATTCATAGCTGTAAATTCATCCGCACCATTTGTACCATTGGCAGCTTGTGTTGCTAGCTCTTTCATGCGGTAGGCAATGTTAGTCATTTCATCAAACGCGCCTTCCGCTGTTTGCATCATCGACATTGCATTATTTGAGTTATAAAGCGCTGCTTCTTGGCCACGTACTTGTGCGTTTAAGCGTGATGCGATTTGCAGACCCGCTGCGTCATCTTTTGCAGAGTTAATTTTAAAACCAGACCCTAAACGCTCAAGCGCTGTTGATAAATCGTTGTTGCTACGACCAAGCTGGTTTTGAATTGACATTGAAGCCATATTTGATTGAATTGATAAAGCCATGCTTAATTTCCTTTATGTTTTAAACCTATTTACACACAAAGTATAAATAGAAGTGACTAATCATTAAGAGCGACCATGCCTAAAAAAAACTAAACTTTATTTTGATTTTATTTATTAATACAGCCGAAATAATTACATAGCTACCAAACTAGAGGCAGCTTTAAAAAAGGCTGAGTAACCTTTTTTATTTTTATCCGAGCCCTATCTAAACAAAAACAGCCGCATCAAAGATGCAGCTGTTTTGGTATTTTTTAATCGATTACTCGGTTTATGTAACCTATCGTTAAGCTATTAACGAAGAAGTGAACCAATCATTTGTGTTGTGCTGTTAGCAGTACTAAGTACAGAAATACCTGAGTTCATAAGCAACTGTTGCTTAGTCATATTAGATGTTTCAGCAGCAAAATCAGCATCCATCAGTGTAGAAGCCGCTGCTTGGGTGTTTTCTTTCATGTTGGTTACGTTGTTCATAGTATGTTCAAGGCGGTTCATTGATGCACCTAGTGCTGAGCGCGCAGTACCAATATTTTTAATAAAAGTATCAATACCAGTAATTGCTGCTGATGAATTCGTCGCATCATCTAGGTCACCGATGGTGCCTGCAGTAGCAACACTTGTGTTAATATCCTGTACTGCTGTACTAACATCAACTGAAAGTGTTTCAGCTGTTGATGAACCTACTTGGAACGATACAGCGCCAACATCAAATTTACCTGCAGTAGCATCTAGTAATTTAGTACCACCAAAGCTAGTGTTGTCCATAATACTTTTAAGCTCAGCTTCTAAAGCAACAAACTCAGACTTCATTGCTGTGTACTCATCCGCACCATTTGTACCATTGGCACCTTGGGTCGCTAACTCTTTCATGCGGTAAGCAATGTTAGTCATTTCATCAAACGCACCTTCCGCTGTTTGTAGCATAGACATTGCATTATTTGAATTATAAAGCGCTGCTTCTTGGCCGCGTACTTGTGCATTTAAGCGTGATGCGATTTGCAGACCCGCTGCGTCATCTTTTGCAGAGTTAATTTTAAAACCAGACCCTAAACGCTCAAGCGCTGTTGATAAATCGTTGTTGCTACGACCAAGCTGGTTTTGAATTGACATTGAAGCCATATTTGATTGAATTGATAAAGCCATGCTTAATTTCCTTTATGTTTAAACCTATTTACACACAAAGTATAAATAGAAGTGACTAATAATTAAGAGCGACCACATTAAGAAAAAACTAAACTTTATTTTGATTTTATTTATTAATACAGCCGAAATAATTACATAGCTACCAAACTAGAGGAAGCTTTAAAAAAGGCTGAGTAACCTTTTTTATTTTTATCCGAGCCCTATCTAAACAAAAACAGCCGCATAAAAGATGCAGCTGTTTTGATATTTTTTAATCGATTACTCGGTTTATGTAACCTATCGTTAAACTATTAACGAAGAAGTGAACCAATCATTTGTGTTGTGCTATTTGCTGTGCTCAGAACAGAAATACCTGAGTTCATTAACAACTGCTGCTTAGTCATATTAGACGTTTCAGCTGCAAAATCAGCATCCATAAGCGTTGAAGCCGCTGCTTGAGTGTTTTCTTTCATATTCGTTACGTTGTTCATGGTGTGGTCAAGGCGGTTCATTGATGCACCTAAGGCTGAGCGAGCCGTACCAATATTTTTAATAAAAGTATCAACAGTCGTGATCGCATTTGATGAGGCTGTCGCTGCTGCTGCTGGTGTTGCACCTGCTAATGCTCCGATTGTACCAGGAGTAGCTAGAGTAGTGTTGATCGTTCCAACAGATGTTGAAACATTGACATTTAACTTCTCTGCCGTAGACGAGCCAACTTGAAAATCAACTCCTCCGGCTCCGAACTTACCTGCAGCTGTTAACAATGCCGTACCACCAAAGCTTGTGTTATCCATAATACTTTTAAGTTCCGACTCTAAAGCACCAAATTCAGCATTTATCGCTGTGTATTCATCTGTACCATTTGTACCATTGGCACCTTGTGTGGCAAGCTCTTTCATGCGGTAAGCAATGTTAGTCATTTCATCAAACGCGCCTTCGGCAGTTTGCATCATCGACATTGCATTATTTGAATTATAAAGTGCTGCTTCTTGGCCGCGTACTTGTGCGTTTAAGCGTGATGCGATTTGCAGACCCGCTGCGTCATCTTTTGCAGAGTTAATTTTAAAACCAGACCCTAAACGCTCAAGCGCTGTTGATAAATCGTTGTTGCTGCGACCAAGCTGGTTTTGAATTGACATTGAAGCCATATTCGATTGAATTGATAAAGCCATGCTTAATTTCCTTTATGTTTTAAACCTATTTACACACAAAGTATAAATAGAAGTGACTAATCATTAAGAGCGACCACATTAAGAAAAAGCTAAACTTTATTTTGATTTTATTTATTAATACAGCCGAAATAATTACATAGCTACCAAACTAGATGCAGCTTTTAAAAAGGCTGAGTAACCTTTTTTATTTTTATCCGAGCTCTGTCTAAACAAAAACAGCCGCATAAAAGATGCAGCTGTTTTGGTATTTTTTAATCGATTACTCGGTTTATGTAACCTATCGTTAAGCTATTAACGAAGAAGTGAACCAATCATTTGTGTTGTGCTGTTAGCAGTACTAAGTACAGAAATACCTGAGTTCATAAGCAACTGTTGCTTAGTCATATTAGATGTTTCAGCAGCAAAATCAGCATCCATCAGTGTAGACGCTGCCGCTTGAGTATTTTCTTTCATGTTCGTTACGTTATTCATGGTATGGTCAAGACGATTCATTGATGCACCTAGGGCTGAGCGGGCCGTGCCAATTGAATCAACTAACGTATCAACAAAATCAAGCTGAGCCTTTGCATCTGCTTGGTTATCAATACGACCATTACCTGATGGCGTAGCTCCTGTTGAGGCCCTAGCCGCCAACTGATTAATAGTTCCTTGAACTGATTTATCTGTAGCCGTACCATCAACATACAAAGTAGCACCGATATCAACTGACAATGTTTCTGCTGTACTTGAACCTACTTGAAACGTAACTGCTGTAGCAAATTTACCTTTATCTGCTGCCAATGCTGCGTCTGCATTAAATAATGCTGTTCCACCAAATGACGTATTATCCATAATACTATTTAATTCAGCAGTCAAAGCAACATACTCAGAACTTATCGCTGTATATTCATCATCACCATTTGTACCATTGGCAGCCTGTGTTGCTAGCTCTTTCATGCGGTAAGCAATGTTAGTCATTTCATCAAACGCGCCTTCCGCTGTTTGCATCATCGACATGGCATTGTTTGAATTATAAAGTGCTGCTTCTTGGCCGCGTACTTGTGCGTTTAAGCGTGATGCGATTTGCAGACCCGCTGCGTCATCTTTTGCAGAGTTAATTTTAAAACCAGAACCTAAACGCTCAAGCGCTGTTGATAAATCGTTGTTGCTGCGACCAAGCTGGTTTTGAATTGACATTGAAGCCATATTCGATTGAATTGATAGAGCCATGTTTAGTTTCCTCTTTGAAGTTGTAGTTAAAGTAATTAGTGGAGCTAAATCACTTTCTAATAACTAAGAGCGACCAATTATGAGAAAAGATAAACATTTTTCTAATTATTAAAGTTAGCCCTTAAATTACAGGCGATAATGAAAAAGATGACGTTAAATTTAAATTAACTGACCGTTAATTTAGTGAGTATTGCACCATGTTACGAGTTATGTTTGCTTGTGACATAATTGCAGCCACACTATTTACCCCTGGGCTTTGCATATGCTGTTTAACCCCTAAACTTACAGCAAGCAATTCATCTGTATTGGCTAAGGTACGAGCAGCATCGAGTTGATCTAGCTGGCTTTGCAACTGTTGCTTTTGTGCCTGAATTTTTATTAAGTTGGCCTTTAAATGGCGCTGTGCACTTTGAATTTGTTCGCGGTGCTGTGCAATACTGGCATTTTTGTCTGCTACTTTAGCAAGTTCATTCAGTGGATTATTTAAATCATTAAGCTGCAACGAAATCGGGTTACCCGCCGCAACACGTACACCTTGACCACTCATCACCCAAGGTTCTAAAAGTGGAGCCGCATTATCTTTTTGCGCACTAAAAAGCAGGCGGTTTTCACGGTTGAGCTCAACGTTTATATGATGTGGTGCAAACGCATTTTGAATAGCAGTTAAATTGGTTTTTTCGTCTTGATAGGCAGGTAATTTTAAACTTAATGATTTACCCGAACGCCCCATTACTAGCTGGATATTTTCTTCATGTGGACGCGCGCTAAGCAGGTCTATATTAGCATTAAGCTGTTTGCTAATAGCACGATTTGGATCGGTTATTTTTAGTTGAGAATCAAGCCCTGAACCTTTTTTACTTGCGACATTTTGTAATGACGCTATTTGCACTTTAATCTTTTGTTGTTGCATAGGTTGAGGTTGAGAGTTAGCTGCCTGGGTGTTTAATTGTTGTGCTAACTTTTCAAGCCCCATATACAAATTTCGTATTGTGCTTTCACTTTGCTCGGCTCTTGCCAGCGCCTGACTCAATGCTCCACGCTGTGCCCAATCAGTCAGTACTTTAACTTGCTCCTCTCTGGCAACAATTTTGTTTTTCCACAAATTGTTAGCAGAATCTTTTGTTGATGTAACGAGTGCATCCGATTTATTGGTATTAACCAAGTCAATTGCTTGTGCCTTTTCGCTACTTTTAACCAGCATAGTTAGTTCCTGAAAATATTATAATTTTTAAATGTATGAAAACAATGAAAGTTTGCTTACTGTTGAGTAAACCTGCATCGATGACTCATACGCCGCCATTGACTCTTTCATCGAGATAAACGCTTCAGGGTAATCTACAGCACTTAAATCATCCTGTAAATTCACCGTAAACGTAGTGATATCTTGATTACTGGTAGTAATAGAATCAAGCGACGCCATAGTAGAACCAATTGTAGTCACTTGGCTACTAATAGTACCTAAAAAGTCTGCTAATTTATCTATCATCACCCGTGATTGATTGCCAACACCACCTACTGGTGGATTATTTACATAAACAAGATAGTCTTTCATGGCATTTAAAAAACCGGCACCTGGGTCTAAATCATCACCCACAATATTGTTTTTTACGCTTGAGTCATCAGATACAGCAACTTCTCGGACAATATCGTCACCGGTATAAACGTAATTACCCGTGGCATCGATTTGAAATGGTTGTTCATCGGTTTTACTGCCTGAAAAATAATACTTTCCGTCGCTATCTGTTGCATTAAGTAAATCAACAATCGCAGGAAAAGCCACACTCATTTCTTGACCAAGCGCTTTAATTTCTGCCTCACCCATCGAATCATCAGCTGCGGTAGTAAGTAAACTCTGTAAGGAATATATTTGGTTAACAATACCAGTCAATTGTACTTCTTGTTGACCCAGTGAAAAGTTAACTGCGTCCATATTGGTTTTGTATTGCTCTAGCGATTTAATTTCTGAACCTAAATTCATAATCATCACAGTGCCAAGTGGATCATCAGACGGCTTAAGAATACGCTTATTGGTTGCTAATTGAGTCGACTTTTCGTTAAAATTTTCAGTATTAATTTGGATGTTTTTTATTGAATTTAAATGAAGCTGATGACTACTTACTCGCATAACATTGCCCCTTAAAACATTTGCAGTAAAGATTTAAACATTTGATCGGCAGTGCTGATCACTTTGGCATTGGCACTATACATTTGCTGAAAATGCATTAAGCTTGCCGCCTCTTCATCAAGGTTTACACCACTAAAGCTATCGCGTGCAGCAATGGCATTTTCACTTAAACTCGTAGCGGTAGAGATACTACTTAAATTTTGCTTACTAGTAATTGCCAGTTCACCCACTAATAACGTAAATTTATCGCCTTTTCCTGCCATTGAGGTAACGATATTAGCAATGTTTGAATTATCACCAGGCCCGGAAGTACTACTGTCTTTAAAACCAAGCTTATCGGAAGTGATCGCAGGGTTTATCTCGATCGTCCCTAATGGGTTTAATGGGTTGTAAGTAAACAATGCTTCACCAGGGTCGTTATTTAAATCAAAACCGCTTTGTAATGCACCATTCATATCATCAGCAAGGTCGGAAACTAAGCTGTTTAAGGTTGCAAGAGTTGGTTTTATTACATCATTATCAACGCTTATTAAGCCACCAAATTGGCCACCAACATTTTTATCAAGAGTAAATTTCTGGCCAATAAATTCACTGGTGACTGTTGTACCACTGACCGAGATTGATGCAGCTTTACTGCCTACTACTAACGGGGCACCACTTGAGGTACTAATATCAATAAAGCCATTATTTCGTTCAACAATAGATACACCAATATGTCCTGATAACTGGTTTACTAAGCGCTCGCGATTGTCTTTTTGCTCTGCGGTTGATTGATTATTCGCTGTTGCTACCCCAATACTGCTGTTGATTTCGGCTATCTGTTTCGTAATCGATGACACACTTAGTGCCACATTGCTCATTTGCGCATTGAGTTTAGTTTCTTGACCAGCCAGTGCGCCATTAATCTGCGCAAAATCTTGCATAAGCCCTTCAACTGAGGACAAAAACTGCTGTCTAAAAGCCTGTGAGTCTGGCTTGGTCGTCGCTGCATTTAATGCATTGGTTAGGCTTGCAAGGGAGTTATTTAAGTTTAACGAGTCGGTACCAATTATTTGCTCAATAAAGCCTAGGTATGACTGTTTGTTTTCATAAAAATTGGTATCGGAATTAGTACGCCAAATATCGTCATTTAAAAAGGCGTCAACAACCCGATCAACCGATGCCACCTCAACCCCACCTAAATATACATTAGAGGTTTTAAATTGAGCTTGCTGACGCGAGTAACCTTCAACGGCTGCATTCGCCACATTTTGCCCTGACACAGTCAGCGCAATATTAGCCGCATTGAGGCCGCTTAACGCGTTATTTAACATAGACATAATTAACTACCTAATCGTATTAGCATTCAATGGCTGAACAAATGCCGACCCCGCATAAATATCATAGCTTTGGGTTGGCTCAACGCTTTCAGCACCTTTATGTTGATCATTAGCGACCAAGCTTTGGCTATTCTTAAATGTATTTTCTATGGGAGCAATTTTCTCATCAAACTGCTTAATAATCGCTTCGGCTAAACCCAGTTGATGAGTTGACGCTAAATGCTGCGCTGTTTGAGCATTATGCATATCTCTAAATTGCGCTTGCTCGTTACTATTAAAAAAACCATTGTCACCGGCCATAGTTTTGGTGGTGCTATCCATACTTTTTAATACCAGCTGTAAAAAAATAGCTTCAAACTGCTCTGCTGCCTGTTTAACGCCTGCCTCACTGTTGCCAGTAATGTTTTCAAGATGGGTCGGGTCAATCGCTAATGACTGAGATAATTGGGTTGATGACTCTATTTTCATGGCTATTTCCTTTAAATAACTAATAGCTCGGCTTCTAGAGCCCCAGCATTATCAAGTGCAATTAATATCGACATAAGCTCGGCTGGCGTTGCGCCAAGTGCATTTACCGCTTTTACAATTTCATCTAATGAGGTGCCTTCAGGCCACAACAGCATATTTTTTTGTTGTTGATCTACTGTGATATCACTTGATTGCGTGGTCGTAGTTTGGCCATTTGAAAACGGCCCAGGTTGCGACACTTGCTCTTGCTCACTGATGGTAATGGTTAAATTACCATGGTTAACCGCCGCTTGATTAACTCGCACTGTATTGTTCATTACGACAGTACCGGTGCGACTATTAAATACAATTTTAGGACGCTCAGAGCCTTGCTCTACCGTAATATCTTGTAGCATCGACATAAACGTGTTGCGACTATTGGCATCGCTTGGCGCACTAACCACTAAACGCGCCCAGTTTTCAGCAATAGCTACATCAGGCCCAAATACTTTATTAATAGCACGCACAACATTGCGGGCAGTTTGATAATTTGGATCTTTTAAATTAAGAATCACATCGCTTTGACTTTCATATATAGCCGTAACACTGCGTTCAATAATAGCGCCATTAGGAATAAGCCCTGAAGTAGGCACATTAACAGTCACCGAGGAGCCACTTTTACCGCTAGCATTAATGCCGCCCACCACTAAATTACCTTGTGCTAGCGCATACACTTTGCCATCAACCCCTTTTAACGGGGTCAACATTAAGCTGCCACCATGTAAGCTTTTTGCATCGCCTAATGAGTTCACAGTTACATCAATCGCTTGGCCTGGGCTTCCCATAGGCGGCAATGTAGCATGGACAGCAACAGCCGCTATATTTTTTGATTTTGGCAAGCGCTCTTCATCTACAGAGACACCAAATTGCTTTAGCATATTACTTAGCGATTGGCCGGCAAATTTTACTTGGGCTTTATCACCCGACCCCGGCAAGCCCACGACTAAACCGTAACCCACTAGTTGGTTTTCTCGCACACCTAGCACATCAACAATATCTAATAATGGACGTGCTTTGGCGGTCACAGTTGCAGGCGCTAATAGGCTAAAAAAGCACACTAACATTAATAGTAAATATTTCATTAAAACCTCAGTAATCCCTTAGAACGGGTTTAAGAATCGGGTAAATAAAGTGGTAAACCAACCCGGACGATTCGCATCAGCCAATGTGCCTTTGCCGGTATAGCTTATTTGCGCTTCAGCAATACGAAGCGACGAAACACGGTTACTTACATCAATATCGCCAGGGCGAACTAGCCCTTCAATTTCAATGTATTCGTCACCTTGGTTGAGCTTAATTTGCTTACGCCCTTTAATAACCAGCGATCCATTAGATAAAACATGATTAACCCGCACAGTAATAGCGCCACTCAGGAAGTTTTGTTGGCTGGCGCTGCTTTCCCCGTCAAACTTGGCACTCGAGCCTATACCCAAATTAAAATCAGCTACGTTGAGTGCACCAGCAACCGGCACAGCAACATCAAAGTCGGTGCTTTTATCTAAACTCGAATCGGCGCTTTTACTTGATTGCATGCGCTCGTTAAGCACCACAGTTAAAATATCGCCAACTCGGTAAGCACGTTTATCTGCATACAAAGAAAACATATAGTTATCTTGAAATAAGCTACCATCTTGCTGATTCAAACCCTGTGCATAGGCATCTTGGCTTATTTCATAGTCTTGAACTGATTTTTGAGTGGTGTTTTGTGGACATTTAACTTCCCCATACACCACTTCGCATTCCACCATTTGGGTTTTTGACGGGGTATTGCTACAACCTGCAACACCTAAAAGCAGCAAAAATAATGTTAACTTATTCATCATAATCATACGTTTTGGTTTATAAAGCGCAGCATTTCATCTGCCGCAGAGACCACTTTAGCGTTCATCTCGTAAGCGCGCTGTACGGCAATCATGCTTACCATTTCATCAACAACGCTCACGTTTGAGCCTTCAATAGTAAATTGTTGTAAGCCACCAAAAGCATCTTCACCGGGGATGCCTTCGACAGGTTCACCCGATGCCGCTGTTTCGCGGTACAAGTTACCACCTAAGCTTTGTAAGCCTGCAGGATTTGCAAAGTTAACCGTTAACATTTGGCCTAACTCAACCGCTTGCGCATCTTTACCCACTACTGCCGTAACGGTGCCATCGGTGCCAATACTCACTTTAGTGGTGCCCTCTGGCAGCGCAATATTTTGCGCCAAAGGTAAGCCGTTGCTGTTTACCAGTAATGACTCTGAGTTAAGCTGAAACTGGCCGTTACGAGTGAACAATAATTCGCCATCAGGGCTTTCAATTTGAAAGAAACCTTGCCCAGCAATGGCCACATCCAACTGGTTACTGGTTGTTTCAAAACTGCCTTCAGTAAATTGCTTTTGCGTACCGTTAATACGAACACCGGTTCCGACCTGAATCCCTGATGGCAGCTGATTAAGCTCATCTACCTGCGCGCCAGGCTGTTTTTGTACTTGGTAAAATAAATCTTCAAATACCGCTCTGTCTTTTTTAAAACCGGCAGTGCTCACGTTCGCGAGGTTATTCGATATTGTTGTCATTCTTAAATCTTGCGCTGCAAGACCGGTTTTACTCACCCATAATGCTGAATTCATGTTTGGCTTCCTATTTACCCACGTCCACTGATGAGCTTATTACCGCTGGTCGCTAATTCGTCAGCAGACTTCATCATTTTTACGTTCATTTCAAATTGGCGACTAATATTCATGGTTTTGATCATTTCAGCCACGGCATTCACATTAGAACCCTCTAAAGCACCCGTTCTTACTGTGATTGTTTCGTCGGCCTCAAGCGGCTGTAAATCGTTAGCTCTGAGTAAGCCATCAGCACCTTTAATTAAATTTGCATCGGTGCTGGCTAATTTAATTTGCGCATCTTCTGCAATTACACCGCCGCCAATGGGGGTTAGGTTGATCATGCCGTTTGAGCCAATTTCAATATCACCAAATTCAGGGAGTTGAATATCGCCACCGTCACCTTGCACGCGGCGACCATTAACAGTAACAAAGCCATCGGTATCAACCACTAAGTTACCCGCACGGGTATAAGCAGGTTCACCGTTGTCATCCATCACCTCTAAATAACCGCCGTTGCTCAGTGCTAAATCAAGATTACGGCCAGTATCCATGATTGGCCCTGACGATAAGTCAGTAGTTACTGGTGTTAGTTGCGCGTGGTAACGAGTACGAAAGCCCTCGCCTTGTACCATCATTGATTGCGCTTGCTCTAAGTCGGCCTTAAAACCTACGGTGCTAACATTTGCTAAGTTATTTGCAGCAACGCGTAAGGCGGTATTATTAAGTTCAGCACCCGAAACGGCGGTATAAATTAACTTTTCCACGCTCAGCTTCCTTAGGTGTTACTAAATAAAATTTGCATCATTTCATCAGCGCTGCTGATGGTTTTAGCATTGGCTTGGTAATTTTGTTGAAATGACATTAAGCCAACCAGCTGCTCACTAATATCAACATTTGAGCCCATAAATGAACCCGACAGTAATTTACCCAGTGAGCCACTTTCTGGCTCGCCATAAAGTGCAGAGCCTGACTCTTCAGTTTGATACCACACGGTATTACTGCCTTGCTCTAAACCATCAACATTCGCAAACGAGGCAAGTACAACCTGACCTTGTAATTTAGATTCACCGTTAGTAAATGTTGCAAATACACGGCCGTCGTCTTCAACTTTCACACCAGAAAACGCCCCTGAGGTATAGCCGTTGGCATCGTTTTCGTTAACACTGAAACTTGAACCAAACTGCGTTGTACCATCGAATTTAAGCGCGATATTTAATGCTGCTGCACCACTGGTTATTTCTGCGTTACCAGGCGTTGAAGTAATAGGCACTTCTAAATCAACCGCCGTTAAGTCGCCTGAAAACGGCACCATTTGGCCATCGGTATCAAAATTAAGCGTAATGGTACCGGCGTTAATTGAACCACCCGCACCATCATCAATAGCTTGAGTACCTGTCGTCGCACCAAGCGCTGAAAGCTGAGCTTGAGTAAGGGGTTTACCATCTAAGAAAAACATCGCTTGCCATTCGTTGCTACCCGTATGGTTAAAATACTGGGTCATTACATGGCTGTTACCTAAGGAGTCGAACACTTCGGTAGATTGAGAAAAGTTATATTGACTACCATCTTTAGGATCAAATACCGCAGGAGCTGTTGGATAAGCAATCACGTCGCTAGAAGAACTTAAGTTACCGTTAAAGTTAATATTGGTACTGGCTTGTGCTTCTATGTTTGAGGCTTCAATTTTTAAATCGGTTAATACACCTGGTACAATTGTCGGATCACCACCATCAACCTGAGACACGCCAAAACCTTGCAGTTTGCCGCCGTTGGCATTAACAATATTTAAGTCGTTATCTAACTGAAACTGGCCTGCTTGGGTGTAAGCTGTACGGCCGTTTTCTGATATGGCAAAAAAACCTTGGCCATCAATAGCAATATCCAGCGCATTACCGGTGCGCACAATTTCACCACCGGTGACAAAATCTTCTTTAACATTGGCAACTTTAACGCCGCCGCGTTGACTGCCGTTATACACTGCGGCAAATTCTGCGGTGTTATTTTTATAACCAGCAGTACCCGAGTTAGCAATATTATTACTGGTTACTTCTAATCCTGTTTGGGTACTTTTAAGACCACTTAATCCTATATTGAACATAGACATATTATTTATTCCTCTTATTTATGCCACTTGATTAATTTCAGTGATACCAAAATTACCCAAACCATCGACTTGTAATAAAATATCTTCTAACGATTTACCTACAGAAACACGCTCAACCTCACCGCTTAGCCAAGTATCAAGCTGCTTTGGTACCTCTGCTGTAGTGGCATACGCTCTCACTGCATACGCACCGGCTTCTTGGTTTTCAAATTCAAAACGCAGCGAACCGACTCCAGAATAAGGCAGTTGTTTTTCTTCAACTAGCTCACCTTCTTGGTTATAAAGTTGCACAGTGACAGAGTCTGCGGCTTCCCCTAAATTAACCATGCCAGAGACACTGCCATCTTGTTCAAGGGCAATACTGCTTGCTTGTACATCAACCGTTTGGCCAACCATATTAGTGGCTTCAAGCACCGCTAAGCTGCTCACATAATCCAAGCCGTCGGCGGTGTTTTGGCGAATGCTTTGTAACGACTCAACATTAGAAAACTCCGCAAGCTGGCTCACATACTGAGTGCCGTCCATAGGTTGTAATGGATTTTGATTACTAATTTGCGCAACAAGTAACTCTAAAAACATGGTCGACATTTCATCTGCTGAGCTATTACCGGCAATATTAGTGGTGCTTTTTGCCCCGTCGGCTGCGCTTGGAACGGCTGAATTAACCTGCATAATATTATTGTCCTAACTTAAGAATGCTTTGCTGCATGCTATTTACACGCCCCATAACTTCAACAGATGTTTGGTAGCTGCGACTTGCAGACATCATATCTGCCATTTCTTCAAGTGCATTCACGTTGGAGTAAAATACATAACCATCGTTGTTAGCAATTGGGTTATTTGGCTCGTAGCGCTGCTCTACCGCACGGTTTGACTCAGTGATCCCTAATACATCAACCGAGGCTGAAATTGATTGGCTGTCTTGTGTTTGTTTGTACAAAGCAGAAAATACTGGTTTAAGTGCCTTGTAAGCGTCGGCTTCTGAACCGGCTGCGGTATCGGCATTGGCTAGGTTAGATGCAATGGTGTCGAGGCGAATAACTTGAGCGCGCATGGCGCTGCCGCTAGCGTCATAAATTGAATTAAAAGACATTATGATTTCCCTGAAATAACTTTATGTAAGCCATTTATTTTCATATTTAAAAAGGTCAAACTGGTTTGAAAATCCATACTGTTGCTGGCAAATTTTGCTTGCTCAATATTTAACTCAACAGTGTTGCCATCACTTGATGGTTGATAAGGAACGCGATATTTAAGTTCATCCGTTTGTACACCAGCAAAATCAACATCTCTGTTTTGCGAAAAACTGGATGAGACACTTTGCATAATTTGACGGTAATCTACATCTCGAGATTTAAACCCAGGCGTGTCAACATTAGCCAAGTTACTGGCAATGACTTCTGCTCTGTCTAACCTTAATTTCATTGAAAAAGGGTGAACACCTAACGCTTTATCAAATAGTTCCATTGTTGCCTCTAATTTTTGTTTCTTGTATGCTTTCGCGCTTCGCATACACTTTCTACCTTGTGTATAACAACCTTTATGCCAACTTTTAAAAGTATTTTTTTTCAATGACTTACATAAAAAAAGAGCAAAAAACAGCCCAGCACACGGAAGCTAAACTTCCCCAATGGAAGCGATGGTTTTTCCGCTCACTTTTAACTATTGGACTACTGCCAGCTCATACTATGGCCACCCCCATTAATTTTGATAAAGAAATTCAGCAGTTTTTGCACAGTGAAATTAAGAGCTATTTGCGCTCGGTTAATTCGCAAAGTCAGCGACAAGATATAGAATTATTTATTCCTAAAGGCAGCGAAAATTTAAGCTGTGATGAATTGCAAATCACTCGCTCACAAAGTCACACGCCACCCGCAGGCAGAGTAAGTGTTTCTGTATCTTGCCCATCGCCTGCTTGGCGTTTTAGGGCCAGTGCTAAAGTAAGTGTGTGGATAAACCTAGTAGCTGCCAAACACACTTTAAACCGAGGTAAAGTGCTTAATAAGCAAGACTTAGAATATAAAAGCGTGGATTTAGGTAAGCACCGCCACCAAGGCGAAACCGGTATTGACCAGCTAGTTGGACTTACCGTTAAACGCGAGATTGATAAAGGCACGGTAATCTCCACCCGATACCTAGAAAAGCAGTATTTAATCAATAAAAATGAGCATATTTCACTGCAAATAAATACCGCAACTTTCTCAGCCAATGTTAAAGCCATTGCTCTTGAAGATGGCCAGCTTGGTGAGGTTATTAATGTAAAAAATTTATCATCAAAAAAAGTAGTTCAAGGTAGAGTAATTGCGCAAGGCGTGGCAGAGGCGACATTTTAAAAAATGTCGAAATAAAAGTTAAGTAATGCTTGTACTTGGTCGCTGATATAAACTAAGCAATATAAATTCGATAAACGAATTAGGTAATAAACAATGAATATAAGTGCAATAACAACCACTGCGGTTGATCAAAGCCAAAAAACAAACCTGCGTTCTTCACTGGATGCAAAACCAGAACAACAACCTGTAGCGACTAAACAAGAGCAAGCAAACTCAGTGAGTGCATTAAGTAAATCAATAGACTCAACATTTCAAGATTTAGCTGCAAAGCCAGACGTTGATATGGATAAAGTAGCCATGATGAAAGCGGCAATTGCCAGTGGTGAATTTAAAATTAATATTGATGAAACCGTTAACGCTATGGTTGAACTTCATAAAAAATGAAAACTGTAAAAGAGTATATTGTAAGTCTGCAACAAGACATTACTAAGCTAGACGCGTTAATTGAATTACTTGAAACGCAATACGAATTGCTAAGCCAACGTAATGTGCAGCTAGAAACACATAATAAAAAAATGCTCGGCTTTTTAGAAAGCTTAAATGAATCGCACAACCAGCGCGATGGCTTTTTGGTGAGTTTAGGCTTACAAGGTGGCAAAGAAGGTTTAGCACAATTAACCGCGCTTCTACCTGTTGATATAAACACCCTTACTACTAAGCTATTGCATCAGCTTGAGCTAAAAACTAAAACCTGCAAAATAATGAATGAACGCTCAGGGCAATTACTCTCAAGCCAGCGTCGGTTGTTACAGCGTTTAACTGGCGGTGAAAACAAACAAGCTTACCCAGAAATGCCTTTATAAATACGTTACATAAAGGCATTTTCTTGTTTAGTCACTTTGCGCTATGTTTTTACTTTACTCCTATTATTACCTTTTAAAACCCTATCTTGAGTCCAAAAATAGTTATTCCGCTAAAACTAAGTATTATTAGCTTTTGTGCAACTTTGCGGCTAATTGTATTTATAATAAGCAAATAGCGGCTAACGTCACCTTTATTAGACTAAAGAATGATTGCTGCTGAATCTGCTGATTTTATGACCTTTTCGCTATTCTGCATGACAAGATCACACTGTAAAAACAGAACAATAAACCACTGAATTTAAAGATCTTTTAAATTTAACAAGCCAGTTACAACACATCCCTTTGCTATTTTTGTTAACACTTACAAAGCGTTAAACTGGGCTATGCACGACCTTTTGCCTAATTACAATCTGTAGCAAGCTGTTTTACCCTGCGCACTCAACGTTCATTTGCTTTGTAAAAGCTGTATTTTTATTTTGAGTTAGCAACAAAGTTGCAGGAGAAGTCATGACCACCAAGCCGCTAGATGATAATTCATCTGATGCTATACCAGGAGCGGATACTCAAACCGTGTCCGATAGCTATGAAAATCTTCATAAACCCAGCTCTGAGTTTGAAAGCCGCGACGCTTATCTAGAGCACGAACTGCAAATTATGCAGCCAAAACGCTGGCGTCCAAATTTACCGTTTAGAGATTATCGCTTTGAATTTGAAGACACCATTCCAGCAATGGCCGCTACTATAGGTAAAGTAGTAATGGTAGCAGCCATTGCTGCCACGTTTGCAGGCCCTTTGGGTTTAAGTGATGGCTTTGTACTTGAAAACGTACGCTACGAACTTTTAATTGTTTCGCTATTTATTTTACTATTTTCTGGCTTTATTTTACCGACCGCTAACTTAGCGGGTACTCATGGCCCACTCATTCCATTAATTCCTATTGTGGTTGCCGCAGGCGGACACCCTATGGCCTTTGGTTTGCTCATAGGAGCCTTTGGATTGATATTAGCATTTAGTAAAGGCGGCAGTCTCATGGCCAAGCTCACCAGTAAAGGAGTGTGTGGTGGCCTACTTCTTTATTTGGGCTTTGTGGGTACCATTTCACAAGTTAAAAAGCTGTTTGCATGGGCTGAAGAAATTCAAATGACCCATATTGCCTTTATCGTAATCTTAGCCACAATTTTACTTTATGCTTTATTGGAGCATTACAAAAAACGCTGGTTAGCCGTGCCACTGAGCTGTTTAATTGGTGGTTTTACTGCTTTTGCATTGGGTGCACCGTTTGAGTTTCATACTGCACCGGGCTTACCAAACATGAACCCTATGTACTGGTGGGGCGAAAACACCGGCTGGATGCTTGGCTTACCAACAGCTGAAAGCTTTGTAGTTGTACTTCCTTTTGCAGTTTTAGCGGTTGCTATGTGGTCTCCTGACTTTTTAGGCCATCAAGTATTTCAAAAAATTAGTTACCCTGAGCGTACTGAAAAAGTACAAATGAATATTGACGATACCATGCTTAGCGCATCAACAAGACAAACCTTTGGCTCGCTTTTAGGCGGTGCTAACTTTGCGTCATCTTGGGGCACTTACATTGTTCCTGCTGCTATTGCAAAACGCCCTATTCCTGCAGGCGCAATTTTAACTGCGTTATTTTGTATTATCGCGGGTGTTTGGGGCTATCCAATGGACTTAGCTATTTGGCAGCCAGTATTATGTGTTGCATTAATTGTAGGGGTGTTTATTCCACTACTTGAAGCGGGTATGGAAATGACCCGAGAAGGTAAAACCACCCAATCAGCCGCCATTGTGGTGTTTGCATCAAGCCTAGTAAACCCTGCATTTGGTTGGTCACTAACTATGCTACTTGATAACTTGGGCCTTATTGGCTGTAAAGAAAGAAGTGCTGATTTATCGCGAATGAGCCGCTGGGTCATCCCACTTATAATGTTTGTGTTATTAACCGGTGTAATGGCACTGGTAGGTATGCTGCCAGGCATTCCTGCGCTAATGCCAAGCTTTAGACATTAATTCCTTTATTAAACAGCAAAGCGAGCTTTAATAGCTTGCTTTTTTTGTACTTATAAAAAACCAGCACAGTGTTCCTGCAATAATAACCCCTGAAGTGACAGTCCCTGAAATAATTACAAGCCACCCTGCAGAATTTTTATAAAGCTCGCCACCAGAAAAAAAACCTTACGCATCAAAAAACCATAACCAATTGATATATATTAAAAACTTAACATTTCACTTTCTGGTATAGGCTTTGCACCTTTATGAGTGAACGTTAAAAATCATTTTATTAGTAACGCTTTTAAAATGAAAAATCATCACTCTTAATAAGGAGCTAATTATGAATAGCGATCGTATCGAAGGAAATTGGAAAGAACTTAAAGGTAAAGCGCAACAAAAATGGGGCGATCTTACCAACGATGATTTAGATAAAATTGAAGGTAGCCGTACCGAGCTTGTTGGTAAAATTCAGCAAAAATACGGTAAATCCAAAGATGAGGCCGAGCGCGAAGTAAATGACTTTGAGAAAGGTCATTAATATAAAGCGTGTTAACAGCTTTACTTGCTAATAAAAAACCGCCAATTGGCGGTTTTTTTGTATACCTTAATTTTAGGAAGGTTTTGCTAATGCTAACGCTTCGCCAGCAAGTGCAAAAATATTTTTAAGCATTAATTGCAAAATATGTCTAATAGAAGCGTAAGTAAAAGAAATCACCTGAAATGGATAGCCACAAAATGTCAGCATATGCCCTAAAATCCCTTTTACATCTTTAGTACAATTTTTAGAAAAATCAATGCTATCAGCTAATGCTTTAGCTATCTGATCGTATACTGTGAGAGCGTTCGAAAAATGATTTTGTATCGCATATAATTTACCAGTATCACGTAAATGAGTAATTAAAGCTGCACCAATTTTCCGAGCCCATTTAGAGGTGCGGCTACATTCGAGTCGCCTCTCATAATCAAGCCTTACCTCTTCTTGAATTCGTTTTTCCATTCCCTTGTTAATAGCAGAATAACTTTTGAAATTGCTTGCTGTATGCAAATATCCTGGCGTCTCCTTAGTCATACTGTGTGCTTTAGGAGTAATGGTGGCAGCACCGTGTAAAATATATTCTTGCTCCGTATGCATAAATGGCCACACAGGCACTAAAGGAACAGGGTCGGCTGCATGTACACAACGATAAATGCTGTTATCTGTTGCGGACTCAGTTTTTACTGCAAAACTATTATAACCAACTCGCGGCGCACCAAAAGTATATAATTTTACATTCGCTCCAAAACGTTGCTTTAACCAGTTAGCAGCTAAGTTTGCTAAAGCACCACCTAAACTATGACCTACAACATGGATGTTTAATTTTTTCTTAGTGCTTTGTTTAAAGTATAGCTCTAACTGATTTTTAAAGGAGTTAAATGTATGGTTGAAGCCTGCATGTACAGGTTGGTCATTAATGCAAGTACTTAAACCACAATGTAAATCAGTAACAACATCACGGATTTTAGCCGTGCCACGTAAAGCTAAAACATAATCATCTTCATATGCACCCTTCTTACCTTTTGCAATACAGCCAAAATTGGTCGAGTGATTAAAAACTCGTTCAAGAATAGAACCACTTACACCTTTTATAGATTCTGATTCGAATGAAAATAAAGAGCTAATCCTTTCAAAATATGGGTTAGCTCTCAAGCCTCTTTTATCAAGGCTTTCGTATGAGATAGCAGCAAAGTTAGCAGCTATTGCAGGGCTTAAAACATTCATCAATATTTCCTTATAATTTAGGTTTTGTTTTATTAATTATCATCCGTCTCAATTTCAGAAAGGTCAAAATAAGCATTTTTTTCCACTACTTCAAAATCATCAGACCAACGACAAATACTTAAAGCTTCAAATTTATAGCCTTCAATTTTCTTATTCTCAAATTTAAAAAGAACCTTTTCATCAGTGATATCAGCTATTAATTGCCTTAATTTTTTTGCATATTCCTCTCGGTATTTAGCGCCTGACAATCTGGAACCCCAAAGGCAATATTCTTCATAATTGTAGGATAAATAAATAGCTTGAGAAGTAAAAATCTCAGCAAGCGGGACTGCTGGTTGATTAGAGCGGATATTAATTTCAGGTAGTAAGAAACTTCCGTTCTTATCCGTGTAAGTGAAATCTTCAGCACATTTGCCATCAGAAAAATTTAATACTCGGTCTATTCTCACATTAGATAAAGGCTTGCCCTTTTCACTAACTTGGCCTTTCACCTCAGGGCACAAGTGCACTTTGTAAGCACCAATATGATTACCAAACTTTTTAAGTGTCGTTAAAAATGACATAAACAAGAAGCCTTAAAAATAGGCCGTGAACATTTTGTGGAGGGTTGCTAAATGATTCCCTATAAGCTTAAATATTCACATGCCTTTGTAAATAGACCTCATATGATAAACAAGCCTATATAAAATACAATAATTAAAGCTTCAGATGTATAGGTTAAAGGAAGTTAAACCGAGCGCGAAGTAAATGACTTTGAGAAAGGTCATTAATATAAAGCGTGTTAACAGCTTTACTTGCTAATAAAAAACCGCCAATTGGCGGTTTTTTTGTTGGTAAATAATAGAATCACTAGATTTAACATATTCGGTAATTCTTTGAATTAACCAGCCTGTTTATTATTTGAAATCGACGTCAAAAGTTCAGATATCAGCTGCCTATCTATCTGAGCATTTTTTTCACTCAGTTTATGAATAAACTCTAAAGGTGTAAGCCCATGTGATTTTTCTTTAATAGTAATACTCGCGCCTTTATCCATTAAAAGTTGCACTAAACCAAAGTCATTAAGCAAAATAGCCGAGTGTAGAGGTGATAAACCATCTATGTGACTTAACGTATTTACTTTGATTCCTTTAGAAATAAAGTATTTGATATAAACATCGCGCTTATCTATATCTTTAATTTCAAATAAAAATGCTAAACCAGCGCCTGATTCAAGTGATTCAATATCACTCTTATCGGCTCTATAATTAAGTAAGTAATATTCACAAGCATCACTTGGGATGTAGTGAGTATCCTCATCAGTGCTGCAAATAATAACATCTTCAATATCACTATTGATGAGCGAATATAAAGTAACTGCAGAATATCCAACAGATAATAAAAGTAACAAATAAATAGTAAGCTTTTTCACCTCTACTCCCAGATTCCTTAACTATTAGCATCAGTGTATGCAAGCATAACGAAGTAATTATTTACAGAATTAAGCTCAACCTTATTTATTTTGCCAGCGCTAACTTCACTGCTGCCTCGGCATGTATTTTGGTGGTATCGTAAAGCGGAACCTGCGTATGTTGTGGCTTTACCAACAAGGCGATTTCAGTACAGCCTAAAATGATGGCCTGCGCGCCTTGCTCAAATAATCGCTCTATAATACGCACATAATCGGCTCGCGAATCATCATTAATAATGCCTTGGCATAACTGCGAATAAATAACCTCGTGCACTCGCTTTCGCTCATTAGGCTGAGGTATTAATACTTCAATGTTATGCTTATCGGTTAAACGCTCTTTGTAAAAGTTTTGCTCCATTGTAAATTGCGTGCCCAATAACCCTACTCGCGTAATGCAATCGTGCTTTAATTGCTCGGCGGTGGCATCAGCGATGTGCAAAATAGGAATGGTAATATTACTGGCAATCTCATCGGCCACTTTATGCATAGTGTTGGTACAAATAAGTAAAAAGTCGGCACCACCAACCTCTACAGATTTAGCTGCCTTGGTGAGTAACTTAGCTGTTTGTTGCCAATCGCCTTGATGCTGTAGCGCTTCAATTTCCGAAAAATCAACACTCACCATACAAATTTTGGCACTATGTAGTCCACCCAATGAGTTTTTAACGCCTTCGTTTAAAGCTTTGTAATAGCTGGCTGTTGACTCCCAACTCATACCACCGAGCATACCAATCGTTTTCATAAAATTGCCTTGTTTAAAAGTGGTTAAAAGCAGCAAATTGCTAAATAATTTTTTACATTGACAGTAAGCAAAGAAGTAAGATGCAACTCATGCGACTACAATTATTGTTTTAATATTTATATATAAGATAATTCAATATCTACTTTTACCACATCATTTTTAATAGCCCATTGAAAAGCATCACTGTTTTCAATAAACGCCCTAAGACTATCAACCTCATTTAACGCAGAACACCACTGACTCGTTGTTGAAAGCGCAAATGCAGCCTCGCTTGGTAAAAATTTAAAAGTCGTACTAAGTTGCTGCATAGCATCTGTAGCTTCATCTATGTCGTCTAAATCAGGAATAATTTGGCGTGTAATATCAACAATAAAGTAGTCTTTACTAAGGCTATCTACCCCGCACTGAAAAAGAAGCATATCGCCGTCATACTCTAAATTAGTATTTTCAATTCGGTAGCTTTCATATAAATCAATAACCAGTTTAATCAACTGTTTAACATTATAGTTTTTATAAAATTCAGAGCTTTCAATTTTAAGTTTTATATCTTCTATTTTCATATTTTATTTATAATTCTATTTAAAAATTAGTAACTATGTGCTCTTTTCGCTACTGTATTAACCTTTACTTACAACGTCTTCAAATAACAATTGCTTATCGTCTTTATATACTTCAAGCCAACCAAGTGAAGATGTATCGCAACCAATAATAGTGACATGTAACACGTAACTGTAACGCCCGTTTTTAAACGTATAGTGATGATTGCCGCCACTACCTTCAAAGGTAATATCACCATTAATTAAAACGATATCAGGCTTGTCGCTTGGGTTTTTATCAATACTCCACGATGCATAGCGGAAGTTTCCATCGCCTAAATTATCAACGCGAACACGATAGCTAGCCGTTTTCCAATCAAGTATTGGTTTTTGAAAGGTTTTAATACTTAAATGGAGTGATTGTTTATCTTGAGCAATTAACTTTTCTGCATGTGCTTGCTCAGTGGCATTTTGTGTATTTACAGCAATAACTTTGCCGTCTGTGTCTACCCACATTACGCCGTTATTTAGCATAATACCGCGCAAACCTACGCTATCCCAATCGGTATTAATATTAGAGCTGCCAATAACAGCAACAAGCTCGTCGTCAAACACTTCATCAAAGCGGTTAATAAACTCAGCTTCATTTTTAATATCAGGAAGTGGATACTGCCTTTTTAGAGGGTAGCGAATATGCGCAGCAATCGCAGTTTTATCATGCGTTTTAAAAGCAGCAATAACAGGTAAAACACTCTCGTGATACTTTTGCTCAAGCGCAAATGTGTTCGATGTGAAAAATAGAGATAGGCAAAGTAATACATAATTTAGATACTTCATTGATAGTCCTTTATTCAAAGTAATAGAATAGATTTATAAAGAGATTAAATGTACTAGGATTTCAGGTAAAGCATATCTAATAACCTAACAGAAGAAATACACCTCAATTTACTCATTTAAAATTAATAAACTAAATGTGTAGCTCCTCTTAAAGCTTAGCCTTTACTATTTTTTAAATAGGCAGCAAATTTGTGAGGCGAACTATCATAAAATAAACGTATTATATTTTCTATTTCAGCTTCATTTTTATCTATAAAGATTTTAAAGGTGTTACGCTTAAAGAAGCTAAAAGTCACATTAAATAAACCTTATAAACTATACAGTTTATTAATAAATATATAGATTATTAATCCGCATATAAACGAAGCTAGTACATTTGAATAAATTCGAACGTTATAGCTTTTCATAAAGCGCTCTTTCATTAAAGTTATGGGGATCAAAGCTAAGCACAAATAAGCAAACCAAGAGGATACAAATATATCTGCTAATTTAGATTGCATTAAGGGAGCGCTATTGCCATATCTTGCGTTACTTATCGCCTCAAAACTCTCACGATCGAATGCTATGGCAGCTACTGCAAATAAAAAAATTATATGGGTAAATAGTAAAACTAAATTTAGAGTTCTTTTTAACAAGCTAATTTCATGAGTTTTAATAGTCCGCGATCCTTGCATTTAGTTTTTCTGCTCTTAAAAATTGATACGATTATAATATTTTTATATAAACTAAACCTGCTTTACGCTTTTTTAAAATTAACATAAGACACCTTACTTTTTTAGCCTAAACAAAGCCTGCTATTTCGTTTTTCACAGTGAAAGATTTAAAGTGGAGTCTACTTTATTTATTCTTGTAGGCGCTCTTGTTGAAGGAACAGCTATGTGTTTAATTTATACTAATAGGATAACTAAAAAATTATAGCTAGTCTAAGAATTGCTAATAATGCATATGACGAAAACCGTATAAAGTTTAATCGTAATTTATTTGTATGCCTTATTTAAATGTTGATTAAAGGGAATTTAATGAAACACGAAAGAATAACGTTAAGTGAAAATATAAAGGGTATTTTTTTATTTACTTTCTTCTTTGTGCTCACCATTACTCTACCTATGATCTCATACAGTGAGGTGACACTCGTTTTTGCAGCTTTGAATCAACATCAGCTAATTTTTAATGAGAAAAGTTTTAGTGCGTGTTTAATTTTATATACGCCAGCATTTGCAATGCTTACTCGAATGATATTCTTAAAAGTAAGAAATATTGAAATAAAACCAGAGCTTCTAATTAAATGGTATAAGCTCTGTGGGATTACTCTGATTTTGCTATTGATTTCAGTTCCTACTTATACTTACTTTATTGAAAGTGAAATTAAAAGTGAAGGCTATACGGTTTGTAATTCGTATAGCACTTCTAGGGGGGCAGATATTTGGGTTACCTCTCAACACTACTGCATTGAAAAAGGTTATAGAGTCAGCGAAGAAATAACAGATTGGTTAAAACAACAAACGACTGAGCCAACACCAGAAGATGTTATAAAAAAAGTAGATGAGCTACTCGCTAATAATCCTTAAAGATTTTTTATGTGTAATTTAAAAAACGAGCCTCATTTGGCTCGTTTTTGTTTTACTGATAGCTGACAGCTAAAAACTGACCGCTGCTCTTTTACTCTGGCTCATACCCCAAATTAGGCGATAACCACCTTTCGGCTTCTGCGAGCGTCATATTTGTTCGCTTGGCGTAATCTTCTACCTGATCCTTTTGCACAGCGGCTACGGCGTAGTATTTCGCTTGTGGGTGTGAAAAGTACCAACCCGACACCGCTGCACCTGGCCACATGGCGTACGAGCTGGTGAGCTGCATACCAATGCGTTTTTCAGTATCGAGTAGTTGCCAAATTTTCTTTTTCTCTGTGTGCTCTGGGCACGCTGGGTAACCCGGTGCTGGGCGAATACCTTGGTAGTTTTCGCGTATTAGCTCATCGTTACCTAGATTTTCCCCCGGTGCATATCCCCAATACTCTTTACGCACTTGCTCGTGAAGGTATTCGGCAAAGGCCTCCGCAAGCCTATCAGCAACCGCTTTTACCATTATTTTATTGTAGTCGTCTTGCTGTGCGTCGAACGCATTGGCTAGGTCGTCTTCTTCTAAGCCACCTGTTACCGCAAACGCACCAAAGTAATCAGGCGTGCCTTTTGGCGCAATGTAATCGGCTAAACAGTAATTAGCAAAGTCGGTTTTTTCGGTTTGCTGGCGCAAATGGCACGAAGTAGTTAATAGCTCCTTTCGCGTTTCATCGGTGTAAATTTCTATGTCATCGCCCACGCGGTTTGCAGGGAATAAACCAATTACACCTAGTGGTTGCAAAGTGCCTGATTTTTCAAGGTCGTCGAGCATGTCGTTAGCGTCTTTAAATAAGCTTTGTGCTTGTTCGCCAACTACTTCATCGGTCATTATGCGCGGATATTTACCGGCGATTGACCAGGTCATAAAGTACGGCGTCCAGTCTATGTATTTGCGTAAAGTCGCGATTGATACATTTTTAAACTCAGTCACGCCCAGCTTTTTAGGCACGGGTGGGGTGTAGTTATCCCAATCATGCTGTGCTGCATTATCGCGGGCGCGCTGTATGGTAACAGGCTTAGAACGTGGTTTTTTGCGTGCTTGTTGTTCGCGTACTTTGTCGTACTCGGCGCTGGTTTTAGCTAAAAACTCTGCTTTGTGATCTTTAGATAATAAATTAGACACCACACCCACCGCGCGGCTGGCGTTATTTACATACACCACGCCTTTGTCGTACTGCGGCTCTATTTTAACTGCGGTATGCGCTTTTGAGGTGGTTGCCCCACCAATCATTAACGGTAGCTCAAAGCCACGACGCTTCATTTCTTTGGCAACATGTACCATTTCATCAAGCGACGGGGTAATTAAGCCCGAAAGGCCTATAATATCGGCTTTTTCGTCAATCGCGGTTTGCAGTATTTTATCTGCTGGGACCATTACCCCAAGGTCGATTACTTCGTAGTTATTACATTGCAGTACTACGCCTACGATGTTTTTACCTATGTCGTGCACGTCACCTTTTACGGTAGCCATAACAATTTTACCGTTGGTGGCGCCTTCCTCTTTTTCGGCTTCAATGAATGGGTCAAGGTAGGCGACCGCGCGTTTCATTACCCGAGCCGATTTAACCACTTGGGGTAAAAACATTTTACCCGCGCCAAATAAATCCCCAACCACGTTCATGCCATCCATAAGTGGCCCTTCAATGACGTGAATAGGTTTATCGGCGCCAGCACGGCACTCTTCTGTATCTTCATCTATAAAGGTGGTTATGCCTTTTACTAGGGCATGCTCTAGGCGTTTTTCAACCGACCAAGTGCGCCATTCTAAATCTTCTACCCGCTCAGCTTGTGCCATGCCTGAATATTTAGGCGCAAGTTCAACAAGGCGCTCACCTGCACCTGGGTCGGTGTTAAGAATTACATCTTCTACGGCTTTGCGAAGTTCCTCGGGGATGTCGTCGTAAACTGCAAGTTGCCCTGCGTTTACTATGCCCATATCCATACCCGCTTTTATAGCATGGTATAAAAACACCGAGTGAATCGCTTCACGTACCGGGTTATTACCTCTAAACGAAAACGATACGTTTGACACCCCACCCGACACTTTACAGTGCGGTAAGTTTTGCTTAATGCGGCGGGTGCCTTCAATAAATTCTACGGCGTAGTTGTCGTGCTCTTCTATACCGGTGGCTACGGCAAATATGTTGGGGTCGAATATAATGTCTTCTGGCGGGAAGCCAATTTCGTCGACCAAAATACGGTAGCTGCGCTCACAAATTTCAAACTTACGATCGGCGGTATCGGCTTGGCCGTCGGTATCAAACGCCATCACAACAGCGGCGGCGCCAAAGCGTTTTATAATTTTAGCTTGGCGAATAAACGGCTCTTCACCCTCTTTAAGTGAAATGGAGTTAACAATGGCCTTGCCTTGAATACACTTTAAGCCTGCTTCTATAACTTCCCACTTTGAGGAGTCGACCATTATAGGTACTTTAGAAATATCAGGCTCTGAGGCAATTAAGTTTAAAAACTTAACCATGGCGGCTTTTGAGTCCAGCATGGCTTCGTCCATGTTGATATCAATAACTTGGGCGCCATTTTCTACTTGTTCGCGGGCCACATTGAGAGCGGTCTCGTAGTCTTCTTCCATGATCAAACGTTTAAACATGGCCGAGCCAGTTACGTTAGTACGCTCGCCGACATTGGTAAATACTGCAATTTGTTGGGTCATTGGCGGCTCCTTAATTTAAGTTACAGGCTTCTAGGCCTGATAAACGCATACGCACTTCAAGCTCTGGTAATTTTCGTGGTGCTGCGCCTTCAAGCCCTTTGGCAAAGGCACGAATGTGCGCAGGCGTAGTGCCACAGCAACCGCCAACAATATTAATAAAGCCCGATTTACCCCAATCTATAATCTCTTTTGCCATATCGTCTGCTTCTAAGTCGTATTCTCCAAACTCATTAGGTAAGCCCGCATTAGGGTGAACAGAGACAAAGGTTTCGCACACGCGTGATAGCTCTTCAACGTATTGGCGCAGTAAATCTGGCCCAAGAGCGCAATTTAAGCCAATTGAAAGCGGCTTAATATGGCGAATAGAGTTATAAAATGCTTCGGTGGTTTGCCCTGAAAGCGTGCGGCCTGAGGCGTCGGTGATAGTGCCTGATATCATCACTGGTAATGTACGCCCTGCTTGTTCAAACGCCTCTTCTACCGCGAATGAGGCGGCTTTTGCATTAAGCGTGTCGAATATGGTTTCGATAAGTATTAAATCAGCGCCGCCTTCCATTAATGCAAGAGTCGACTCAACATACGCAGTCACTAACTTATCAAAGGTGATATTACGATAGCCAGGGTCGTTTACATCCGGCGATAACGAACATGTTTTAGATGTTGGCCCTAACACACCCGCTACATAGCGCGGTTTTTCTGGGGTTTTAGCGCTAAATTCATCACATACAGTACGGGCTAACTTAGCTGACTCTAAATTAACTTCACGGCTTATGCTCGCCATGTCGTAATCTTCCATCGAAATAGTGGTCGAGTTAAAGGTGTTGGTTTCGATAATATCGGCACCGGCGGCTAAAAAACTGCGGTGTATATCAGTAATTATTTCAGGCTTGGTTAGGCTTAATAAATCGTTATTACCTTTAATAAGCACGTGCCAATCTTTAAAACGTTCACCACGGTAATCTTGCTCTTCAAGCTTATGCGCTTGGATCATGGTTCCCATTGCACCATCTAAAATTAAAATACGCTGTTTGAGCGCAGCGCTTAGCTGTTCATGCTTATTGTTTTGAGGATTATTCGGCATAGTTGTTAGTCCTTACGTCTTGGCTAACTAAGTTAATATCATAGGGTGTGGTTTGGTAAACGTAATAATTTAACCAGTTTGAAAACAGTAAAAACGCGTGGCTTTGCCATGTTTTAGACGGTTGTTTGCTGGCATCGTCATCAGGAAAATAGTTTTCAGGCTTTGGCGCATCGGGACTTTTTTGTAAATCGCGCTCATATTCGGCTTTTAAACTGTCGGCATCGTATTCGGGGTGGCCGGTAATAAACACTTGGCTGCCCGATTTATTTTTAAGTAAATACGCCCCTACTCGTTCAGAGCCCGCTAATACCACCAGCTCTTCACAGGCGTTTATTTTATTAATATCTATGTGGCCATAGCGTGAGTGGGGTACTAAAAAGGTATCGTCAAAGCCGCGGGTAAGTGCACCATGAGCAAAGTAACATTGATGGGTAAACACCCCGCAGAGTTTATTGTCTTTTAAATCGCGCTTTAAATTATAACGGTGGTATAAGGCCGCGTGGGCAGCCCAGCACGAAAACAAGGTAGAAGTTACATGTTGCTCGGCCCAATCAATAATTACTTTGAGCTCTTCCCAATACGCTACTTCTTCATACTCTAAATGTGCGAGCGGTGCACCGGTAATTAACAGTGCATCGTAGTTGTTGTTTTTTACTTCTGAGAAATAACGATAAAAAGTATCTAAGTGTTGCTCAGAGTTGCTACTACTGCGGTGCGTGTCTAGGCGCAATAGCTCAACATTTACTTGCAGCGGAGAATTAGCCAACAAGCGAATAAACTGTACTTCGGTTTCTACTTTATTAGGCATTAGATTTAGAATAGCCAAACGCATAGGGCGTATTTCTTGGGTTTTTGCACGCGTTTTTGGCATTACAAACACGTTTTCATGACGTAAACGTGCAATAGCTGGCAATTCGTCTTCTACTGTAATTGGCATTCTTAAAGCTCCTGCTCATAAAAACCGAGAGTTAATACGCTCTCATTATGAACAGAATGCCAAAAATATCAACCTCTAGATGTATAGATGTCTAAATGAAATTTATTCACGCGGTTTGTATAAATTGAATATGTACTTTAAAACAGTGCCATTCGTTGACTGTTTCACCTGTGAGCCACTACAATACAGCATTGAAATTTTTATTATTATTTGAAGGCTTCTTCCATGGTTTTACCTGATAAGTTTATATTCTCGATGAGTCGAGTATCTAAGGTTGTGCCACCAAAACGCACTATCTTAAAAGATATTTCGTTGCATTTTTTCCCAGGCGCAAAAATTGGTGTGCTAGGTTTAAATGGTTCTGGTAAATCATCACTACTTCGCATTATGGCGGGTGTTGATGAAGAGTTTGAAGGTGAAGCTCGCCCTCAACCAGGCACTAAAATTGGTTACTTACCGCAAGAGCCTGTTTTAGACGAAAGCAAAACAGTTCGTGAAATTGTTGAAGAAGCTGTAGGTGAAGTAAAACATGCCCTTAACCGCCTTGACGAAGTGTATAACGAATACGCAATGGAAGGTGCTGACTTTGACGCACTGGCTAAAGAGCAAGGTGAATTAGAAGCGGTTATTCAAGCCCACGATGGTCATAATATCGATAACGTTTTAGAGCGTGCTGCCGATGCACTTCGTTTACCTGAGTGGGATGCTAAAATTGAGCACCTATCGGGTGGTGAGCGCCGTCGTGTTGCTATTTGTCGTTTGTTACTTGAAAAACCAGACATGCTGATTCTCGATGAACCAACTAACCACTTAGATGCTGAGTCGGTTGCCTGGTTAGAGCGCTTCTTACATGACTACGAAGGCACTGTTGTGGCAGTAACGCATGACCGCTACTTCCTTGATAATGTAGCAGGTTGGATTTTAGAGCTTGACCGTGGTGAAGGTATTCCGTGGGAAGGTAACTACTCTTCTTGGCTTGAGCAAAAAGATGCCCGCTTACAACAAGAGCAAAAATCTGAAAAAGCACGTCAAAAATCAATTGCACAAGAACTTGAGTGGGTGCGTTCAAACCCTAAAGGTCGTCAAGCTAAGTCAAAAGCACGTATGGCGCAGTTTAGCGAGCTACAACAGTCTGATTACCAAAAACGTAACGAAACCAACGAATTGTTTATTCCACCTGGCCCACGTTTAGGTGACCAAGTATTAGAAGTAAACAACTTACGTAAAAGCTTTGGCGACCGCGTTTTAATTGATGACTTAAGCTTTAGCATGCCTAAGGGCGCTATTGTGGGTATTATTGGTGCCAATGGTGCAGGTAAATCAACGCTATTCAAAATGTTAAGCGGTGAAGAGCAGCCAGATAGCGGTAATATCAGCATTGGTGAAACAGTAGAACTGGCAACTGTTGATCAGTTCCGTGGCAACATGGACGAAAGCAAAACGGTATTCCAAGAAATCTCTGACGGCCAAGATGTACTAAAAATTGGTAACTTTGAGTTCCCAAGCCGTACTTACGTTAGCCGTTTTAACTTTAAAGGCAACGATCAGCAAAAGTTTGTTAAAGACTTATCTGGCGGTGAGCGCAACCGTTTACACCTAGCTAAGCTGTTAAAAGCAGGCGGCAACGTGGTGCTACTGGATGAGCCAACCAATGACTTGGACGTTGAAACATTACGTGCCCTTGAGAATGCAATTTTAGAATTCCCAGGTTGTGTAATGTGTATATCGCATGACCGTTGGTTCCTTGACCGTATTGCTACACACATTTTAGATTACCGCGACGAAGGCCAAATTAACTTCTTTGATGGTAACTACACTGAATACGAAGAGTGGCTTAAAAAGACTCTTGGAGCAGAAGCTGCACAGCCTAAGCGCATAAAGTATAAAAAAATTGGCTAACAGCCACAGTGAATAAGTTAAAAGCCCTGCATTTAATGCGGGGCTTTTTTATACGAGCTATTTTTATCTTTAAGCAAATTGGCGTGTTGGGCATTACCAGCTATGCTTATTATAAATAACAGCTTTATAAGATTATTATGCAAAACCGTCGGCAATTTTCTCGTATTATGTTCTCTACTGCAGCGCAATTAGTTATGGCTAGCAGCCAGTATGAATGCACTCTATTAGATATCTCTTTACATGGTGCGCTTATTACTAAAAGCGATGCATTTACTGGGAACAAAAATGACGAAGCAGTACTACGTTTTACTTTGCCACAAAGCGATATTGAAATAAAAATGCCGGTGGTTATTCGTCACATAGAAGAAAATCATATTGGTCTTAAATGCCACAGTATTGATATAGACAGTATCACGCATTTAAAGCGTTTAGTTGAGCTAAACCTTGCCGATGAAACATTATTACACCGCGAGCTTGAAACGCTTATTCACCAAACATAAATAGACGCACTGCGTGAAGTTGATTACCATAACCAAAAATAATTAAACGACGCAGATATGAGTTTGAACCCCAATCTACCTTTAGTTTATCATCCTAACTACTCGTTTAGTTTTGATCCCAAGCATCGCTTTGTAATGAGTAAATTTGCTCAGCTACACCAGCATGTTAAAACCCTTGGACTTGCTGGCAGTAATATCACAGAACCACCACATGGTAGTGTAGAAGAGCTAGAAATAGTACATTGTGAAAACTACATTCACGATTTATGGCATAACCGCCTAGATGAAAAAGCCATGCGCCGTATTGGCTTGCCTTGGTCACAAGCACTAATGAACCGCACATTTACCGCTCCGTTGGGAACACTGCAAACCGCGCGTTTAGCACTTGAAACTGGACTTGCGTGCCACTTAGCAGGCGGCACTCATCATGCCCACAGTGATTTTGGCTCGGGTTTTTGTATGGTTAACGATTTAGCTTTTACCGCACAAACGTTAATTCAAAACCGGGAAGTTACCAACGTACTGATTTTTGATTTAGATGTTCACCAAGGCGATGGCACCGCAGCTATGCTGGCTCATCAACCATATGCGTTTACCTGTTCAATACACTGTGAAAAAAACTTCCCATTTAGAAAGTCCCCTAGCGATTTAGATATTGGTTTAGCTAATAATATGCAAGACGCTGAATATTTAGGTATTGTTGACGATACACTGCAATTTTTATTAAACGAGCTTAACCCGGATCTTGTTTTATACGATGCTGGCGTTGATATTTGGCAAGAGGATGGCTTAGGCAAACTGGATATTAGTTGGCAAGGGATAGAAAAGCGCGATCACTTAGTGCTTAAACGCTGCCTTGCAAATAATACTCCTGTTGCCACTGTGATTGGTGGAGGCTATGACAGAGATCATCAGCGCCTAGCAAAGCGCCATGGCATTGTTATAGAGCAAGCGGCTAGTTTTTAATTATATTTTTAACTGACTTGGCGTAATGCCGGTCCAACGCTTAAATGCTCGGCGAAAGTTAGGAATATCATAAAATGCAAGCCGATCAGCCACTCGTTCATTACCTTGCTGGCACACCCCCAGTAAATGCAGAGCTTTAAGTTTATTTTGCTCATCTTGTAATTGAGAGTAACTGACACCGTGTTGTTTTAACTTACGTTTAAACGTAGCAGAGCTCATGGCAAAATGCTCAGCACTGTTAGCAAGGCTGTTGTTTTTATCACGGTAAATGCGCTGGCACACAGCCTCAACAAAAGACTGTGAAACATTCTTATGTAACTCACTTTGCGCTATGCACTGCAGCCACCTAAGCTGACTAGCCTCTGGGTTTGTGCACTTAAGTAGTTGTTTATTAAAATGCCAACGGGTATAGGGTTGTTCAAACCGTATTCGTAAGCCTAAGTGCTGCTCATATTCTTGAATATGCCGAGGGCGTTTACAGGTAAAGTCAAAATAACAATGTGGATACACATTACATACTCGTTTTAGTAAGCTCATTAACGCAGCGCTGTATATTTCAAAACAATAATTTTTTAATGACTCGTCAATACCGATACTCGGTTGCAAGTACAGATATAAATCGTCTTTAAATATATGCCTACGGGTAAATAATAAAGGGGCAATAACGGTACTAATTTGTTGTAATTGCTTCAAAGCCATACCTAAACTGGGGCTTAAACGCACACTTTGCACTGCTGGGCTAACGTCATTAACCAATTGATGACCCAGTAAAAAGCCACTATCATTACTCTTCATTAAGGCTTTAAACTGGCTAATTAAAGCCAATAACTGCGATAAACTAAAGCGCTGTGATAGATCATATAAATCTTGCTCAAAAATACCCGTACCACGCAGCAATTTATGCAGCGGGATCCCTCGTCCTTGAGCAAGCTCCACCAGCGCAGTGATCATTCCCTCCACGCTGAGGTATTTATCATCTAGGCTAATATACTGCTGCACCTACAAGGGCCTTTTCTTGTTGTAATTGTTGATGTAACAGGCTGGTTTGCTGCACTGGATCTTGCGCTAAATCCATTGCCATGGTGGCGGTTAAAATATGCTGGAACTGTGCGCCTTTGCTTTTTGCGACTTTAAACGCACAATGGTTAAGCGCCGCTTTCATTTGCGCTAGTAATTCTTTGGCTTGGCTTTGGCTGGTATTCGGCATAAGCACAATAAAACAATCGCCAGCATAGCGACAAAGCACATCATTCAAACGGCAATTCATTACTAATAAATCACTAATTTCTCTTAGTAACCTATCACCTTCACTAAAACCAAACTGCGCATTAAACTTTGCAAAATCACGAATATCAATAACACCTAAAGTGCCGCCTTGCTGCTCTGTTTGTTGTTGCTGCATGAGTGAATGTAAGTAGTTAACTCGGTATAACCCTGTTACAGGGCAGACTTTTTCATGCTCTCGCAGATGCGCTTCACGACGACGTAACTGACGATTTAGAACAAACTGTTCTTGGTGCCAATAATAAAGCCCAGCGCTGGTAAGCGACATACCAAACGGCGCTGGCAGTGATTCAAACCAGGTGAGCCATAATTGTGAAGGTTGCTTTAACCACTCATCGAGTAAATCGAGCGTGGCTGAGAACATAAACAAACCTAAACCTAACACTAATAAGGTAGTTACTTTGCCTGGCGGTCGTGAAATAAGTAACGCAACTATCCAGCTGAGGGTCATCAACACAATACCGCCCTCACCGACAATATCGAGCCACGCAATGTCTTGCCATTGCTTAAGTTCGCCAAAGTAAGCGCATATTGCTACAGCAATAACCAATAATAAAATTATGGTGTTGGTTAATTTTGCATGGCTGGTAAATGGGTTATATCGCATTGTTTAAGTCTTCTAAGATTTACACTATTACGTATGCTAGCGCGGTACTGATTTATTAGGCAGAGTCATTTTGGCTCATTGATATGACATTGAGATTAAAGTTTTTAGGTATTTAACCTAGTAATAACCATTTTTAGTGCGCTGGAGCCGTGTTTAAACAGCTCAAATGTCTGTTTAAAAAGTACTAAGTTGGCGTTTTGTCAGGAATTAACTGTAAAACTGTCACATTAGCGTCATTAACTTTTTTTAGTTTGCTCACCAAACCAAGGACAACCGGAGCAAACCAATGAAACAATTTAAGTTAAATGCTGTTGTAGCGGCATTAGCACTGAGCCAATTTAGTGTTAACGTGAATGCAGAGGAACAAACATCGCCAAGGGAACCTGAAGTAAAGGTTTCTGAAGAGCTTGTGGTATACGGCGAGATTGGTTATCGCAATCGCTCGCAAGAACTAGCGCCAACGCTTGAATATTCACAAGAATACTTTCAACGTTTTGAACCACTTACCGCCGGTGATGCACTAAAGCGTGTTCCTAGTGTTACTTTTTTATCTGACGTACTGGAATCTGACGGCGCACGTATGCGTGGCTTGAGCCCTGCTTACACAAAAGTACTTATTAATGGCGAAGAAGTTCCGGGTGCCGGTGCTGATCGCTCATTTTTTGTTGACCGTATTCCAGCAGAATTAATTGAGCGTGTAGAAATTATTCGTTCATCTAGTGCCAACCGCTCTGCCGATGCCATAGCAGGCACACTTAATATTGTACTTCGCGATGGCTACAGCTTAGACGGCGGTTATATTCGCGCTGGTGGCTTACGTTACGATGACGGCGAACTAAAAGAAAGCTTTGCGGGCGTTTACGGTACTGAGTTTGCAGGTGGCCGTTTACTCGTAGGTGCCAATTTACAAGGTCGTTATAACCCAAAACAAAAATCAAGCAGACGTTATGGCGATAGCCCTGAAAATAACCCTAATTACGCAACAGACGATTTTGATAACCGTGAAGATCAATCTGATATCCGTGATGGTGATGATACCTCTTTAAATGCCAGCTTTGAAAAGGTGTTTGATAACGGTGGCAAGTTTGATATTAGTGCTATGTGGGTTGATACCGACCGCACCGAAGACGAGCGCTCTTTTGAATACGACGACGCATCTGCAACCTCAGGCTCTGTCGTTGAAGGCGGTAATTTACTGTCAGATAACGCAAACGTTTCGTTTATTGATCAAACCAACTACAACATTAATTCTGGCTATGAATTACCACTACTTGGCGGTACCAGCAAATTTAAGTTAGGTTATGCCAGCTTTGAAGAATCAGTGTATGAGCAAGAGGTTGAACTTGATACGTCAGAGCTCCCAATGGTGTTTGAGGAAGCTGAAGAAACCGTTGATATCGATGATAAAGAGTGGTCATTACAATGGCAGCACAGCTTACTGGTAGGTGACTCGAAAGAAGTTCAATTTGGTGCTTTTGTACAAGGCAAAGAGCGCGATACCGCCATTTTTGTCGCTGAAGATGAAAGTGAGCAAACACTGACTGGATGGGCTCAATTTAGCGAGACGCCAATGTCATTAGCACAATTTAACAACGAATTTGAACCAGTAGACGGCGGTGTTAATAAACTTGAAGAAGACCGTTTTGATTTATTTGCGCTAATCAAGCACGAAGCGGATGTGTTCTCGTGGGAGATGGGGGTGCGGTGGGAGTCAACTGACTCAAGCATTACCGATACCAATGAAGGCGTTACTGCCGAAAATGATTATGACTTTTTCTTACCGTCGGCTCACTTTCGTTACAGCGTCAGTGATAACGGACGAGTCAGCGCCTCTGTTGCTCGCAGCTTACGTCGCCCTGACTTTGACTACATGACACCCGCCCTACTTGAAGAAGAGCTCGCTGATAATGACTTTTTAGGCAACCCAAGCCTTAAACCTGAATCATCTTGGGGTATCGATTTAGGTTACGAATACCGTTTAGGTAAAAGTGGCGTTGTAGGTGTAAACGTATTTTACCGTGACGTTAGCGACCTTATTGAAATTGCCAGTACCGGTGTTGAAGGCTCAGAAGGCGAAGGCACATTTGTACTGCAACCACAAAATACCGGCGATGGTACGGTTCAAGGTATTGAGTTTGATTTATCAACCCCACTTAGCGCCTTAAACATGCCTAATACAGGTATCTTCTTAAATTACTCTTGGCTCGACAGTGAAGTTGAAGACAGCTTTGGTAAGCGTAAATTTAACGACCAGTCTGATTATGTTTATAACGTTGGCTTTATCCAAGATTTACCAACACTACGCGCATCATTTGGGGCAACGTACCGTAATCAAGGTGATGCATACGGACGCTTTGTGGGTGAAGAAGTAACAACTTCTTACGGAGCTGATTTAGAGCTTTTCATTGAAAAGCGCTGGGATGACATCACTCTACGCCTTGTAGGTTCAAACTTACTGGATGCCAGCAAAGACGAAGTTTTCAATAAGTTTGACTCGCTTGATGATCAAAACAATCGTGACTTTGATGAGTACGAGCTTGAATCGGAAGAAGCAGGCCCAGTGATTCAAGTAATGTTGCGTTACGCATTCTAATCACACGTATTGTCATTTTAAGCACGTAATGGCAAACCATCGCGTGCTTTTTTGGAGTTAAAACATGTTTAAATTGTCTTTCATAATGGCCGCGATACTGTGCTCATCAGCGCTTAGTGCAAACGAGCCTGTTGTTTATAAAGATGCGCTATACCAACAACAAAAAATAGCCAAGTTAACTACGTTGCCTAATAGCCTTAACTTTATGGTTATTGGTGATTGGGGACACAACGGCCACTTTTACCAAAAAGAAGTGGCTCATCAGCTAGAAATTGCTATGTATCAAACCGATGCCGATTTTATTGTCTCGACCGGCGATAACTTTTACCCAAATGGCGTGGCAAGTGTGAACGATCCTCTTTGGCAATCAGCCTTTGAGAACATATACCATGGCCCGCACACATTTGAAGATTGGTATGTTGTTTTAGGTAATCACGATTACTTGGGTAATGCCCAAGCACAAATTGACTACACCGCAAAAAGTCAGCGTTGGCAGTTACCTGCAAGGTACTACAGTAAAACATTTGCGCTTGAAAACAACGAGCAAGTGTTAATGGTTTTTTTAGATACCAATCCAATTCAGCCTGAATATAAAACCCGTGAAAAATACCGCTCAACTCAAGGGCAAAGTTATCAAACACAATTGGATTGGCTTGAAACCCAACTTGCCGGCAGTAAAGCAAAGTGGAAAATTGTGGTAGGCCATCACCCGCTTTATTCAAGTGGTAAACGCTTTGGCCGCAACCAAGGGCTTCGCGACATTTTAGAACCTATTTTGGAGCGTCATAACGTGCACGCTTATATCGCAGGGCACGAGCACGACTTGCAATACAATCAACCAAAAAATAGCAAGGTGGCTCACTTTGTCTCTGGTGGTGGTAGTGAAGCACGGTTTGTAAAACAACGTGAATTTACCCGCTACGCAGAAGCAACACCGGGTTTTTTAAGTATCTCTATCAATGGCGAAACTCTCAGTGTAAGCGCGATTAATCACCTTGGTGAAGTACGTTTTAGCACTGAAAAGCACATAGATAAGTAAAGGATAAAATAATGAACTTTAAACTAAATACAATTTCAGCGGTACTATCAAGTGCTGTGCTTGTAACTGCGCTTGGCGGTTGTACAAGTAATGACGATACGCAAAACACGACAGAAATAGCAAAGCCAGCTGTTGAGGCTAAGTTATTTGGCCCACAACAAAACATGCAAGGCTCACAAGCAGCAGCGCTAGGTAATAATCAGTGGCTAATGGCGAGCGAAAGCCAGGGCTTATTACTTGCCGATAACGAGAAAAGCAGTGTGCTGTTAGCCGGTAACTTTGAGTCAATTTCACTAAAACAATTATCAGCGCAGCAATTTTTACTCGCCAGTCTGGATAAGAGCCAAGATAACGTTGCTATTTTTAAACTTATAAAAAATGGCCAAACTTGGCAGCTTAATGAACTCACTCGTATTACCCCGCCTCAAGCTCAACCTGATGCTGTGTGTTTATTTAAAAACACCAATACCGAGACTGTATCAGCGTTTGTGCCGGATGTTCGCGGCCTGATCAGCGAAACGGTTATTTATGATTTAGCCACTAACCAAGCTAAAAATATTGCAGTACGTGAATTCTCTGCGGTCACTGAGGCTTCAGGCTGTGCTGTTAATGATGACACCAAAACTCTGTATGTGGGTGAAGCAGAGCTAGGTGTATGGGCTATCAATGCTGATGCAGAATCAGATGCCAATAAGCAACCTGTGGCTTTAGTACAGCCACACGGCGAATTAAAAACTGAAATCGGGGCTTTATCAGTATCACAAGACGGTACTTTATGGCTCAGTGCCACTGATGGTAATTTGGTTTATGCTTACCAAGCTCAAACAGACACGCTTAGCCAATGGTCACTGGCAGGTGAGCACACTATTGAGTCTGTTGCAGCGAGCTTTATTAATGACAATCAAGCGCAGCTAGTTTTGATTGATGATGAAACCGGCGCTTACATTAAAGCAAACGTTAACTACGCAGCGCAAACTTCTGTCTCAAATAGCAAAGTTGCTATGACTCACCTTCATGCCAGCGCACAAACCACACCGGTTGCAGCGTTTGGTGATGCAGCAGATGACCCAGCAATTTGGATAAATGAGCAAGATGCTAAAAATAGCTTAATTTTAGGCACAGATAAACGCCGCGGCTTGATGGTTTATGACCTTGCTGGCAACAAAGTACAGTCGCTCAATATAGGGCGTTTAAATAATGTTGATGTGCGCCAACATCAAGGTATAAACAACGAAACCCATACGTGGATCACTGCCAGCAACCGTACACTTAATAGCATTAGCGTATTTACTGTTGATGGAGAAAACAAAGTAAACCATGTAACAGAAATAGCCACTAACTTACCTGAGATTTACGGCATGTGTATGTATTCGTCTGATTCAGGCCATTACGTGTTTGTTAATGATAAATCAGGTTTATTCCAGCAATATAAGCTCATCGGTGAGCAAGATAATCTAAGCGGTGAACTGGTTAGAGAGTTTACCCTACCAAGCCAACCTGAAGGCTGTAGTGCTGATGATAAACTAGGCCAATTATTTGCAGGCGAAGAAGATGCAGGAATTTGGTATATAGGTGCAGAGCCTACCGCTGGTAACAAAGCAGTAAAGCTACAAAGTGTTAATAAGCAACTGGTGGCAGATGTAGAAGGTATGGAAATTTATCATGCTAATGATGCTCGCTATTTAGTGGTATCAAGCCAAGGCGATAATAGCTATGTGCTTTACAACATATCAGATGATAAACAGCCTAATCTAAGCTTTGCAGGTAAGTTTAATGTAATTGCAAACCTAGATAAAGGCATTGATGGCGTAGGTGAAACGGATGGCTTAACCGTTACAGCAACGGCTTTACCAGGTTATCCTGAAGGCATGCTTATAGTGCAAGACGGCTATAACCGCATGCCATTACAACCACAAAACTTTAAGATTATTGACTGGCGCGAAGTGAAAAAAGCAATTAGATAATAGCTAGCTCTAAATATACTGATACACACTAAAACTTAAGTGTGTATCACGTTTAAGCCTTACTAAAATTTAACTAAAGATAATTTTTTATAAATGTATACTACACTTTATATCTATAAATTAATTGAGGTTATTATGCGGCTACCTTATTTCGCATCTTTATTTATCAGCATTGTATTTTGTACCAGCTCGCTTGCTAATGCCGAAGAACCACCAGAACTTCCGCCATTAAACCCCAAATATGAAGCAGAGCATGCCATGGTATTGGTTAATAAAGGTTCAAGTGTATACGCCATTAACATTCCAAGCTTTGAGCTTCCTTATGATATGCATGTTATGTACAAGGTAGATGTATCTGATATTCCATTTTTAGATTTAGTACGTGATGCTGAGTTAGTTACCGTAAAATCAAAGCCGTTTAATATTCAACGCTTAATGCGAGGCGAAGAAGTCGCGATTACCGCAGATGTGTATCTTGGAGATTTTAGACAAGGAGGTAGCTTAGTTTACAGTGATAAATTAATAGAGCTTAGCGAGCAGTTATTTACTCGTGAGCTAACTGATTTAAGTCCAGCCTCGAAATGGCAACAGTACGACATGGTTACGCTAAAAAATAACGAGCGCATTTACATTCACCAAATAACTCAGCCACCAAGCTATCATCATATTATGTTTGTTGATTTAAGTGGTGCCTGTTTACAAAAGTTTCGTACCTCAACTGAAGTGCCCTCTGCTGGTGAGCTCAATTATAAGTTTATAAATTGTGGCACATTGAAACCGATGTTTTATGATGCTGAAAGCTTAAGTAAATAAGCTTTATTTGAAAACGTGTTCAGCAATCAATTCAAGCCCAGCTTGCATCGCCAAAGTTGATTGCCCAGCAAATCCTAAACGTACATAACTGTGTTGCTTAGGTATTAAGCTACGTTCTGAGTCTTTAAAGTAAAATTCAGGCTCAACCTGTACATACACACCTTTACTTTGCAGTACTTGCTTTAATTGGTCCACCGGTTTATTTAAATTAACCCACATCGCCATGCCACCGTCGGGTTTTATATATTCAATTGGATAGCCTGATAATTGCAGCTGCGTTAGATAATCACCCATCGCTTCATAGCGCTGCTTATAGAGCTTTGTCATACGCTTTAAATGGCGTTCAAAACCACCTTCTTTCATCCAGTGTGCGACAGCTAATTGCATAATCACATCATTTTTATGGTTCATTAGCTGCTTCCATGCGGTTAATTGTGCGATTACCCCAGGCGCTGCACAGATATAGCCAATCCTTGCTGCTGAAAACATAATTTTTGAAAACGTTGATAGATATATCACAATGCCTGCGGGGTCATCGGCAGCCATGGGTTGCAAAGGCTGGCAACGGTAGTGAAATTCATGGTCGTAGTCATCTTCAATAATCATCACATTATGGGCATAACACAGCTGATAAATTTGTAAGCGCCGGGTGGGTGATAAGGTCACAGTCGTTGGGTATTGATGCAGTGGCGTTAAATACAGAAGTTTAATGGGATAGCGTTCAAGCTGAGTTTTAAAATCATCAACACACAACCCTTCATCATCTTGTTTTATATCTATAAGCTGCGCGCCACATGCTGCAAATGCTTTACGAGCAGGCGGGTAACCTAAGGTTTCGGTTGCAACATAATCGCCTTTATTAATAAAGGCTTTTGATACTAAAAAAAGCGCTTCTTGAGAGCCATTACACATAAGAATATCGGCTGTTTTTAGGTTTCGTGCTTTGTATAAATAATGACTAATTTGCGATTTTAAATTAGGCTCCCCAGCCACACTACCATAATGAAATTGGCTGGTATCTAAATGATTAAACACATGACTTACAGAGCGTTTAAATTCTTTATAGGGAAAGCGTGTTAAATCGGGTAAGCCTCCAGCAAAGTTATAAGCATAGTGATTTAAGTCCATTGTAGGTTCTGACACCGTAAGCGTGGTAGCAAACCGATACGGCTTAGGATCCAATGCTTGAGACTGGGCAGTGTTTATACTGTTTTGAATAGGCAATGTATTGGTAACGCTGTAGCCTGATCGTTCATAGGATTCCAACCATCCTTCTGCGACAAGAAGTTGTAGGGCATTCATTATTGTATGGCGGTTTAATCCGTACGCTTGTGCCATATCGCGTGCAGAGCAGAGTTTGCTGCCAGCGAGAATGTCCCCTTTTATAATCGACTCCCTAAGTGCATCTGCTATTTGCAGGTATTTAGCTTTACTCTGGCTAGTGAGCTTTATATTAAGTGGCTGCATAAACACTTTCCAAACTGGTATAGGTAAAAATTAAATTTTGGTTGTTTTTAACAAACCAATAAAGCGTACATTTGTTATGAATAAATAGCAAAATATGGGGCTTATAATGTTCACAACGCAAATTCATCAAACCAACAAGGTTGCCTTAGAGCCACTTAAACTCAAACATCTCGAGGGTCTATATCAAGCAGGTAAACACCCACAAGTTTGGCAGTGGGTATTAAGTAATTACACACAAACCCAAGTTAAGTTGGAGCAATGGTTTACACATAGCGCGCAGTTTAATCAAAACGAGCAAGTGGTTTTTGCCATTATTGATAAACATTCACAGCAAGTTGTTGGCACAACCCGTTTATTTAGGTTAGACAGTAACAACTTAAGCGCTGAAATTGGCCATACTTTTATTAGCTTCACTGCACAGCGAACATACGTAAATACGCATGCAAAATATTTACTTCTGAGATATGCATTTAATCAACTTAATTTAGTACGGATTAGTTTTAATACCCATGAGCACAATCAACAATCACGCAATGCCATTGCCCGTTTAGGCGCTAAGTTTGAAGGAATAGCCCAAAAAGACCGACGTCTAGAAGATGGTTCATATCGCAACACCGCAAAATTCAGCATTATTGACGAGCAATGGCCAGCTATAAAGTTACGACTTGAGGAGCTATTATAATGTACCCACCCGAGCACTTTATGCAAAAAAATACCGAGCAATTGCATGCGCTTATTAATAATTTTCCATTAGCAACAATTTTTATGCCCTGCTCAAATAGTCAATTAAATAACATTTGTCATGTACCTATGTTATTCAACTCTTTAGAAAATATGTTTATTGCACATGTAGCAAAGCATAATCCACTATCAAAGCTTGATAATAAACAGGTGAATTTACTCTTTAATAGTGACAATTGCTATTTATCACCCTCCTATGCGGATAATCAAACATTGCCTAGCTGGCTTTACGCATCGGTGTTAGTGACTGCAAAAGTACATATTATTAAAGATGAGCTAAAAAAAGATCTCGTAATGCGAACCCTTACTAGTCATTTTGAGAAAACATTTGAGCCTGAGTGGAAAATTAATGAAGTGCCTGAGCAGCATCGCAATACAATGTATCAACACCTGAGTTTTATAGAGCTTACGCCAATTCACTGGCAAGGTAACTTCAAACTCAGTCAAAATAAATCAGCCGCTATAAGAAATAAAATAAAACAAAGTCTGGTAGATGCCAATAAGCACTCAATAGCGGCCTTGTTTTAGGAATGAAAAAAGGCTCCTCGCAATGCTCAGAGCCTTTGGTTAACTTTGGGAATTAACTCGGTTCATTGATCAGATGATGATCAGTTTAGCGCCACTAACTGTGGCGCAATTGTTTGATAATCTACCGCCATGGCAATACTCAAAGCGGTAATATTAATAATTGAAAACGCAAACACTTGGCGTGCCCAACGGGTGGTGTCTATGTTGTAGCGATACCCTCTAAGTGCCATGAGTAACCACCAAAAACTAGTGATACAGGCAACGGCCATAAAGGCAGCACCGGTATAACCACTAATTGGCAATAGCATCACCACTAAAGCATATACGGCAATATAAAGCACAATATGGCGCTTAGCTTTATTAACACCTTGTGCCACGGGCAATACTGGAATATTAGCGGCTTGGTAATCCTTAAAGCGAAAAATAGCAATTGCATATGAGTGCGGCATTTGCCACAAACTAAACATCACCAGCAGTATTAATGCGCCCATATCGAACACACCCGTAACGGCGCAATAGCCAACAACAGGTGGAACTGCGCCCGACAGACTACCAATAAAGGTGCCGTAAACAGAGTTGCGTTTCATGTAGAGGCTGTAAACCCCTACATAGATGACATAGCCAAAGGCGGCAAAAAATACCGCCGCTTGAGTGGTAAAGGCGATTAATAAGCCAAAGCCAATTAGCCCTAATAACACGCCATGGCTTAAAGCGGCTTTTGCAGACATTTCGCCCGTTACAGTCACACGTGAGCGAGTACGCGCCATGGCAACATCAATGTCTCTATCAATAACATTGTTTATGGCACATCCCGATGCAACAACAAGCGATAAACCAACCAAGGTAACCAACATTAACCATGGGTCTATATCACCGCGGGCGGCGAGTAAAAAACCACCGGCAACGCTGATCAAATTCCCCATAATAATACCTGGCTTAGTAACAGCTAAATAACGACGAAACATCTGAAACCTCTAATACATCATCATTGCGTTTGATTCATAAATGATCCAAACAGACAGTCCAACCACCATGACGATGATCAACGCGCTAAACAAGAAGGTAAAGGTATTTGCTTTACCTTCATCAGTGGTGAAATTAAGGTGTAAAAAGTATTTTAAATGCACCCAAATTTGCACGATTGCTAAAGTAACAATACTCCAAAGCGTGGTGACCTTTGAAAAGTCGCCCTCCATCACCATCCAAAATGGAATGGCCGTTAAAATCACTGATAAGACAAAGCCAATCAGGTATGTTTTAACACTACCATGTGATTGATCATGATGTTGGCTTTGCATTTGCTCTAAAGCATGTGTTTCGCTATGGCTCATTACATTGCCCCCATTAAATAAACAACGGTAAATACACAAATCCACACAATATCTAAAAAGTGCCAAAATAAGCTTAAGCAACTTAAGCGCGTGACGGTTTGTTTACCTAAACCGCGCTTAATCACCTCAATCATCATTATGCTCATCCAGATAAGGCCTGCAGTTACATGTAAACCATGCAAGCCCACTAATGAGAAAAACGATGTTAAAAAAGCACTTTGCTGTGGGCCATTGCCATGAACAATTAAATGATGAAACTCATAAATTTCCATACCAATAAACACCGCGCCTAAACAAAAAGTGACCGCGAGCCAACCAAGCGTCAGCGCCTTTTTTTGCCCTTGAGCGGCAATCATGGCAAAACCAAAAGTAATACTACTTATAAGTAGCGCCGCAGTTTCAACGGCAACAAAATCAAGCTCAAAAATATCTTTGCCCGATACACCGCCTGCGGTGTTCATATAAAGCACTGCGTAGGTTGCAAAAAATGAGGCAAATAAAAGGCAATCGGTCATTAAATAAAGCCAAAAGCCAAAGATTGTATCGCCTGAGGTATCGTGATGTTCATGCGTATGATTTACGCTATGAGGCTCTAAATTTACATGGCCTTGAGTTGCAGATAACGTACTCATGCGCTTACCTCCTTCGTGTTACTGGCAATATGCGCGCCTTCAATTTGTAATATTTCATCGTTTTGCACGTAGTAATCTACATCACTGGTGTAAGCACGGTTAATAAACAGCGCAATCGCGCCAATAAAACCAAGCCCTGCTAGCCACCAAATATGCCAGATCATGGCAAAACAAAACGCCGTTAAACTCGCAGCAATAAACACACCCGATGCGGTATTTTTTGGCATATGAATTGGGCTATAGCTAGATTTACCTTGATAAGCTAGGCCTTTTTCTTTCATATCAGTCCATGTATCAATATCATCAACATGCGGGATTTCAGCAAAGTTATAGTATTGCGGTGGTGATGACGTTGACCATTCAAGGGTGTGACCGTTCCAAGGATCGCCAGTGGTATCATCAAGCGCTTCGCGGTTTTTAAAGCTCACATATAGCTGAATAACTTGGCAAATAATACCGAACATAATAATCACGGCACCCACCGCAGCAATATAAAGCCAGATATTCCAATCAGGATTATTAGAGTGGTTTAAGCGACGCGTCATGCCTAAAAAGCCGAGTACGTACAATGGCATAAAGGCTACGAAGAAACCGATTAACCAACACCAAAATGACGCTTTACCCCAACGCTCATCAAGCTTAAAGCCCATTGCTTTTGGAAACCAAAAAACAAACCCGGCTAAGTAGCCAAATACTGCGCCACCAATAATGGTGTTATGAAAATGAGCGATTAAGAATAAGCTGTTATGCAATACATAATCGGCACCAGGGATTGCCAGTAATACCCCCGTCATACCACCAATACTGAAGGTAACCATAAAACCAAGCGTCCAAAGTACCGGTACAGTAATGCGCAAACGGCCACGGTAAATAGTAAACAACCAACTAAATAACTTAACCCCAGTAGGCACAGCTATGACCATGGTCATCACCCCAAAGAAGGCATTTACATTCGCGCTTGACCCCATAGTAAAGAAGTGGTGTAACCATACAATAAAGCCAAGAATAGAAATGGCACCGCTGGCATATACCATCGATTTATAACCAAATAAGCGTTTACCAGTGAAGGTCGATACTATTTCAGAGAAGATACCAAAAGCTGGTAATACTAAAATGTATACCTCTGGGTGACCCCATGCCCAAAACAGGTTGATATACATCATGGCGTTTCCGCCTGCTTCATTAGTGAAGAAGTGAAAATCTAAATAACGGTCTAGCGTTAGCATGGCAAGCACTGCGGTTAAAATTGGAAATGATGCCGCAATTAAGATATTTGCCCATGTACATGCCCATGTGAAAATTGGCATTTTCATCAGTGTCATACCAGGGGCACGCATTTTAAATACTGTCACTAGGAAGTTAACAGCGGTTAATAGCGTACCGAGCCCCGATATTTGCAAGGCCCAAATATAATAATCGACCCCCACCCCAGGGCTGAAAGTCAACTCCGACAACGGTGGGTAAGCAACCCAGCCTGTTTTAGCAAATTCACCAAATATCAGCGATAGATTTATTAAAATGGCGCCACTGGCAGTAAACCAAAAACTTAAATTATTTAAAAATGGAAAAGCCACATCGCGAGCACCAATTTGCAGTGGTACAACAATATTCATTAAACCAATCATAAATGGCATCGCCATAAAGATGATCATAATAACGCCATGGGCGGTGAATATTTGGTCGTAATGTTCTGGTGGCAGGTAACCTGGTGCGCCACTGGTAGCAAGCGCTAACTGCGCACGCATCATAATAGCATCTGAAAAACCACGAAACAGCATGATTAGCGCTAATAAAATGTACATAACGCCTAAGCGTTTATGATCAACCGAGGTGATCCAGTCGCGCCAAAGCACACCCCATTTTTTATATTTTGTTATTAGCCCAGCTATAATAAGCCCGACAACAGCAATCACCGCCATGGTCACCATGATAATAGGTTCATGAAACGGAATTGCATCTATAGATAATTTACCTAAAAACGACATGATTATTCCTCGCCCTGGCTGTGTGATGATGGCATTAAATGATTACCCATTGCCTGATGCTCATTACTCATCTGCTGATGTTTACCCATCGAGTGGTGTTTTTTGTTCATATCGCCATGCGCCTGCATGTATTTCATCACTATGGTATGAAATAAACCGTCATCAACCTTGCCATAATAAGCGACGGGATTGTTTTCACTCGCTTTGGCAAGCTCAACATAATTGGCATGAGTAAGGCTATTAGCGTTGGTTTTAACCTGTTCAACCCACTGGTTAAAGTCCGCTTTTGTTGGTGTTGCGATGGCATTAAATTTCATACCAGTAAAACCCGCACCACTGTAATTAGCCGAAAAGCCTTTAAACGTGCCTGGCTCATTAGCGATTAAATGCAGCTTAGTTTCCATGCCCGCCATTGAGTAAATTTGACTACCTAACTGGGGAATGAAAAACGAGTTCATGGTACTTTCTGACGTGATTTTGTATTCAACCGGAACATTAGCAGGAAATACCAATTCGTTTACCGTAGCAATACCTTGCTCAGGGTAAATAAATAACCACTTCCAATTAAGTGACACCACTTCAACAGTTAAGTGTTCACCTTTACCCTCTATCGGTTTATAAGGGTCAAGCTCTTGAGTTGACTGCCAGGTGATCACACCTAAAATAACAACAATAACAATAGGAACCGCCCATACAACAGCCTCAATCTTATTAGAGTGAGCCCATTTTGGTGCGTAAATTTCATGGTTTTGTGTGTCTCTGTATTTCCAAGCAAAATATAAAGTCATCACAATAACGGGGATCACAACTAACAACATAAGCACAGTGGCGATGATGATCAGATTTTTCTCATCAATACCTATCTGCCCTTTTGGGTCGAGTACCCCGCCATTACAGCCTGATAAAATCAGCGCCATACTAGCTAAAGCAATATTAAAAAGGTTACGAATTAACAAGGGACTATCCTAAAACCTAAAGAGTTTTTATTAGCTGCCAAAAATATTTAGCAACGATATTTGATAAAAACCCAAGTTAATTAAGATTGAATTACAAATAATGCAGAGCGAATGCAAGCATGAAGTATTGACTACTGGCTTAATAAAAAACACCTAGCAGAACCAACCCAGCTTTTTTAAACACATTAATATAACGCAATAAAAATTAACTTGGGTGAGGTGTGGTTGGCTGAGAGTGTGTAAAAACACTAAGCTACAATGAAAGTAATCGTTATTTACAGCAAGAATAAATAATTAGATACCACAGGTGTAACCTATACCCATAAAAATTAATGGGTAAACAGACAACCTGTAAAGCTAGGTGGAGCACGACAACCATGTGCAGCTTGCACGGGTTGCTGAACTTTAGCCTCGCTAAAAGCAAAGGCTGCTTTACGGAGGATTATTCCAGCACGACGCGCTGGAAACATGTGGAACAATAGCCAACAAAGGCCAATAAGTAACTGACACGATAAGATAGGATGAGCTAAAAATTCGGCAATAGTCAGTAATAATGGCTCTATAAAAAAGCCATCACTGATCAATGCTTCAAGCCTAAAGGCATCCTCGATAGCGCCACTAAGCAACATAACGGCATTAAAAACTAATAATGTTACAGCCACACTCACGCCTCTTTTCGCTTTATTAAAGCGCTCATGCAACACTGACTTACCTAAGGTAAGCAAAGCGCTGGTATGAAACAAAGAAAATGAGTTCAAAAACATTAACCTATTAAAATGACTAATAACAAAATTAGGTATACCGTGGCAACAAAAACAAGTTGCAGCCGTTAAGCCTTATACAGTGACATGAAATACAGTCTCAACGCATTAGCACTATTTTGCTAAGCTAGATTTGATCCGCATCAATAGAACTTTCAAAACTTACTGAAAGTTCGGGCATGAGTATAACAAAGAGAGTTTTCTGTTCAAGATAAAAACACGATTATTTTATCAGCTGGTGATTTATTTATGGCGATATAAATAAAAAACCTCCCGTAGTGAGCTACGAGAGGTTTTTTGTTTAAACAGAAATAAATCTATTTAAAGAATTTGGTTTTCTTTCCATACTTGCTCTTTGGCTAGACGCTTTTTGCGTTTATCGCATGGATCATCGCAATCACATGCTTTATCAATACCTACAGAGCCTAAGCCTCCGCAGCTACTCGCCATCGATTTTCTTTGAACTATCATGCCTATCGCCATCGCAGCGACAATTAAAATAAGTAAGCCAAAGGTTAGAAAAAAAAGTGACATTGCTTAGCCCCTATTGTTCAGCAATAAAATGAGCTCAAATAGCGTATTTGAGCTCCTTACATTATATACCCTCATGCTAAGGATATAAACCTAAAGACTATAAATAAGGCTTAAACGCAGGACTTGAATAAGTGACTAAACCATCAGGCGATTTAGCAATTAAATACACTGGTAAATCATGCTGCTGCGCATAACGTTGTGCTTTTTCCATTCCCATAACCGTTAAAGCAGTCGCTAAACCGTCGGCCGTCATAGCGCTAGGGTGTAAAACTGTAACAGAAACTAAGTCATGCTTAATTGGCATCCCTGTCATAGGATCAATAAGATGAGTATAGGTTTCGCCATCCATAGTATAAAAGATTCGATAATCACCCGAGGTGGCAATACCGTTATTACCTGGTGCAAGTACACGGTGTACTTTTCGCTCACATGGGTTAGCATCAGGTTGTTCAATTGCTATTCGCCATGCTTGATTGTCTGGTTTTGTACCAGCAATACGTAACTCCCCGCCAATCTCAACCATGTAATCTGTAATGCCTTTGCTTTGTAATAGCTCAGCCACTTTATCAATACCATAGCCTTTTGCTGTAGCTGAAAACGACAATTCTAAATCAGCCATCGTTTTTGCTAAGCCTTGCTCGTTAAGGACCAACTTATCTATACCAATGTTATTGATCATATTTGCCAGAGCTTCATTCGTTGGGCGCTTTGTTGGTTTTTTATCTGGGCCAAACCCCCATAAATCTATCAACGGCCCCATAGTCACATCTAGGGTCTTAGTTGAATTACCTATACGCATAGATTCACTAATAACTGCCCTGAAGTCATCACTGATTGGCATTACTTCGTTGGCATCTAAACGGTTAAAGGTGTTTATTTCTGAATCTTCGATATAGGTCGACATAGACTGGTTGATATCAACTAAAACCGCATCGATTTCTGCTTGTACTGCTTGGGGGTCAACTTGCTCAGCGTAAAACTTAATGTGGTAAGTTGTACCCATCGTTTTACCTTCTAAGTAGGTTTCCTCTGGGACTGATTTTCCACATCCAGATAACAGTAAAGTCAGCGTGATTATAAATAAGGCGATTATGCCCTGGGGAGTATTTACTTTGTTCATAACAACCCTACTTAATAGGTTAAAAATTAATATAAAAAAGCCTCGTCACATAAAATGCGACGAGGCTGGTATTTTAACTAAATTTAATCAGTTTGGGTATTAGCCACCGAAATCATCTAGTAAGATGTTTTCTTCTTCAACACCTAAGTCTTTAAGCATAGTGATAACAGCCGCATTCATCATTGGAGGACCACACATGTAGAACTCACAATCTTCAGGCGCTTCGTGATCTTTAAGATAGTTCTCAAATAACACGTTATGGATAAAGCCAGTGTAGCCTTCCCAGTTATCTTCTGGTTGCGGATCTGAAAGCGCAGTATGCCAAACGAAGTTTTCGTTTTGCTCAGCTAGGCCGTCAAAATCTTCAACATAGAACATTTCACGTTTAGAACGCGCACCATACCAGAAACTAATTTTACGCTTAGAGTTTAAACGCTTAAGTTGGTCAAAGATATGTGAACGCATTGGTGCCATACCTGCACCACCACCTACGAATACCATTTCAGCGTCTGTGTCTTTAGCGAAGAACTCACCAAATGGACCAGAAATAGTTACTTTATCACCTTCTTTAAGTGACCAAATGTACGAAGACATTTTACCACATGGTAGGCTTAGGTTTCTTGGCGGCGGCGTAGCGATACGCACGTTAAGCATGATGATGCCTTCTTCTTCTGGGTAGTTAGCCATTGAGTAAGCACGAATTGTTTCTTCGTCTACTTTTGACTCCAGATCGAAGAAACCAAAATGGTTCCAATCGCCACGATACTCTTCAGGAATATCGAAATCTGCATATTTAACATGGTGAGCTGGCGCTTCGATCTGGATGTAACCACCCGCACGGAACGGCACTGACTCGCCATCAGGAATTTGTAGCTTAAGTTCTTTAATGAACGTCGCTTTGTTATCGTTAGAGATAACTTCACAATCCCATTTTTTAACACCGAAAATTGACTCTTCAAGTTCAATTTCCATGTCGTTTTTAACATTAACCTGACACGCTAGGCGACAACCTTCACGTGCTTCACCTTTAGAGATGTGGTCAAGTTCAGTTGGCAGAATATCACCGCCGCCTTCTTTAATGTGTACGCGACACTGGCCACAAGAGCCACCGCCACCACATGCAGAAGATACGAAAATACCTGACTCAGATAGTGCACCTAATAGCTTACTACCTGCTGATGTTTTAATGGCTTTGTCTGCATCGCCATTAATGCCGATGATGATATCACCGCTTGCAACTAGCTTAGATTTAGCACCAATGATGATTAAAACTAGTATTACAACGATAGCGATAAAAACACCAACGCCTAAGAAAATATCCATGATTGACCTCGCTATTATTACAGTGAAATACCAGAGAATGACATAAAGCCAAGACCCATCAAGCCAACAGTGATGAAGGTAATACCTAAACCACGTAAACCATCTGGTACGTCTGAATACTTCATTTTCTCACGGATACCTGCAAGTAATGTAATTGCAAGCGCCCAACCCACACCAGCGCCAATACCATAAACAACAGACTCACCGAAGTTATAGTTACGCTCAACCATGAAGGCTACCGCACCAAAAATTGCACAGTTAACTGTGATTAGTGGTAGGAAAATACCTAATGCGTTGTAAAGTGGTGGGAAGAACTTATCTAATGCCATTTCAAGAATTTGCACTAGTGCTGCAATAACACCAATGAAAGTTAAGAAACGTAAAAAGCTAAGATCTGCTTCTGGGTAACCAAGCCACTCTAGTGAACCTGGTGCTAATACCGCATGGTAAACCAAGTTGTTAACCGGTACTGAAATACCTAATACAACAATAACCGCTACACCTAGGCCAATTGATGTAGTTACTTTTTTAGACACGGCTAAGAAAGTACACATACCTAGGAAGAATGCTAACGCTAAGTTTTCAATAAAAACGGCTTTTACAAATAAACTAATATAATGTTCCACTTATCGCCCCTTACGCTTTAGCTTCTACTTGGTCTTTCTTATAAGTACGAAGTACCCAAATGAATAAACCAATGATGAAGAATGCACTCGGTGGTAAGATCAATAGACCCATAGGTTGGTACCAACCACCATTTTGTACTAATGGAATAATATCAACACCAAATAGTGAACCTTTACCGAATAACTCACGAATAAAGCCAACAGTAAGTAACACTACAGAGTAACCTAAGCCATTACCTATACCATCAAGGAAAGACATTAATGGCGGCGACTTCATTGCATAAGCTTCAGCACGACCCATTACGATACAGTTAGTAATGATTAGACCAACGAATACTGATAACTCTTTTGCCGTAGCGTAAGAGAAAGCTTGTAGTACTTGGTCAACCACGATTACTAATGATGCAATAATCGTCATCTGTACGATGATACGTACTGATGATGGGATATGGTTACGAATAGTCGAGATAAAAAGGCTAGAGAATGCAGTTACCAAGGTCAATGCAATTGACATGATTAATGCATTTTTTAAGCTAGACGTTACCGCTAGCGCAGAACAAATACCAAGTACTTGTAATGCGATTGGGTTGTTAGCGAAAACTGGACCAAATAGGACCGCCTTCATTTCTTTAGTATCAGCCATTAGTTCAATGCTCCTTTACGTACTTTCGCAAGGAAAGGGCCAAAGCCATTTTCGCCAGTCCAAAAATCAACTGCATGGTCAACACCATTAGACGTTAATGTAGCACCTGAAAGACCATCGATCTTATGCTCATCACCGGCTGCAGTCCCTTTAACGATTTGGATTGGTAACTCTTTACCTTCCCACGTTGCAGTCCACTGTGGGTTTTGAATTTCACCACCTAGACCAGGTGTTTCGTTATGTTTGTAGAAAATGATGTCTTTAATAGTTTCGCCATCGCTTTCAAGCGAGATAAAACCGTACATTAAACCCCATAAACCATAACCCTGAATAGGAAGGATGATTGCATCAGTAGAGCCATCGTCTTTTTTAGAGATATAAACAGGCGCACGCTTGGTAATACGTTGAATACCGGCGATGTCTTTAATACCATTCTCTTTTAAAGATTTACTTAAATCAGCATCGTATTTGCTTTTTTCAAAGTCAAAATCTTCTACCGGCTCAGCAAACTCACCACTTTGCATATCAACAAAGCGAGTTTCGATTTTAGCATCAAACGTTTCGGCAACGTTATCAACTTTGCCAATACCAGCAGCAGCTAAGATATTGCTTTGAATATCTTTTGCTTTATTTGCTTTTTGCAGAGGGCGTAGTTGTACAGACGTTAGCGATACAATAACTGCACACACTAAACATAATGAGACAACAACAGCTAGCGTTTTGCCAATTGATTCGTTATTACTAGACATTACGTGCCAACCTCCGCTTGATATTAGCTTGCACTACAAAGTGATCGAATAAAGGTGCAAACAAGTTAGCAAATAAGATTGCTAGCATGATGCCCTCTGGGTATGCAGGGTTAACAACACGGATCATGATAACCATAAAGCCAATAAGCGCACCGTATGCTAATTTACCTTTATCAGTAAATGCAGCAGATACAGGGTCAGTTGCCATAAAGAACATACCGAATGCAAAACCACCTAATACCATATGCCAGTACCAAGGCATAGCAAACATAGCATTAGTTTCAGAACCAATAGTATTTAGTATTGATGAGGTTACTACCATACCTAGGAATACACCTAGCACGATACGCCAAGACGCGATGCGCACGTAAATTAGGAATAAACCACCAATAAGTACAGCTAGTGTAGACGTTTCGCCCATAGAACCTTGAATGAATCCGTAAAACGCATTCCACCAAAGCTCAATATCAGTCGCGTAATTTAACGTACCAGCAAACGCTTGACCAAGCATAGTCGCGCCAGAGAATGAATCTACGGCAGTCCATACTGTGTCACCTGAAATTTGTGCAGGGTATGCGAAGAATAAAAACGCACGACCAGCAAGCGCAGGGTTTAAGAAGTTACGGCCTGTACCACCAAATATTTCTTTTGCGATAACTACACCAAAAGTAATACCTAGCGCAACTTGCCATAAAGGAATCGTTGCAGGCAGAATTAATGCGAACAATACAGAAGTTACGAAGAAACCTTCATTAACTTCATGCTTACGCACAGAAGCAAATAACACTTCCCAGAAACCACCAACAATAAAGGTAGTTGCATAAATAGGTAGGAAGAAACAGGCTCCGTAGAACATTTTCGCCCCCCAGCCTGCATCAACGGTTAATTCACCGCCAAGTAACTGGAATAAACCTACTTGCCAAATATTCGCTAGCTCAAAGCCATTACCAAGTGCAATTGCAGCTTGATGGCCAATATTGAACATACCAAAGAACATGGCAGGGAACGTCGCCATCCACACTAAAATCATCATGCGTTTTAGGTCGATGTTATCACGAACGTGAGTTGAACCTTTATTTACATAACCTGGCGTGTAAAAAATAGTCGCAGCAGCTTCATACAGCGCGTACCATTTTTCATGCTTACCACCTGGTTCAAAATGTGGTTCGATATCTTCTAAGAAAGTTTTTAAGCCCATTTTAGCCTTCCTTCTCGATCGTAGTTAAGCAATCGCGTAGGGCTGCGCCGTACTCGTATTTGCCAGGACAAACGAAGGTGCATAACGCTAAATCTTCTTCATCTAATTCAAGCGCACCTAATGAAATTGCACTGTCTAAATCACGAGACAATAAGTCACGTAATAAAAGCGTTGGCAAAATATCAAGTGGCATAACACGCTCATAGCTTCCAAGTGGAACCATGGCACGTTTTGAACCGCCTGTAGACGTTGTCATTTTAAATAAACGACTCGGTGTAAGGTGAGACAAGAATGTACGCGTTACAGAGAATTTATCACTACCTGGTGCAATCCAGCCAAACAACTCTTTTTCGCGACCTTCAAGTAATACAGATACTTGAACGTGGTAACGGCCTAAGAATGCATGAACACCAGACGACGTAGCACCTGCAAGTACAGAACCAGAAATAACACGGTTATCACCGTCTTCTAATTCACCTGCTACTAAGTCATCTAATGAAGCACCTAATTGTGTTTTCACTAAACGAGGATTCTTAACACGCGGACCTGCAAGCGAAATCACACGGTCTGTGTAAATTTCACCAGTAAGGAAAAGGTGACCATACGCAATAACGTCTTGGTAACCAATGTGCCAAACTTGCTTACTAGCAGATACTGGGTCAAGGTGATGGATATGAGTGCCAACAAGGCCAGCTGGGTGCACGCCACCAAACTCATGTACTTCTACTTGAGCAATAGGTGAACTAGGAACTTGACTGCCTGCTTGCTTACAAACAAATACTTTGCCATCGGTTAAACGTGACACAACAGCCAAACCTGCTTCAAACGCTTTCGCATTTTCAGCAATAACTACTGCAGGATCTGCAGCAAGTGGATTGGTATCGATAGCTGTCACAAAAATAGAGCTAGGATTTGCATCCAACGCCGCTATTTTACTAAATGGGCGAGCACGAAGTGCTGTCCATTGACCCGATTGAACTAGTACTTCTTTAGCTTTTTCACGGTCTAAGCTATTAAGCTCAGTTTCCGAGAAAGAACCAAAGGTGATTTGCTCACTGCCGTTTACTTCAATAACAACAGATTGCAGAACACGTTTAGCACCGCGATTAATTTCTTTTACTGTACCAGAAGCTGGTGCAGTAAATAATACGCCTGGGTTCTTTTTATCTTCAAAAAGTACCTGGCCTTTTTTGACTTGGTCATCCACACGAACATGCATGGTTGGACGCATACCGATAAACTCTTCACCTAGCACAGCTACACGTTTGACGGCAGAACCATCATGAATAACTTGCTGAGGTGCGCCCTCTAAGGGTAAATCCAGACCTTTTTTTATATTGATCATACGCACTTGCACTACATTAACGGAAAGAAACTGAAAAATCGTACCAACCACGCCGCTATTTGTATTATTGCAAGCTATAAAATGACTCGCTATAGATACCAAACAAGCAGCGCAGTAAAACTCCTCACATATTGCTTTGATTTTAACATTATTGTGACTGACTATGCGAGTGTATTTATGAAAATTATACGAGAGAAACGTTTATTTAGTTTTGTAATTCATAATTAATAAAATACAAGCTAGACCAAAGTGGTAAATAAACCAACAAATAGCAAAATTTTTTTCAAATCAAGGCTAAAAAACAAAAAAGTCGCACTAGGCGACTTTTTCAAAATTGCATTACTAGCTACAGATTAATCAATCATATTTGCAATTGGCGCAACAGGATTAACATCTTGCTCGTAATCAACCGTATCAATGCCAAAACCAAATAGGCGTAAAAACTCATTATGGTAGCCCACGTAATCCGTTAACTCATCAATTGAACTTGTGTCTACACTATCCCAAATAGTTTGAACACGTGCTTGAACGTCATCTTCCAGCTCTTTGTAGTTTTGGAATAAATGTCCGCCCTCATCAAAACGTGGTGAATCACCGTATAGGTTTTCATTAAATAACGCATGAATTTGCTCAATTGTGCCCTCGTAAGTGCCATCAGCCTTCATCACTTTAAATAGTGCCGAAATGTAAAGCGGCATTATTGGGATTGCCGAGCTTGCTTGGGTAACAACCGCATTAAGTGAAGAAACGTACGCTTCGCCATTTAAATCTTCGGTAGCTGCTTTAATAGCTGCAGTGGCACGGTCTAGATCTTCTTTTGCCTTACCTATGGTTGCATGCCCATATATTGGCCAAGTTAGTTCTTTACCAATGTATGTGTAAGCCGTTGTTTTAAAGTTATCTGCTAGTACATCAGCGTCTTTAAGGGCGTCAATCCACATTTCCCAGTCTTCGCCACCCATTACTTTAATGGTGTTGTCGATATCGTCTTGGTTTGCTGCTTCAACAGTTACTTCATCAATTTCACGCTTTGACGTATTTAAGTTTTTAGTCGTTACCGCATTACCAATTGGCTTAAGTGTTGAAGAAAACACTTCCCCTGTATTTGGATCAGTACGACGAGGTGATGCTAAGCTGTAAATAATACAGTCAACTTTACCTAATTCAGCTCTAATGGTGTCGATTGTTTTTTGTTTAATTTCGTTAGAAAACGCATCACCATTAATATTTTTAGACCATAAGCCTTCAGCTTCAGCGGCTGCTTGAAATGCCGCCGTGTTGTACCAACCCGCAGAGCCTGTTTTACGTTCAGTGCCTTCTTTTTCAAAGAACACACCCAATGTTTTAGCGCCACCACCAAATGCAGCGGTAATACGAGATGCAAGGCCATAACCTGTAGACGCACCAATAACTAATACATTTTTAGGCGCATTTTTTAATGCTCCTTGCTGCTTAACAAAATTAATTTGTTCTTGAACATGCTCTGCACAGCCAACTGGGTGTGCATTGGTGCAGATAAATCCGCGAATTTTAGGCTTAATGACCATTGATCATCCTATATCTTTTACAATAAAAATTAGCGCTAGTTTAAAGGCTAAAACAAAAAAAACTGATCTGATCAGTTACGCACTGCTCAAACCACCTTCTAGCTACCTGTTAACCAATTTTTGAGCCACCCATACAATTAGGCGATTGCGGTGCCTCTCCGTCGTGCTCGGTAAACTCTTCAGGAGTGTATGTGTGCATAGCAAGCGCATGAATATGGTTTGCTAACTCATCTTTTAAAATTTCGTTAATTTCACGATGACGCTGCAATAGTCGCTTACCAGCGAATTCTTCACTGACTACAATCACTTTAAAGTGAGATTCAGTCCCCGCACTGTGCATATGGCTTTCGTTAATAACATTTAAATGCTTACACGCAATAGCATTTGCTAGCTTGTCACGTATTTGTTGTTGCATTGACATAAAAACCACCCTCAAAATTCAGTTATATGGTTACTATAACAACTGCGGCTACACCATGGCTAATGCTATTTAAGTAATGTAGCGAAACGTTAAACTGATCCGCGGGTGTTTAAGTGTTGTTTGTTTTGGTAGCGCATGCTGGTAATTTTGTTGGCTCTGTCCGCTCATTATTAAACAACTACCACTTTGTAATTTGATGTTAGTAATGCTGTTGCTTACTTTGTGTTTAAGTTTAAATAACCGTTCTGCACCAAGCGACACACACGCTATGGTAGGCTCAGGCCCTAGCTCAGCCTCGTCATCGCTATGCCAACCCATACAATCGTGGCCATCCCGATAATAATTAACCAAAATTGAGTTAAATGGTTGCTGTAGGTGATTTTCTAAACGTGTTCGCATGGCAAGTAATACGTCTGGCCAAGGCTCTAAGTCGAGTTTATGCCCAGAATAACCGTACTCAAGATTTTCTTCGCTGATAAAACATTGTAGCCTAGGTATTGGCCCCGTTTTACCAAACACTGTAATGTTTGGCTGTTGCCAATTTAGGTTTTGCTGCAAATAATAAAATAAATCGAGGCTTTTTTGTGCGCTAAGTACCTTACTTTGATAAGAAAAGCCATTTGGTAACAGTTGGGGGTTGGCGTTTGGCGGTTGCATGTTAGAATTTACCTATCATTTGATTACCGATCATTAAACTATTATGACTACGCAAGCTACGCTCGGCGATAACACTTTTACTCTTGAACGCTTTCCTTTGGATCAAAAAAACCGCAGCTTACAAGCGTGGGATTCAGCAGACGAATACCTTATTGACTATGTTAATGAACACTACCCTGATTGTCGCTCGTTACTGATCTTAAACGACAGTTTTGGTGCACTTAGCTGTTACTTTAGCAAGCAACAATTAACAGTTTGTTCAGTAAACGACTCATATATTAGCCATCAGGCAGCTGCTTATAACTTAGCGGAAAACAAAATCGCGACGACTGCGTTTAGCCAGCTTGATAGTTTATCGGCTCTACCTGAGCAAGTAGACCTAGTGTTGATAAAAGTACCACGCACGTTGGCTTTTTTACAATATCAGCTATCTGAATTAAGCGAGGTGCTCGCGCCAGATACGCCAGTTATTGGTGCTGCAAAAACTAAAGACGTGCATAACTCTACTATTAAAGCATTTGAAAACTTTATTGGTGAAACGAAAACAAGTCTTGCAGTAAAAAAATCACGTTTAATTATTAGCCAAGCCGCTGGCGGTTATAAAGGCGCAGATTTCCCAGTCAGCTGGCCACTTGAAGGCACTGATTTTACAATAAGCAATCATGCAAATGTGTTTTCGCGTGATTCACTTGATATAGGTGCGCGCTTCTTTTTTAATTATTTGCCACAAACAAATAAAGCCAAAAATATTATAGATTTAGGCTGTGGTAATGGCGTGGTTGGCTTAATGACATTAGCGCGCTGCCCTAATGCTAGTATTAGCTTTGTTGATGAGTCGTATATGGCGGTTGAATCAGCTCGACTCAACATTGAATTAAACATGGAAGACAAGTTTGAACAATGTACCTTTATAGAGAATGATTGTTTAACCGACTTTGAACGTGAAAGTGCCGATATTGTATTGTGTAATCCGCCATTTCACCAAGCACAAGCGGTTACCGACCACATCGCGTGGCAAATGTTTAAACAAGCAAAAGACACATTAAAAGAAGGTGGCGAGCTGCGTATTATTGGCAATCGTCATTTAGATTATCATGACAAACTAAACCGTATGTTTGGTAACTGTACTTTATTAGGCTCTAATAAAAAGTTTGTGGTACTCAGCGCAACTAAAAATAGTGGAACGTTATAAATGAAACTCATAAAGATATTATTGAGCTGTTGTACTTTAGTGGTTTTTTCGGGATGTGCCAATCAGCCTAATCAGCTTATTCTCAACCCTGTGTATAAAAGTGGACAAATAAGCTCAATCAATAACAGCTTAAACACCAGCGTGATTGATTTACGTGGTGACAGTGCAACCTTAAAGCTTATTGAATCAAGCAAAACAAAAACCATTGCCAGCACGGGTATTACTGAGTCAGTTAAAAGTGCGCTAGACAGTGCGCTTAGTCGCAATGGCGCTAGCATTTCTAATTTAGCGCAATTGCGCTTTGAGTTAGATATTAATGCACTGCAAGCTGTGGTTACAGAAAAGCTAATGAGCCATACCAGTGATGCCAAGATTGAATTTGAAGTACGAGTGATTCGCCCTACAAGTAATTTCAGTAAGCGTTATAGCGGTAATGCTAATTTATCTGGACCACTTGGTCATGATAGGGCAAAAATTGAAGGTCAGCTCAATAAGTTGACTGAGCAGTTAATTACCCGCATTGTATCTGACCCTGAATTAATTGCATTTTTAGAAGGTTAATAATGAAGCAACTTTTTTTAATCTGCGTAAGCTTATTTTTTAGCGTAAATAGTTTAGCGGCACAAGAAGGCCGCTTTGTGCAAAAAGATAATATTTTCCCTCGAGTAGAAATTGTGACATCGTTGGGCAGTATTGTGGTTGAGCTAGACCGCTCAAGAGCCCCTATTACGGTCAATAACTTTTTGACTTATGTGTCTGATAAAAGCTATCAAGGCAGTGTGTTTCATCGTGTAGAACGCGATGTAGAAAATGATCGTGATTTTGTAATTCAAGGCGGTGGTTATGATAAAGATTACGATGGCCTGCATGAAAACGACCCTATTTTTAATGAAAGCGGTAACGGCTTAACTAACGATATGTATAGCATTGCTATGGCCTATCAAGATCGAGAACCACACTCAGGAACGCGTCAGTTCTTTTTTAATATGGATGACAATGACCATTTAAACCCTGGACGTGATTGGGGATTTGCCGTGTTTGGCAGTGTTATGGAAGGTTATGAGACGCTCGATAAAATCATGGCTGTAAAAACGGGTTTTAATGACAAAATTGGCTACAACTTTGTCCCTGAAAAACCGGTTGTTATATTAAATATCAAGGTGCTTGAACAAGTTCCTTTATAACTTTTTATCAGAGCAGCTTTGGCTGCTCTTTCTATGAGCCAATGAGCCCCTATGAATAGCACACTTTCTGTTCGCGAATATTTTTCTTATTTTAAAGATAAACGTTTAATTAATGTTTTTATATTTGGAATGAGCAGTGGTTTTCCGTGGGTGTTAATTGGCTCGGTAATGTCGGCTTGGCTTAAAGATGAAGGTTTGAGTCGCAGCATGATAGGCTTATTTGGCATTGTGTTTGGTGCCTACAGTATCAATTTTTTATGGTCGCCTTTAATAGACCGCACTAAACTGCCCTTTTTGTACAACTGGCTTGGTCAGCGCCGCAGTTGGATCTTGTTTTGCCAAAGCTTTATTTTGCTTGGCACGTTACTACTTGCAGGGCTTGATCTAAAAGCAAACCTAGCGATTGCCGCCGCACTTTGCTTGCTGATCGCCATAGCCTCTGCAACGCAAGATATTGCTATAGATGCTTTTCGAATAGACACTCTTAGTGAAAATGAATCTCACAAAGCCACCGCAGCCGCCGCAATGGCTACATCAGGTTGGTGGACAGGTTATGCTTTATTAGGGGCTGTGCCCTTTTATATGGCTGATATGCCAAACATAGACTGGCCGCAGGTCTATTATTTTTTATCTGCGATTATGCTGTTATTAATTAGCTGTGTGTTTTGGGCTAAAGAACCAAAATCAAACCGTGAAGCTGTTCATGCCGAGCTAGAGCGTGTTTATCTTGAAAAGCTTGCGGCAAGCAAACAAACACCACTAACGAAAATACTCGCATGGCTGGGTGTCACCGTGGTTGACCCATTTAAAACCTTTTTTGCTAAAAATGGGGTTAAAACTGCACTAGCACTGCTGGCGTTTATTTTCTTATTTAAAATTGGTGAAGCATTTTTAGCACGAATGTCGATTGTATTTTATAAGGAAGTGGGCTTTAGTAATACCCAAATAGCAAATTACTCCAAGCTAGGCACGGGTTTAATCACTATCGTATTTGCCTTTTTAGGCAGTATTTTTAACCACAAATATGGCATAGTAAAAGGCCTATTTATAAGTGGCATCGCCATGGCTGCATCTAACTTAATGTTTTCTTGGATTGCCTTAGCAGGACCGCAGGAACACTTATATGCAATGGCAATTGTAGTTGATGGCTTTACCCAAGCTTGGTCTTTAGTGGCGATGGTTGCCTTTATATCTATGCTGTGTGACAGAGCATTTAGCGCTACTCATTATGCGCTACTAGCATCATTGGGTAACTTAGGGCGTACGTTATTATCGAGTTATAGTGGCGTAGTTATTGATGATTGGCTGATGGGGAATTGGTCATTATTTTTTGTATTAACAGCGCTTATGGTTTTACCTTCATTGATATTTTTATATCTAATTAGGCACAAACTATATTTATTAGAGCAAAATTATCATAATAGGTAATACCTAATGCATCCCTGCATTAGTATTAGCTGTAGACGTTAGGTTTAACTTTACGATTACAGCCTAAAAGCGTTAATCAGCTTTAATTAAGCTTAATGCTTCATACGGGTCAACTTCTAATGCATTGCAATAGCGAACAAACTCAATCACATCTAAGCGACGTTCTTGGTTTTCTATTTTGCCTATAAAAGAATGTGGCGTACCCAATATTTGCGCTAAGCTGCGCATTGTGTAGCCTTTTTCATGGCGCTTAGTTTTAAGCCACTTTGTTAGCTTTGCATTTTCTTCCGAAGATACGGTTTTACCCATCATATACAACTCCTACTCGTTGTTTAACTATACATATTGCAAAGTGCTCAATGCCGTCAACATTGTAAGCCCACTGAGACTAACTAAGACACAGTGTAAACGCTTACAATTTAAACAAAAAAGATTCTCAAATATGTATTAACTCTTTATTATTGTAAAAATGAAACCTTGCCCGTCTCATTCTTGGATACATTATATACCATTCACCGTTGATCTGAATGATTAATTAGTAATTCTGCGATTAAAGTCTAACAACAAATATTTACTAAGTCTGAATAAGGTTAAATATTTTATAACTTTTTTGTTTCATTTAAATATAAGCTGTTTATTATTAAGGTCTATTGACCCTAACTTAAAGAGGTTAAATCATGTTTAGACTACTCTTTTTACTGCCTATTATTTTGTGCTTAGGTTGGTACTTTTTTTTACGCCATTATGCAATTCCAATAAAACAGGGTAAAAAAGGATTTATCTATATTTTAGTTTTCTCAACGTTTGTACTTGGTTTTTTTGTGTTAATGATGCAAATAACAGAATACAGCCCAACTGAGTTATAATTTTTTTGAACATATAAAAAAACCGCTTATTAAGCGGTTTTTTTGGATAACGATATTTTTATACGCTAAAACTAGCACCACAACCACATGTAGTGGTCGCATTAGGGTTTGAGACAAAAAAACGCGCCCCCTCTAATCCTTCGGTGTAGTCAACTTCGCCATCAACTAAATATTGGATACTCATAGGGTCAATGACTAAGGTAACCCCGTTTTTAACAATTTCTAAATCGCCAGGATTCGCTTTTTCATCAAAAGTAAAACCGTATTGAAAACCTGAACACCCACCGCCTGTGACATAAACACGCAGTTTTAGATCTGGGTTTTCTTCTTCGTCGATTAACTGTTTAACACGCACAGCGGCTGCGTCGCTAAACTTAATGGGTAATTCTTCAGACATCTTATAACCCTCAATACCTTAATACTAATGCGCGAGATTATCTAATACCTGAGTGTTTTAATCAAGTATAGTTAATCCTGCTTCTACGCTCCAATGCTAACATCGCTTGTTTAGCTCACTCTGTGAATAGGTGCAGTATAAATTAAATTTAAATTAATCTGTTGTTAAAAATCTCAAGGACTTCCCTAGACTATTTTGATAAACTTGACGCCTAAAAATGCTACGGGGAAATAAAGCATGTGGCTTGAGCGACTGAGACGTCGATTAGCAAAACCAAAAACATCCGTACAATTATGCTTATTAGGCGTAAGTGCCGGATTAATTGCTGCATTTTTTATTATACTGTTCCGCTTAACCATTTTATTTTTCCAAAGTTTATTTCTAGAAACCCCTGACGATTTTACCACCCTACCCACTTTAGAACGGGTATTAATGCCTTTAGTTGCAGCGTTATTAATAGCTACATTTGCGGCTTTCACTGGCTTTAAACATTACCGCTTAGGTATTCCTTTTGTAATACACAGAATCAAGCGCCATTACGGGCAAATGCCACTGTATAACACGGTTAATCAGTTTGTTGGTGGTGCGCTGGCACTGATCAGTGGTTTTTCTGTTGGCCGCGAAGGCCCATCAGTTCACATGGGAGCAGCAGGGGCAAGCATATTAGCAAATAAATTACACTTACCTCACAACGCTATGCGTACCCTCAGTGGTTGTGGCGTTGCCGCGGGAATTGCTGCGTCGTTCAATACCCCGCTTGCTGCGGTTATTTTTGTAATGGAAGTGGTGCTCAGAGAATACAAAGTACATATTTTTGTGCCAATAATGCTCGCAGCCGTTACCGGCGCATTAGCCACTCAATTTGTATTTGGTGAAGGCTCAGAACTTGCGCTAATAAGCATTGCGCCACTAAGTGGTTGGCATTACCCCTATTTAATTTTGTGCGGCATGGGGCTGGGCGCGGTGGCTTATGCTTTTAATCAAAACTTAATGCTGATTATTAAAACCTTTAAACCACTAAGTATGTTTCCTCGTTTAATAATTGCAGGGTGTATTGCCAGCTTAATTGCCTATGCAGTTCCACAAGCAATGGGCTCAGGGATGAGTGCGATAACCATTGCTGTAGAGTCACCTGAAAACATGCAACTACTTACCACTATTTTAATTGCTAAGTTATTAGCCACCTTGTTTGCTATTGGCTTAGGTATTCCTGGTGGGTTAATTGGTCCGGTTATTGGACTTGGCGTTTTAACCGGCACTTTAATGGCATTTTTTGCCCAGTTTATTAGCCCAGGAACTGACATAGCTGGTACTTATGGGGTGCTCGGCATGGCAGGCTTACTAGCTGCCACATTGCACTCTCCCTTAGCGGCACTAACTACCGTGATGGAGCTGACCTCTTCACCGGAAATTATTGTACCGGCGATGATCGTCATTACCACCGCCTACGTTACAGCTTTGCAGGTATTTGGTAACCGCTCTATATTTTTACAGCAATTAGACTTTCAGGGATTACCTTACCATGTATCTCCGGCCACTGAGGCATTACAAAAAGTAGGGGTGATGGATGATATGGATGAAGACTTTAAACTGCTCTACTCAGATGATAAAGAGCAAATAAAAAACAGTCTAGATGCCATGGACAGCCAAACACCGTTAATTGTATTTGACGATGAAAATGGTTATCGCCTAGCCGAATATGACTTAAGTTTAATGTCTGATCAGGCGGTGAATATAAAGTACATTAGCTTACAAGGTATCAGCAGCCAAGCCACCCTCGCAGATGCCTTTGAAATTTTGAATGATAAACGCAGTGGTGCACTTTATGTGTATAACTTATTAGATAATCAACAAATTATGGGATTATTAAGGTGGGATCAAATCCATCATATTCTAACCATACGTAACAGTTTACTTTAACAATAATGAGAACAGTATGAGCGCATTATTAATTTACAAAACCTTGCACGTATTTTTTATGATTGCTTGGTTTGCCGGTATTTTTTACCTACCTCGACTTTTTGTATATCACGCTATGAGTGAAGAAAAATCGTGTAACTCAATGCTAAAAGTAATGGAACGTCGGCTACTTTATTTTGTTACCCCCTTTGCTGTGCTTACCGCAGTGTTTGGCGTATTAACTATTGTTGAATACGGCCGCGAATGGTTTCGTTACAGTATGTGGCTGCATTACAAACTAGTGCTGGTAATCATTTTATATATTTATCATGGCTACTGTTTCAAATTATTAGCTGATTTTAAACACGATAGAAATACTAAAAGCGATCGGTTTTACCGAATTTTCAACGAGCTACCTGTTTTAGCGTTACTCGTTATAGTTGCTTTAGCCATAATTAAGCCAAGCTTTTAAATACAGGATTATAAATTACACTGCCAAGTCGCAAACTAAGTTTGTATAATACGCGCGATTGCGTGCTCCTTTATGGATTATCGCGCCTTTTTGAATAACTAGGAATAACCCCATGTTCAGTTTCCAAGGTGAAAATATACTCTCTGTTAATCAACTCGATCGAGACTGTATTGAACGCATATTTGCTGTAGCAAAAAAAATGGAGCCATATGCAAAAAAACAAAAGCGTACCAATGTACTTGAAGGCGCTATTTTAGCGAATCTATTTTTTGAACCTAGTACGCGTACTCGTGTTAGTTTTGGCACTGCGTTTAACTTACTCGGTGGACTGGTTCGTGAAACCACCGGTATGCAAAGCTCTGCGCTTGCTAAGGGCGAGTCACTATATGATACCGCACGTGTTATTTCAGCCTATGCGGATGCGGTTGCAATGCGCCATCCAGACTCAGGCTCGGTAGCTGAATTTGCAACAGGTTGCAGCGTACCAGTAATAAATGGTGGCGATGGACCCAATGAGCACCCTACTCAAGCGCTGCTTGATTTATTAACTATTGAGCGAGAGCTTAACCGCTTCGATCAAAATATTGATGGTATGCACATTGCGCTAGTCGGCGATTTAAAATATGGCCGAACCGTTCACTCGCTATCAAAGCTATTATGTCATTACAAAAATATTCGCTTTTCAATGGTTGCCCCTAATGGCTTGCAAATGCCTGACTCAATTTTATCTGCCGTTGAAAATGCAGGACATAAAATTGAACTAGTTGATAAAATGGAAGGTAACTTAGCAGCCGATATCGTTTATCAAACACGCATTCAAGAAGAGCGTTTTCCGTCGCAAGAGGAAGCCAACAAGTACCGTGGTGGATTTAGAATTAGCCAGTCTATTTACAATAGCCATTGCAAACCTAATTCAGTATTAATGCACCCGCTTCCTCGCGATAGCCGTTTAGAGGCAAACGAACTTGATAACGACTTAAATGCTAACGACAATCTAGCAATATTCCGCCAAGTACAAAATGGCGTTCTTATTCGTATGGCACTGTTTGCTTTAACCCTCGGCGTAGAAAACAAAGTTGAGCAGTATGAAGTAGACGTTCCTTGGTTTAGCCGCAAACGCGATAGCTAAGCTCTTATTTTTAAAGTGATAAAACAATAGGATTTTTCATGACAATTAGCCAAGACTTATTTAAACGAGCTCAAGACTCTATTCCTGGTGGCGTAAATTCACCAGTGCGTGCTTTTAATGGTGTAGGTGGTACTCCGCTGTTTATTACTAAAGCACAGGGCGCGTTTACATTTGATGCTGATGGCAACCGTTATATCGATTATGTAGGCTCTTGGGGTCCAATGATTATGGGCCACAATCACCCTGAAATTAAACAAGCAGTGCATGATGCGGTAGAAAATGGTTTAAGCTACGGAGCGCCTACTGAAGCTGAAATTTTAATGGCTGAAAAAGTTAAAGAGCTAGTACCATCAATCGAAAAAGTACGTATGGTAAGCTCAGGTACAGAAGCAACAATGAGCGCAATTCGCTTAGCCCGTGGCTTTACTGGTCGTGACAAAATTTTAAAATTTGAAGGGTGTTACCACGGCCATGCAGATTCACTGCTAGTAAAAGCCGGCTCTGGTGCATTAACTATGGGTGTACCTAACTCTCCGGGCATTCCTGAAGATTTAGCTAAGCACACACTCACGGTATCGTTTAACAATATTGAAGAAGTGAAAGCGATTTTTGCTAAATACGCCGATGAAATCGCGTGTATTATTGTTGAGCCAGTTGCAGGTAACATGAACTGTATCCCACCAGTACCTGGCTTTTTAGAAGGACTGCGTGAAGTCTGTGATCAGTACCAATCTGTGCTTATTTTTGACGAAGTAATGACAGGTTTTCGTGTAGCCCTTGGTGGCGCTCAGGCTTACTACAACATCAAACCAGACTTAACCTGTTTAGGTAAAGTAATTGGTGGTGGCATGCCAGTAGGCGCGTTTGGTGGTAAAACAGAAATTATGGATTACATCGCACCTGTAGGCCCAGTTTATCAAGCGGGTACACTTTCAGGAAACCCAATTGCGATGGCTGCAGGTTTAAAATCACTTGAGTTACTAAGTGCACCTGGCGTTCACGAAAAATTAGAAGCTATTAGTAAAGCGATTTGTGAAGGCTTTGAAGCTGCAGCTAAGAAAGCAGGCATTGCCTTAACGACTAACTACGCTGGCGGCATGTATGGCTTTTTCTTTACTGATGCAGAAAAAGTAACTACTTACCAACAAGCCACTGAATGTGATTTAGAGCGCTTTAAAAAGTTCTTCCACTTAATGCTTGAAGAAGGAGTTTATTTAGCACCTTCAGCGTTTGAAGCTGGTTTTGTTTGTGCTGCGCACACAGAGCAAGAAGTTCAAGCAACAATTGAAGCGGCAGAGCGCGCTTTTGCTAAGCTATAAGTACACTTTATAACGTTATTAATTACGTATAAAACACAAATTAATAATAAAAAATTGAAAAAGAGCCCGAAAGGGCTTTTTTTATTTGTAAACGCTTATATTTGAATAATAATTAGACTTTATACGGTCTATGTAGCCTAAATCAATTATAAGAGAAAACTATGTCAGGATTAAGACACTTAGCAGCCCCCGCCATCACACTCATGGCAAATTTAAAATATAAAACAAAAATTAGTGTTGTGTTTGGAATTTTATTATTACCATTAGCGCTGAGCTTATTTTTTTTAGTGTCTTTGCTAGGTAACAGTATTAGTGTTTCGCAAATGCAGCAACAGGGCTTAAAAGGTTACCATCGCATCTTAAGTAACCAAATAGATGGCAACACAGATAAAAATCCACAAGTTGCGCGTGCGTTAGGCTATCAAATCAATAGTACTAAAACTCAGGATATACTCGAGTTTATTTCTATTGAATCTAACTTAGCGTTAGATAACCAACTTGCAAGCTCCTACCTTAACCGCTCATTAGTACTGCCTTTACCCTCGCTAATTGTCCAAATTAACTTACTAACACGAAGTGCAAACACTGTGATCGATAATAATCGATTTACTCCTGAAACCTTTATTGCGCTATCTAACTTAAATAAATCGTTACCCCTTTATGAAAATCAATTATATAAAACACTTAAAGTAGCAACCGATGCTGATAGCACCGTGAGCGAAGCCTTATCTGCGCCACTAAAACAATTACACAGCGCAATCAATACATTTAAAAACGCCATAGAAAAAAAATTACTCGAACCTGACAACATAGCCTTAACAAAAGCAGAATTTGCGAAGCTCACTAACAATGTAAACACGAGTATTAATACGCTAGTTGAAAAAAGTATCCCAACTCTTGAGAGTCTTATTGAAAAAAAATACGCCTCACAATTGTGGATACGCAACTTAGTATTAGCGGCCTCTGTGATCAGTTTGCTATTTGCTTTATATCTTATGGTCGGCTTTTACTTTGTTGTAGTTGATACTATTACCCAATTTGCTCTTTGTGCAGAGCAAGCAGCCAATGGCGATTTAAACTCGAAGATCAATTCAAGTACTCACGATGAAATGGACATCATTGCCCAAAGGTACAATGCTTTATTACGTGCTTTTACACAGCTATTAGAGAAGGTTAAAAGCAGCACACATTCACTATCTGATGCAACCTACTCCTTATCTCATGTAAGTAGCCAAACGAGTCAGGATGTAGAAAAGCAGCAAAACCGCGTTAATGCTATTAACTCAGCCCTAAGTAATATGAGCCATAGCGCACACAGCGTTGAGGACTCAGCTAATAAGGCAATGCTCACAGCTCAAAAAGCAACAAAACATGTTAAACAAGGCGCAGATAACACGATGGAGCTGGCTAAATACATGCAGGACTTAAAAGTTGAATTTACACACAGCCAGCAATCGCTTAATAAGCTTGCCCAAGATAGCCAAGAAATAAGCAAAGTAAGCAAAGGGATAAGTGAAATAGCCGAGCAAACCAACTTGCTAGCACTTAATGCCGCTATTGAAGCCGCTCGCGCAGGAGATCATGGCCGTGGTTTTGCAGTTGTTGCAGATGAAGTAAGGACACTCGCTAAACGCACACAAACGCAAACCCAAGAAATACATCAAATTATTAGCTCGTTGCAACAAGCATCTGAAGATACACAGCAAAAAATGCATTCTAGTGTAGAAAAAATGGAGCAATCTGTTGATGCCGCAACACAAACAAATCAAGTGTTACAAGATGCAGAATACAGTATGAATATGATTAAACAACAAGGAGAAGAAATAGCCCTGCGAGTAAAAGAGCAATCACAAGCTACGGCACAAGCTCTAGGCGACTCTGAGGAGGTGAGTAACCTAGCTAATCATACGCTTAGTTCGGCACAGTCTTCCTTACAGGATGCTCAGCGATTACAGCAACTATCGGATGATCTGACTAAATCAATGCAATTTTTTAAATCTTAAAAAATTAATAATTGCCCCGTCCTGAAATAATTTGACGGTTTTAATGAGGGGCTTGGTGTGTCAGTACCAAGTTTTTTATACACTTGATTTGGTATTTTCATACCCAAACTTAAGTACGAACGCATTTCATTTTATATGAATATCAACTCCTCAACAAGCAGCTTAACTCTACCATGTATAACATTTATACAGTAGGAATATTACTTTAATATCCCGTTTCTACGCTCTACTCAGGTGTTTTGATAACAGTTATATCCGTCATCGATGGCTTAATTCTCTCTTTAAATAACTCATCTTGATATACTTCAGAGCAACACTGTAAACCTCTATCTGAATGATGAATCGCGTCACATTTAAAAACGCTATGCTTAATCGTCATATATAGCGCTTTCATTTCATCACTCAGCTCATAATCCATTATTCTCCGACTATAACTATCAGTTACTAATGACCGTTAATATATGCTTTGCGCTTGCTTGTGTGTGAAGTCACCTTTTTCTACTTACTTAACAACGGATAGTTTAAAGCCTAATGTACAATCTCGTTGGGTACGCTTAGCGCCCTTAATTTCAATGGTCTTCATAAATAGATCCTAAATGTGTAAATGCATTTCAGGACAAAAAAAGCTTTCGCATAAAAAAAGCCCTTTCGGGCTTTTTTATTATTTATATTATTGTGATGCTATATAAAGTTTAGAATCGAGCTTCAAACCCTATACGAACATAACGTGGAGTCTGCCAAGAGTAAGCAGCGTCATGGTAAGCATTAACTTCGCCTTCATTTTGCTCGTAATGCTCATTCAAAGAAGCCTCTGACTGACTATTTAATATGTTGAACACATTGATTGATGCTCTCATATCAATATCTGAAACAGTAAAGTCATATGCAGCAGATAAATCTAAGTTAAATGTCCATGGTGTACGACCATTTGTACCACGGTCATGCTTCTCATAGATTTTTTCTTCTTGCTCACATTCACCATTACCATTGGTATCAGGACACTCATTTGTGTAAATGTAGAAAGTATCACCCCAACCACCATTTAGATTTGGATCTTTTGACGGGTAACCTTGGCCGAATAAACTTTTAGGACGACCACTTTGTAATGTTGCATTCCAACCTACAGTCAAGTTTTCAACTGGCTCCCAACTACCAAAGAATTTAAATGTATGACGACGATCATTAGGTTGATAACCCTGAGAGCCATCCATTACAGCTGGGAAGTCGAAGTCTTGTGTAATACCCGCATCAGCTTGGCCAATATCGGATTTAACAGCACCTTCAAAGTTACCAACACTTCGTGCCCATGTATAACCAAACTGGTAACGAATCGTATCAGCCTGATAATTTAAGTTAAACTCTACGGCGGTATATTCATTATTAGCCTTAGGTAAACCAATAGTGTCAGCAGAGTAAGTCGTTAGTGAACCTTCATCTGGAACACCGTCGTTATCAAAGCTTGAATCACCCCAATCAGTACCATTCCAATAGTAACCATCACTATACCAGCTAGAAGATGAACCAGGATTAATCATCACACAATATGGGTAAGCATAACGACCACAGTAATCATCTAATGCAGTAGCAACTTCACGATAAACACCTTTAATACCAACAGTGTACTCATCATTTAGTGCTTGCTGTACACCTAAAATATATTCATCTTTTGAAAATGGTTCGGCTTCTTGCGCTTGGAAAATATCTTTTTCTGGGATAACCGGAACACCACTTACTTGTTGTGAGTTTGCTAAACCGCCTGAGCCAAGAGTATCTGCCAAAGGAGCCAAACCTGTAGGTGCTCCTGTCGTTGCATCAACACCCGTATACGTGTAAGCAGTAGTAATATCACTTACCCCAGAAGCTGCACGGAAAATAGTGTTATTTGCAACAGGTAAGTAATAACGTCCATAAGTACCATATACTTTAGTGTCGCCAGTGCTCGTTGGATCCCACGTGAAACCTAAACGAGGAGCAACATCCGTTTTGAAGCTTGTAAGTAGCTTATCTGTTGTGCCCCAACTATCAAACTCATCTATACGTAAGCCAACAGTTACCGCAAAATCATCTGTTACTTGCCAATTATCTTCTATGTAATAAGCCGTAAGCTCTGACTTAAAGCTACCGCCACCATCAAATACTCGATCTTCAACGTATTGCAATACATTACCAGTATTGTTTGTTAGTGCGCCATTATCAGCTTGAAAACTGCCGTTAGCCGCTAGTGTACGGTAATCATAACTGTGGCCACCGATAGGACGACTCACACGCTCAGATTCACGCTCTTGATAATCGATACCAAAGCTAATCTGATGGTCTTGCCAAACATACTCAATATCAAGGCGGTACTGAGTATTTTCATCATTATTTGCACCAAAGCTACCACCAGCACCACAACCAGTGATTGGATTAGAAGTACCACGAGAATCTGTAATACTTGGGCAAATTAAGTTTTCTGATTGCGTTTCATACTCAGTCTCAATTGTACCAGCCATTGCTGTGACAACTAAATCTTCAGTTAGTACACCTGTGTAACTCAAGCTTTGCGCTTCGCCACCACGCTTAAGTAATGCACCATCTTTGCGGTCGCCTATAACACCGTTGCTGTAATCATAAACAGAACGCTCAATATCACGACGATTTGAATAAGCAAAATAGCTTAAGCGATGGTTTTCATTAATATCCCAATCGAGTTTACCACCCCAGAATAAATTATCTCCGCCAGATGCAGATTCTTCTCGGTACTGATCGTTCGGTGAAAATTCATCTCCACCCCAAGTATAAGACGACTCAGTATCACGCGGGTTTATTAAACCATAGAAAAAAAGTGTGTCTTCAATAAGTGGGCCACCAACAGCAAGTGTAACGTCAGTCTTGTTATCAGAGTCATAGCTTTCATCTCTGAAAATTTGACCTGCTCCATTATTGCCACGAGAAATGCTGCCCTCTTCTTGCAAAGAATCAGGTTGGTACTGAACTACAGCAGAAAATTCCCACTCGTTAGTACCGCCTTTTGTAGTTGTATTAATAGTACCACCAGTAGCTCGGCCAAACTTGGCTGAATAACCACCGGTTTTAACTTGAAATTGGTCATAGAATTCAAACGGGACTTCGCCACACCCTAAGCCTTGGCGAGTATTAGTAACTTCTAACCCGTTAATATAACATGCATTTTCAGCAACAGAAGAACCACCAAATGACGCTGTATTTCCAAATGCGCTATCACCTTTTACAGCCCCAGGTGCTAATAATGCAACTGATGTTAAATCACGATTAATTGGCATTCTGTCAATTTCAGCATCTGTAATAACTAGGCCCGAATCAGCTGTTGAAAGATCTATTGATGAAATACGAGCACCAACAACTTGAATTACCTCTGGGCCAGAAGAATCGAAACTGTTTAGGTCAAAGTTAGCTTTTGAATTGGCACCTAAAGAGACTCTAACGCGGTCTTCAGCAACTACAGCATCGCCTTTTAATATTTGTATCTCGTAACTACCTGTAGGCAGAGAGGCAAAGCGAAAGGTACCTTCACTAGAAATACTTAGAGTTCGCTCTAAACCAGTTGCAGGGTTTTTAACTTTTACAGTGTAAGAACTATTATCATTAATATTATTTACAGTTCCTATTACATCAGATGCAACAGCAGGTAATGCTAGGCCTAAGGATGCTGATACGGCAATTGCCGTTATACTTTTCCTAAATATTGATTTCATTATTTATCCCTGTTTGAAATTATAATTATATGCCTTAAAGGCATATTTATAATATGCTTATGAAACAAAAATGCAAACAAAAAAACAACAAGGTTAACAAAAAACAAACAAATACCCATTCCTTTAAACTAACAACAGGTGAACAATATTTATACTATAAAAATAAATAAAAACATTTCACTAGTCCTTTATTAAAGAAATCCATAAAAAAAAGCCCTTTCGGGCTTTTTTATTTTTATTACCTAGCGAATACACTGGGGTCTTGGTTTAAACTCACTGGCCCTAAGTGGTAATTGAATCACTTTGCCACACCCTGGTGGTGCTTGCTTCCCCGTTTGCTCGTTTACAAATGCCCACCGAATTGAAGGTGGACGAGTATCGGCAATGGCTTGGGGGTTTAGCGGTTTTAAATAACGAATATAGGTTTCAAGCGCCCCGACACTACCAGTCAAACCAGTGCTTTTATTATCGTCACGACCTAGCCAAGCAACAGTCACTGTATTTTGATCAAACCCGGCAAACCAGCTATCGCGTAATTCGTTACTGGTACCTGTTTTACCAGCTAACTGAATCGACGGAAAATGTAAATTTAAGCGCTTAGCGGTGCCATCTTTAGTTACTCGCTTCATAGCGTATTTGGTCATGTACATGGCATCTTTATCAAAGCGTTGTTCGTTACTCACTTTATGCTTATAAAGTACTTTACCAACAGAGTCAGTTAATGCCGAGATAGACGTCAGCTCTCTGTATTCGCCATCAGCAGCAATAGTGGTATAAAGCTGGGCCACTTCAAAACTCGACATTTCAATAGCCCCTAATAGCAGCGACGGGTATTCATTAATATGGCCTTTAGCACCTAGTCCTCTGAGTGTATTAGCAACTTTATCAACCCCAACATCAAGCCCTAAGTTAACTGCCGGAATATTAATGCTGTGGCTGAATGCTTTATAAAGAGGCACGGCGCCTCGGTATTGATGATCAAAGTTTTCTGGCTGCCATACTTTTCCCTCTTCGTTGGTGACTTGCACGGGTGAATCATCAAGCAATGTCGCTAAATTATAATGAGGAAGCTGCAGTGCACTTAAATACACTGCCGGTTTAACTAATGAGCCAATATTGCGCTTGGTATCAAGCACCCGGTTAAACCCTGAATAGCGCACATCACGTCCAGACACTAACGCTGATACACCAGCTTTTTCAACATTAACGGAGATCATTGCCGCTTCTAATTCTTTGGTATTTGGACGCCTTTCCAAATAAGGTAAACTGGCCTTAATCGATTCTTCCATTGCGGTTTGTTTTTGCAAGTCAAAGTAGGTAAATACGCGCACTCCTGCATCTAATACTTCTTGATCAGGTAGCAGCTGTTTCAACTCGCGATTAACCAACTCTAAGTAACCTGGGTAAGACTTTTGTAAGCTGGCTTTCATTGGCGCAATATCAATTGCGCGCTTTAATGAGGCTCGATACTCTTTAGTGGAAATAAGTTTGTTATCGACCATTAAACGCAGCACTAAGTCACGACGCTCCATAGCACGTTCTTTATAACGTCTAGGGTTATAATAAGAAGGGCCTTTAACCATGGCCACCAGCAGAGCAATTTGGTCGTACTCAAGTTCATCAACGGGTTTTGCAAAGTAAAACTCAGCAGCCAGCCCCATCCCATGTACTCCTTGGTTATAAGACTGACCTAGGTAGACTTCGTTTAAATAGGCTTCAAGAATCTGATCTTTTGAATAACGATAATCAAGAATAAGCGCAATAAAAGCTTCATTGATTTTACGTACTAATGAACGTTCACGGGTAAGATAAATATTTTTAGCTAGCTGTTGCGTCAGTGTGCTGCCCCCTTGCACGGTTCTTCCTGCGCGAATATTGGTATATAAAGCCCGTAAAATAGAAAATACCGATACCCCATGGTGATCATAAAAATCGCGGTCTTCGACCACTAACAAAGCATTTTTAAGCATGTCAGGAAATTTATCTAATGGCACAAATTCGCGGTCTTGTTTTGAGTCATTACCTATACGGGCTATTTGTACAGGCTCTAATCTGGCAGTGTTTAAGCGACGACCGAATTTATCTTTAATACTGGCAACCTTTTCTCCAGAGAAACGTAGTTCAATTACGTGAGCATTTTCTAAACCATCATAAAATTCAAAATCACGACGAAAAATCTTAATACTATTAGCTGTTTTAATATATTGCCCTGTGCGGCTTAAGCGATTAACTGCCGTGTAATTTAAACGTTTAAGCTCCCATAAAACTTCTTGCTCAGATAAAAACTGCCCTGGAAAAAACGTCATTGAACGAGCATACACTTGGGCTGGAAGTTGCCATTTATTGCCTTCAAATTGGCGGGTGATTTTTGCATCAAGATAAATAAAGTAAAGTGCTACAGCGATGAAAGTCGCCAGACTCAGTTTCCAAAAAATAGAAAACAACGTTTTTAAAAATGGCCGTTTAGCCGAACTTGCGGTTTTTTTTGCAGCACTTTTTCGCGCTGATGTTTTAGATGACTTAGTAGCGCGCTTAGTCGAGGGTTTACTGGTCGGTGTTTTCTTTTTTTCAGCCATTTAAGTGTAATACATTCCAAAGGTTGATTTAACGCGAGGAGCTTATCACATTACTCTAACACCTGAAAAATTAACCCTTCCTGAAATCAAAAAAGCCCTAACTGAGTAGGGCTTTGATTGAACACACAATACTTTTACTTTTAATTACTTCTTACTGAAACAAATTCTGGGTAAGCATCAATACCACAATCATGTTGATCCATACCGTTTAGCTCTTCCTCTTCGGTAACACGAATACCCATAGTTTGTTTTAAGACTGCCCAAACAATGAATGATGCGATAAACACAAAGCCAATGATACATAGTAAACCAATTAACTGTGCCACAAGGTTAGCCTCGGCATTAGTAACCGGCACTAATACCACACCTAATATGCCACATACACCATGCACAGAGATGGCACCTACAGGGTCGTCAATTTTCACTTTATCAAGTGCCACAATGCTTAGTACAACCAAAGACCCACCTAGTAGGCCATATAAACACGCCATTAATGGTGATGGTGATAATGGATCTGCAGTAATAACCACTAAGCCTGCAAGTGCGCCATTAAGTACCATGGTTAAATCTGCCTTACCCCATAATAATTTACATAAGAACAAGGCTGAAATTGCACCCATAGCTGCAGCAGCATTGGTGTTAAGTAGTATTTGACCTACTGCAGTTGCATTTTCTTTATCTGAAATTAATAACTGTGATCCACCGTTAAAGCCAAACCAACCCATCCATAAAATAAATGTACCCAATGTAGCAAGTGGCAAGTTTGAACCTGGAATTGGGTAAATTTCACCATTTTTACCATATTTACCTTTACGTGCACCCAGTAGAATTACACCCGCAAGCGCTGCAGCTGCACCGGTTGCATGGACAATGGCAGAACCTGCAAAATCAACAAAGCCTAATTCAGATAGGAAGCCGCCACCCCATGTCCAGTAACCTTCAATTGGGTAAATTAATCCTGTAAGTACTACTGTAAACACTAAGAAAGCCCATAACTTCATACGCTCCGCTACGGCGCCAGATACAATAGACATAGCCGTTGCAACAAATACTACTTGGAAGAAAAAATCAGACTCTAGTGAATGATCGGCGTCTGCAGCTTGACTACCTATTAGGCCACCAAATGAAGGAATTATTCCGCCTTCAACGTTGTCTACATACATAATGTTGTAACCGACCAACAAAAACATAGTACAAGCGATAGAATAAAGTGCGATATTTTTAGTTAGGATTTCTGTAGTATTTTTTGAGCGCACTAAACCAGCTTCTAACATTGCAAAACCAGCTGCCATCCACATAACTAAGATGCCAGAAATTAAAAAGTAAAACGTATCGAGCGAAAACTTCAGCTCTATAATTGTATTTTCCATGTTGCCCCCTTAAATTGCGTCATCATCAAGTTCGCCTGTACGAATACGGACGATTTGATCTAGGTCGTAAACAAAAATTTTGCCGTCACCAATTTTGCCCGTTCCAGCAACTTTGGTAATGGTTTCTACAACGCGTTGGCAATTTTCACTTCGAGTGGCAATTTCAAGTTTAATTTTAGGTATAAAGTCAACTTGGTACTCTGCACCACGGTATAACTCTGTATGACCTCTTTGACGTCCAAACCCCTTAACGTCAACCACTGTCATTCCTTCGATGCCTAAATCAGCGAGTGCTTCACGCACATCATCTAGTTTGAATGGCTTTATTATTGCACTGATCATTTTCACAAAGGCCCCCTTAGGACACTAGCTTGTTATTGTATTTGCTCTATACAATCCAACCTTTGTGCCACCTTTAAATTACAAATAAAAACAGAGGGTTATTAAATTAAATAATATAAAAAACAAAAAAGCGCACCATTTAGGTGCGCTTTTTTTAAGCAAAATACAGAATTGGTGCGAGTCGATAAATACGCAAATAGTCGTCTTTAACTAACCGTTACACTCCCAAATACACATTGATAACGTATTTAAGATTAAAGTTACTCTGTCGCATCGAAAGACAAAGCCGGTTTTTTAGCATCACTTAGCCATATTGACTCCATAGTTTGCACCACTCGAAAGTGAAACTCTTCATGGGTGAAGGGTTTAGTTAAAAAGTCATTCGCACCTGATTTAATAAATCGTGCAGCAACGCCATAACTATATACATCAGCTAAACCAATAATGGCCAATTGCTCACGGCTTTTAATATTTCGAATTGCTCTAATTAATTCAAAACCATTCATACCTGATAAGTTATGGTCAGTGATCACTAAGTTGATTGCCTGATCATGCTCAAGTATATGAAGAGCTTGCGCACTATTATCAACAGTAATGACGTCAAACAATTGTTTTTCAAGCATTTGCTTAACCAAGCTACTGCTCAATAAGGAATTATCTACAACCAGCGCTTTGCGCCCCTGGTTACGCAATAACTGTGCTACAAATTTTATGGCGTAAAGATAAGAGTCGCGATTATCTTTAATGACGTAATCGATAATACCTAATTCCAGCATTTTTAAACGTGTATGTTCATCTGTTTGCGTTGTCATCACCAACGTAGGGATACCTTGCGACAGTGTAAAGCGAGTTATATCAGTATCGATTTGACCACCAACAGATAAATCAACTAACGCGAGCGAATAACTAGTTTGATTTAGTAACTTTTTACATTGAGTAAGTGACTGAGCGAAATCAACCCGCACATCAAGGTAATGAGCAGCAATATGTTTGAGTACCTGTTTTACCCTTATATTATCTTCAACAATTAAAACCCGTTGCATAAACTCCCTTTCATTTACGTTCACCCTTTATGGTAATAAACCTAAAAATAAATCACTCTCAAGCATCCATTTAAAAACAATTAAAGCGACCAATAACTTAAAAAACTTAATTAATAATTAAATTTTTTAATCGCCTTAAACTTACAGTATGGTATACACATCAAGTATATTTCGCCTGTTTGCTATGTTGAGATTAATCTTAATTACATAAACTCAACGATTATTATCGGCAGCTAGTCTCAATACTTTTGTTTTTTACTCAAATATCGCTATAACTGCAGTACATAAAATAAAAAGGGTTAGTTATGAAATTTAGTCGAAGTCTATTTTTACCCATTGCCGCAATTGCACTTACATTTACAAGTGCAACGTTTGCCGATAATCAACGCCGTATTGATATCGACAGTAAAGTAGTTACTCAGCACAAAGCAAAAATAAATAACGAACGATTTTCTTATACGGTAGCAACAGGCACACAACCGGTATGGGATAACAAGGGAGATGCCATAGCAACCCTTCAATATACTTACTACACCCGCGATAAAGTAGATGACAGAACAAAGCGTCCATTACTTATTTCATTTAATGGTGGCCCAGGCTCAGCATCGGTTTGGATGCATTTAGCTTACACCGGCCCTCGTGTTTTAAAAATTGACGACGAAGGCTACCCAATTCAACCTTATGGTGTAAAAGATAACCCTTATTCGGTTTTAGATGTAGCGGATATCGTTTATATAAATCCTGTAAATACAGGTTATTCACGTGTTGTAGAAGATAAAGACGGTAACCTTTTACCCAAAGATAAACAAAAAGAGCTATTTTTTGGCGTTAATGCCGATATAAAGTACCTCGCAGAATGGCTTAATACTTTTGTATCTCGAAATGAACGTTGGCGCTCTCCAAAGTTTTTAATTGGTGAAAGCTATGGTACTACTCGTGTATCGGGTTTAGCGCATGAGCTGCAAAATAGTCAGTGGATGTACATTAACGGTGTTGTACTCGTTTCTCCTACCGATATCGGTATTAAACGCGACGGCCCAGTAAAAGCCGCTAACCGCCTACCTTACTTTGCTGCAACAGCATGGTATCACAAAGCACTAAACGCCGATTTACAAGCAAAAGATTTAGACGAGCTATTACCAGAAGTTGAACAGTTTACTGTTAATGAGCTCATCCCTGCGCTTGCAAAAGGCGGTTTTATTGCGCCAGACGAAAAACGTCGTATTATTAAAAAAATGGCTGAATATGCGGGTTTATCTGAAACATTTGTTAGTCAAAACAATTTAGATATTCCAACACAGTTTTTTTGGAAAGAGTTGTTGCGTGAACGCGGACAAATGGTTGGTCGACTGGATTCGCGCTATTTAGGCATAGATAAACGCGATGCCGGTGAGTCTCCAGATTACTGGGCAGAGCTTACATCATGGCTGCATTCTTTCACTCCTGCAATTAACTATTATCTTCGTGAAGAGCTTAATTACAAAACCGATATCAAATATAACTTATTTGGTAACGTTCACCCATGGGACAGAAGCGGAAATAATACCGGTGAAAATTTACGCTTAGCCATGGCTCAAAACCCTTATTTAAATGTAATGGTTCAGGCGGGCTATTTTGACGGTGCAACCAATTACTTTGATGCCAAATATACTATGTGGCAATTAGATCCAAGTGGTAAAATGCAAGATAGGTTAAGCTTTAAAGGCTACCGCAGTGGCCATATGATGTATCTACGCCACGCAGATTTAGAAAGCTCTAATAACGATTTACGCGAGTTTATAAATCAGTCTTTACCCAAAGACGGTGAATCAGCTAAATACTAATTAGCTTTTACCCACTAAAAAGTGACCTCTTAGGTCACTTTTTTGTTTATAACTGCGGCGGTTCGGTATGTGTGCAATTACCGGTGCGAATAACGGTTGGCTTTGCTATGTACTGCTTAGTAGTGAGTATTTCAGCAAGATTTATTAGCGTCTTAAGGGTGCTTTTTAGGGCGATCCGATTATTTAACCACGTGGGTATCTTACCGCTTGGTAACGCATATACCTGATAACTAATGTGCAAATTTTTCGCCTGCTGAGTTAACAGCCACATTGCATCTAAGGTGCTTATTCTTATTACACCTTTAGTTTTAGGTAAAAAATCTGGGCGCGCGTGAATACTAAGCTGCGTTTGCAACGAACTCACCCTTGTATAGCACGAATAAGTAATCACATCTCTATTGCTAACAGGCCACGGGGAGTCAATATAACTATAAACAAGATTTTCTGAAGGGCTTAAACTTTTGAGTAACGTGACCTTAGTAATATTTTCTATCCAGCTAGGAGCTGTATCGGTATCACTAAGTAAAGCAACTAAATCCTCTGCGGTGACATTGTTAACCACCGTTTCAGCTTTCATTTTCACGGTATCATCAGTTAAACGCTGAAAATAAACACTTACCCCTTGTTTACTTTCGTAAAGTTGCCAAGATGGCTGTGAACACACATTGGTAGCAAAACACAAAAGTGAAAAAATCATGCACTTTTGCAGCAAAATCCGGCTACAAAAGTGCTTAGCCATTAAAGCCAATAGGGTTCTGTATCAAATGAGGCGTGTCGACTTTGCTCCATGGCACTAACTAAAAAGTCAGATTTTTGTTCTAACCATAGTTGTATTTTTGCCAGTTGAGCATCTTCTTGCCCGCCACACAGCTGTTTTAAATAATCAAGCGTGCTTAACTCATACATCCCATGAGAAATATCCAGCCAAGGGAGCCTAAATTCTAATCGCTCATCTTTATTAAACAGTGCGCCTAAACAATTACCACTGAGTAAGCTATTTTCTAATTGAGTGCGAAAGTTTAAGTAATCATTGCCTGCTAAGCTTTGCTCTTTAGGGAGTAAACGGTGTAAGTTTTTCCAATCTTTATCAAATAAGCGATGAGCAATATCTAAAATAGGTTGCTCTGCATTTTGAAGCTCTGCTTGGCTCCAATCTTTACGCCACTGCTTATTTATCAGCCACGTTGTTAAGCTCAGCAATAAACGGTTGTAGCGGGCACTATGAAAAAGCGAAAAAATATCGTCAATGCTCGGCTGTAACTCTTTTAAATCGTTTATAACTTGCGTTAACGCAGGAGCACTATTTATTTTTTTATAAAAAGCATGGCGCTTAGAGGTATAAGTTTTTAACTGAATCGCATTTTCAACCCATGCTAATTCACTTAATAACCACTTTAGCTCTGTTCTGAGGTGATCGGTACTTTCTTTACTAACAATATCGTCAAACAACCAAAAATTGTGTCTAATTAAACTAATGCCATCGGTTACCCGCTTTAATGTTTTTAAGCTCGGCTTATCGAAGTAGCATTGCTCGTGTTTTTGCACAAAGCGAATTCCAAACCCCATAGCTTCAATAAGAGCTTGCTCTTGAGTGACTTGCTTATTAAGTTTAACAAAGCCGATTGATTTACTTGGTTGTAGCGGTGTTTCATCCGCAAGGCGATAGCCTCTTGCTGCTTTTGAATAGAGCCCTAAACGAATGCTGTTTTGGCTCACTAATATATCTGCAAAAGCAAATAGCTCCTCACGACTACCTTCAACCAGCTCGATTTCAAGCTCGCTGATGATTTCTACCTTACCTGACGCAGCAATTTCACCTTTATCTAATACCACTTCAATTTTGGCACCATTTGGGGTTTCTATTAACCACTTACGGCGAATAAAATTAGTACTAAAAATAGGGTATAGATTTTGTGATATGGCATCAATTTGCATACCGTGAGGCCAAATTGATGAATCAAACGTCATTAGATTTGGTCGGTTTGTTTCTATTGGAAGATTGTATTCTGGGCGCTGATGTAAGCCCCCGACCACTTCTCCTGCTAGCTTAATTGTTTGCTCACAGCGCTCGTCTGTACAACGCGTTCTAAAGCCAATATCGAGTGCTCTTAACTCTCTGCTTGGTGTATCATAATAAGCATTTTGCAAACTTTTAGAAGGTTTGTTTGTGACTGTTTTTGCAAATTGAGTAATTAGTGAGGGGATCAGTGGAATGACGTCATCTGATACCAAAAATTTCAGTTCTATCTCAGTATCCATTAGGCTTGCGGATTACCCTTAAAATTAATAAGTGCTCAAAATAAACAAAGCAGCCCTATATTGCAAATTTTTTAGTCATAAACACGCAAGCAAAATGCTCTGGTTACAATATCTGTCTTGCTATTAAACTATTAAATCCATACTATCTATATACTTATGCGAAATAAAAATCACGTTCACAACGGACACTGCTAGATTAACAAGGTAGATAAATGCTAAAACACTGTTTACTATGGCTGCTTTTAACAGCCGCCCCGTTTATGAGCCAAGCAGAGGAAGCTCAATCAACGTCGCCGACTAATGCTAAAACAGCTTATATAATCGATAATTTGTATACTTTCATGCGCTCAGGTGCCAGTAAAGACTATCGCTTACTTGGTTCAATAGATGCAGGTACACAACTCACTTTATTATCTGATGAACAAAATGGCTTTATAAAAGTTAAAGATGATAAAGATCGTGAAGGCTGGGTAGAAGCTAAATTCATTAGTGAATCAGCGGGTTTAAAACAACAATACCAAGCCCTCAATAATGAAATAAGCACTATGCAAAATAGACTTCGCCAAGCGCAAGTTGAGTTACCTGAGCTGCAAGAGCAAAACACACAGTTAACCGAACAAAACGCGCAACTATTAGCACAAATTACTCAGTTACAAGGTGAGCTTTCTCAAGAACAACAACTAAAACAAGCAACCAGTGCTAAAGAAAAACGCCAGTTACTTACTTACGGTGGAGCCATTGCATTTTTAGGTTTGTTCTTAGGGATTATCTTAACTATCGTGTTATCACGAAGAAAACGCTATGAAGGTTGGGCATAAGCTTAACTTAATATAGCAGGCATAAAAAAAGCATCATATGATGCTTTTTTTATGCCTGCTATATTTTATCTTTAAAAAATACCTGCGTTATATATCTAAACGAAGCCCAGGGTCTTGTTTGATTTTTTCTATTACCATGTAAGTGTGGTGTGTGCCCACTCCCGGAATATCAACCAAATCACCTAATACTTCTCTGTATTCGTCCATGTTGGAAACGCGAATTTTTAATAAATAGTCATAACCACCCGCTACCATATCACACTCAACAACCTGCTTAATTTTAAGAATGTGTTCACGAAATACTTTAAATACGGCTGTATTTGAGGTAACTAATGATACCTGCACATGGGCCACTAAGCTTTGATTAAGTTTTTCCTCACTTAACTTAGCGAAATACCCTTCAATATAGCCCTCTTGCTCTAAACGTTTAACCCTATCTAAACAGGGACTGGGGCTTAAATTCACCTGCTTTGCGAGGTTAACATTTGAAATTCTACCATTGCGCTGCAAAACGTCTAAAATTGATATATCGATACGATCAAGCAGGCGTAATCTATTCGGATTAGTCATATCAGTATTTTATATGGATAAGTTAATAATATGCCCTGTAAATTATCGTAAAACGGCGAAATTAACCAGCATATTCTGCTGGATTTTAATTAGAATGCACGCTTTACACCAACAACATTTAGCGGTAATTAACAATTATCCTAAGTCTTAACACTCCTGAGGGTTGCTTATGTTATTCAATGGCGATTTAACAACGACTTGTCCGATCAGACAGAAGATCCGTGACTTTTACCGTATTGATGAAAATGCGGTTATTGATCACATTTTACCACTTGCAGAAGTCGGTGTTAAAGCACGAAGCCGTGCATGGGAAAGAGCTCGCCAAATAGTTTTAAACATTCGTAAAGACCAAGATGGTCAAAGCGGTGTTGATGCGCTATTAAATGAATTTTCACTATCGAGTGAAGAAGGTGTGGTATTAATGTGTTTAGCCGAAGCATTGCTTCGCGTTCCTGATAAAGCAACTCAAGAAACATTAATACGTGATAAATTAGCAAATGGCGATTGGAGCTCTCACTTAGGTAGTAGTGATTCTTTATTCGTTAATGCCTCGTCTTGGGGATTACTAGTAACCGGTAAAATGGTTAACTATAACGACAAAACGAAAGAGCAGCAGTTTGGCATACTTAAAAAAACAATTGGTCGTTTAGGCGAGCCAGTTATTCGTAAGTCTGTGAACTTTGCGATGAAGATAATGGGTAAGCAATTCGTAATGGGTCGTACCATTAACGAAGCAATTGAGCGCGCGGCTGAAAAAGAGCAAAAAGGCTATGTATATTCATACGATATGCTAGGTGAAGGCGCTCGCACAATGAAAGACGCTAAGCGTTATTTCGACAGCTACATGAATGCGATTCATGCTATCGGTAAAGCGGCGAATGGTCGTGGCCCGATTAAAAGCCCAGGTATTTCTGTAAAGTTATCGGCTATTCATCCGCGTTATGAATTTACTCATAAAGAGCGCGTGATGGAAGAAATCGTTCCAAAACTAAAAGAACTTGCTCTTGCCGCTAAAAAATACGACATCGGTTTTACTGTTGATGCTGAAGAAGCAGACCGTTTGGATATTTCTCTCGATGTTATTGAAGCGGTATTTAGCGATGACGACCTTGGCGATTGGCAAGGTTTTGGTTTAGCTGTTCAGGCGTATCAAAAACGCGCTATTTTTGTTATTGAATGGCTAACAGACCTAGCAACCCGTGTGGGTCGTAAAATGATGGTGCGTTTAGTAAAAGGCGCATACTGGGATACCGAAATCAAAACCACGCAACAAGATGGTTTAGACTTCTTCCCGGTATTTACCCGTAAAGCAACCACAGATGTGTCATATAAAGCATGTGCGATTAAAATGCTTGAAGCACGAGATGTGCTTTACCCGCAATTTGCAACACACAACGCCTATACTGCAGCGACTATTTTAGAAGTAGCGAAAGGTGATAACCAAGGTTTTGAATTCCAACGTCTGCACGGTATGGGTGAATCTTTATTTGACCAAATCGTTAATGAAGAAAAAATCCAGTGTCGTGTATACGCACCAGTAGGCCAGCACGAAGACCTACTTGCTTACCTTGTTCGTCGTTTACTAGAAAATGGTGCTAACTCATCTTTTGTAAATGCCATTGTAGATACCACTCAACCGGTTGAAGCATTATTACCAGATCCTGTTGAAACACTGCAAGGATTACGTAATAAGTACAACACGCAAATAAAAATGCCAATTGATTTATACGGTGAAGAACGTGCCAACTCAAAGGGTATGGATTTAACTGATATTAACGTGATAACCCCGTTTAAAGAAAATTTAGACACTTGGTTTGAAGAGCACTTAATTGAAGAAAGCCAAGTACCAGAGGGCGCGCTGGCAGTTAAAAACCCAGCAAACCATAAAGAAATTATTGGCCATGTGAAATTACAAAATAGCGATGAAATGAAAGTGTTGCTAGCCAACGCTGAAACCGCTTTTGAATCATGGTCACAAACGCCAGTAAAAGAGCGCGCTAATTTATTGCGTCGCGTTGCTGATATTTTAGAGCGTCATCATGATGAACTTGTTGCTATCTGTATCAAAGAAGCAGGTAAAGTGGCACAAGATGGTATTGATGAAGTACGCGAAGCGGTTGATTTTTGTCGTTACTACGCTGCCCGTGCTGAAGAGCTTGCTCAAGATGAGCGCTTTGAAGCTCGTGGTGTGATTTTATGTATTAGCCCATGGAACTTCCCACTCGCTATTTTCTTAGGTCAAGTTGCAGCTGCTATCGTTACGGGTAACACTGTAATTGCAAAACCTGCAGAACAGACGAGCTTAATTGCCCTACGCGCTATTGAATTAATGCTTTCTGTTGGTTTACCTGAGCACGTTGTACAGCCTGTGATTGCTCGCGGTAGCGAAGTAGGTAAAACCATTGTGCCAGATGAGCGCATTCAAGCTGTTATGTTTACAGGTTCAACTGAAACGGGCACGCTTATTTCGCAAACATTAGCTGCACGTAACGATATTCAAGTACCTTTAATTGCAGAAACTGGTGGTCAAAACTGTATGATTGTTGACTCAACAGCGCTTCCTGAGCAAGTTGTTGATGATGTTATCAGTTCTGGTTTCCAAAGTGCCGGTCAACGTTGTTCGGCATTACGCGTGCTCTTTATTCAAGAAGATGTTGCTGATGGCATTATCGATATGATCAAAGGCGCACTTACTGAGTTACATATTGGCGACCCATCATTACTCTCTACAGACGTAGGCCCTGTAATTGATGAAAAAGCGCTGAAAACACTTAATGATCATGTTGAATACCTAAAAGGTAATGCAACACTTCACTACGAGTGTAAAATTCCTGATAACAGCGAAAATGGCGCATTTTTCTTTGCACCACGTTTATACGAAATCAAAGACTTATCGGTATTAAAGCGTGAAGTATTTGGCCCGTGTGTACATGTGATCCGCTTTAAAGCGAGTGAGCTTGATAGTGTTGTCGACCAAATTAACAACACCGGTTACGGCTTAACAATGGGTATTCATTCTCGTATTGAAGAGCGCTGTGAACACCTAGCTAAAATGTCGCGCGCAGGTAATGTTTACGTAAACCGTAATATGATTGGTGCGATTGTTGGCGTGCAACCATTTGGTGGCCGTGGACTATCGGGTACTGGCCCTAAAGCCGGTGGACCAAACTACCTACAACGCTTAATTAAAGAAAAAGCATCACCAGATAACGTACAAATGACTAACCTAACGCCAGACGAGCTTGATTTACACCACTACAGTGGCGCAAATGAGCAAGTAGAAAAGCTAATGGTTAACTCTATGCGCGATGAAAAAATTTGGCGTGCAACACCACTGAATGATCGTGTTTCTGCGGTGCGTCAGTTATTAGCGAAAGTAGCAACCGTTGAAATTATTGATGATCTTGCAGACGATTTAGCGTTAACGCTTGCCGATGCACGTGCTCAGTTAAACCGCTTAGAAAAGCACATGCGCAAATATACAACCTTACCGGGGCCAACGGGTGAGTCAAACACTCTTCACCTTGAAGCACGCGGCTGTGTAGTATGTTACGCAGATAAGAGCACCTCATTTAACTTTTGGGCACTATCGATTATTACCGCGCTTGCTGCTGGTAATACGGTAATAACGGTAGCATCTGAAATATTTTATGATGAAGCGGTTGCTTTTAGAGATAAGTTTATTGCGACTGGCGTTGCTGAAGGTGTTTTCCAAGTAGCTAAACCAAATCAATTACAAGCGATATTGGCGCATCCTCACCTAGCCGGTGCGGTAGTTGCTGCACGTTCTTCTCGCTTAGGCTACTTCAGCCAACAGCTTGCACAACGTAAAGGCGCAATACTACCAGTGATCAGCTCTGAGTATTACGACACGCTAATTAAGCGCTTAATTACTGAAAAAACAATCAGTATAGACACGACGGCATCAGGCGGTAACACCTCGTTGATGACCCTTGTTGAAGATGATGAATAGCAATTAATGCATTAATCTAAATAAAGGCATCTATTTGATGCCTTTTTTATTCCTATCTACGCATTTATTTGTTAATTTAAAAAATAATAACTGTTAATTAGAGTTCACTTTGAAAATCATTCCTACTTCACAGCTAAAGCCTGGTATGTTTGTACAAAAAGTTGTTAAACAAACTGGTAGCATTAGAATAAAAAACCAAGGCTGGGTTAAAACTCAAAGTGGAATTGATAAATTAATAAAATCAGGAATTTTAGAGGTTGAAATCGACCCTGATAAAATGCTCGAATCTGAAGCACCTGAAACACAAGCAACATCACCTACTCAGCACGAAATCAAAAAGCGCGATCCTTGGTTAATTACCCACAGTGCTGAGCAAGAAATGAGTAAAGCTAAAAAGCTTTACGATGAAGCAAAAAACCTGCAAACCAAAGCTTTTGGCGATATAGAGTCTGGGCGTACTGTTGATGTTGCGCCTTTTAAAGAACTGGCTAGTGGGTTTATTGACTCCGTATTTAGAAATCAAGATGCGCTGGCGTGCATTACACAAATGCGCCAAAAAGATGCCTATTTGTTAGAGCACTCGATAAATGTGTCTATTTTAATGAGTATTTTTGCCAAACATCTCGGTATTGAAAAAGCAATTATTGAAGAACTTGCCACTGGCGCTCTTTTACATGATATGGGAAAAATAAAAATCCCTGATGCTATTCTCAACAAACCAGGTCGTTACACGGACGAAGAATTCAAAGTGATGCAAAATCATGCGCTCTTTAGTAAAGAGATACTAGAAGACGCAGGATTAACGGGGATTGCCGTAGATATTGCAGGTATGCATCACGAGCGTTTAGATGGTAAAGGCTATCCCTTTGGCAAACAAGGCAATGAAATAAGCCAGTACGTTCGTATGGCGTCTATTGTTGATGTTTATGATGCATTAACCGCTGAACGGGTTTATAAAGCAGGCATGGAGCCAATTAGAGCATTTAAAATTTTAAAGCAAGGCTGCCCAGATAGCTTTGATGGGGTGCTACTTAATAAGTTTATTCAGTGCATTGGTATTCACCCTGTGGGCACACTGGTAAAACTCTCAAGCCAAAAGGTGGGACTCGTTACTCAAAGCAATCCTGCAACACCATTAAAGCCAGTAGTAAAAACGTTTTTTAATGCAAAACATGGGCGTTACACTGAAGTTCAAGACGTTGACTTATCAAACAAAAGAACGCAAGACACGCTTGAATCAGCAATAAAACCCAAAGAATATAATATAGATTTAGAAGGCTTTTATAAGCACTCTATCTTTAGTTAATTGGCCACTATTGTGGCCAATCTTGCAAGGCTTTTAAGCTAAATTCATAACCATCGAAATCAAGTACGCTCTGATCTGGCGCTATTTCTAACAGCTTCAACGCACCAATAGACTCCCCTTCATATAGCTCTCTGCCATTGATCTTTATCCAGCGTTTATCCGCAGCTGAAGAATAAATGTGCGCCTGATACTTAATACTTGGTAACATACTTTGTAAGCCATCAGGAAGTAGCTCAACAGGCTGTACTCGTGATGAAAGGCGAGAGCCTTGAGTTACTTCATAGTCGGCTGTTGTTTCTGTGCTATTAACGGCTTGCGCAAACGCATTTTTCAGCGTATCGGGAACCGTATCAAGTTCATCATTTGACTCTGGCTGCGCAGGCACATTTTGATTAAGTGGTTTACCTAACACCTTATATTTACTCAACTCATCTGCAGTAAGTGTTCTTTTCGCTGATTGAGTTGGGACACTTTGCGGTTGACTGCTCGGTGATTGAAAACTAGATGAAGCGTTATTCTGCGTCGAGAAATTTTGCGTTTGCCCTTGAGACGCTTGATTAACGCTCATAGGTAAATATTGTCCTTGTGGCGTCAGCAACATTTGCTGTACACCCGTTGGGGTTTGTACATAAACCAACTGCCCTGCCAGCGGCACAGAATTGTTAGGCGCAGCTGTTACAATGGGCGCTTGAGGAGTTGTTACTGTTTGAGCAACCGTTCTTTGTACTTCCTCTGCATTTGTTGTTGGTTTTTCTACAACCCCTGACTCTTTTTGACTAAGGTCATTTTGAACAGGCTCATTTTTAACGGTTACATTTTCTTGTTGCGCCCACTTGCCGACAAAGAAGCCACTGGCCAATATACCCGTTGCCAATAAACTTCCTGCGAGTAAAAAACTAATTCGACGATAGGTCATCAACTGGCGTTGTTGTTTTAATTGTTGCGCTTGCAAGTCATATTGCTCAGCGCTCATGGTATCGTGCTTTGACTGCTTTAACGCATCTAATAAATAAGACATGAATCACCTAACTAAAAAATAAAAGACAGGCCAATTCCTGCACCAAAAAGCATTAACGCAGCAGCGCTATAAGGCCAAATCGAACCTGTTTTACTCACCTTATTATTTGTAACAATAAAGTCGATAGGTAAAGATTCACTCGCCGCTTGTTTAACAATATCACTGCCAACAATTTCTTGTTGTTTCGAAAATGCCCCTACTAATGCGCGTTCACACACCAGATTCATTAATCGTGGCACACCGCCTGTGAGCTGATGCACCATTTGCATTGCTTCCATTGAAAATATTTTCTTGTCACAACCTGCAATATGCAGCCGATGTTGAATATAAGCAATGGTTTGCCCTGGTGTTAGTGCTAACAAGTGATATCTGGCAGTAATACGCTGTGCCAGCTGCCTTAACTCATTTCGCTTTAGAAGTACCTGTAACTCAGGCTGCCCTACTAATACTATTTGTAATAACTTTTTATGATCCGTTTCAATATTGGTTAATAAGCGAAGTTGTTCTAGCACATCAGGGGCAAGCAATTGTGCTTCATCAATAATCAAAATAGTATGCCCCCCCGCTTTATTATTAAACTCAAGGTGCTTTTTAATGACATCCGTTAAACTTTTCAGGGTTGCATTTTTGGCGTCGTAAGTTATTTGTAATTCATCGCAAATACTGGCTAACAGTTCAAGTTCTGATAACGCAGGATTATGGATCATTGCTACTTGGGTATTTTCAGGCAGTCGCTCTAACATACTACGCGTTATGGTGGTTTTACCCGTACCCACTTCACCTGTTAACAGCACAAAACCACCGTCTTCACCTAACCCATAAGTAAGGTGTGCTAATGCTTCTTTGTGGCGTTCACTTAAAAATAAGTAATGGGGGTTAGGCGAAATTGAGAATGGCTTTTCTTGTAAACCAAAATAGCTTAAATACACCTTTATAGTCCTTGGTCGTTAATTCACGGCCTATAATGGCAAAAAAATAGCCTGGGTGACAACTACAACCAGGCTTTATTATTAAAATAGTGTAAATAAAAAGGCTAAACTAAATAAAAGCGCATTTTTAGATTCGCTAATACATTAATTAACTACTTCTCATAGCGTACTAGGCGTAAATATACATTACTTGTTTTAGCATGTAAGCTATTTAAACCACTGGAAAATTGATAAACCCATGCCGAATTTATATTACTAATACCCGAAGTATTAGACCAATAATTTTGCGACTGCGTTGCTAAAAAAATATCCGCATCAATACTTGGGTCGGTACAACGGTGATCAACGATACTGGCTAACTCTTTAATACTTGGTACTTGCCAATCGCTATAATCTGCGGTGCTGTCATTAACTGCGCCTTTAAGTGAAGCTTGCCAATTTAGTGGCTGAGTATCACCATCGCAGCTAGTTGTTTCGCTATTATAAACTTGGCCATAATTACAGCGTTGCCACATCAGCCCTGTTTTAGTATCTGACACTGTGCCATCAATATTAATCACAAATCGGTCGTTATCATCGCTAGTCGCAACCTCTTCATAACACTGCTGCGCTGCAAGTGACTGGCTCAATCCTAAGGCTAATAACATAGAGACTTTAATTAATTTCATAATAATCACCTTAACGATTTCTAACTAAGCGCACGTAGGCGGTATTATCTTTTGGATAGGCTAAATCGTTGCCATCCATCATATCGATAGTGTAAGCCTGAGATAAACTGGCACCATCAACCGCGGTCTGTGAAGTCCAGTAGCGTAAATGCCCTACACTATTAGTCGATGGTGTATTAGGGAAAAATGCAGTATCTATCAATACATTTTGCCCTTGTTTACCGTAGTCGATTAAACCTAACAGCTCAGAATAAGTGGGTAAACGCCAATTACTGCCACCACAAAAATCAAGCGCGTTAACTTCATCTATATAGGTTTGCAATCCACAATCAGTATTATTTGGGCACGTAGTATTAGCACTACCAGTTACATCGCCACCGTTAACAGACCCTTGCCAAATATAGCGGTTTTGTCCATCACGCAGCGAGGTATTTGGTATCACACCGGAATAAGGGCTTTTCACTTCCCAGACAAGGCCGGTAGTATTATCGCGAATACAGCTAAAGTTCGACGCATCATCAAGAAGCTCATCGGCAAACTCATTAAGTTTGGTGTAATCAAAAGCCAAATTCCCTTTACCCACTTTACCTAAACGATTGGCAAAACTATCGCGCCCAAGATCAGCATCTTGAGCTGGAAACTCATCATTATTACAATTAATACGTTGAGTATTGTTATAACACTCACCCAGCCCAGTATCGTTTATTAGCCCAAGCGCTTTAGGTGTTACATCAATAAATACAGTATCTGTGTCGGTACGCCCTTTTAAGTCCATAACTTGTACTTCAAAGCTAAGAGTTGCATTTAAATCAATATCAGAGGCGAAAAAGCTAGCAGTACATGACTGCGGTTCAAGAAGAGCTTCGGTATTTCCGGTAAGTTGTTGCCACTTACATTGATAAGTCTGAGTTGCCGCTTCGCTTGCCGTCGCATCTAAAATAACCTTATCAAACTCTTCTACTGTTTGGTCTGCACCCGCATCGGCAATAATCACTTGGGCTGTTTTATTGAGAGTCATATCAAATTGTGATGCAGATACCCCGCCCTCATCATCCGTTACGGTGAGTTGCCATTTTAAGTTGGTGTTATTTTCTAATAATGGATGAGGAAAACTAAGCGTTGGATTGGTATAGCTATCAATTGTTAAATCAGGCCCAGATAATAATTGCCACAAGTAACTACTAATTTCGCCATTTTCATCGGGGTCTGTGGAAGTTAAACCACTAAGGGTTACAGTATCTTTATAAACTGAGGGCAAGTTTGCAGGAGCAACTTGAGTAACAACAGCAAGAGGAAGCTGATTATTAGAGGCAATGAAAACACTCAAGTCGTCATTCACTAAACTACCATCTGGCGTTTGATAGCTTACTCTTAAGACCAATTCACTATCAGATTTTACATCCGGTGCAGTGATGGTTTGTTCAGCCCCTTCAAGCGGAAACACATCTATAATAGGACCGCTTACACGCTGCCAAGTAAAAGTACCATCTGCAGGAGAGCCTTTTGCAGAAATAGTAAACTCCGATTTTTCTACAACTTGGAGATCGTCACCTGCAAATACTGACGTTTTAATATCACTGTTATCAGCACCGTCTCCCCCTCCACATGCAGCCAAAAGCAAGCATGCCATAAGTGGTATTAACGAAATTGCTCTCATACTAAGCACCTTTGTGTCTTAAAATTATCTAATAAGACTGTGAAGCAAAAAAAGTGCCATTATAAATTATAAATAGCTATCTTGATGAATACGAACAAATAACTTAGTGCCAACTTTACTGTAATCTACTTTATATTCGCGGCCATCTAAGGATTGAATAAACAACAACTGTTTTTCCTCGCTAAATACATCTGGACTTGCAATGTAAACCATATCTAAGTAGCGCTCTTTTGCATCACGGCGGTTTTTTGGCAGCTCTTCTTTAAATGGTTCAAGGCCATTTGCTGTTACTTTAATTCGAGGATGTTCCTCACCATTAACAATCACTAAATCTAGTTTTCTATCTTTATGAATTATGGTGTTTCTACCACTTTTTATAAAAGATCTGTCTTGACTCATAGTTATTCCTAATCCCGCAGTGAGTGCTTATATTATTATTCACACTGCGACTTGATAAACTGAGAGGGATCACGCTTCCATTTATTTAAATTTGCGCAAAATTCCCAAATATCACTTTCTATTACACTGGCAGGTAACAGTAAGTCATACCCTGTTAAAAGCTGAAGATGCTTAGCCCTATTAGCAAACATCGCTATAAGCCCATTATAGTCAATTCCTTTTTTTGACCTAAATTTATTATCTTCAACTAACCATTCTGATGGGCAATGCCCATTTTTGCAATTTTTTTGAACAACTTGCATAAATAAGTGCCGCTGTTCTATTAGTAATTTACCCGCAATTCTTGGTGCTAAAGCAGCTAAAAATGTATCTATATCATTTAACTTAATACCAATCGCGTTCAGCTCAAGATGATCAATACCGTTATCAACTGTAGGAATACCGCAATGGTGGAAATTTTCTTGGTGTAAATCCCATTGCCCGTACTTATGCTGATATGTTAATTGCTGCTCAGTTAAAATAATACTATAAAAAGGTTCTTGTGTTTTAAAAAATCCAATTAAAATTGCTGCAATACATAAACTTACTAAAAAAATTTCAATAATACTGATTTCACCTGGACGCAATAAATTAAATAGCATGATGAAGATTAAACCAATGCTACCTACGACCAGTATTTCAATCCCATTTTTAGCGCCTTGCGCTCGGTATTTAAGTGTGTGTTTTTTTATATTAGCCATACTGAAAAAACGCCATATAAAATATAAACATAATAATAGCCCACAATACTAACTTTCTCAGTGTTAAACAGCGTTTGCATGATGTTTTGAAGTTCATCAATTAACTCCTATTATTACTGTTAAATAAGCGCAATGACTAAGTATCAGTTATTTTTACGCCTAACGCACAAATTAATGAGATACATAACCGCCTTTTTTTGTCCTGATTTCGTACAATACTTATAATCTATTTTCAGGTATGAAAACAATGCACTCTAAACAATCCGGCAAAGCCCTATTTCCATTTATTATTTCGGTACTAATAATTTTTAGCGTTTATTTATATTTGCCCGCATCACAGGGCGAGCAAGCTGATTACTCGGCAATGACAACACAAGTCTCTGCGCACACTGTCGAGTCGCAAGAAAATGCCATTATGATTGAAGCCATTGGCAGTGCCCGTGCTAATCAGGCTATTTACATTAAAAGCGCACAAAACGATTATGTCACCAGCATTTACTTTGAAGACGGCGACTTGGTCAGCAAAGGACAAAAATTAGTGCAACTGCAAAACCAACAAGAACAATTTGCAGTAAAAGAACTTAGCATTAATTTACAAGAAGAAAAACGCCAATTAGCTAGGCTTACCGAACTTTCTCGCTCACAAGCGACTGCCAAGTCGTTACTTGAAGAACAGCTAGCCCGTGTTGATGCCAGCGAAGCTCAACTTGAAAGTGCCAAAACTAAACTCAATGAAATGGCTATTACCGCGCCTTTTTCTGGGTTACTGGGTAAACGCGAAATATCGGTAGGCGCTTATATTAGTAACAGCACGATAATTACAACCTTAGATGATATCAGTATCATAAAAGTTGATTTTAAAGTGCCTGAAAAGTATTTAGCTCAACTGAAAAACGGAATGACTGTTCGCACTCAAAACGATGCTTACCCTGATCAAACATTCACCGGTAAAGTAACCCATATAAGCTCACGTATTGATTCAATCACTCGCAGTGTAGAAGTAACAGCCAGTTTTGCTAATAAATCGGGTTTACTTCGCCCTGGTATGCTACTTAAAACTGCACTAGAGCTAAGCAGCAATCAAGCGCTAATGGTGCCTGAAAAAGCAATTATTCCTCTGCAAGATAAACATTATGTTTTTCAAATTGAAGATGGCATAGCTAATCGCATAGAGGTACATGTTGCAAGTAGAAACAATGGCTGGGTTGCAATAGACAAGGGGTTAAAGAACGGCCAGCAGATTGTTACCGAGGGAATAATCAAAATCCGCTCTGGTAGCAAAGTAAGCGTTAAGGGGTAACACGTGAAAATTACCGATACTAGCGTCAAACGCCCCGTTTTTGCGATTGTTATTAACTTACTGTTACTCACTTTTGGCTTAGTTGCTTTTAGTATGCTGCCTTTGCGTGAGTATCCAGATATTGAAACACCGATTGTAAATATTAGTACTGAATATACCGGTGCATCTGCTGAAATTATTGAAACAAAAATAACCCAAGTTATCGAGAACCGTATTTCGGGGATTGAGGGTATTAAAAGTATTAACTCATCGAGTCGTAATGGCCGCTCAAACATTACCATTGAGTTTAATATTAACCGCGATATAGACGATGCCTCTAACGATGTACGAGAACGTGTTGCACGGGCATTAGACAGCCTACCAGAGCAAGTACGCCCTCCTGAAGTATCAAAATCAAATAGTGACGAAAGCCCTATCGCGTGGTTTGTACTTAACAGTGAAACCATGGATTCATTGCAACTTTCTGATTATGCACAGCGTTTTATTGTCGACCGTTTAGCCGTTGTTGATGGTGTATCAAATGTGCGTATTGGGGGAGAGCGAAAGTATGCCATGAAAGTATGGCTTAACCGCCAAGCGATGGCAGCTCGTGGCATTACCTCTAGTGATATAGAGCAAACACTACGCAGTGAAAATGTAGAGCTTCCGGCGGGTGAAATTGAATCGGTAGACCGTGATTTTACTGTGCGCACTGCACGCAGCTATAAAAACCAACGTGATTTTCAAAACCTTGTCATTAAGCGAGGCGAAGATGGTTATTTAGTACGTCTAGGCGAAGTGGCTGACGTAAAATTAGAAGCCGCCGATGATGAAAGCTTATTTCGCGGAAATGGCCGTAACATGATTGGTATGGGTATTGTTAAACAAGCCAAAGCAAATACTCTTACAGTAGTTGATAATGCCCGCAGTGAACTGGAAAAGATTAAGCGTAACCTACCAGAAGGCACCACTATCGAAGACAGTTACGACTCTTCAGTATTTATCAAAGAATCAATTAATGAGGTTTATAAAACTTTAGCAATTTCTATGGGCTTAGTAGTGCTTATTATCTTTATATTTTTAGGTAATATTCGCGCCACACTTATTCCTGCGGTCACCGTACCGGTCGCCTTAGTCGGTAGTTTTATGTTTTTATTAGCAATGGGTTATTCAATTAACTTATTAACTCTACTGGCACTAGTATTAGCAATAGGCTTAGTGGTAGATGATGCCATTGTAATGCTAGAGAATATTCACCGCCGCATAGAACTTGGTGAGCCGCCTTTATTGGCAGCTTATCGCGGCGCCCGTGAGGTAGGCTTTGCAATTATAGCCACCACCCTAGTACTGATCTCTGTGTTTGTACCATTGGTGTTTATGGAAGGACGAATAGGCGCACTATTTACAGAATTTGCAATGGCGGTGAGTGCAGCCGTGTTCTTCTCCAGTATTACTGCATTAACACTCTCTCCGGCATTGTGTTCAAAGGTTTTAAAGGCCTCTGAAAAAGAAAGTAAATTTAGCCAAGCAATGGATCGCTTTTTTACTAAATTAGAAAATGGATACCGTAACGCTTTAGCGTCAAACATGACCCGCAAATGGGGCTTAATGCTGAGCTTAGTTTTAGCTGGGTTTGTTAGTTATTCATTATTTTTACAAATACCGTCTGAACTTACCCCTAAAGAAGACCGTGGTACCTTTTTTGTACTTATGAATGGCCCTGAAGGGGCTAGCTATGAGAATAATGCCGCTAATATGGCAAAGATAGAAGAACGCTTAATGCCTTACTCTGAATCTGGCGAACTAAGCCGAGTTTTAGTGCGAGTTCCAGGTTGGGGTGGCAGTGGTGGTGTAGCCATTGTTGGTATGGCGGATTGGGATAAACGCAAACGCTCAACCTGGGAAGTCATGGATGAAATAAGCGGTAAAATGCAAGAAGTCACCGATGTACGTGCTTTTGCAATTATGCGCCGTGGTATTGGCGGTGGTGGTTCATCGCGACCGATAGAGTTTGTTTTACAAGGTAATGATTATGCTCAGCTAGCTGATTGGCGCGATAGAATTATTAAACGTGCAGAGAAAAACCCTGGGTTAGTGCGCATTGATCATGATTATAAAGAAACCTTCCCACAATTTTTAGTCAGTATTGATAAAAATAAAGCCGCTGATTTAGGCGTATCAGTCTCAGATGTGGGACGTACACTTGAAACCATGCTTGGCCAACGCCGTGTAACCACTTTTATTGACCGCGGTGAAGAGTACGATGTAATTTTAAAGGGAACTAAAGAAGACTTTGCAAACCCTACTGATATTTCAAATATTTACCTTAAATCTCGCAGCAATGAATTGGTGCCACTCGACAGCCTTATAAGCTTGAAAGAAGAAGCCACCGCCTCGCGTTTAAATCGCTATAACCGTATGCGTGCAATTACTCTAAGTGCCAACTTAGCTGATGGCTATACGCTAGAACAAGCACTAAACTTTTTAAACAATGTTGCCGCAGAAGAAAATGACATTGATGGCGCCATTGATTACAAAGGTGAGTCACAATTGTTTTATGAAGGTGCCTCAGCTATGACCTACGTGTTTGTGCTGGCATTGACCGTGACCTTTTTAGTGCTCGCTGCTCAGTTTGAAAGCTTTATGCATCCGCTTGTTATTATGCTCACCGTTCCACTTGGGCTAATGGGTGCTATGTTTGGCCTGTGGAGTATGGGCTTAACACTTAATATATACAGCCAAATTGGTATTGTGATGCTCATCGGGTTAAGCGCTAAAAACGGTATTCTGATTGTTGAATTTACCAATCAGTTACGTGATAAAGGGTTGGAATTTAGTGAAGCTATTTTACAAGCCGCTACCCAGCGTTTACGTCCTATTATAATGACCTCCCTAACCACAGTTATGAGCGCGGTACCTTTGGTACTCGCCTCAGGGCCTGGCTCGGAAAGTAGAATGGTAATTGGTGTAGTGGTATTTACCGGCGTAACGGTTGCCACCATACTGACTCTGTTTGTGGTGCCAGCTGCCTATTACGCACTAGCGCGAAATACACAATCACCAGAGTTTTTACAGCAAAAGCTAGATAAACAAGCAGCTGAAAAACCACTTAAAGAGATCTAAGTCACTCTGAGCGTCGTAATTAGCTGTTACGGCGCTATTTTGGTGCATATAACCATATAATTGAGGAAGTACTTATGAGTTCGACCACACAGGTAGCAACACTCGGCGGCGGCTGTTTTTGGTGTATTGATGCGGCATTTAGGCGTGTTAAAGGTGTACTCAGTGTTTGTTCTGGTTACACGGGCGGGCACACTGATAACCCAACCTACAAAGCTATTTGCACAGGCAATAGCGGGCATGCAGAAGTGATTAAGGTTGAATTTGATTCTAGTGTGATAAGCTTTGAAACCTTACTCGCAATGTTTTTTACCTTGCATGATGCCACCCAGTTAAATCGCCAAGGTAACGATATAGGTACTCAATACCGCAGCGTTGTGTATTACCATGATCAGCAACAACAATTGCAAACACAGGCCGTTATTGCAGAGCTGCAAACTCATGTTAGCGAACCTATAGTAACCGAGGTAAGCCCAGCAACCACTTTTTACCCTGCTGAAAGTTTTCACCAAGACTACTACAATGAAAACCCAGAACAAGGCTACTGTAGTATTTTAATTGCACCTAAATTGCACAAGTTTGAAACCGAATTTAGCGAGTTTTTAACTGAGTAAAAATACTTTAAAATTCTATCCAGTTAGCCCAGCAATTAGCCCAGCAATTTGCTGGGCTATTTGTTTTTCGGCAACTAAAAGTGATAATTAAAACTGATAATTTGCTCCCACAAAGAAAGTTCTTCCTGCGCTGTTATAACCTAATAGCTCACCACTGGCAGCAAACCCTGTTGCTGCAGTAAAATACTCCTTATCGGTGATATTTTCTATTCGAGCAGCTAACGACAAATTATCGAGCAACTGGTAATTAGCGGCTAAATTAAATACTGTATAGCCTGCGAGCTCCGAGTCATAATACGCAATTGATGGACGCGATGAGCGATACTGCATATCCAAACTGGCATCAAAATCGCCCCATGATTTGGCGAGTTGATAATTAAACGACTCTGAAGGCCTGCGTGGTAAATCTGTATTCGTCTTTTCATCTGTAGCATCTAAAAAACTAACATTAACAGAGTGTTCAAAGCCTAACGCTGAAAACTCAGCCGATAATTCTATCCCCTGCATAGATACTTTATCTATGTTAGTTGCAATATATTTACCTGAGTCTGCATCATAATTATTACTAATTAAATTATTGATACGGTTATCGAAAATAGCAATATCATAACGTCCCCATTGAGTTTCTAGGGTAACACCAAACTCATTGTTTAAGGCTTCCTCAGGCTTAATATTATTATTTGGTAGGTAGTATGGGCTGTTAGTTACAAACGCATTAATTAAAGACGGCGCCCTAAATGCGGTGCCATGATTTAAACGTACCGTTACATACTGATTCGCTTTATATCCAAGCCCAGTACTGTAAGTATTTGCACGGCCGTGGAAATCATAATCATCGGTTCTGATAACCGCATTTGCTAACCATTGTTCATGACTATAAAACGCGCCTATAAACAATGCGTTGTTATCGCGTTTTTCTTCTGATGACGTTGCTGACGAGTTTGATAAATCCTCAGACAAGTAATTAAAACCACCTGATAAATCAAGCTCTTGCGTTAGGCTATAAAGCCCTCGGTATTCAAACTCAACACGCTCTGTGCTATACACTTGCTGAACATCGGTGCCAGTTTGAGTATTTTCTTCTTGCGATACACTCAATGAAGTACTTTGGGTATATATTTCTGAGGCTTTTTTCCAGCCTAGCTTAGCGGTATAGTTTTCAAAATCGTAGGCATCGTTACCCCATGCGTTATCATACTGCGCTTCACCTTCACTGTACTGAGACTGTAAGCTCAACTCACCTAGTTCAGCCAGTTCATACGCTAAATTAAAGCCAATGTTTTTATTTTTGTAGCCATCATCATCGTGATCTTTGGTGTATTCAGCCACAGGGTCTTTGCCAGTAACATCAAAACCATCTGTCTCTTCATAGCCTAGATTATAATTAAAGCTAAGCGCCTCTTTTGCAAGCCCACCAGCAAGCTGATAATTACTGTAACTATGACTGCCCAAAGTAGCCGAAAGCGTATTATTTGAGGCTTTACGGGTAATGATATTAATTACTCCGGCTACCGCATCAGAGCCATAAATAGCTGCTCTGGCACCTTTAATAACTTCAACACGCTCGATACTATTAACTGGAATATTAGTTAGCGATACACTACCTGAGCTTGCATCGCTCACTCTTACGCCATCAACCAATACTAAGGCATATTTAGCGCTAGCACCGCGAACAAATATATCTGCTTTTTGACCTAATCCGCCGTTACGGACAATATCAATACCAGCAATGGTATTTAATATTGCAGGTAAGTCTCGGTAATTCGCTTTTTCAATATCAGCGCGGTCGATAACTGCCACACTTGCTAATACATCATTTATAGGTTGTTCAAATTTATTTGCAGTAACGGTTATTCTTTCAATTGTTTGCTCTGCAGATGCAGAAAAAGACAGCGCAGCCGAAATAGCCACACCCAATGCAGTTTTATTTATCATGATGTTCCCTATCTCTGCCCACCGCAAAGATGTTACTAAGTAAGATTACATCAAGGCCGGTCTCCGGACTCAGTTACCATAATAAAATACAGCATAACTTTACCGTTGCGGGGGCAGTGTTGGGATTGACTTCATCAATGAAAACGCACCAACTTCCCGATTATCCTACTAAAAAAATCACACCTTTGAAGTGTTTAGCAAGCACCTTGAAAATAGGCTGCTATTGTTATCTGTTTACTTAAAAATGTCAACGGACGTCTAAACATCTACAATTTGATTTTTGGGGTTCGGGGTTCGGGGTTCGGGGTTCGGGGTTCGGGGTTCGGGGTTCGGGGT